>Ga0209485_1000260_pt1 | contig 17056 bp, 18 predicted proteins | sample NCAS100_FD_187516 | JGI IMG/M metagenome (GOLD analysis project Ga0209485, IMG submission 187516) | Agricultural soil microbial communities from Utah to study Nitrogen management - NC AS100 (SPAdes) (version 2) | ecosystem: Environmental > Terrestrial > Soil > Agricultural land | place: USA... | reverse complement strand
CGTGAATCGTACAACCGCGCCGCCCTGCGCGCCGCAACCGAACTCGTGCCGGAAGGCGCATCCATGGAAACTTTCGAGCTTGACGGCATACCTGGATTCAACCAGGACGAGGAAAAAAACCCGCCCGCTAAAGTTACGGAGTTGAAGAAGCGGATACGCGAGGCCGACGCCATTCTCATCGTCACCCCGGAATACAACTACTCGATTCCTGGGGTGTTGAAGAACGCGATTGATTGGGCGTCGAGACCCTACGGCGACAGCGCTTGGAATGGAAAACCGGCGGCGATTATGGGCGCTTCGGTCGGCACCATCGGGACGGCACGCGCGCAGTATCACCTGCGCCAGATGATGGTCTTTCTTAACATGTTCCCCATCAACCAGCCAGAGGTGATGATCGGCAACGCCTCTGAGCGATTCGACTCGCAAGGGAATCTGACGGATGACGCGACGAAGAAGTTTATCCGCCAGCTACTTCAGAATCTGGTCGAATGGACGCGGCGAATCGGACAGACTCAGGGATCGTAGAGGAACCAGCCAAGCAGACTGTGCTCATCACTGCTGAAGGCACGCGGACATTCGAACAACGAAAGGACGAAAGCAATGAACCACTTTTCACTTTCTCAAAGAGCAACCGCGGAGTTCCTCGGAACATTGTGGCTGGTTCTCGGCGGATGTGGCAGCGCAGTGCTGGCGGCAGCCTTTCCGAATGTCGGAATTGGTTTGCTTGGTGTGTCGCTCGCTTTTGGCCTAACAGTCGTTACAATGGCCTACGCAGTGGGGCATATCTCAGGTGGGCACTTCAATCCGGCCGTAACGATTGGTCTCTGCACTGCACGTCGCTTTCTTGCCAGGGATGTTCTTCCATACATATTGGCGCAACTTGCTGGAGCCATAGCCGGCGCAGGAATCCTATATTTGATTGCGACTGGCAAAGCTGGATTCGATGTAAGTGCGGGCTTTGCGTCGAACGGCTACGACCTCTACTCGCCAGGTGGTTACTCGTTAACGGCGGCCCTCGTTGCAGAGTTAGTAATGACTTTCTTCTTCTTGATGGTGATTCTGGGAGCGACTAACAAACATGCGCCGCAGGCAATGGCGGGCCTGGCAATCGGATTAGCTCTGACACTGATCCACCTGGTGACGATTCCAGTTACTAACACCTCGGTCAATCCGGCTCGCAGCACAGGGCCAGCCATTTTCGTTGGCGGTTGGGCCATCAGACAGTTATGGCTGTTCTGGTTAGCGCCGATCGTTGGTGCAGCACTTGCCGGCGTCGCATATCGTTTCCTGGCTGAAGAGCGCAGAGCTCTTGAGCCTGGCTCAGCGCAGACAGTCACATCCTAACTAAGCTTTGCACAAAAAGTGTTTTATACAACTATTTGTACCGACTACAACGGATTCCAGCACATGGATCCTAGTCAGGACGCTTTGCACAACTATTAGCTAAGAATAGCCTTGGTCGGGATTTGATTCTCTCTGCGGTCACGATTGTCGTAGTACAAGTAATTCAACGACGGAGAGGCGCGCACAGGTGAAGAGAGAGGATCTTCCATCCGTCATCCTGCCGAGTGTATACGCGGACAAATCTATAGGACCCTGATAAATCATTACCCTTGTAGTGCCAATTCGCTATCTCTGTTCCAAAGATTAAACCCGTACGGCCGGAGACGAGCGTCGTAACGTTTTCGTGTTCGAGGGATTCCACTCTGATATCACCTGCGACTACGTCGGCGATAAACTGTCCCTTGTCATCGCCCTCGAGAGGGTAAGCTACCACGAAGTCCTCCGCCATAATGCGGTCAAGCGCTGCTCCGTCGCGGCGGGCTAGAGCTTGGGCCCATTCGTCATTTGCGTGCCTAAGTTCCTGCTCGGGCGATTTGAAACCTGACTGGCCGCCTACATCTACGCTAGCCATTAACGCACCTCCTGAGGACGACATTTTATCGAAGCGTTTATAACACCTCGCAGCGTAAAGCGGTACGCCATTCACCCACTCGGTTGTGATCGTCGGTCAGACGTACTTAGCATCCTCGAAAAACTAAAAGTCAAGTTTTGAACATAGAAGTCAAAAACAGAAAAGACGCGAAGCGTACAATCAACTAAGCTCGAAATCCGGTCTCTGATAAAACCCAATACGACTGGCCATGAACGGTATGCAGTTTAGATTCGTTTCCTCTGTCGACATCTCTTCCTTCAATCGATGTAGATCGACATTTTCAGTGATTTACGACATCTGCTTCGCGTTCTCCCTCTGGTTTTCAGAGGCTTGAAGCGGTGCCTATAACTGCTTAGTTCAGTTGGTGTTCAGTAATAAGGAAACTCACGATGGCGAAGATAACAGCGCGCAATTTGTTGCCTGCGGATCACTTCAAGGGTAGTTCAAAGGCCTCGGTTATGCTTTTGGAGTACGGCGACTTCGAGTGTCATCGCTGTGTTGATGCGTATCACACACTAAAAGACGCATTGCACTGGTTGGACAATTCAGTATGTTTTGTGTTCCGTCACTTTCCCAACATTGAAAGGCATTCGCATGCATTAGCGGCTGCGCAAGCTGCTGAAGCCGCCGGCTCCCAGGGTAAGTTTTGGGAAATGCATGATTGTTTGTATACGCACAGCCCCGACCTTGATGATCCCCAACTAATTGCCTACGCCGAGGAGTTGGGAATGAGCCTGGATATCTTCAAACGCGAGATGCTTGAAGACACTCACGCAGAGAAAGTAAATCATGACTTTGCGGCGGCCGCTGAAGATGGAGTGGATGAAACGCCGGCTTTCTTTATAAACGGTGTTCGGTATAAAGGTGACTGGGACTTAGATAGTCTGTTGGATGCGATTGAAGATGCCGGGGTAAGCGTCTCCTCTTGACCGAGGGAAGAACCGCTGAAACAACAATTAAGCAAAATACAAGTGAACGGGATGTAACAACACAGTGCGACTGTGTACAGACAAGACGAAGTTTTTTCGCTAGGGTACGAACTGTCTGGTGTGGCGTAAAAGCTTGCTAACCAACTTTAACGTAACTTAACCCAACCAAGGAGATTCAAGTATTGTGTCAAGTTTGGTTGGGTTTCTTGCCCCCTTAATCCCTCGATTCCCCCCTGTTCAAATGTTTTAGAAAACTCTGATTGAAGAACGTACGTGATTAGCCTCATGTGCGGAGAGGTGGGGCAGTGCGTAAACCGATCGTAAAAACCCGGCGCCGAAACGACTCCGGAACCTTAGCGAGTATTTCTCAGAACCGAATCCTAATTTACTTCAAGAGTGGGGCACCTAAACCCTTATTTTCTCAAGAAGATTCTGCTCAACGGGGCTCCTGGACTGGGCTTCTTGTCGAAGAGCATCACTTGCCGCCGAAGGCATTTCCGCAAGGCTTTTCCCGTAAACATCTTGTTACCATTCATTACCGCCGGGCCACATTAAACCGATTTCTTAGCCGCCTCCCGCGGAGCAAGCCAATGAGGCATGGCAGCTTGGACATTGTTCCTCAGGGAACGGCGTTAGGGGTTTACGGTTACGAAGAGACAGAATTCATTATGCTTGCACTTGAACCTGGGTTTGTTCATCAAATCGCAGACGAATCGGGAAAGTCTGACACTGAATTAGTAAGACATCTGAGTATACGCGACCCCCAGATCGAATACATCGCATTCGCCCTAAAAGCAGAACTTGACGCTGGTTGTCCATCGGGAAGAGTTTACGGTGACGGACTAGCCGTTGCTCTCGCGGCGCGTTTACTCGGGCGATATTCGGCCCAAGTTACCATCTCTAATAATTCCAACGCCCTTATGTCAGGATACACGCTGCGCTGCGTTACTAATTACATCGAGGACAATTTGACCAAAGACTTAACTTTGGCCGAGATCGCTGGGGTTGCTAACATGAGCCCTCATTACTTCTCACGTGCGTTTCGAAAGTCCACCGGAATACCGCCGCATAGATACGTCATCAATCGCCGAATCGAGAAAGCAAAAATATTGCTCTCAAATAACCATCTGCCCTTGGTGGAAGTTGGATTAAGCGTGGGTTTTCAGAATCAAAGTCATTTCACGACTTTGTTTCACAAGTGGACCGGTGTCACCCCTAAGGTGTACCGATCGCGCATTTAACAACAATTTCGGATTATGAAGTCTGGAGCGGGCGACGGGATTCGAACCCGCAACCCTCAGCTTGGGAAGCTGATGCGCTACCGTTGCGCCACACCCGCTCATTTGAAGGAGCCACAGATTAGCACGGATCGAAGCGATTCGCAGCCGTTACTCCGCGCTCAATGTCTCGCTCATAAGCTCCGCGAGCAGACGATTGAATTGTGGCGGATCGGGAAGATCGGAACCCTCCGCCAGCACCGCATACCCGTATAACAACTCCGCGTATTTGCCCACCTTCGGGTCCGTACTGTCTTTCTCATATCGTTGACGCATCTTCGCGACGATCTCATGTCGCGGATTCAATTCCATGATGCGCTTCTGCTTCGGACGGTCGCCGCCGCTCATTTGCAGCAAACGCTCCATCTGCGGACTTAAATCCATCTCCGCGCCGACCAAACACACGGGCGAGTTTGTCAGACGATTCGTCAGCCGTACTTCTTTCAGATACTGATCGAGGCGTTGTTGAATCGACTGCAAGAGCCCGGCACTCACCTCCTGCTCTTTCTTCAACTCCTCTTCCATCTGCGCGCGCTCCGCTTCGTCGCCAAGCTGCACAGTTCCCTTGCCCACTGACTTCAGATTCTTTCCCTCAAACTCATTCACTGCCTGGACCAGCCACTCATCCACAGTGTCAACGAGATAAAGCACCTCGTAGCCCTTTGCCTTGAATGCCTCCAGGTGCGGCGAGTTCTCGACCACGGTGCGCGACTCGCCAGTCATGTAAAAGATGTCCGTCTGTTCCGCCGGCATCCGAGCCACATAGTCTTTCAACGTCGTCAACTTCTCCCGATCGTTCGACGACTCAAACAGCAACAACGAAACGAGGCGATCCTTGTTCTCAAAATCCGTTGCCGCTCCTTCCTTCAACGTGCGTCCAAACTGCTTCCATAACTCGAGGTACTTTTCGGGTTCCTTATCGAAAAGATGTTGGAAGGCATCGAGCGACTTCTTCGTCAGCCATTTTCGAATCGCCGCAATCTGGCGATCCTGCTGCAACATCTGTCGCGAAATGTTTAGCGGTAGGTTTTCGGAGTCAACCACGCCTTTTAGAAATCGCAAATATTGCGGCAGCAGATCCGGGCACTGCTCCATGATCAACACGCCCTTCGCGTACAGCCGCAGTCCCGACTGGTGATCGTGATAAAACAGATCAAATGGCGCTTTTGAAGGAAAAAAGATCAGCGCCTGATACTCGAGCAGGCCCTCGGCGCGCGCCGCGAAATGGTAAATCGGGTCGCTGAAGTCGTGCGAAATGTGTTTGTAAAACTCTGCGTACTCGGTCTCGGTGACTTCGCTCGCGGGCCGCGTCCAAAGCGGCTTCATCGAGTTCAGCACCTCATCGTCAAAGCGAATCGGATAGTTAACGAAATCGGAGTGGCGCTTGACGATGCGGCCGAGCGTCCCTTTGTCCGTGTAGTCTTCGATTCCGTTTTCGTGATCGACGGGTTTGAGATGGAGAGTGATCGACGTGCCGCGAGTTGGCTTATCCGCCTCAGAAATTGTGTACTGGCCATCGCCGGTCGATTCCCAGCGGGTGGCGCGTTGCTCGCCGGCCCGACGCGTCAACAGTGTGACACGATCGGCCACCATGAAGGCGGAGTAAAAGCCAACGCCAAACTGCCCGATAAGCTCTTCGAGAACACTTGTCGACGCTCCCTCGCGCATCTTCTCGCGCAACTCTCGTGTTCCCGACTTCGCAATCGTGCCGATGTGTTCGATCACTTCATCGCGGCTCATGCCGATCCCGCTATCGCTAATCGTCAACGTGCGCGCGTCGCTATCGACTTCAAGCCGAATCTCTTTCGTTGCATCTTCAGCGGTCAACTCAGGTTTCGTGAGTGACTCGAATCCGAGACGATCGAGGGCGTCAGATGCATTTGAAATCAACTCGCGCAGGAAAATCTCCTTCGTCGTATAGAGCGAGTGGATCATTATGTCCAGCAACTGTTTCGTCTCGGCCTGGAATTGATATGTCTCAACTTGTGCCGCCATAACTACCTGAGTCAAAACTCCTTTCTGTTTTCAGATCAAATACGACTTCACGAGCTCGTCCCACCGGCCTTGCGCTTTCAGAATCAACTCGACGACCTCGCGAACAGCCCCGTTTCCGCCGGTCGCCGTCGTCACGTAATGAGCACGCGCCTTAACTTCTGCAACTGCATCTCCTACTGCGATCGCCAATCCTGATTCGACCATCAGAGGGAGATCGGTAAGGTCATCGCCCACATAGGCGACCTCTTCATTAGTTACTTGCCCCTGGGCCAACGTATCGGCAAACGCTTGACGTTTGTCGGCGCGTCCCTGCCATAAGTACGAAACACCGAGAGATTGAGCGCGTCGTTCGAGGGCGCTCGAGAGCCGTCCGGAGATTATGCCTGACTTAATACCAGCACGATGCAACAAGTCGATGCCGAGACCGTCGCGTGTGTGAAACAATTTCTGGTCCTCACCATTTTCGAGAATCCAGATCCGGCCGTCGGTGAGTACGCCGTCACAATCCATTAAGAGCAACTTGACGCGGCCGGCGCGTCTTTGAATCTCTTTTTCATCCATCACGGATTATCGCACTTCAAATAGTTCGATGCCTGAGACTTTCAGCCCGCCTGGCGTGCGTGCAATCAGCATCACCGCCGTGCCTTCGCCGGCTTTGCCCAATTTGTTCGCTTTGATGTAAACATCGGCGGCGATGAGATTGGCGTTGAGAAGTTCGGTGCGCAACACACGCGTTTCCCAAAGCTCCGTGCCGATACTCGCATTAATAAACCTCACCAGCTCGCCGGACACAACACGTGAATCCAACTCAGCTTTTTTATTACTGACGACCGCCTGCGAGAACTGCGTGATGAACGCGCGCGCCGCTTCGTCGACAGCCGGTGCTGCATTCGCCGCAGCCTCGGCGCGAATGCGGGCCGCACGCGCCGCCAACGAAGACGGATAATCACGACTCGCAACTACCGCATCATTAAATCGCTTCGCCGCGTCGGCGGCCTGGTTACGCTTCAAACTGATTTCGCCTAACACGATGTTGGCCCATGCCAGCGTCGCTGTAAACGGGAGCGGCTCTTCCAACAATGCCCGAGAGATTTGTTCGGCCTCTTCGAGTTTATTTTGACCGAGCAACGCGCGCGCAAGTAAGGATCGCGCATCCTGAAAACGCGGTGCCGCGGCGATCATCGCGCGCGCCGTGGCTTCAGCCTTCACGTAGTCCTGTGCGCCTAATTGCAGCGAAGCCTCGTTTAGAGCCTCCGGCAAGTCTTTACTTCGGGGCATCGCGTCGTTGCCGTAGTCGAGCTGCGGGTACAGCTTGTCAGGATCAACTTCGACTCGCACGATCTTTGAAGTCGTTTTAAACACCGCCTCGCCAAAGTTCTTTGCGGGAACAGTCGCTTCCGCCAGCACGCGCTCACCGCGATCGGTGGTAGCTGCAACAGTCACGGCGACGTCAATCGAACCGATGTTGCGCAGCGCCGATACCCAGTCTGACCCACGCTGCGTCGGCAGACCAACCATTAGATCGGTATCGATGACTTGATCGAGTTGCGTCTCCAGCAAAGGTTTCAATGCTTCACCGCCACGAGCGATCAACGCTTCGCGTAGTGCGGTCAACGTGGTGCCGTTCTGATCCTTCTTTCCAGCTTCGAGCGCCGTGCGCACCACACCAATCAACACATCGCGACCCATTTTGCGGTCGACCAATCGCCAGAACATCGCACCACGATTCGGCACCGAACCAAAATACGTGCTGTCGATTTGACTGGAACGCGCGAGCGGCGCATCGCGCTGGGCGACGGCTGCATACGCGAGTCGTTGCCGGTAAAACTCCGACAGGACCGCGTCACGCCCAAACTGCTTTTCGAGAAACTGCGTTGCCAGATAACGGACCAGCCCGTCGCGCAAAACGCCATTGCCTTCGCCACGTACTGGTGTTTGTCCGGCCACCCACAACCTAGCGATCGTTTCTGCGACGGAGAGAGCTGTCGCAGCATCGATCTTCGCCAAACGCAACGTGTCCGCATCGATCAGAACAGTGCCGCTATCATTAAAGCCCGCGCCGCGTCTGACCGAAACTATCCGCAACGGAACATCCGGAGCCGGACCAAGCAAGGTCGCGAAAAAAGAACGCGCTGCACCGGCAAATGCGATTAGCGCCTCCGCTCTCTTACGGTCCTCGGCAGTCGCACCTTTCTCGAGCAGTACCGCCACCCCTCTTCCATCGCCCGTACCCTCGACTTTTTCCCAGTCACCCTGAAGGAAAAACGGCTGTCCATGAATCGACTGATCGAAAGAGATCGATCCTGCTGAACCACTCTTCTCGACACCCGATGAGATCGCATTAGCGATGTTCACCGTCAAACGAAATGGAGCCGTGTCTGCGCCGCGCAGTGTGTACGGCGTATTTGGCGTCGGGTACCAGAAGGAACCCGGTAAAAATTGAGTTCCGATCGGACTTATCGCTGCCAAACCGCTGTTGATCTCGACGGGCAACGTGTAGTTCACCGTAACCGTTGTCGAAGCACCAGGATTAACAGCCGAAGGCAACGCGATTTCAAATCGTTGTAAATCTCCTCGTGGCTCCGCCCCTGGCCGGAATGTGCTCGCCGTGCCGCCAGCCGCGACCGACTTAACGCTGGCTTTGTTACTCAAACGAACGGTCATCACGCGACCTGCACTGCCACCGACATTTGTCGCACTGATGGTAGCGACGCTGCTAATAGTTCGTTCAGCCTGTTGGACAGTGGCATTGATATCAAACAATGTGACCTGCCACAGAGGCGGCCCCGGTGAAGCCTGGGCCTGGGCCTGAGTCGGCAACAAAAGCAGGCACACAAGAAGAGGCAATAAAAAAAGAGTTCTCATCATTCGCTTAATTTTCTTAGATCCGTGGTCCAACGAGCTGATGGATATCGCGCAGCATAAACAGGAGCGATTGAAGCCGGTTCAGCGGCAATGCGTTCGGACCGTCCGACAGTGCTTTCTCCGGACAATCATGAACTTCCATGAACACCGCGTCCACACCGCATGCGACTCCTGCGCGCGCCAGAGGTTCGATGTATTCCGATTGTCCGCCAGTTGCATAACCCAACCCGCCCGGCAGTTGCAAGGAGTGCGTCACGTCGAACACAACGGGCACCCCAAAATCGCGCATGATCGGGAACGAACGCATGTCCACCACGAGGTTGTTGTAGCCAAACGTGGCGCCCCGTTCCGTCAGCAACAGTTTGTCGCATCCAACCTGGCGCGCCTTGTCCACGATATTTCGGGTGTCTTGTGGGGCCAGAAATTGCCCCTTCTTGACGTTTACGGCCTTGCCGGATTTCGCGGCGGCCAGGATCAAATCCGTTTGCCGGCAAAGAAACGCCGGGATCTGTAGTACGTCGACGACTTTAGCAACAGGCTCAACTTGCGAAACATCGTGCACGTCAGTCAGCACCGGCACACCGACCTCTTCGCGGATACGTTGCAGCGCTTCGAGCCCGGCTTCCATTCCGTAGCCGCGAAAACTTTGAATTGATGATCGATTAGCTTTGTCGAACGATGCTTTGAATACGTAATCGAGGCCGGCGGCGCGAGTCCGTTCCAAACACTCGTGAGCCATCATTGAGGCGTGTTCGTAACTCTCGATAATGCACGGGCCGGCAATTATCGTGAGTCGTCCGTCACCAAATGTCGCATTTCCTACCGAGAAGGGTTTCAGGTCAGTCTTCATTGACGCCCGAGTATACGCTTGACCTTGTCCAGAAATGAAAGAGACTTGCGGGGCGCGGTGGTACGGTTTTGTTTGTGATTGTTGCCGCCGACGATCTTGATCTCATTCGATCCGGAACTCAACGCACGCACGCGAGCGATATCCACGACGAGTCGACCCGAAGGCGATTCAACGCCTTCCCCGCGCAACGCTTCGATGTCAGGCGCGCTCGTTAGCGCGTGGTACTCAAGGCCGAGGCGCTCCGCAGTCTCTAATAGTTCGCTACGAAAGGTTGCGGCGTTCTCTGGGCGATCTTCAGGCGTCTTCTGCAGCGCGTGCAGGACGACTCGTTCGACGTCTTCCGGAATTGCCGCGACGATGTTTCGCGGCGGGTGTGGGGGGTCGGAAAACTGTTTCGCAGCGATCTCGACCGGCGTGGAACCGGTGAAAGGCGCCATGCCAGTCAACATCTCGTACAGGATTACGCCGAGACTGTAAACATCCGCCGCAGGCGTCAAATCCTGTCCGTTGTACTGCTCCGGTGACATGTAACGTGGCGTGCCGATTAGAGACCCTGCCTGTCGCAGCGTTATCGCACCTTCCTCATCGTCGAGCGTATCAACCGCAAGTTTTGCGACGCCGAAGTCGAGGACTTTCACGACCGCCGGCAGGTCAGGACTCTGCGTCACGAGAATGTTCGACGGCTTGAGATCCCGGTGAATGATTCCTGCTTCGTGGGCAGCGGCCACCGCGGCTGAAGCTTGCAACATGATCGAGATGGCCCGCGCAGTTTCTATCGGCGCTTCTTTCACAAGAATCTCTCGCAGCGTGGGCCCTTCCAGCAGTTCCATGACGAGGTAAACATTGCCGTCGGCAGTCTCGCCGAAATCAGTCACGCTCACCGCATTCTGATGCTTCAAACGGACCGCGGCCCGAGCCTCGCGCTGAAAACGAAGCCGGGCGGATTCATCGGCAACCAGGCGTTGATGCAGGACCTTGATCGCCACTGGTCGATCCATCGACAAATGACGTGCTCGATAGACGGCACCCATACCACCGGCGCTCAGTCGCTGCTCAACGCGATACTTCTCATCAAGCGTTTGGCCGATGAGTAGCTCTTCTGACTTGGGGGAAGTAGTCATCTGTTGTTACGGGGAGGCAGTTGTCGCGTCTGCATTTGCAGTGAGGTCAGTCTGGGCGGACCTGCTTGAACTTGCGTCAATCGCCACTGGTTGCGCTGAGACGGTCGTGCGCGACCAGTTCGACGTCACCATTCTTCTCGATCGTGGTCTCGGATTGCAACCGATTCTCGTAAGCCGCACGGACAAATGACGCAAATAACGGATGGGCCTTGAGAGGTTTCGACTTGTATTCCGGATGAAACTGGCAACCGATGAACCAGGGATGCGTCTCGCGCGGCAACTCGACGATCTCCATGAACTTTCCGTCAGTCGAAACGCCGCTGAACACCAGACCTTCCTGCTCGAGCCGCTGGCGGTAATCGGGATTGAACTCGTAACGGTGACGATGACGTTCACTGATCTCGTCAGCGCCGCCGTAAACCTCCTGGGCCAGCGAGCCGGGCGCCAGACGGCAAGTCCACGCGCCGAGACGCATCGTACCGCCGAGTTCTTCTACGTCCACCAGATCGCGCAGTTTAAAAATGATCGGATGCGGTGTTTCGAGATCAAACTCGGTCGAGTCCGCATCTTTCAGCTCGCACGCGTTGCGCGCAAACTCGATACACGCGGTCTGCATGCCGAGGCAGATACCGAAATATGGCGTACGCGTCTTGCGGGCGTAATGAATCGCGCGAATCATGCCGGCGACGCCGCGTTTGCCGAATCCGCCGGGAACGAGGATCGCATCGAAATCGCGCAGGCGATTCTCATAGTCGTCGTCGTCCATCAGTTCTTCCGACTCGATCCACTTCACGACAACGCGAAGATTGTTCGCCACGCCCCCGTGCGTCAGCGCTTCACGCAACGACTTGTACGAGTCCTCAAGCTCGACGTACTTGCCTACGATCGCAATCCTGGTATCTCCACCCGACGGTTCGCGGATCGTCGCGACGAGTTTGCGCCATTCAGAAAGATCCACTTGCTGCGCGTGAGATTCGAGTCTCAATTGCGTGACGATCAGGTCGTCGAGTCCTTGCTCGTGAAACGCAAGCGGTACGTCGTAGATCGTGTCTACGTCCTGGGCGCTGATTACGGCCTGCTCCTTTACGTTACAGAACAAGGCGATCTTCCCGCGCAACTCACGCGATAATGGCTTTTCCGAACGGCACAGGAGGATGTCTGGCGCGATACCAATCTCGCGCAGATCGCGCACGGAGTGTTGCGTCGGCTTTGTTTTTAATTCACCGGCAGCGGCGATGTATGGAACGAGCGTAACGTGTACGAAGATAGCGTTGCCCGCGCCTTCTTCGTTGCCCATTTGGCGGATCGCTTCGAGAAACGGCAGCGATTCGATATCGCCAACCGTGCCGCCGATCTCCACTATTACAACGTCGGGTTTGTCTTTCTCCGCGACGCGGCGGACTGCTTCCTTGATCTCATTCGTGATGTGGGGAATGACCTGGATCGTCTTGCCGAGATAGTCGCCGCGGCGTTCCTTTTCGATTACTGACAGATAGATCCGGCCGGTGGTCCAGTTATTCGCCCGCGAAAGATGCGCTTGCGTAAAACGTTCGTAGTGACCCAGATCGAGATCGGTTTCGGCGCCATCGTCGGTAACGAAGACCTCGCCATGTTGAAACGGCGACATCGTTCCCGGATCGACGTTGATGTATGGATCCAACTTGATTAGGGCGACCTGAAGACCGCGGGTCTCGAGCAGGCAGCCAATAGAGGATGCCGCCAACCCTTTACCCAGGCTCGAAACCACGCCACCAGTAACGAAGATGTATTTAGGCATTCATTCTCCCAGGATCACTATTGTTTTGAAGTCTCGCGGCGATCGTCGTCCGCTTTTGTTGAGACGCCGGATCCACCAGCTTCCGGTGGATCGCCTGAGTCGTCTTCACTGTCGTAACGTCCGCGTTTCAAATCTTCCTGCGCCTCGACGGCCTTTCCCATGGCGGGATCGAGTGCTTTTTGCAGTCCGACGAGACCCGCGCCAAGTAAACCCGGTCCTTCCTGCGCGCGTCTTTCGAACTCCTCGACAGAGACCTCATAAGGCTTGCCCAAACGCGACAATGCAAGCAACCCGCAAAGCACGAGAAACGCAACTACTGCTAAGCCAATCCAGTCGCTCATACGCTTTGGGCCATATGGAGCTTTAGTAACTCGAGATCTTCCGCTGTATCGACACCGATCGAAGACGAACACGCCTCGATGACCTTTATCTTTACGCCGTGCGCCAACGCGCGCAACTGTTCAAGCGCCTCGATTAACTCGAGCTTAGCGGGTGGCCAACGCGTGAATTCCATCAGGACATCCCGGCGGTAAACGTACAAGCCGGTGTGTTTATGAAAGAACCTGAATAATTCCGGCTCGGCTACAAGTGCTGCCTCCGGAGCGCCGTGACGTTTTGCGGCGTCGCAAGGAAACGGTATCGGCGAACGCGAGAAATAAACAGCATTTCCGTCATCATCTATTACGACTTTCACGAGGTTGAAATTCAAGAGTTCGTCAAGCGATTCAATGGGTTCGCAAGTCGTAACTATACCTGCGCCGTTGGTCTTTGACATTTCGTAGGCCATTGTGTCGACAGCTCGTTCGATCGTCTCCGGCGCAATCAACGGTTCGTCGCCCTGCACGTTCACGATAATCTCAGCGTCTGGAATTGTCGCAGCAACTTCGGCAACGCGATCCGTCCCGCTCGTGTGATTTGGGTCGGTTAATCTTGCTTCGATACCACGCGAAGCGACGGCGTCTACAATCTCCTGACTGTCGGTGGCTACAATCACTCGATCCACGTTTCGAGCCGCCTGAGCTCGCTCCGCAACCCAGCAAACCATCGGCTTTCCGTTGATTTCGATCAGGGCTTTTCCAGGTAAACGAGTAGAAGCGTAACGAGCAGGGATGATGGCGACTGTCTTTTTCGAGGAGGATTTTGGGGTGTTGTCGCCCGTCTGATTCACGGGATAACAGCTTAGCCTGCGACCGCGGAGACTGTCAACGAAAGTATGGGAAACCACAAATCAAACGGCTTTACTTTTACTTCTTCCTTGTCTTTGCGGCTTTCTTAGCCGCGCGCGAACGATCGGCAGCGGAACGTTTCTTTGCGGCAGCGCGCGCCTGGCGGGAAAGCGCTGTTTTCGACGCCGCACTGCGTCCTTCTCGTTTCAGCGCCGCTCGCGTCGCACGTGATCGCTTCGCGGATGTCTTTTTCGTTCCGCCTTTCGTGGACTTACGCAAGTCGCGCTGAGCCTGTTCCTTCGTTTCCTTCGACGATCCTTTCGATGGAGGTAGTTTCACTCCGGCACGACGCGCTTTCGATAATCCGATCGCGATCGCTTGCTTCGTCGAGCGCGCGCCATGTTTCCCTTCACGAATGTGCTCAATTTCCTCGCGAACAAACTCGCCTGCCTGCGTGCTCGCCGCCTTCCCTTCACGTTTGTCCTGGCGTGCTCGTTCGAGCGTCTCTTTTTCCGGCATCTGATCGTTCCCTTCTTGGTTACTTACCTTGCATGAAAACAAAACGCATCTACGCGTGCGCGTACCCTTAGCACACACGCCACTCAGCGCTCCCAACCTGTTCCATACAGAAAGCAATGTGTGTACCCGGTCGCGAGTTTGTTGGAACCAGATTTGCGCGTCATCGAGATTGAGGAGGACGATGGCGATGAATAAAGGATTAACGTTTGGGGCGGGCCTGGGGCTCGGAACTGGTCTCATGTTTCTGCTCGATCCGGATCGCGGCAAGCGACGACGAGCCATGCTGCGTGACAAGTGCGTGTGGTCGGCAAGGAAGACCAGCGACGCGGCGCAGATAACGGCGCGCGACATACGCAACCGTGCTCAGGGAATCGCGAGCAGCATTCAGTCGACTTTTAACCCGGAACCCGTTGATGACGCAAAGCTCACCGATCGTGTGCGCTCGAAGCTCGGTCGAGTTGTTTCGCATCCGCACGCGATTGGAGTTGACGCGCGAGATGGAGTGGTTACTCTTTCCGGACCGATTCTTTCGGAAGAAGAACCTTACCTGCTGGCATGTGTGAATCGAGTTTCAGGTGTGAGCGAAGTGATTAACAATCTCGAACCCCACGCTGCGGCTGACAACTATCCCGCTTTGCAAGGTGGTCGAGAACGACGGGGTAGCCGGTTTGAGTTCTTGCAGAACAACTGGTCACCTGCGGCACGCTTTGTTGCTGGCGCACTCGGTGGAGCGTTGGCGGCGTATGGCGGTAAGCGGCGCGATCCGTTGGGAGCAGGTTTGGGAGCCGCGGGTCTGCTGCTGATGGCACGCGGCGTGACCAACACCGGATTCGGCGACCTTCTGCGCCTCGGTTCGAAGGAAGGAAACGGGTCGATTGAGGCAGACCTTAATCAACCATCAGCTATTCGAGCATAGGGAGGGACTATGGACCAGCAAAACTCTCAAAAGACTGGAGTACGTTCAGACGCGCAAAAACAAGATCGCGCTCGAGACGGTTATTCAGCAATTCCACCGGCGAAACCTGTTGGCGGAGCGTTTGGCAAGGAGCAGGACGATCAGGACGAGGTGGATCGTTCTGACGAGCAAGCGTCTCTGCGTCACAACACCTAATCAAGATTGCCTGTGTGATCTGTGATCTTCCAGACCACAGATCACATAGATGCCACCATTGCTTGACTATTTCGTCTGAGGAACTCGAGCGTTTTCTCGTTGAACTCTTCAGTTTTCTCGTAAATAGCAGCGTGTGCACAATCTTCGAAGACGACCAACTCTGCGTCGGCAATACCGTTTGTTAATGTCTCAGCAAAGCGCAGCGAGGTCAGTTGATCGCGACCACCAAAGGTGACCTGCGTCGGCGATTTAATTTTACTCAGTAAGGCCTCGGCGTCGTGCTCAATCACAGCATTTGATTGTTTCATAAAGCTGGCAACTGACATCGTCGTTGGCCGTGAGCGAATAAATCCAGCCAGCCTCTGTATTTGATCAAACCTGGTGGCATACATTTCAGGCGTCAAGCACCACGGGAATATACTCGTGATCACCATCTCGGTTACGCTATTCAAACCCTTGGCACTTGACCGCCATCCCTCGACGACGGTTTTCAGGTACTGATCAGTCTTGGCCCATCCGCTATGCAACGACAGTGTCTTAACCTTGATGGGGTAATTGGCTGCCAGATGCATACCGACCGCCGCCCCAAGCGATAAACCGAAGACGTGTGCTTGTGGAATCCCATACTCCTGCATGAATGCCGCTACATCGTCGGCGTACAATTCCATCGAGACGTCTTCACCGGAACTGTCGGTCCTGCCTGTGCCGCGCAAATCAAGCGAGATGCAAGTGAAATACTTCGCGTATTCGGAAACTTGAAACGCGTAACAAGCGTTATCGGCCGTCAGGTAAGGAATCAGGATCAGCGGTTCGCCGACTCCCTGCTGTTCGTAATAGATCTTAATTCCGTTTGCCGCGATTTTCGGCATGGGAAACCCTCCGTTTGGACTGAGTGTTTGGGGGATATCTTTTACTGCAACTTGAAATGAACTGCAACAGTGCTGACGATGTTGGAGGCATCCGCGCTAGTTTCAAGAGGTTCAAACCGCCAGTATTTTGCGGCTGACGACGCCGCCCGAACCAGTAACGGATGTCCTGAGAGTGTTCGAGCGCAAATTACCTCACCCGACTTCTTTGATACGAGCACTTCGACAATGACTTTGCCTTCGGCGCGTGCAGCGCGTGCGATCGGTGGGTAGGGTGGGCGAGCGAGCGACTTGGCCTTTGAGAACAGTTGCTCCGAAGGGATTTGCATCGCGCCAGAAGAGTCAAACTTTGCCTCGGGTGGGTTACACACCGGTTCGCCCGGAGATGGCGTCGAAGGTGCTTCAGCAGGCTCTATCTTCACAGTGTGCTCCCCCAGCGCGTCAAATGGCTTGAATTCTCCCGGCGTAGCGTCGACGACTTTAGTTTGAGAAAAGATGTTAGTTATCGGCCCCAGCCGGCGGCCGGAGGCTATCTCAATTGTCACCTCACGACCCTCCTCCTCTGGACCAGCCTTGAGATGAAGAATCTCGTTCTTGTCATCGATGTAGTGACCAGTCCCCCACCAGATCGAACTAGCGGTGTG
>Ga0209485_1000259_pt1 | contig 17187 bp, 14 predicted proteins | sample NCAS100_FD_187516 | JGI IMG/M metagenome (GOLD analysis project Ga0209485, IMG submission 187516) | Agricultural soil microbial communities from Utah to study Nitrogen management - NC AS100 (SPAdes) (version 2) | ecosystem: Environmental > Terrestrial > Soil > Agricultural land | place: USA... | reverse complement strand
ACTACATCATAATATGCATTTAGTAACAAATTATCTATCTTTCTTTTGTACCATACTCCAGTATCATAAACATGAAAACAAACATCACCATCAGGATCAAATGCAAGTACAAAACCATTATTAAGATCATCTCTTTTTGTTGAAAATCTACGAAATATTCCTGCTGAATCTGCTGTCCAATCTGTTGAGAAAAATCGGAACATAACAGATAGTTTGGTAGTAGGATATAATGCTGTATTAGTTAAATGTCTTAGTTTGGGATAATTGTCTGTTACAATAAGTTCTCCTTCTAATGAACTTATGGAGTCTGTACCAGTATTAAAATTTGTGGCTATTGATCTAGGTTCTTCTGGCATATGTTCAAAACCTAGATCAATTGGTACAAGTGTTAAAGTAGGTCTGCCTTCTAGCAATCCATGATGACCGTTATTACTAATATCAGTAATATATTGTCCTAGATGATCCATCATATACCATAGTTGTAAATATTTTGTGTTTGGTTCAAATGGTAATTCATAATCATTTTTTGATATTAGATTCTTTTTTCTAAATGCGAATCTTTCATCATTGTATTTAATAAGTGACTTATCTAATCGTCCTTTACCTCTAATGTCTACTGAATCAAGATTTTGTAGATCTGCATTTCTATCTTTTATAATTTCTTCTGCTATTTTTCTTAATAAGATTGATGCTTGTTCACTAGAATGTTTATGACGTTCAGATAAGATACTACTCATTTTATTTAGTCACTTATTATTCATTGAATGGAATATTATCTACATATTCTTGTGATATTAATGTCCAACAATCATCTGCTAATTTTTCTTCAAAGTATTTGTAAGGTATATATCCATAACCACGATCTCCCCATTCTGTACCCCATGAATTTTTAAATATAAAAGCTCCTTTTGTTTTTTGTCCATCTATTGAATTTTGTATCTCTATTATATCATCAAATCCTGCAAGACAAACAGCATGTCCCCCTATTATGCTTTCATTCTTTGATGGAAATGGTATTTTTCCCCCATTTTCATTAGAATCATATAAAGAATCAAAACATGTAAATCCAAATATTACAGGGTAGTTTCCTTGTAGGAATCTTTTAAGTATATTTACTAATTCTTTTGGATCTGTGTCTGGTTGATCTAAACGTAAATATTTTACTGATTGATAATTTTGAGCCATTGCATATAGAAATGGAGTTGGTTCTTGGTCAAATTTAGTATTTTGTGTTTCTTCTCTTCCATCATAATCATAATATTCTTCCGGTGGTGTACCAAATAGGACTATAGATCCCATAACAGTACGAAGATAAGCTCCTGTATCTCCTTTTATTCCTAATAAGTTTCTAGTTGTTTTGTATGTAAATAAAGTACTTATTTCTGTATTCTTTTTAAATGCTTTCTTATTGAAGTATTCAATTAATGATGCAGCAGCAAAAGCAGTACATGATCCTAGATTTTGTTGGTCACGTACTGGAGTCATTTGATTTCGTAAATCTTTCTTTGAATAAACTTTTCGTGTCTTAGAAAGTACTGGAGTTGCTTCGAATAATATCTTTACTCCTTTAGTGTCTATTGAATAATCTTTGTGAGAATTTAATCCTTTGAGATAACCTAAACCTTTTTCTTTACCATTAACAATAAACTTATTTTTTTTTAGTGGCATATTATATATATTATAATAAAAATATAGGATTATTAAAAGATATTTAGACGCTTAATTGGTACACTAAATGCATTAAGATTACTTGATCGACATTAAAATTATGTGTCAGTGTTACTCCCCCATAAGATGTCCTTAAGAACATTGTTGCAGTTGGTAAAGCAGAATCAAAGATCCCAGATTCATTTATTTCTGCTGTTGGGACATTTTCTAATGATCTACCAAAAAACGCAATTTCTGATCCTCTAGGTTCTGAAAATCCATGTAAGTTTAAATCTATTCTATGTACTTCTAATTGTAATTTTGTGTCCTTTGGTACTACTTTTGATGTTCCTTCTCCCCATGCATAATGCGTAAAATATCGGTTACTTTTTCCTGTTATTAATTCTGCTGTTCTTCTAAGTCCTACGTTAACGACACGATCAAATGCCCTTCTTATTTCATAAATTTCTGGCAGAATTGAATAATCTGTTATAGTTTGGTCATTATATCTTTTGGAGAAAAAGTTATAACAATAAGTTACTATACTTTCTCTATCTTGCCATGTATTAGTAGGATGATAATATAAGCCTAATAGTTTATCTATTTTATGACCTTCTCTTTTAGGAATTGTTAAGGCATAAGATACATCATATTTTAATTCGTGTCTAGTTTCTAAAAGTTCTTGATCACAATATCCATATTTTTGGATCATTAATTCTTCTTTTCTTTCTAGTGCATCTTTGTAAGCAATTCTTTTATCTAGATCAATATAAGATAATTGGGACATATTTTATGTTCCTTATTTGTATATAAAATAACTAAGAAGGTAAGTCCTCTATCTTGTACAAATATTCTCCCATTACATTTAATGTTACATATCGCATACCTAGATCATCTTCTGCATTAAAATCATATCCTATTTCTTCCATTGTTGCTACTACATTTTCATTTTCATCAATTCCTAAAACAGAATCTACAATTGTTATTTGTTCTGCTGGTAAGAACAATTTATTATTTGGAATTGTAACCTGTTGAGCATCATATATTCTAACAGGATTAGACCTTATTGCTAGTTCCATTTGTGCTAATTTAGATACAGATTCAACATCTTCTAAATATGTTACTTCTAAACTAGAATCTGTCTGATTATATCTGTCTGCTGATCCTTGATCTCCAAAGAATTGAAGTCTTTGTATTTTTGCAAAAACTGCAAAATTATATGTGGGGCCTCTACTGGACACACGCCAACTAGGATTATTGTCTGTATTTTCTCCTATTGCAAATGCTGAATATCTACCTTCTACGGACACATTATTATCATGATGCCATCGTACTGAATCTCCCCTACTTATTCCTATAGGTCTTAATCTAAGCCAATATTTTGTATTTGGTGAAGCATTAGCCGGATCGATATGTATCTCATTTATAAACACATCAGTTGGATCACTTGTTAAGCCAGAATAAGGTACATCAAAAGTTGCGATTACAGCTCCAGTTGGTGAGTTATTATTATCGGTCACAATTTCCCCAGTTAATAAAACCGGATGTTCTGGGTCATTTATTCCCCCTGTTGGATCTCCTATTCGACTAAGTACCAGTTTTACAGTAATAAATCTAGCATCTAATGCTGTAAATTGCTGAGCAAGAAATGTATTATATAATGTTCCTACATTGAATTTAGATCCCCCACTTTCACCATTTGAAGCAACTGATTTTGTGGCTACTACTGTCTGTACTGTTGCATGTGTCATAAATCCATCGCTTTTATCTATTGATTCTGTATATTCCCAACCATTATCCCCTGTAAAATATGCTACTGTGTCCGCAAGATCAGAACTTGATTGATTAGCCCTTGCCTTTACAGTAATACCACTATGTTTCTGTTTTGCATATTCAAATATGAATTTTCCATCTCTAATGTCCCATGTAGCTCCAGAAACTTCACAAAAGAAGTCCATAACTGTTGATAATTCCATGTTGATAAATGAGACACTTAATAATCGTATATCTACTTCTGTACTTATTCCAGATGTGTCTAAGTTAAGATGATCCTTAACTGATCTTGTTGATGTTACCCTTATACCATTTGTTTCTAGTACATCTTTAACTAATAAATAAACTGCCATTTGTGCATCGGGTCTGCGTGGAATATTAAATTCTGTATCAAATTGTATTGAGGTTGCTGCTCTCTGATATGTTACCTTAATATTGGTAAATTCTGCTTTCTCTCCTATTCCTTCAAATGTGAAAATACGTTTACCGTTTCCTATATGATGTGGTCTCATTTTCTTAATGTAGCCTTTTGCTAGGAACATATTTGCAGATGTTTTTCCTGTATAGATTTTAACTACATTACCTTCTGATATTTTTTTACGATTCCATGTTATATTCTCATCCAATATGGAAAATGTGAAACTATTTTTGTTCTTTCCTATAGTAACTTGTAATGATGTTAAAGCGTGAAATTGATTTGTTCCTAATAATGCATCGGTATTATTGTCTGGAAAAAAGGCATTATAATCGTATAGGACTGTTGTACCTGTATTATCATATATTAATACTCTGGGTTTTAATGGTTTCTTGTAATTTGCTGATCCTTTTGTAGTTGCTAGTCCTGTAAATTCATATAGAATATGACTTGTTGCTTTATGTGTTCTGTGACTAAATGGCATACTACATATTCACCTTCATTCTAACCTAATGTGACTGATCCCTTTTCTTGTTTGATTCTTACATAAAATAATCTTGCTTCTCTATCTGCTGAATCTGATCTGCTATGTGTCCAAACAAAACCTAAAGGTATAGTTTGTGTCGGTATATCAGTTAATAATGTAACTGCTGATCCATCATCCCAAGAATAAAACCAATTTGTTCCATCACTATATATCTTTATTTTATGCCATAGATCATCTTTTGCTTCTAATGCTGCATCACGTATTGCTGTAGCTCCCCCCCCATTATGCATAATTGCATAATCTGTATTTGAAGATCCACTTTGTACACATATTGCTGAATCATTGTCTACTTCATTGCTACTTGATGCGTCATTTCCCTCTGATTTACTATGTAACCCTAAATAGAAACGATTTCCAGAAAAATCCCCATGATGATCAATTTGAAACATTGCTTCAATTACTGGCTTTAGAGCTCCTACAATTGGGTATTGTGGTGTAACAGCTCCTATACTATCAGAAGAATCAAGTTGCCATTCAGCAGCCATAATTTTATTAGTTGAATCGTAATATGTGGCTATATTTGAGGATGACATGTTTAATGGTGTAACTCCTTGAAGTAACCCACCAAAGGACAAATAAGATCCCGGCATAAACCATCCATAATCGTAGCCTAATGGTACTAGTGAATCGTAGATAGAATTGGACACACTTCCACCGCCACCGCCACCACTGACAGCAGCCCATTCTAATCCTGTACCTGCCAGATTTGTTCTTAATACGTGTCCAGCAGTTCCGGCTTTACTGAATCTAATATATTTCCCTGCTGTAGAATCATATACTAAAAGATCATGATGTACGTTAGTAGTAGAATGTTTAAGTGTATTAGAATCTATGAAAAAGTTGATTGATGAAAATGTTGGTGATTCTAATACCTTATTATAAAGTGTCTGAGGTTTTAGACAGTATGCTACTACTTCATCTGTTGCGTGTCCGGGAGTTTGGAACGTAAGATCAAAATTTGCTACCAAACCTGTTGTTTTTAATGTTATACCATGTGAATCATCGGAATCTTTAAGTTTAATAAATGAAGAACGAAATTCCTGTAGATTATTAGCCCAATTATTAGGTGATGCTGCTGTGCTAGTTGCAAGTGTAGCACTAGCATTAGGGAGTGTAAGTGTCCTATCTACGGTCATACCTGCCGGAATTGCTATTGATATTGTGTGTCCATCTCCATCATAAAACTTTAATTTATTGTTTAAAACATAAAAATTAGTGTTAATGGTTACATCTGATCCTTCTTCTGCTGTTAAGTCAATTCCATCTAGTAATTTATTAATTCGGTCTATTTCGTTACCACCATGCAGACCTAAAATTGTATCTGATGGTTCATCTACATCAAGAATAGTACCAAGCCATGAATTAACCATATAAAAAGAATAAGTTCTTATAAATTATATAATAACTAATAATCGTTTGTTGTTAAAAGTAAATTGGTGACAAGTTGTCACCAATTTTAATAATAATTTTATCTGCTTGTAATTGCTGAAATATTTTCGAATAGTACTGATGAAATTTGTTTTCTGTATACATGTCCACTAGGTAACATAAACTCCTGTTTTATATCCCCTCTCACTTGAATATTTAATGGTTGACTATTATTATTTCCCCCTTGTGTTATTTGTCCATTTGTAGGTACTGCTAATTGTGGAGTAGGCATTTGATTAGAGAAATTATTAATTCCTTGTGTGTCCATAAATGGAGCTTTTTGAGATAAGTTACTAGGATCTGATAATGGTGTTACAGTCACTAATTCCTTTTTGCCATATTCACCTATTGAATGTCCCCCATATCTCATAAAGTGATCAGCAATAAATGATCCCCCATTTCTCATCATAAATTGTCCACCTTCTTGCATCAAATAACTAGCTCCAAACTGTCCCCCCCCTACTCCTTTCGCTGCACTTGCTGCTTTTTTTGCTGCTGCTGCCATTTTGTTTAATGCACTTGTCGCTTTATTCGCTGCACTTGTAACAGCATTAAGTGCTGATACTGCTTGACTTGAAAATGATTTTAGATTTGCTGCCATACTTTTAGAATGTGTCGCAACAGTGGTACTTAATGTTGATGATGCTTTTTGATATGTTAAGAGTCCAGATTTAACAGCAGTACCATATGATCCTATTGCAGCAGAACTAAATATTTCTGTATTAGATGCCATTGATTTAGTATGTGCTGCTACTGTGGTACTTAAGGTTGAGGATGCTGCTTGATAAACTTTAATTCCTTCTTTATCTGCTCTAGCAAATTCTTCTATAGTAAGGTCTGCCCAATTGGTCATATATTCTCCCATCTTTGTAGTAAGATCTAATATTCCTTGTTCTAGTAACGTAAATCCATCGGCATATGGGATCATTCCTTCTGTTGCTGCACGAGTAAATTCCTGTATTGTTAATGTTGACCAATTAAGCATCGCTTCATTTATTGACGGTAATATTGTATCTATTAAGTTAGAACTAAATAATGTAAATGCTTCGTTTAATGGTACTATTGCTTCTAATCCTATTCTTTGTGCTTCTAATATTACTCCATTTGCAAATATTGTAAAATTACTTGCCATACTAGTTGAATATGTGGCTACAGAAGTACTAAACTCTGATAATCTACCTTGAAGTGCATATATTGCTTCACCAAAAGGCAATAATGGTATACCCATATTCTTAATAGCAGTAACAAAATTGACGTTCATACTTGTCGAATATGTATCTACTGATGTGGACATGTTAGACATCTTTTCATGTATAGTTGTGACCATTGTTTGTAGTTGCGTACCCGCTTGAGTACTTGCATCAAGAAATGCTTGTGAGAAAATTCCGGGAACTGGAGCTGTTGCTGTTGTTGCTTCTGAACCGATTCCTTTCATTTGTATACCTGATTCAGTCACGATATTACCTGCTGCATCGGTAACAACTGATGTATTATCATTAATTCCGGATGCTACATTATCGGGTACTGCTTTTCCTGCTGCATATGCTTCTGCTCTAACCGGATCTGTACTTTTTATAAGTTCGTACCATGCTTTTTCTCCTGCTGTTTTGAATTTGTGTCCACCTGATTCAAAACCTGTAGCTCCTGCTTCTGCAATTACTGATCCTGCTTCTTGAAATTGTCCTTCTTTTCCAAAAATTGATGCAACCATTTCTTCCATTGATTTATCTGTAATTCCTGTCATTCCTGCAAAACCTGTTTGTAAAGCTCCTGTTGTTGGGTCAATTATTCCCTTATTTGCTGCTTCTGCAAATTTAGCCGGATCTTTAAGTATTTCGTTCTGGAAAATAGTTACTAATTGTGCTGCTGTTGCTTTAGGATTATCTAGTTTAACCTGTTGCCATAATCCATTAATTGTGTCCCCAATTCCGGGAATACGTCCCCCTAATTCTTGTTCCATTGAATCAGCAAATGCTGTTATAATTGCATCTGCTTCGACTGTTGTTCTTGGTGGAATACCTTGTAACATTGAAATAACTAACTCTGGAATAGAACTTATTTTATCTTCAAAGTCAACTGTATTAGCTCCTACTTCTATAATGGCTTGTTTTCCTGCTAATGTGTCCACTGATAAGCCAATTTCTTCTAATGTCTTTTGTACCTTCTTTCCTTTTCCTGCTAATACATCTTCTTTAATCATGTCATTGATTGCTTTTTGTCCTTCTGATGCCATATCGTTAAATGCTTTTTTTGCTTCTTCTGCCATTTTTTTAGCTCCCTCTCCAATTCCTAACATTGCTTCCATATGTTCCTTCATTGCTGGAATACCTTCTTGTCTTATACTATCGGGAATTGTGACCCCTAAACTAGTTGCTAATTTATCTAATTGTTCTATTGTTGCTGTTTCTTGTGCTTCTCCCTGTTTAAGTTCTGCATACCATAAACCTACTTCATCTGCTGCTAATCTTGTTGCATTTGCTGTATCTGTATATATGTCTATAAGATTGGTCAAACCTTCTCCTGTCATTTCTGTTACTGGAATACCTTCTTTTGTAGTTTCTAATAATGCTCTTGCTGCTGCTTCTTCTATTTCCATTGCTTTCCGATCTTCTTGTCTAGATGCGATTAATTCTGCTGTTGCTGCTGCTACTTCATCGCTTGTTACTGCTGAAAGTTTATGTGTCTGAATAAACTGGCTTAGTTCTGGAATTGACATTTTAACTACATTTAGATCCGCTCCTCTGGCTATTGCTAATTGTTGTAATGATGTTATTGTTTTATCATGTTCTTTATTTTCTGCTTTCTTTATTTCAATTGCTTGTTGAATTTGTTCCGTTGTCATTCCTACTGTATCGGCTAATATTCCTAAGGAATCTGCTTCATCTAATAATTTTTGTGCCCCTTCTTGTACTTCTAATCCTATTTCTTGCTGTTGTTTGAAAAATCCTTCTAATGGTGATTTTGTGTCCTCTAATGATTTTGTGTATGCATCAAGTTTTTCTTTCATCTGTTCAAAATTTACAACTCCTTGTTCTCCTAGAATCTTAATCCATTCTTCCGCTTGTTTTACAGTTATGATGTTATTTTTTAGTAACAATTCAATAGAGTTCCATGTATCAGTTGATGATTCTTTAAGTACTGTATTTGATTTAGCCATATTCTGCATTGTTTTTCCCCAATCAATTGTATTGTCTTTTGCAAATGCTATATTTTTACCATATAATAGGACAACTAATCCTGCTTCTTTAAGTGACTGTGCTTGTTGTTCATTTACTTTGATTCCTTTATTATGTTCTACAACCCATTTTGCTACTACATCTTGTGATGTTGACATTTCACCTGTATTTTTTTTCTGTGCTTCGGTCAATTGATCAACTTTAATATTGACCAATTCTAGGAAACCTGCATTTTTCTCTGCTGCTATTCCTGCATTATGCATCTGTAATTCTGATTCTGCTTGTGTCTGTACCTGATTAGTCATTGATCCAATAAGTGCTTCAACTTTAGCCTTTAATTCATCCTGTGTAATTCCTACTAAATGACCTTCTTTTTGTGCTGTTTGTAAGTGTCCTGTTATTTCTTGCCATAATTTAGATTGTTCTGCTGTAGGTTTTTGTAATGAGTTAAATGCATTTTTAAGTTCCGTATTTAGTAATTGTGCATTTCCTTTAACTTCAACTCCCATTGCTTGTAGATGTTTGGTCACATTATCCAAATGACCCTGTAAAACCTCTAGTGCATTATCTCGTGATAAATCAAATACTTTCTTTTGTGCTTCATATTGTGCATCAAATTGTCCTGCTGCTGTTTCTGCTTTATTTCCTGTTTCTTCTGTTGCTTTTCCTAATCCTAATACGTTATTAATTTGTGACCCTAACCACTCCAGACCTTTACCAATTTGTCCTAATGGTTCAAGTATAATTTTAAGTGCTGGATAAGTATCACCTAATTGCTTACCAAAATTCATAAGTGCTGTTCTTACTCCACCAAAATCAAAGATAAGTACTCCTAATGCAGTACTTATTGCAGCAATTGCTAATAATATGGGATTAGACAAAAATGCTGCTAACATTGCCTTAGAAAATGCTGCTACTGCTCTCCCTGCTGTTGCTAATGCTGTACCAATAGTTTTTAATCCACTTACCATAGTAGCTCCAAAAGCAGCCATAGCAGTTCTAGGATGCAGAAAAGCAGATCCTATACTTTTTAATCGTGACCCTAAATCAGTAAAGAAACTTGCATACATAGTTTTAACACTTGATAAAGTCTTTGGATGTTTTTTAAGTTCCACATCCATACCTGCAAAACCTGTTGTAGCGTTTTTAGTTAGGATAGGAGTTTCAGCAAATATCTTATTAAAGTCTGTAACTGCTGGAATTAGAGCTCCTTTTTTAGCAGTTGCTAATGTATTTGTACTTGCTGCCATTGCATCGGTTGCTGCTTTACCTTCTGCCATTGCTTTCTTCATGTTAAGTACAGCATTAACAGACAATAATATCATAGGAGCTAAATCGGAAAATGATAGTATCATAATTCTCAAAGCAAAGTTTTGTGACCTTTGAGCATCTGCCAATTCTGATTGTGCATCTTTCATTGCTTGTGTGTCTTGTTGTCCGGCTTTCATCAACGTATTAACTTCGGCTTGTGCTGCTGCTACTTTTTCACTTGCAGAAGAATACATAGCCCACATTCCAACCGCTTCAATTCCAGCAGTCACAATTCCGGTAGCTCCGAATATTAATGGTCTAAATTTCTGGAACTTTTCAGTCAATCCCCCCATTGAAGCTCCGGCTTTATTTTGTGATGCTGCTACTTTATCATGTGTCCCTACTAATGCTGATGTTTCACTATTTAATTTTGATGTGTCCGGTACTAGTGCTTTTGTAGATTTACCTAAGTTTGTAGTTTCTTTAAAATAACCAGCTCCACTTTTTTGTGCCTGTGAATAGACATTTGTAGTCTCTTTAGTAGTCTTGTTTAGATCAGTGGTTGATTTACTTAGATCTGTTGTACCTTTATTTATGTCTGTTAAAGGTTTAGTAATTGCTTGTGCATTTGTGACTACAAATTTAATTTCTACAACGTGGGAAGTGGTTGACATAATAATCTCTATACAGTTTATAAAAAGTATTAGATATTATATAAAATGTATATGGAGTTTAGACACCGCTAAAATATGCTTTAAGTTCTGCTCCAAAATTTGTATTCCATTCTTGGACAATTTTTACTTTATATTTATTAAATGCATTTGTAACGAATTTGTTTCCTCTGGGGCCTGTGTCCATATGTTTTGCATAGGGAACATTATTCCAATAATGTAACCCTGTTTCTGAAACTTGTAATATGTTTCCCCTTTTTAGTCTACCTGTTTTAACTCTAGTAGCATTATTTAGATCGTTAAACATTTGTTTCCCTGTTGAATTGAAAACTTTATTGTTAGTATTTTTTATAAACTGTAATGCATTACTACCAAAATTATTTATTTTATCAATTCCTTTTCCTACTTCAACTTGGTACATATAACATAATAAATTAGTTAATGAAAGATTAAAGTACCATCCTCACTAATATGTTCCTTTATTTCATCAATTGATTCATGTTTAGATTCATCTTCTTCGAATACTTCTGGATCTTCTTCTGCCATATCTTTTAATTCTTGTCTATTTTGTTCTACTTTTTCTTCATATGTTAATTCTTTTTCTTTTGCCTTGATGATATTATTATTAAGTTTCTCTAATTCCTGTTTTAATACTGATTTGGATTGAGATATTATAGCGTTTAAGTTATCTATGATAGTATCAAAACTTCTCCATGTTGAATAAACATTATCTATTAATTTGTACATTTCACCGTCAATTATTGGTTTAAGTGTCTCATAATTTCTTTGTACAAGTGCAAGACTAATATTTTCTACATTACAGACTTTAGTAAGATAAAATAATATAAGTTCTGTATCTTTATTTAATATTTCTGTGTATTTGTTAGGGTTTTGTGCTGAAAAGTTTAGATAATCTTCATACTTTTTTAGAATTTGTTCTCTTATATTGAAATTTATTGACTTTTTGACATAAGCCTTATCATCTAATGGGATTGTTTTACCTTTTGAAGCATTTAATACAAATAATTTCCTTTCATTTACAATTATATCGTTAATATTTTGAGTTATATTTAATGTGGACATTAAAGCCTGTACTAGTTCATTATTCAATAATTGCTGTTGAATTTGTTGAGATTTTATTAATTCTTCCCCTTCTTCTGACACATATTTCATTTAATAAAAAAGTATTAATTCTTTTCCATAGTAATTTTATCTTGTTCTCTATTTGAATTGTCAATATTATTACCTTTCTTTATATCTTCATTTAGTGCTGCTTTCTGTCTACGTTTTATTTTCTCGGATCTTGCTGCTTGATAACGTTTATCATTCTTTAATTGTTTCCATTGTTCAGGTGTCCTAAATCCATCTAATAATACTTTATGCGTAGCAGTTTCTTCGGATCTTTTTCTCTTTTCCCATTTGTTACCAGTACCCTGTCTAGAAGATCCTGTACCGAATTTGTGATCTAAATCGCTTTGTGCTTGTGATCTTTTCTGTTGTTTATTTTGTTTCTCTGTTATCCACTGTCTTATTCTTACAATATCATAAAGATGTTCCCTGTTGATTTTTGTGTCCCCATTTTCATAATCGTCATGCCATTGAAATGGTTTATAGCCAAAGTTCTCATTATTGACTAAGTGGAGTACACTTATATCCGCTTCTGATAACTTTTTGGCTAACTTAGAGTCGTTATCTTTTTCAGATTTTATGTAATCCTCTAAGTGGAACGAAAATAACTTAGACCTACGTTATTTATTTCTACAACTAGCCTAGCATATGTTTTAATCGAATATGCGTTTTCTGTGTCCATTACATCAGGATCATCATAAGTTGCATATTTGTCTAGATCTGACATTGGAATTTTATAAGCAAGATGTACTATCTTCTTGAAATAATAATCTGCCATTTGTTCTCCAGAATAGAATCTTATTCCATCATATTCATAATATCTGTTATTATAATAAGGTGATTTTTTGTCTATATCTAATTTTCTTTGTAAGTTCATATAATTAATTGATAGATCCCTTAATTCGATAATCTTTCTTATGATCTTATCATTTAATGATCTTCTTTGATGTTCAACATAACTATAATTTCCATCATCATCAACTAGTAAAAATTTATGTTTTGTTGTCTTGCATATGTGTCTGTATAATTCTAAAGAACTCATTTCATGTGGTTTCTTATCCTGTCTTATAGGTTCAACTTTAATATCTTTTTGTTGCTGTTCTAGTTCATCAATTGTGTTTGTAGTTGGAATTAATGGTTGATCATTATTTTGTGATTCTAAAGAATCAAGAATTGATTTAGTCTCATTTTCTGTTGTTGTTGTGGTTTCGGACATATAATAATTTCAAGAATATGTGATTAAGTAGAATATTTAAATATATTTATTAATATATAAAAAATAAAATAAAAGAAGTTGTTAAACTGTTGCTGCTGCTACTACTTTTTTTGCCCTACCTTGATAACTTATTGTTTTAACACTTGTGTCTGTTGCACTAATTTCTTCATTATATGCTACTGCATAAGCATCGGTATAAGTTAATTTGGCGAGTGTACTGTGTAACTTAACAACCATTGCTCTTGCTGTTACTGCTCTTGCATCGGTTGAAATGTTATTGTTCGCATGTACTACATCAAAATTAAATCCGATTTCTCTTATAGTTGGAAAAGCAGCAAATACTAAAGCATCACCTATTGCCTGTACTTCATCAACGTTTTGATTAATTGTCGTTGAAAAGGCACGTAATTTGTAATTTGCAGCGTTCCATGAAATTGAATTAGCTCCCCCACTTAAACCCGTCCACGGATCTGCTGTAATATCACTTGCTAATACAACTGCCGGATCTAGTGGATCAGTCATAGAAGGTACTGGAATATCAGACACTGTATAGTTTATGGACACATCAACCGCTTCATTAGAAATATCAATTGTGACTGTATTAGGTAGACAACCTTTTGCCACAACGAAAAATTCTGCTAAAACTCCTGCATTATTCATCATTTGGCTAAAGTACCATGTTAATGATTGTTCACGATTATCTGTTGCATCATCTTCTAATAGATTGATTGCCTTACAAATAAGTGTCTTATCTATTGGTTGGAAATTAATATCCAACATAAACCTTTCTCCTAGTTTCAAAATTTTGTATAAATCAGGTGATCCTAATTTTCTGTAGTCTACAGCATTTGTTTCCACTGAATAGGAAAATGTCTTTATGGGGCCTCCATGTTGCATCGTTCCAGTTGTAGGAATTGTTGCAAATGTTGTTTCCTTAATCCATTGTGGTTCTTCGACTACTTTTAAACTTGTTGTAACTGCTAACGCCATAATATAAAGAATTTATTTACTATATATAATAAGAAATATTTATTATGTTTCTAGTCAACAAACCATTTGTATACTGTCATATATGTCTGTATTTTTACGTTCCATGTATCAATAACTGCTAAATCTTCATTTTCATTGGACAATAAATCAGTTTCAAATAATTCTTCAGGTGGATCTAATGAAATTGAGGACACATTATAAGGCATAGTACCTTCAAATGATGTTAATGTTACATCAACCCACTCCTTAAGATCATCTATTGATGTTGGTCTATCTTCACTATTAAATCTAGCCCAAATATGTACTGATGGTTTATACACAAATTTATATAGTGCATTTCTACCTAATGATTCTTTTATTTTATCTCCCTTCATTTCATCTAGTACAGAAATTTGAAAGTCTGCATTATCCATAAATCTATTAAGTGAAAATGTGACCTCTGCTTTAGGTGGTAATGGATCTTGATCTACAGGATAATTATCTTCTAATATTTCTAATATAATATGAGTTGGATATTTTGCTAAATCTGCATTAGTACCAGCAACTTTATAGGGCATGAATTAAGGATATGATCATAAAGTTTTTAAGCCTTATGATCATATGTTTTGTTTGTATGGACAAAACGATTATTATAGTAGAGAAAGGGACATATAATGATTGTGCTTGTGGTTGTGGCTTACAAGTAGCAAAACCTCATAACAAATTCATAAACGGACACAATAACAAAAAATCTTCTAAAGTTGCTAATGTTATGATACAAAAATATGTATTACTTAAAAAGAAGGATCATCGTTATTTAAATTCTAAAGGATATGTACAAGAACATCGAGTGATATTTGAAGAACATTATAAATGTTGTCTATTAAAACATGCACATATTCATCACAAAAATGAAAATAAATTAGACAATAGAATAGAAAACTTAGAAGGTATGACGAATGTACAACATATAAGGTTACATAATATGGTAGATATGTCTAACCGTAGATGTGAAATTTGTAAGTCAACTAAGACATATATGAGAAAAGATAATAAGTTAATTAGACCAAGATGGGCTAAATATAAAGATGGATATATATGCAATAATTGTAGGATAAATATTTCTAGAAAGAAGCAAAAAAATAAAATTGGTGACAAGTTGTCACCAAATTAAATTAAGAAGGAAATAAAAAACCTCGTTTCATTGTTGGTGACTTGAACATTTCACCATCTAGACTAGCCGGAAATGTTTTAGGATTTGTTGAAACTGTGGCAATAGCTCCAGATCCCCCTTCTTCACCTGCTGATTCTGTTAGTTGGAAATTTGCATAATCTTTCTCTAATATTAGTAACAATTCATTTGCACTTTTTTCTTGTGCTTGTGATTTTGCTATGTGTCTACCTAATGACTTCAAAAGATATGCAGATGCATATAACCTTCTTATGAGTCTATATTGTCCATATAATCTCTTATACATATTTGTATTTTGTATCTCTGGATAAGTTACTAAATCATCAAAGTGTTCAAATGCTTCTATCTTACCATAAATTTTACTGTGTCCAAAATCTAGTCCATCTTGTGCATGTTCATCTATATCTTGTACAGATTTATCTAATTCCCCTGCTAATGTTTTTACTTTCTGTATTTCTGTAGCCATAATAGATCAAAATAAATATAATAAAATTATTTAGTTGTATTTTGTGTCTTTTTCTGTAGGTTAAGATGATTTGCTAATGTACTCATTGCTTGTGGATTCTTTAGTAATATGTTTAATGCTCTATTTAGATCATCTGTGTCTACTTCTTCGGTTACTTCTGCTTTCTTAAGTCCTTTTGCAGATAGTGCAACTTTGGTTAATCGTTCTATAGAATTAGACTGATATTCTTCTTCATTAAATATGTACTGTCCCCCATAAGTACGATCCATAACTACAACAAATTTCTTTTGTTCTCTATTTACAGGTTTATATTTATATAATTCGGTTAACATTTCGGGCTTATAATCTAACCAATAAATTTTTTCTACTCCCTTCAATTTAGGAACATAATCATCTTTTGCTTCATCGTATTCTTGATTTATTCTATGTTGGAAATATACTCCATGAATATGTTTAAATGGATAATCCCTACCTGTTTTTGTGTCTATTCCTATTAATTCTTCTGAATAACATATTCTTTCGTTGTCACCTTGTTTGTATCTCCATATGTTACTAATTTGTCTCTTAATAGGTTTTGTTGTAAGTTGTCTACGATCTGCTATTTGTTTAACTGATTTGTACCAATTTCTCCACATCTTATCATAAGTAAATACTTGTGGATATTTTTCTACTAGATCATTATATGTTAATGGTTTTACGTTACCTTCTTTATTAGCATTATAATATGCGATATAACCTTCATAATGTCTTACTAATTGAGGTAATGGATATAGTGGAGTAGTTGGGATCTCATAGTCTAATAATTTATCTAATTGTTGTGTGGACATATATTATATAATATATTGGAAAACAACTAATATATATTAATATAGTTTATTTACTTTACTTAATTATGGAAACAGAATCATTTGATGATATAGAACAAACATGTAAAGTAATATTTGACGATTCGGATGAACTTAATCTATTGAAAACATCTTTAGGATATGAAGCAGATCGATTAAAAGCAAAAATTGATAACCCAGATATTGTAACAGATGATGTTGATGATACAAAAGAGAACAAATTCCGATCATTCTTACAGAAAGTAGAAGATGGTACATTATCAGGTAATGAATTAGAAACAGTAACAAAACAAGAAGTTCAATCATGGATAAGTGCAGTTAATGAATATAAAGAAAAGAATATAGACACATTAACAGAAGATGAAAAGACTGATGCAGATAATATAATTACAAAGTTAGATGCTACTTTATCAGAAATAGATCGACATACATAAGATAATAATTAAATATTCCCCTTTTTTAT
>Ga0209485_1000256_pt1 | contig 17258 bp, 12 predicted proteins | sample NCAS100_FD_187516 | JGI IMG/M metagenome (GOLD analysis project Ga0209485, IMG submission 187516) | Agricultural soil microbial communities from Utah to study Nitrogen management - NC AS100 (SPAdes) (version 2) | ecosystem: Environmental > Terrestrial > Soil > Agricultural land | place: USA... | reverse complement strand
ATTGGTAGGCGCGTGGGGATTTGAACCCCAGACCCCTACCGTGTCAAGGTAGTGCTCTACCCCTGAGCTACGCGCCTAAAATCGAAGGATTATCAAAACCTCAGGAAAAAACGAACTCTTTCTAATTCCGCATTGTCCGCTTATCCCGCTTTGACCGCTTGTTCCGCACTGAATTGTGCGGGCAACTGTGCGGGCAAATTGGAGCGAGATAATAACACGTCATTTCAAAATCACGCACCAGCGGGCGTTCTTCATGATGCGATAACGGTTGTCCGAAATTTGTTACGAACGCAAACTTCTGCTGGTCCAACTCCGAGATGTCAAAACCCCGGAAACCTCTAGTTTTCAATGGCGCTGTTTTGAGGGAGGCTTACAGTCGCGAACAGACGACAACCGCTGGGCGTGAGCTTCCTACTATGAAGTATTCGAGCTGCCTATTTACATTTTGAAGATTCAGTCCCAATAGGCTCTCCCACGTATCTGATTTCGTCTACCTTGCCCTGGCCGTTCAGAGCTAATGCGATTCCACGTTGTCGATACTCAATAAACACGACGGCGCCTTTCGCCGATTCGAAGAGTGGTGCGGATTCTTCATCTCCCAAGCAAGAATCAAAGTCATATTTTGTAACTATGTAATCGGGACCAAAGTGCTTGATAGCTTCTTCCTTCTTTAAATCCTTTGGATGCAGGTCAACTGCTTGCACGATATTTGTTGCTTTATCTACTACCACCCTTAAGGTTCCGGGAAAATCCAAAGAGCCCTCATAGTGGTGCCACACTTCCGGATTTGACGTCCCCTCGTTAAATAGCTCGGACTTTGTTGGTGTACCGAAGATGCGTAGCATTTCATCTTCAAACGACCTACCCATCGTAAGTCCACGGTAGTTCGCGGAGCGCCAAACACGCTTAACATCTGTCTTTAGACTGGCGGTTGCAGCGGATTGTCCCGTGTCTTTTGGAGCAAAGCGATGACAACTGTAAGCAAAGAGCGATTGGCTGAGAATGATGCAGAATAGAATTGCTGCGTTCATAGTTCTCCTATTACGGACAGGGCTGGTTCAGAAAGACCTCGGGGTCTTGCGGAACGTTATTTAGTTTGATCCAAAAATGAAGATGTGGAGGTGTATTTCCTGCATTCCCGGAATTGCCAAGAGTGCCGATTTGTTGCCCTTCGCTGACTTGCTGGCCGGCCGCAACGTCTGCAGGAATGCTCCCGTGTTGTAGATGCACATAGCTAGACGTGATTCCGTCGCCATGATCAACGTTAACTAATGTTCCGCCATCTCCGCCGGTACGTCCGGCGAACGTAACTGTCCCCGCGAGAAAGGCGCGCACTGGGGTAACATCAAGCTCGCCGGCAATGTCAATTCCGGCATGAAATGGTGGACGGTTTCGCGGTCTGCGCGCTCTGAACCACCCATCGCCTCCCTCTGAAGCGCGCATGTGCCCGGTTTCTCCCATCGGATTTCGTGTAAAGCCCGGCGTGCCAGTAACTGGATTCACACCACAGAACGGGAGCGGCGGCGGAATGTAGTTGGTCCAGTCAATTGGACGCGGAGGCGGCAAATCGGGATTCCGCCTTCCTCCCTGGTTCAGGGCGTTCCGATCGATGACGGCAACGGTGACCCATTCATCACCATCGCCACCTCCAAGAAATTGCCTCCAACCTATCCAGACATTAGAAGTGGGCGGGCCCCCTAAAGCGGTAGCAACGCCAATGGCGACCCAGCTACCTATTCCTCCCACGCTGTCTATTATCCCTTGGGGATCGAGTCCCATGGGGTCGATAAAATTCACTGGATCATTGCCTGCGTATGTATATGCGTTAAAGCTTTGTGGAGCGCCAATAGTTCCGCGCAAAGGATCGGGACTGGTCCATCTGCCACTCAAGTTTTCATGCTTGCGCCACAATGTGTGGTCTAAGCCAGTCGTTGCGTCTCGCTCCGTGAGCCCGTACCTTTGCCGGTTCGTATCCGTTGCCCCAAAACCTTGCCCGGTGGTGCGCAGGCCGATCCCGGCACCAATCTCTTCCCCGAAGGGCAAGTAATCATGGCGTGCGATTACTGCTCCGCTCGAGTTAAGGATGGCGCGCGCTGAGCCTTGGCTGTCCATGAACACATATTTAAGGATGCTTGTCCCAGCTTCATAGATTGCCAGCAAACTACCCGCGCGATAGATATGCTCTCTTTCCAGCGTGCTTCCGGAATACTCCGCCACGTTCTGGCCAAAAGCGTCATACACAATGGTCCGCGTAGTTGACCCGACAGTGGTCTGCACTCGTTGTCCCGCAGCATCGTAAACCTGTGCCTGGGTCCACGTACCATTAGCGGCGGAGGTTTGTCGTCCATTCGCATCGTAGGTATAAGTCAGCGAACGAAATTTGGCATCAGTGAGTATGTTACCGGCAGCGTCGTAGGTCGACACACTCGAGACAAAGCGATTGTTATTGTTTGAGGTATCGTAATCGCTGCTGGAAACAGAGGGTAAACCGAGCAGAGAGTGAGCATTTTGCGTGCGATTGCCGAAACGATCATACGTGTATGCTTGCGCATACGTTGTCGTCGACATGCCACTGCCTTGATGCTCAGTGATATTCGTCAGTCGTCCCAAAGCATCGTAACTGAAACCCTGGTTCCATTGCGCAGTGGTGCCAATGATCGCATCAATCTTTCCAATTTGTCCGTTGTTCTTACTCGTGTCTACTGACCCGGAACTAGTATTGAACTCTCCGTAGCTGTAATCATATTGCTGTTGGACGGCGCCACTTACAGTCAGTTTTCTTTGACTAAGCTGGAGGCGTCGGGTGAAGGCCAGCGCGTGCACGGCAGAGTTGCCCCAAGTCTCGGAATTAAGCCCGCCGTGAGGGGAATAGCTAAGGGAACTTGCAAAAGTAGTGCTCGCGTCGCTAAGGCTTGAAAGCCGTCCACCGGCGTCGTATGAATAACTGAGCACCCTCCCACTCGGATAGGCTTTACTCGTGAGCAAACCTCCGTGATTGTAAGCATAGCTGAGCGAGTAAGTGGTCGATCCGGTGACCTGTTTCTGCGTTACGACGCGGCCCATAGCGTCATAGGCAAAATAATTCCCAGTCGCTCCACTGCCGTAAGTTGAGGCTAGTAAACGGCCTGTTGTGTTGCTTTTTGTGTAAGAAGGCGCGCCGCTCGGGAGTGTTTGTGAATCGTAATAATAATGCGCCGTGGGGGTTGAGTCCGAATAGCTGACTTGTGTGAGGCGATTCAGGCCATCATAACTGAACGTCGCCTGGGTGCCGCGCGCATCATAACTATTGGTTACCAAGCCGCTGGAGTTGTATTCGAATTTGTTCGACCACGCACTGTTGCCGGTTAAAGCGTCGCTGAGATTGTAACTGGAGTTCGTCGCTTGTTCGACTTGCCGCTCGCGGATCATTCGCGACAGCGAATCGTACTTGAAGTAGCGATGCTGTGCCCCCTGAGTGATATGGACAAGATTATTGAGAACGTCATAGTCATAAGTGGTGGCTTGATTTGGTGAAGTCGTCGAACCCAACCCAGAGGAGGTAGGTTCATCCAACCGAACCAAGCGGCCGAGCGCATCCGTCTTTCGTCGTCGGGTTTTGCCGGCCTGATCTGTCGCCGTGATGTACACGCCATCATATATAACGCTCACCGAACTCGTCAGGGTATTATTATTGTCACCACGCGGCATAGTTACCTGCGTAACGCGACCCATAGGATCAAAGCTGCTGGTGGTCCAAAAACCGTCGGCATTGATGGCGGCACTATTGCTGCTGGCGTAATAAGGATTGCTCGCGCGGTAAGCGCGTCCCATGACATCGTATTCGATGTCCACAGCAGACCAACCATTGCTCGACGTATAGTTGGAAAATACTCGCGCCGCTGCACCGCGACCATCAAAAAACCGTCGGGTGGTGACATATCGCGGAGTGCCCCCGGGCGCATCCAGCTTGACAGCTTCATCAATGTAAGAGTGGTACTTCCCGTTAGCATCGGCAGCAAGAGCATCGGAGTAAGTCAGATAGGTAGCCCCACCGTCTGGATGGTCGATGTGATCCAAACGCAGAGAGTCGCTGTTGTAATAGTTCGTGGTAACCTGGCTGTTTTCGTCGGTCGTAGTGGCGACGAGGCCAGTATTGAAACTGTAAGTTGCGCTCGAAGTTAGATGGAGTCCGCCAGGATTACCTCGCGTAACGGAAGTCACATAGCCGTTGTAGAAAGTGTCCGAGTATTCGAAGGACTTGAGTTGACAGCAGTTCACCTCGGCGCTGGTTACATTTCCGGCGATGTCATATTTGATCGCACGCGTTATCGACCCTGTGGCATTTCCGGCATCAGTGTAAGTTGTCGTGCTGGTTACGTTCCCGCGATAATCCGTTCCGGGAAGATAGGGATTATAATAACTGCACTCCCACTCCCAGTTGAGGCATCCCCAGTAACCGGTCTCGTTGAATCCCCACTCGGTGCATTCCCAATCGCAATTCTCCTGATCCTCCTGAAACGGATCGTAGGAAGGCTCGTGCATGATGATGTTCGGACGCGCAGTCATATTTGCATGGCTGGTGCCGTAGCTGTCATAGGCATAGTCAATCCTCGAAATCGGAGTCGACGAGCCACCCGGATAGACCTTCACGCTGGAGGGCAGGTGGAAGAGACGTCTCGAAATGTAAATAGAGTCGGTCACATACGTGGTCTCGGTACGACGTAACTCAGTGGATGAGACGGTCCCACTAGGCGCGAAATCGCGCTCGCTAACCGATGAGAGGTTGTTGTAGGTCGTGTAGCTGAGGACTGTTGCTTTCGTTAGGCCGGCAACAGTGTCCGTTCCCAGCATTTGATAAGGTCTTGGGTTTTTGTTGTTCGAGTCTAACTGCCAATCTAAATGTGTCTGCGTGTAAGTTGTTGAACCATTCTTAATGTAGATATCGCTGACCAGACCATCGTTCCACTGTCCGGCGTTCACAATCGTATGAGTCTCAGTTATGGTTCCGTCAGGTCCCGTGACTGTGGAGACTCCGGTTGATTCGTTGGTGGTGAAAGTGTAGTAGGGGGCACCTCCACTCACGCTGGTGGTGCGGCCCGCCCAATCATCGGTGCGAGTGCTATACACCGGCAAATCAATTAAGGCTGAGGCGCTGGTTGGATAGCTGTAGGTACTCTGGGCCGCCATCGCACCTTCGCTGGTTACTGAGCCGGCGCTGCTAGTCGATGTGGAACTCACGGACATTCCACGCAACTTCGTGATCTGCCGCACCATGCCATATGGCGAGTACTCAAACTTGTAGCCTGAGCGTGCCCCGCCGGATTCCGAGCTGGTCGGGAAATAGACGTACTGGAGTGTGTGTACTGAACTTGGCCCTGATACACCCAAACTGGAATCAAACAACCCGGACGGCAGCGTCACGTCTGTGTAGTAGAAACGGATCGTCTGCACATCGGAACTGCTCATACCTGGCTGAGTAATTGCAACTAAATCACCATTAGTCGCATAGTAGAAATTGATGTAACGTCCGAGCGTATCGGTGATACTGGAGATTTTCGGCCCTGCGCCGTTAGTGCCGGCATAACTGATTAGAATGTAGTTCCCATTCCGGTCCTGGATCTTCGTCGGAAAAAGGCGGTAGCCTCCTCCGCCAGCGCCGTATGTCGCGATCGTTCCATTCGAATAGTACAGAGTGCCCGACGTGGAACCTCCGTGGTAATGAATGAATGTACCGTCCGTCGTGTCGTAATGCGAAGTACTCGTCAGGGAAAGAGCGTGTCGCGTTCCATCAGGATCGATAAGCGTGAAACCGGCACTACCCTGATTTTCAATGTGACCCAAGGTCATTCTCCACCCGGTCGCTGGCCAACTTGAATCCACATCGTAAGTCATCCACGTATTACCGCTGCCCGGAGCGGTCGACTTATGCCAAACCGAACTGTTGTAGACCAAAGATACCGACGCGTTAATGCCGCGCCCCGGTAAACCTGCAACTGGAAGTGCGAAGGTGAAGTTTTTATTGCCGTTTGTCTCAGTACCCTTGATTGGCGACCGCAGAGCGCCGCCCCGTTTTCTTCCTGGCGGCGAGCCGACGATGTTTATTGGCTTGTAGAGAGAAAGTGTTTCGTTATCTGGTAATGGATCATCATTCGGACCTCGCAAGAACATAAATGACGGCGCACCAAGTCTAAGTTGTTCGTTCGCCGAATGATGTCGCCGCTTCACCGACGATGCGATTCTGCTGCCGGCTTGAGCAGCGGATCTGGTGGGATGTTGACTTACGCGAAGATTATTCCGAGTGGAGTCGACTTTTTTCTTACCAAACGGTTCGTCGTCTCCTTTAGTTACCACAATGCGAACGCTCTCAGTCAACGAACCAACCCGAGCGGTCACGGTCGCCGTACCAGGTCTGCCGGCGAGAGCCTCGCCGGATTTCTTTAAGAAGACAACTTGTTTGTCGCTTGATTCCCATTCAGCTTGCAAGCCGTGTATTGCCGATCCCTCGCTGTCGAATGGTACCGCTAAAAGAGTTATAGACTGACGCTCCTGCAAGGCCACGGCACCGTTCGGATTGACTTGCAATCGAACCAAACGATTCAGTTTATCGCTCCTCTGTTCAGGCGGTGGCGGCTTTACACCACGAGCGGACTGATCTTGCGAGGAAGATAGCTTCAGCCAATTCAAAACGCCGCGCCAGATCCCGACAGCAGCGATACCTGATCCGTTGATCACGTCAGCTACTCCCGCTGATAGGGCGGGAGCCGGACTAAACAGCAGTTGTATGACAAGGACCAGCGAAACAAGCCGTCTTGGTAAGCAAAATCTACAGAATTTGAAAACGATTGTTCGAACGTTTAAAAGGAGTAAGGGTTGAGGAATCGGCATCGTGAGATCTCCGAACTTAGTGAAGTTTTTTGACCGTTAGAATCGCGAGCTAGCTTTGCTCCCGGTCAACGGAATGATTCATTAAAATGATGTGCGTCCGAGGCGGGAAGAACCCGCCGCAACTTGTCTAGATAAGGCCTTGAGGACTCGTGCGATCTCCGTATTAAACCGGATTTATGTCAATTGCGAGGCACGCAAAACCATACCGCACGACATTGCGCGAGTCAATAGCTTTTCCACAAGCTGGTCCAACAGAGAGCGGTTAGAGTGATCTATCATTCAAGCCGACTGCCTGGCTCACGGCAACATCCTGCTCTCTTGCGTGTCTTAAGGTCATGGGCCCGCCACCAGAAAGACATCCCACGCCCACCGGCTAACTTCTGCGCCCTTAAGGTCCTTAACTTTCGCTCGGTAACGAAATCGATTACCGTTAGCGTCAACTCGCTTCGATTCTTTGTAGTCAAGATGTAATGTTGCAAGATTGAAGTGTTCGAGAGTTTGGACCTCATTGGATTCAGAAATACCATTATGGTTGGCATCGTGCCACAACCGCAACGAGGCAAAAATGCTGTCACTCTTGTTTATCACGCCATCCTGATTACCACCCTGCATGGGTTTGTCGTATTCGGCAAGAGCAAGAAAGCCGTTCTTTGAAACTTCGCCGACTGGACGTGGTTGAGGCGTGTAATTGCCAAAGAGTTCTCCACCATTGTCGATCATGCCATTGTTGTTTCTGTCGAGGACCAAAAAAGCGTCGTCTGATTGACCTTTGGTCCAACTTAACTGCTCTTTCGATCCGTCAAGGTCGATATCAAACATGACTCCCGTCTGAAAATCGGTCAGGTCAAAGCCATTGCCAAGCACGTCTATTATGATCGGACTATCACAACCGGAACCGACACACGTCCCGAAGCTACAACTCCAGGCGCACCCTGCTTCGCACTGTTGAATGATGCATTCAGGTGATGGAGTCGGCGTCGGCTCCTCTTCATGAGTATCAATATCGAGTGTCTCCCGATTAAGCTGAGATTCACAGGTAATTCGGGCGGCAGAGTCCATCGCCTTACGGGATTGATTGACATCTCGTTGGGTCACCGTCGAACCGTGACTCGCACAACCCGGAGCCGCCGGAGACATAATGCTCGATAGACCACAACTGGTATAGTTTGTGAGATTCTCTAGGCCGATGGAGTGCCCAATTTCGTGCGCGATCGCACCCACAATTGCCCACAGGTCTTGACTCGCGATCGAGGTTCTTAGCCTCATTGTGTACGGTCCGCCTGGAGGGGACATGGTCATCTGACCACAGCCGGGAATGCTGTCATCTCTGACTATTGTGATATTAGGCGTCTGTGTGTTCTGATTTATTTGAATATTGAAGTTAGCCGGTAACCCTCCGGTTCCCGTGGCTTCGTTCCACGTGCCAGCGGCACCGTTGTGTGGAACACAACCGGTGCAGCCGGTAACGCCATTCCAAATATTCGTGTTGGTCCCTGATTGCGGATTTCCTGAGTTGTCAACGTTCCAGGAAGAATCGATTTTAACAGTCAGAATGGGACGACCGTCCGATGCAGTGCCGTTACCAGTCGTATTCGGCGGTGTTTGGTTATAAAAACATGGTGGACATTCTTCGCCAAGCGAAATAATCACCATCGCTACTATTAATAAAGGAGTGGCCCAGAGAAATCTGACAAGTTTGTGAGACGCACGGAGAGTAATCATGTGAAGAACCCCTTTCGGCTTACTGCTGAGCGCTTCGGTCAACCCGCCTAGTTCTTTGCTTTACCCGCTTGTTTTCTAAGTTGCGCGCTTAAGCGATCGAGATTGTCGCCAAACTGAACGGCCAGTTCTGTTCTAAGCGGGTGATCGAGCTTCTTGTCGATCGGTTCTAGCGTTCCCTGTGGTGTTATTACAAACACGCCCCATGGACCCATCTCAAACAAACCAACGATCTTTTGAGGATCAAATGAGACGAAGATTAAGTATCTTTGGCCGTTTCTAAACCGCGCGAACTTAGGATCCTTGCTGGTGATCCTGACACCGTCGACAATGGTCTCGCCGCCGACTTGCGCGGCGAGGAACTCATCTGCCTTAAGGGGCAGCATTTCTGGTGGCGCAGAATCGGTTGTTGGGCACGAGGTACATGCCCTGACCGGTGCTGAAAGCTCTTCAATTCGTCGAAACTTGTACCAAGTCCTTATGTCATCACTGAGAGGATAAGACCTGCTTTCGAGGGGCTCCGCAACGACTACGTGGTAGTAGTCCACGCCCTCTTGTAAATTACGGGGAACGGCATAATAGACCATCGAAGATTGGATCTCGGCTTCACTCTTCCCCTTCGCCTTAGCCACTTCTGCATGCCATCTTATTGAGCCGCGGTCCTTCGCCTGTTGTAGTTCCGCAAGTCTGGATTGATTTCGGAATGAAATGGCTCCAACAAGAACAGAACCCAACACCAAGATCCCAACGATAATGAGTATCTTCGTCATAACTTCCTCCACTTGCCGATGAGGAGCGGAAAACCGTTGCCAAAGGCGAACGACTGTTACCGTCAGCTACTCGCGGCGGAACCCGATCTTGGCAAGCTATGGGAACCAGTAGGAAACTGAACTAACGCTTGAGTGTTCCCAGAGTGCCCTGATACGGTCCTTTGCCGTACCAAAACAACAAACCATTCAGAATCACTTCTGGGCTTTGTCATTGGGTGGAAGTACTTGCATGTTACATCCACCTGAGGAATTGAGGAAACGTGGGCATGCTTATTACACAGCACACTCGCGGAAGTCAAGGTTTTGGCGGCGGGATGAGTGGAACCCTCGCCACGAATGCTTGACCGTATTCTAAGGTTCTTGGAAGCATTAGGATGATTTCGTTAAAGCCTCAAGAGTTATCCGCATCGGGTCATCTCTGTTATTCTCATTTAACCCCTCGCGACCATTCAGCCCTAACCACTGATCCGTTTTCAGCTTCAACTTCAAGGCTGAAGTTAAGAAAGGGACAGCACAGTTTTTAGATTGATATGAATGCGGCTGCTTTCAAGATGTTCGTTCCATCGAGACGAAATTCGTATCCGTTCGACAGCTCGCGGATCTGTCGCAGACTTGAAAAGAGATCACGGCTTGTCCTGATTGCATTTCTATTTGTTCCGGTGACAGGCACTTATATCGCAAGCTATCGGTTAATTGAGCTTCGCCACTTATACTTTTAGATCCTTATCCAATCAGTCTCTTGTGGTCGAATTCCTGCGCACAGTACCCGTAGATGAAAAACCCTCATTCGAGCAGGGAACCGTTAACTTCGGAGAGTGTTGTGGAACGCAGGTATCAATATTCATGTGTTGATTCTTCTCTCAAGATCGATCAGCGTTTGAAGAATCGAGGCAAACGATGCCGGTTTGTTCAGGAACATAGGCGCCATCGCAAGATAGTCCTTCTCCAATTCAGCCCTGCGAGAGTCTGGCGGAACGAGATGGAAAGTACCGGGTTTAGCCAAATCATAACGCGCCCAGCTTGACGGGAAGAATCTACTTTTCCAATTCGTGACATGCTGTCTTAGCTCATTGTTGGATAAGACCGGGCTGATTTCAGCATGCGTCGCCATCGCGGCCGTGTCCGCATAATGTCGCGAGAAACGATCCCGGATGGGCTTTGCGGCATCGCGATGATACTCCGCATGCAAGATAGTAGCTTTCTCCCAAAAGGTCCGCTCAAGTTCAAGCGCGACCAACTCACAATCGAAGTCAACGAGCAATTCTGGAAATTCTTCTGCAAGCCAAGGTTTGATTGTGTGCTTTCCGGCTGGCCTTTGATCAGTCAACGATCCGAATTCCATCTTCACTGAGCGACGAAGATATTCGAAACCAGTAGTTTCGTTAGATGGGTAATGAAAAAGGATGACGGGCGAATGCGTATCATCGTCAACCTGGAACTCCATCCATCGATTACCGTCCTTAGGTTTGCCGAGTGATTCTTCGGCAATGCGTTCCAACTCGGGCGCGAAGCGTTCGCGAACTTTCTCAATGCATGCCGCTTCCAACTGCTTCATTCTGTCAGTGCGTTTGTTCCGGCTATCAGCCTCTTCGACCCATTCTTCTTTGATGCCCACAAAATCTGGGCTAACGGACAGATCGATGTCTTCAGAGAATCTTTCGATGACGCCAAATACCTTAGATAGCGAAGTGCCGCCTTTAAAGACCAATTCGTCGCTGAACTCTGGATGCCCAAACAACACTACAAGTGTCCACGAAACCCAGAAGTCTTTTTCAACCATAACCGCGGATATGTCGCGTCTAGCCGCCACTTCTCGGATGATGGTGGCTCGATCTTCAGCGGTGCGTTCGAAGAATTGCAATTTCATGCTTCAGTTTCGGCCAGTTCACGAAAAAACGGATGCATCCAGGTCGGCGCAAGCGGAAGGTCCTTTATCAATTGCTCACGCTCTTTCACAGGCAACGTGCGCTTCAGGTAGGCCATACGCTTGGGCGTAATGTGTTCGCGGCCCAAGTGTCTGAATGCTTGCATTAACAATCCACTCAATCGACCCGCCGCCGCCATCGTGCGCGGTGTCGTTCGGCGTAATCGGATTTCTTGTCTTCCGATCCTCACCGTGCGCGAAGGACCATCGGTTAAGAACACGGCCTTCGCTGGCACCTGTTCCGATAATCCCAATAAGTTGGTTGCATAAGCGCCGGCCGGTTGCAGACGAATGCGATCTTTGCCCGCCAATGCTTTAGCAACCTTTTGAATGTCGGGTGATAGTGTTCCTAATTCTGGGTGTTGCCGAGGATACTCATAAAGGCCGCGCGCCAAACGTCGGATCGTTTCACCCGCTGCCAAGCGGGATAGTGCCTTGTCCACAGCGTCGCGTCCGCCAAGGTCTAAAAAGTCGTTTGGTGTAAACACCGAACCCCTGCCGTGGCCATAAATGCGGCTTTTTATCTTTCCATCAATAGTTTGCACACACTTAGCACTCGCAATCCTGTCAGAAAAAGTACCTAATATTTCTGACAGAAATTCGGGCTAATTGCAAGGGCTTTTTGGATGGACAACCAAAGGAAATGTGCTATAGTGCGGCCACCCCTCTAAAAAGAAGCGGGCCGACTTGTGCAGCAACACTAAGCCAGCCCTAGATCATCAACCTTACTAAGAAAGGCTGACAATCATGACTACTCATGGTACCGCAACAACGCACGAGGAAAAACCTCACGACACCGAAACAACCATAATCACAGTCAGCGATGCTACCAAACGCCGCGCTGAATCAGTGATAAGTGATAGCTTGATCGATCCACAGTGGCGGACCGTTATTCGTGGCGCTTTGGAATTGAATGACCCGTGGCTCGCCGATCTCGTGATCCGCGCCGAGGCAGGCGAAAACATTGTCGACACATTCGAATCCTTGCAAACATTCGAAGCTAACGAAGATGGCTCGACCACAAGGAAGATCGAAACACTGGCAGAGATAATCTGTCGGACCGGAGATGAACCTACCGCCGCACTCTTCGTACTAATGGGAACGCTTGCAGATTCCACGCATCCGAAAGAACTTGCCAATACAGCGAAGCACTTCGCCTTCAGTCGCTGCCTCCTGACATTTAGACAGATGGCGCACCGAGGCTCCGCTATGCGTCAGGCATCGCAGTCTTTTTGCAAGTATGATTTCCCGGTGTTCGTGAACCTGAGTGAAGCCGTTGACTTCAAGATCCAAACTGACGTCCGCACCAGAAACGACACCGGTCCGAGGAACATTGATGGCTAACCGCTCGATCACATTTTCCAGTTCCCTGACATTGCCGGGCCAAGCGTAACCTCGAAGCATGCCCAGAGCTTCTGAATCAAAGCAAATTGTCCGGACGAGTTTGCCACTCTCAACAATTCTGTTTAGCAAAACCTCGATAAGAAGCGGTAAATCGTCGAGACGATCGCGCAAAGCGGGCGACCTAATTGGAAGAACGTTAACGCGGTAGTAAAGATCCTGGCGAAACCTTCCTTCGGCAACTTCCCGCCTGAGATCGCGATTCGTGGCCACCACTATTCGCGCATTGAAGTTAATCTCTTTCGAGTCTTCGGATCCTATTGGGCGAACTTTGTGTTCCTGAAGCACTCGTAGTAAGCGCACCTGCATCGACGACGACATTTCTCCGAATTCATCCATGAAGATAGTTCCCTTACCCGCGGACTCGAACATCCCTTTCTTATAGCCGGTGGCCCCGGTGAAAGCACCTTTGACATGGCCGAAAAGTTCAGACTCGAGGAGCGATTCCGTAAGAGCTCCGCAATTAATAGCAAGGAATGGTTCGCGTTGACGTGCACCTAACTCGTGAATCGAGCGGGCGATCAATTCTTTTCCTGTACCCGATTCACCGGTAATCAAAACAGTGGAGCTGCAATCGGCTGCTTTGAGAATTGATTTCTTTAGATTGCGCATCACCTTTGACTGACTGGGGATCATAAAGTCCACTTCCATAAGCCGAGAATCCTTGTTTTTGGTTTTCCCTCTGAGCAAATGTATTTCGTCCATCTTTTGCCCGTTTACGGTCGGTCCAAGGCTGTTTGAGCTTTCGTGGCCTAATTGCATTTCAGGTATCTTGCCGACAGGGATGAGCCTGTATGTAACCCACAACAGATGTGTGTAACTTACAACACCCTCCGGCACGCACGTTGAAATTCTCTAATGAATGGAACTCGCCTGTTCAGAGAGTCCGAATAAGGATCACCGCCAATGTTGTTAGTTATGAGCTCTAATGCCCATGAAAGTGTCGAATACCTTATGTGCAAAGAAGATGCCAGTTGCGCCGGTCGTTGTTTAAGACGAAAGAATGTATTTCGGTTGTGGTGGCACAATGGATGCAGCAGGGACGGAACTGAAGGTCCGCGGAATAGCTGGACCAAAGGCTAACTTTGCATAAAGAGACCCAGACAAAAACATAAGAGTCACCGGGCATGTCAGGACATAGCGTTACGGAACAAGAGTCATCTCCGGCCCAACAGCAATCGTCGCAACTATACTTCTCGATAGATGATCTAGCGGCACGATTTCGCGTAGAGCGAAGTACCATTGAACGGTACGTTCATCGTGGCAAGTTCGGCGATACTTGGTTTCGCATGGGAACTCGAATCATCATTCCAGCGGACGGCGTCTACGCTTTTGAGAAGAGCGTAAGAGAGAAACCGTCCGCATAGAATTGCTATTGAGCGGATACCAGAGTTCAGCCTTAACTGACTAATTGTGACTCCTGATGAAACTGAGTTGCATTCCTATTTTTTGCAAGTTGTGCGTGCGCTTCCGCGCCAGCTTGCTGAACAGCGGCAGCAAACCGTCGGAGGTCCTCCTCATTGTGACTCATATAAACTTGCGCCGTGAGTTTAGGATCCGCATGACCTAATGCTTTGGCGATGTCAACAAGGGGTATATATGCTTTGACTTTCGTAGCTGCACAGTGCCGCAAGTCGTGGAAATGCAATCCAAGGTGAGATAAACCAGCATCCTTCAACGCTCCTCTCCAGGCTCTTCTCACATTTGAGGAAATACCGAAGACCAAATGGTCGGACGGCTTTTCGCCATTTTTCAGCTTCCGAAACGCTCTTTTCGGTGGACGCTCGATTAGATCAAAGAGCGCTTCGTAAACGCGATCGGTCATAGCAACATCGCGGGACTGCCTGTCTCCACCCTTCCCTTTATAGTTGGTGAAGCCGCGTATGAAGCGAGCTTCGAAATCCAGTTGCGATTTTTCCAAGGCGATAAGCTCACCGAAACGACCTCCTGTATCAGCAGCTGTAACTGCCATCGCCCACAAATGCCGGCGGTCTTCACAGCGGCAGGCCTCGATCAGCCTTGTCTCTTGTTCGTAGTTCAGAACAAGGTTACGTGACTTTTTATCACTTGATCTAATTACTTCATTCCTCCGAGCTTCTCGAAACTCCACCTGTTTCGTTTTGCCTCAAAAAGCATCGCCCGTAGGGTATTCAATTCGCGACTGACTGTTCCTGGGCTAATCGTTTTCTCAACCCTCTCTTGTTTTCCATCCTTTTCAACAATCGCCACTCTCTTACAACTTAATCGGTGCGAACGATACCGTTTCAAGTGGGCGACTGTAATGTCGCGCAGCAAGGTCTTACCAAAAAAAACTTCCAGATGTTTGAGGTGCGCCTTGTAAACGCTTAAATCTCTGACACCGGACTGTTTTTCTCCAGCGGCGTTATAATCGGCCGCGACGTAAACTTCTTTTGCGCAGTATTCAGCAAGGTCGGAAAAAGTCATCCGATCAGATTCGACGGCCTTCGAGCCGCCACTCTCGAGCGTCTGGCGAATCTTTCGCAGAGCTTCGAGAGCTTCTCCCCTGGTCTTTCGTTCGCAATGCTTGAAACGCCGCGCTCCATCGTCGTCGTAATAAGTAAGCACGCCATCGTAAATAACCTTTCCACGCCGTTTCCGTTTATAAACCGCTTCTGTGTATTTCATGAGTAGTTCTCCAAAGTAAGTGGCCCAAAGCCGCCCATTCCGATGGACCAAGCAATTAGCCAGCCATCAAAACAAACACAAAAAACAACCGAACTGTGCGGGCATTTGTGCGGGCAACTTGTCTGGAGATTAAAAAAGAGGAGTTTTTTCTGAGGAATTCCGATTGGCGGCGAGATCGAAAGGTACCGTGTCAAGGTAGTGCTCTACCCCTGAGCTACGCGCCTAAGATCGAGGTTTGTCAAAAACAACCGCTAAATTCGAGGCGACATAATAACACGCAAGCAAAGTATTACGCACCCGGTGGCATGTGACACCCGCGACAAGCGTTTAAGGCATTCATCACTCTATCAACACGCGCGGGATCGATCGTGTTGGACCAGAGTCCGTCGACTTTAAGTGACGAACCAATGATGAACCCGTCCGCCCGATCATAGAACTCAGCGATGTTCGTCTCGGTGATCCCCGAACCGAGAAACACGGGTAATCCACAATGGCTTTTCGCTTCTTCGACGTCGGCAAGCTTCGGCGGCTTCCCTGTCGCGCTTCCGGTTACGATCACGCAATCCGCACTCATGAACTCCACGGTCTCGGCCGTTTCAGCCAAACTCACATCCGCTGTGATCGCGTGAGCAGCATGTTTCTTCTTCACGTCAGTCCAAACCTGCACGTGCTCAGCGCCGATCATCTTGCGGAACCGAAGTAACTTCGCAGCCGACGCCTGTATCAACCCTTCATCCGCGACGTGCGCATAGGCGTAACCTTCTGCGCGAATGAAATTCAATCCGGCCGCATGGGCCACCGCCATAGCTTCGATGTTCGCGCCGGCAAGTATCTGCACGCCCACAGGCAGACCACACTCACGCTTCACTTCGACTGCAATGGCCGTCATTGCCGCGACGATCTCTGGTCCAACTTCACCACGCAGGTATGGAACGTCATGCATGTTTTCAACGATCACACCGTCGACACCCGATTCGCGATAGAGTCTGGCTTCGCTTTTAGCTAACGCCACTAATTCGGAAACGCCACAAGAACTGCGTGGCGTTCCGGGCAACGCGCCAACGTGGATCACACCGACGATCGGTTTTGAGTGGGAGAAAAGTGGGTCCATAATTTTATTCGCTTCGGTTTTTAGCGACTGTTGTAGTCGGCGTCGGGAAGACTTCAGCTCGTCGTATGCAACAATCGATCAACTACCGCTCGAAAGAGTTTCGACATAACAAAATAACGTAGGCCTGTTCCATCATTTAGCTGAAACGAGCGCTCCCCGTCGGTGAGTAGCGCTAGTGCTTTGGGGGAAAATACCTGATCCAGACTAAACAAATATTTCTTCGCTTCAATTATAGACTTGTAACACGAGATATCGATTGCTTCTGATATCAAAATTCGAGCGCCGGTATCGATGCCGGTGTCGATGAAGAACACAGTAAAACCCACGGCATCGCCTTTCAAAAGCGACCATTCCAAAACACTTCGGCCGCGGTAAGCAGGCAAAATTCCGAGGTGATGATTCAATATTCCAAGACGAAAAGCATAAATCGTAACATCGCGATAAATAACACCAGCTTTATGCAGTCCTACATCGAACCGCATCGTCGCGGAGTATGAGTTTCCGTTTCTCCCTCATTCTCCGATGGTACCACTCAATACGACCATTCGTTTCGACGGGGATCGCGCCGAAGTATGGGCCGGCTCTCAGTTTCAGACTGTCGATCAGATGGCCGTTGCGGAAGTGTTGGGACTGAAACCTGAACAGGTTACGTTCCATACCGAGATGGCGGGCGGAGGCTTTGGCAGGCGCGCTGTTACTGATTCTCACGTGCAGCGCGAGGCAGCCACCATCGCCAAACGTCTGCGCGGAACGCCAGTCAAACTTGTCTGGACTCGTGAGGACGATGTTCAAGGTGGTTACTATCGACCAATGCATTTCCACC
>Ga0209485_1000252_pt1 | contig 17377 bp, 15 predicted proteins | sample NCAS100_FD_187516 | JGI IMG/M metagenome (GOLD analysis project Ga0209485, IMG submission 187516) | Agricultural soil microbial communities from Utah to study Nitrogen management - NC AS100 (SPAdes) (version 2) | ecosystem: Environmental > Terrestrial > Soil > Agricultural land | place: USA... | reverse complement strand
GAGAGCAAGTCGCGCATCAGGCGGCGCTCGGTCCACTGGTACCTGAGCAGCCGGCGCACGTTTTCCTCTACCGGGTAGCCGATCCGGGCTGCGTCGGCGTAGCTGGCAAGGGAGGCGAGCTCGGGGATGCTGTCGGGCATAGATGCCTGGACGGTAGGTTGCTGGACGGTAGGTCGCACAACCTTACCGCCCTGTCATTGCTCTCAGCAATGACACGCCCTTCGCATCCCCCGGCGGCGGAATCCCGAGCCACTCTGCCACCGTGGGGGCTGCGTCGATCACCCTCGCGGTGGGAAGCCGGCGGCCGCCGACGCCGGGACCGATGGCGCAGAGCACGGTCCGCATGTCGGGCTCGATGCTGGGGAATCCGTGGCTTCCACCGGGAGCCCGCCCTCCGGTGAGTGAATCCCCGGCCGCGGTGGAGTAGTAGTACCCCGGTGCCAGGCCGAAGTACACGTCGCCACCGGTCGGTCCACCGATCCCCATGGTATCGTCGGGCGCCGGACGCCAGGTTCCGGTCACGATCGGTTTGCCATCGGGACCGCGCACCGCGAGCAGGGCCCGGATGACCGAATCGGCCACCTGATTCACCTCCGACGGGGGCACGATGCCGCCCTTCCGCTCGACCCGGTTCACCGTGACGTAGGGGCCGTTGGGGGAGAGGGCCCGGCTCCGGGAGAGATCGATCCGGCCCTCTCCGTCGGCCACGGCCAATCCCGCCCGGCGAAGTACGGTATTCACGTAGAGCACCCGCCAGACCGCCCGCATCCCGTGATCGCCGGCGACAACCAGCAGCGCATTCTCCTGGCGGGCCAGCTGCCAGAGGTGAGCCAGCCGGCGGTCCACCATCGCCCAGCCCCGGCTCCGCATGGCGTTGATCCGGGCCGCCAGCTCCGGATTCCGTCCCGGCACCTCGGGCGCGATCCGCCCGTACCAGAGGTGATCCAGCCCATCGGCCAGCGAGAAATACTCGGTCTGGAGATCGGGCCGGCGATTCCTCCAGAGCCATTCACTCCCCCGCATGGCCTGGCGGGTCTGCAGCTCGGCGGTCTCCAGAAACTTGAGCTCGGCGGTGCCGTCGCCTCCGGCTTCCAGCAGGGCACCGGTGTTTCGCAGGACCAGGTCGGCGGGGTTGGAGACGAACCCGCCGACCGCGTCCTCGAAGCTGCGCAGCTGAGCGGCGTGATTCCCCCGCATGATCCGGCCGACGCTCTGGAACAGCTGAAAGGAGGAAAGGTCGGGCGCGAGATCCCAGAGCCGGAAGTAGACCCCGGCCCGGCCTTCCGCGGGGGTGAGCCAAAGCACCTCGGAGAAGTGCCGGGCCAGCTCCCGGCCGCCATCGATTGGTGCTCGTTCGGCCGGTGCGGAGGTGACCCGGACCGCGCCCGTCACATCGCGGGTTTGGCCCACCACGGCGCCGGTGTAGCGGTCCGTACCGAAGAACAGCGCAAAGAGCGAATCCCCTCCCACCGCCCAGGCAATCTCCCGGAGCGGAACCCCTATCGGGCCGAGGCTCGCGACGTTCCGCCAGGTCTTCGCGGGACCCGGAGGATTCTGTTGCGCGGTGAGCAGTCTCCCGGCCGGTCCGCTGGTGTAGCCGGTGATCACCAGCAGCCGGGGGTCGGCCAGAACGGCGCTGTCCCGCCGCACCATCGCGGTGTCACGGCCTCCCAGGGGCTTCCACCGCCCCGGCGGACCAGCGTGGGTCACCGAATTCCCCACCACGCTCCGCCCGGCGCGGGCCGCGGCGATCCAGATCGGCTCGGCGTTGAGCTGCCTGGGCTCGAAGCCGGAGAGCTCGTCGAGCAGGGAGAACTCGCTCCAGGGAAGGGGAGCCATGGAGTTGGCCACTACCCCGTTGACGTTGCCGTACACGCCGGTCCACAGCGCCGCGTGGCTTGCCGCGGTGACGCTGGGCCACATGGGGCGCGACCCGTCGGCGCAGCTCGCCTCGTCGAACAGCCGAAGCAGGCTGGGTATCGCGGCGGGATCAACCGTAGTGCGGGCCCGCTCTTCGTTCATGGAATCGAAGCTGACGAAAATCACCCGGCGCTGTTTCAGCGCGGCATCCGGTGAAGGCGCCGCGCCGGGTGCGCATCCGAGAGTGAGCAGCAGCGCCGTGGCGCGACCCCACTCCCGGATGCGCGACATCCTCAGTTACTCCAGGGCGGCTTGATGTTGTTGGCCCGGGCGTAGGCGATCATCTGGCCCAGGTGCTCGTGCAGGTGGGTGGTGGTCAGGATCCATACCTGCTGCTTGGACCGGCTCTGCCCGAACATGTTCACCATCTCCGACAGCTGCGCCGGGGTGGTCTTCCCCATCGCCTGCTTCAGGTGCGCGAAGGATGTGGTGAGGTCGGCGAGGATCGCGTCCCGGCTGATCTTGCGGGTCTCGTAGGCCTGGACCGTCGGGTACTCCGACTTGATGCCGGTCGCTTCCGGCGCCGGGACACCGACCAGGACCGGCAGGTAGTAGTTGTCCCCCGCGACATGCTGGAAGACTTCGGCGGACGACCGGGTACCCTCGCCGGGCCGCCAGATGAAGGCGGCATCGGGCAGCGCCTTGGCGAGGGCCATCAGCTTCTGTTCCACGTTGTTCACGGCTTGCACCAGGTCGGCCATGACCTTGTCGCTCTGGGCCGATCCCGGACCCGCCAGCGAAACCGTCAACGCGGCCGCAACCGCACCGCTCCGCAATAACGAACCCATGGTGCCCTTCCTCCGTTCTGAGTGTGAAATCACGGTGCCTTGGTCTTGTCCGCGTGCGGACATGGACGCTTTCCTCGGGATGGAGATTGCAGCACCTAGACTGGTGCGCTGCTGTTGCCTTCGCAAGGGGGAGTATCGGCAGGCCATATTGCAGTACAGGGGTGCATGGACCGTGGGATGATAATCGATACCCAGAGGTGACCTTGGCTGACGACCGGCGAGAACGGGCCTTCTACGTTGGGGCGCTGGCAGCACCGATCGTGGGACACGGGGTACTCGCGATTCTGCCCAGCCCCGTCTTCGGGGTCATGGCGATGTCTCTCAATTATATGGGCCTGCCGTACGCGGTGTGGGGGTTACTGATCTTCCTGTGGCTGCGCAAGCAACCGATTCACCGGATGCGCGTGGCGGTCCTGCTTGCACCCATTTCATTCTTCATCGTCTGCGTCGTGACTTATGCCGTCCTTTCGTTCGCAGTTGCCGATTCCGGAAACAGATTTGCTACTGCAATTGCATCGGCAGAATTGTTCGCCCCCTGGGTCCTGGGGCTCGGATACCTGTGGGTGGTGGTGATTCTGCTCGCGTGGCGAGTTGTGCGCGTGAAGGACGGGAGGGACGCGAAGGTCGCGGAGGACGCGAAGGGCGCGTAGTCTTCCGCGTCTTCCGCGTCTTCCGCGTCTTCCGCGTCTTTACGCGCCCAGCAGCCGGGCCGCATTCCCCCCCAGGATCTTCGCTTCGTCCGCCGGGGGAAGTCCCAGTCCCCGAATGGCGCCCAGCATCTTCGGGATGCTGCCGATCTGGTGGGGATAGTCGCTCCCAGCCAGGATCTGCTCCACCCCCGCAAACTCGATGGCCAGCCGGAGCGCCGCCGGATCGAAGTTGACCGTGTCGTAGTAGAAGGTCTTGAGGTGCCGGCTCGGCGGCAGCTTCAAGTCCTTCCGGCACTCGGCAAAGGCGTGGAAGCCCCGGTCCAGCCGCTCCGCCAGATAGGGAATCGTCCCGCCCAGATGCCCAAGCACCCACTTGATGCCGGGAAACCGTTCCGGGATGCCGGCAAAGACCAGGTGGGCCGCGGCCAGCGTGGTGTCGAACAGGAATCCCACCAGGGGCATCAGCCAGTACTCCTGCATCGCCTCGACGCCCAGCGGAAAGGTGGGATGGATGTACATCACCGCCCCTGCGTCGCTCGCCCGCTCCCAGAGCGGCCAGAACCGCCGGTCGGCCAGGGGGACGCCGTTCACGTTGCCCATCAGCATGCACCCCTTGAATCCCATGGTCCGCACCCGGTCGAACTCGGCCAGCGACGCTTTGGGATCGTTGAGCGGCAGGGTGGCAAGGGCGGTGAACCGGTTCCCCCGGGTGGCCATCACCTCGGCGAAGGCATCGTTCACCAGCGCCGCCAGGTTGGCGGAGCGGTCCGGTGATTCCAGCACGGTCCCGGGGCAGGTGAGCGAAATGAGCTGGCGATCCACCCCTTCGGCCGCGAGCACGGTCTCCCGGTAGGCGATGTCCCGGTGTCCCGGCACCGCGATGTTGGCGTCGCCGGGGGAATAGAGCACCGGATTCCCCTCGGCATCGTCCTTGACCTTGAGCTCGCTGTTCCCGGTCCGCAGGGCATCGATGAACGCGGGGGGATAGTAGTGGTTGTGGACGTCGATCACCGTCATGCGGCGGCCTTGGATGAGGTTTTGCGGGTGCGAAGGTAAAAGACCGGGAGGCCGAGCAGCACCAGCCCCAGTCCCTTGAAGGTGCTGGCCGGATCAGCCAGCACCTGGTTCACCACCACCGCGAACGCTGCGATCGCGAAGAGAGCGGGAAGCACCGGATATCCTACGACGGAATACTGCCGGGTGAGATCGGCCCGGCGGCGGAGCCGAAAGAGCCCGATGGCCATGAGCCCGAAGAAGATCCACTCGGTATAGACCACCAGGGTAAACAGGGTCCGGAAGGTGCCGGTGGCCACCAGGACCGAGGCCCAGAGTGCCTGGAGCAGGATGGCGCGATGGGGCGTCTGATGGCGGGGATGGATGGCCCCCGCCCAGCGGAACAGCAGCCCGTCCTGCGCCATCGCGAGATAGACCCGGGGTCCGGCCAGGATGATGCCGGCCAGTCCGCCGAAGGTCGAGAACATCACCAGGGCGGAGATCGCGGAGCCGCCGCTCCGCCCAAGCAGCGCGTCGGCGAAGTCGGCGGCGACCCGGCTGGAGGAAGCCACGGTGTCCATCGGAAGCACGTAGAGGTAGACCGCGTTCATCGCCAGGTACACCGCGGTGACCACCAGGGTGCCGATGGCCAGGGCGCGGGGGATGGTTCGCCGGGGCTCCACTGTCTCATCCGAGGTGTAGGTGACCATGTGCCAGCCACCGAAGGCAAAGAGCCCTGCAACCAGGCCGGTCAGCACCTCGCGCGGGCTGACCGGTGTCGCGGCCGCCGGGCCGACGAAGTGTTCCGGAACCCGCCCGCCCAGCAGCAGCCCCATCCCCACGATCAGCAACACCGCCAGCAGCTTGCCCGCGGTGAACCAGGTCTGGAGCCGGCTGCCCTGGCGCACCCCCAGGTAGTTGATCCAGGAGAGCAGCAGGATCACGGCGATCGCCACCGCCTTGGTTTCCACCGGTCCCAGAGGGACTACATAACCCGCATAGCGCGCGAACACCACCGCGATGGCTGCGATGATCCCCGAGTGCATGCTCCAGAACATCGCCCAGCCCCAGAGGAAGCCGAGCCAGGGGCCGAATGCCTCGGCGAGGTACACATACACCCCGCCGGTCCGACTGAACGTGGAGGCCAGCTCGGCGGTGATCAGGGCACCGATCAGGGTGATCCCTCCGGCCAGGAGCCAGACGCCAAGCACGCCGGCCACCGAGGGCACGCTGGTGGTGACCTCGGAAGGCTGCACGAAGATCGAGGCGCCGATGATGGTGCCGATCACCATCGCGGTGGCGTGGGGGAGGCGGATGGCGCGGTGGAGGCTGGGCGCGGGGCTGGGCGCGGGGTCGCGGGGACGCGGGGTCGCGGGGGTGTTCACCTCGCGTCTTCGCGCCCCCGCGTCTTCGCGTCCACTGGCCCTCGCGTCTTCGCGTCCACTCGCCCCAGCGCGTCCATGAAGGCCCGGGCGCGCTCCGGTGCCGGGCCGGGAGACCGGGGTCCGGGCGCGTCGGGGACGGGGGCCACCTCGAGCAGGGCGAAGACCGGCCCCCGGGCATCGAGCAGCCCCTCGAGTTCCTGGGTGAACGCGTCGAGGTTGTTGAAGCGGTAGACCGCCCGGAACCCGCTGGCCCGGGCCAGCCCGGCCAGGTCCACCGGCGGAGCGTTTGCCCGGCCTGCTTCGGACGCCGGGGTGGGCTGGGCGCCGGTGACCTCGTACACCCCGTTGTCCAGGATCAGGAGAAACAGATTGGCCGGCTGCTGCGCCGTGATGGTGATGAGCGAGCCCAGGTTCATGATCAGCCCGCCGTCGCCACCCAGCACGATCACCCGGAGGTCGGGGCGGGCGAGGGCCAGGCCGAGTCCCAGCGCGGTGGCCTGACCCATGCTCGAGGGCACGAACACCCAGTCCCGGGGGTGACTTCCCAGCGCCATCCAGTCCCGGGCGGCTCCCATCGCCGACACCACGATGTCGTAATCCTTCCGCACCGCCCGGACCCGGCGCAGCACGTCGAGGCTGGACATGCGGAACTCGGTCACGCCTTCCCCTCGGCGATCAGCACCACTCCGGGCGTCCCGGCGGCGAGCGAGGCCCGCAGGTGCTCCGCCATCAGCTCGAAGTCACCCGGCTCCTTCACCAGCCGGTAGTCGAGCTGCCAGGCGTTCAGGATCGGCTCGGTGAAGGCGAGGCAGGTGTCGCCGGGCAGGGTGTCCTGATTGAGATAGCTCCGGTATCCGATGAACGAGGGAATCGGAAGCTTCCAGTCGTGAAGGACGTTGCGGAGCGCGTCACCGGACTCGAACAGCCCGGTACACTGGATCATGACCAGGGCCCGCGCCCCGCCGAGGTACAGGCCGGCCGCGATGGCCCAGGCCTCGCCCTCGCGGCACACCCGGATCAGCCGCATCCCGGTCTCCTCGATGGCGGACTCCCACTGGCCCAGGGTGGAATCGGGAACCGTAACCACGTGGGTGAAGCCGCATTCGCGGAGCAGCTCGGCGACCTGCTCCCCGCTGAAGATCGCGCTCACGGCGCCGGGCGGCGCCGGGCAACCAGCAGCACCTGGATCTCATCGAGCCGGGGATTCACGAAATCGAGCCGGACCCGCCCGTCGGGGGTGAGCGACACGGTGGCCGGCACCGCGCTGTGGGTGAGGGCCCAGCCCGTGGGAAGCACCACCGCATTGGCCGGACGTCCGAAGCTGCGGTCCCAGATCAGCTCCTCGCCCTCCAGCCGGTAGCGCACCGAGTCGGTGTAGGTCTCCGAAATCCTGAGCCGGACCGACTGGCCCTTCTCTACCTTCGGGAAGGGAATGACCACGACTTCGGTCTCCGGCTTCACCGCTTCGCCGATATCGAGTCCGGCCCGGGTGATCTCGGCGCCGCGAAGAAACCGGGTTTCCAGCGGCTGACCGGTGTCGAGGATGAAGGCGGAGGGGTTGGAGACGGTGCTTCCGGCCCGCACCACGTTCACATATTTGTCCACCCCTTCCCGCGACTCGGTGTAGTCGTGATAGAGATCGAAGGCGTGGGTCTCCGGCTGCTGGAGGAAGTACACGATGTCGCGGGTCTGGGTAGCCCGCTCGCTCAACCGGGCGGCCCGCGCACCCGGTGCGGCACCGGCGCCGGGGGCGGGGCGGGCCCGGAGCTGGAGCGCGGCCGCGTCGGGCCCGGCATTGATGAAGCTGATCAGGGTCCGCCCGTCCGCGCCGGTCAGCACCTGCGAGGGCACGTTGGTCCGGACCAGCTCATAACCCGGAGGCAGCACGACGGCGTTGCGCTTGATGCCGAGCGAGCGGGCAAAGACCAGCTCGCCCTGGTCCACGAAGTAACTCCGGGGGTCCTCGTAGGTCTTGTCGATCAGGATCCGGACGGTCCCGGGCGAAGGGACCGGCCGGGGCAGCTCGACCCGGATGTAGCGGGTTCCGGTGTCCGCTCCGGCCAGCCCGCTCGCCAGCGCGGCGGTGCCGTCCACCTCCTGAAACCGGAGCGGAAGACCGGTGGCGAGGTCGGTGACCGACTCGTTGCTGGCGATGCTCCCCTTGCGGATCGGGTTGAAGAAGAACCGCGCCCCGGGAGTGGTGGCCCACACCTCGTAGAGGATCCGGAACTTCCCGCTGCCGGGGGCGAGCAGCTCGTAGCGGGTGTATTCGCCGGCGGAGGTCTGGCGGGCGGGGGTCTGCGCGGAGAGGCCTCCGGCCGCCACCAGCGAGCAGAGCACCCCACGGAACAGGAATGGTCTCATGGTCGGGTGAGGGTGAACGGTTGCCTCGTGAGCAGGAGTCCGACGCCATTGCGCAGCTCGAGCGCCAATGGGCCCGTGGGCGGCGCGACAAACTCGAAGTCGGCAATCTGACCCATGGCCACGAACTCCTCGGCGCGCCGGAGCCCCCGCTGGTGGACCGGAAGATCATAGCCATCACGCGCAAGCGGCCGCCAGAGGACCGTCGGGCTGCTCCCGGCCAGCCAGTACTGCAGGTTGGGCGTCGCGGCGGTGACGTTGAGCAGGCGGAGCCGGTACCGCTGGCCTGACTTCAACGAAATCGGCGGATGTTCTCTCCGGCCGTTCAGCACCGGAGGGCCGCGGGTCGCTTCACCCAGAATGAACACCAGATCCTTCGACCGGTCGTAGGACTCTCCGGGTTCCAGCACCAGCAACGGGGCCCAGAGCCCGCCCTTGAGCTGGCGAACGTCGTTGACATGGGTGTGGTACATGAACGTCCCGGCGCGCGGAGGCGTCATCCGAACCAGGAAGGAGTCTCCCGGCATGATCGTGGGGGTGGGGCTGCCCGTGTAGCCGCCCACTCCCACCACTCCATCGAAGGGACTCTCCAGCTCCATGCCGTGCCAGTGGATCGCGGTGGGCTCCAGGGCTCGATTGATGACCCAGATCGCGGTCGGTTCGCCGCGGCGCAGCACCAGAGTCGAACCCAGGGTCGTGATCGAATCGGCGCGAGGCTCGGACTCGCCCTCCTGCGCCACGTATCCGAATCGGCGAACAGTATCGGCGGCAGTCGAATCGGTGTTGACGAAGAGGCGGATCGTTCGAGCGGGGCGGGTATCCGGCGACCAGCCGGGCGCCGGACGGACATAGAGTCCCATCATGAGGCCGCCCATCCCCGTTTCGACATGGTTCTGGGGATCGTGGTCCGGATGTCCCTCGCGAATCTCCCGTCTTCGCGCCGCGGCATCGAGACGGTCGGCCCCGAGACCGGGATTGGAGACGACGTGGAAGGTGAGGTGGCAGTGGAAGACCCACCCGCCGGGCCGGTCGGGGGTCCAGGCCATCGACATCGTCGCGCCGGGAAGGAGCCTTTCCGTTACCGCCATGCGCTGCTCGGCAGGCCAGTAAGTGGTATCGCGAGCCATATCGCCCCGTGCATCGACCCGGAAGTAGAAGCCGTGGAGATGCAGCGGATGCACATCGGAGGACGTGTTGAGCACCCGCCAGCGCACCGAGTCGCCCATGGTATAGGTCATTCGCTCGGTGTGGGGCCAGGGACGCCCGTTGATCAGGTAGAGCTGATCGTTCAAATCCGGAAGGCCGGCAGAATCGCGGCCGCCGGTCCATAGGCCGATGACCAGCACCCGATCCTTGGGGAGCGGCGTTCCGGGTGCCGGGTCCACGATGAAAGCTCCATTCAGCTGGCTGTCTTCGTACCATCGCTTGGTGCGGTTCGGTCCCGTCATCCCCGTTCCCGGCATCCCCGCCCAGTAGTAGAAACTGCCCTCGGCGTCGGCGGTGAAGCGCGCCTCGGCGGATGCCCCGGGGGCGAGCAGCATCGAATCCATCGCGAGGCTTCGCCGGGATGCCAGCCCTCGGACCACCAGGGTCGTGTCGCTCCGGTTGATCACCCTGGCGCGGATCGGGGTGCCGAGTCGCACCCGGATCATCGGGCCGGGATTCTGAAGCGGCTTCCCGGCTTCGGCGAAGGCGGGAATGCTGATCGACGGCTTCCCCGGGCCGAGCGGATGCCAGCTGCCCTGCCGGATCTCGAGATCGAGTACCAGCACGCCGCGCACCATTCGGCCGGCGGCGTGGAGATTGTCGTTGAGCTCGATGTCGGGGAGCGGAGCAGCCGGGCGGGAAGCGAACAGAACGAATGCCAGCGATGCCAGCGCACGTCTCGTCACGGGGAGCCTGTATTTTGAGGTAGATCAGTAAGGACGCGCAATACCAGCGGGGCCGCAAGTGGGGGGAGGCAACAGGCAACAGGCAACAGAGAATCCGCTGCTGCCTGCTGCCTGCTGCCCGTTGCCTACCCTACCGTCCTACCGTCCAGCAACCTGCCCTCCTAAGGACGTTCCGCCTCCAGCCCAGCACTGAGCGCCTTCTGAATCCTTGCGCTCGACTCCTCCAGGTGAGCCCGGGTGTAGGCGTCGAGCGTGGTGCCTCGTGCGACGGCGGTGCCGATCCGGCGATTGAGATCCCGGAGCTGAGACCGCGCCACCGACCGGGCGTCCGCGGGGGTCCGCGGGGCGGGCTGAACCACGATCTGGGTCATCTGGTCGATGTAGGCCCGCTGGAGATCTCGGCGGACCGCCGAGGTCGCCCGGGGCGTGGGACCCCACGCTTCGGTCCAGATGGACTGGGTCAGCGATCCCATCAGCTCCGGGATGGTGACCATCGTCGCGGCGCCGTACTTGGTTTCCCCGTCGCGAATCCGGGCCAGCCGGAAGGGATTGAGCAGATTGGCCAGCGTCGCCGCCTGGAAGCCGAGCACCCCCTCGTGGTAGGGGAAATCGAGTCGCCCGTTGTAGGTAGTGTTGGTGCCCCAATGCAGCCACCGGTTGGACCCCAACCGCTGCAGGGTGGCCGGCGCCACCGTCAGCGCGGTGGGAGCAAAGACACGTTCCACGATGAAGTCGAGCGCTTCGCGCTGCTTGGCGCGCGGCACATTCACGAACGGCAGCCGTCCCGCCGGGTCGCCCATGTGATCCCGGTTGATGTAGGACCCGCCCAGGTGCTTGATCGCCGGGGCGACCGCCCGGGCATACTCGTTCATGATGCCGTTGAACGCGGTGGCGAGATCGGAGTACTGTGAATTGTCGGCCAGCACCTTGGCCGGAAGATCGTTGAGCAGCTCCAGCAGAATGGCGGTGCGCTCCTTGCCCCACGCCAGGGGATCGTCGCCCAGATCGTAAGGGTTGATGGTCGGGTCGAGCGCGCCGGCGCCGCCGGATTCCGCATTGGTGCCGTACAGGTGCCGCGGGTCCGCCACCTGGCGCGCCAGCGCCTGGGCCCGGGCCTCATCGGGAGTGTAACCATAGGAAATGGCCCAGCGATCGTACGATCCCACGCCAGGGGTGTAGTAGGGACCGGTCTGCTTCCCCTTGGGCGCGATGTTGACCGAGGGATACTCCATCACCGAGCTGTACACCCCGTTCTCAGTGGCCCACGCGGCGTCCTGGAGCTTGGCCACCGGAGTGCTGGCCGAGCTGCGGAAATTGTGCTGGAGGCCCAGGGTGTGGCCGACCTCGTGCATCACCACCCACTTGACCGCCTGATCCACGAACTGCGCCGGAACCGGATCCCTGGCTCCGATGGTGCCGTTGGCGACCAGGGCGGCTTTCAGCAAGCCACCCTGTTCGGCAAAGGCGGTGGCAAAGCCGGTGAGCTCGAGCTGCCCCTCCTTCGGCTCGAAGGCACCGACGCCGAGCGCCTGCTCCAGCGCGGCGGCGGTCGAGGAGGGTCCGAAAATGTTGCGCCAGCTGTTGCGGAAATTTCCGAACATGGTGGATTCGAACAGAATGTCGGCGTCGAGCACCTCCCCGGTTCGGGGATCCACGGTCGAGGGGCCGATCGCGCCGTATCCCGGCTGGTCGGACACGTTCCACCGGAGCGTCGCGTAGCGGATGTCTTCGGCGTCGGCGTCGGCCGGCAGGTCGAGGGCGCGGATCGCGCCGACCCACCCCGCCGCCTCGAACGCCGAGTTCCAGGCCTCGACCCCGGCCTTGAATCCGGCGCGGTAGGCCTCCGGGACGTTGGGATCGATGTAGTAGGTGATCGGCTGCCGGGGACGGAACTTGTCGCCCACCCGGTCACCGGGCTCCAGACGCCACCGGTTGACCATGCGCACGAAGGTGGTGGAGTCCTCCTGGGAGAAGTCCTTGTGAACGGTCCAGAAGTTTCCCACCCGATCGTCGCCGTAGCGCGGGGTCATCGGCTGCGCCGGCAGGCCGGCGAGCGTGTAGTGGATGGCGATGGGGAGGAAACGCCCGTCCGGCACCGAGACGAAGCCGACCGGCTCCTGAGGCCGGAACGTCAGCTTGGCCCGGATGTTCAGATTCTGGGGGAAGGCCTTGACCGATTCGAGGTAGCTGCGGGACCGGTCGAAGGTGGCTGCACCAGGCCGGCCCGGGGTGGTGGAGACCGCGAACCTCACCGCCTGGCCGATGCCGGACAGGTCGCCCACGAACCAGTTGGCCGCATCGACCACCACCGCTGAATCTTCCCGGAACGATTCGATCCGGGCCACCTCGAGCACCGAGGCGCCGAAAGTGAGATCCACGGCGCGCGCCGCGGCCGGATTGCTCCGGGCAGTGAACCGGTGGGGCTTCTGCACCAGGAACAGCTGCTCGCCATGCCGCTCGATCGCGACCACGTTGGCTTCGAAGAGGCTCAGCATGGTGCCGCCGAAGAGCCCGTTGGCGCCGATGCCCTGGGCGATCTTCATCTCCATCAGGAAGTCCTTGCCCAGCCGGTCCTTCGGAATGGCCAGGTAGAGCTTGTCTTCCTTCTGGTAGGTGTCGAAGTAGCCGGTCCGGACGACGGCGTCCTTGGTGAGCTCGGCGAAGGGTCGATAGCCGCCGGGCGGGCGGGCCGGTGCACCGGCGGGAGCGCCGGCGGGCTGCTGGGGCTGCTGGGCCAGAGCGGATGCCGGCAGACCGGCCAGGAGCAGAACGAAAAGACGGCGCATGCGGGGGGTCCGGTTTGGAGGTGGAGAGCGCAGGACGCGAAGGACGCGAGGACGCGGGGACGCGAAGGCGCGAGGTATTACAGGTATTGACGCTGGCTGGCCCCAAATCGTTTCACTCCCGCGTCTTCGCGCCTTCCGCGCCCCCGCGCCCTGCCGTATCGTTGACCGGTATCCCACCACCAGCGGGAGGGGAAGATGCCAAAACGTCCCGAGAGCCACCCCGAAAACACCCTGACGCTTGCCCTGATCCTGGTGGGCGCCGCCGTTCTGGCGGCTGTCGTGCTCATCGTCATCAGCGTGGCCCGGGAAGAGCCTTCCGGGGACCTGATTCGGTACGGGATTGGTCTGGTCGTCGTGGCCGGCGTCGCGGCGGGGTTGCTGCTGGTCCGGGCCCGGAGGATCCGGCGACGAGAACGGCCCGAATGGCTGGAAACCCAGGCCTGGCACCAGGGGCAGCAGGAGCAGATCCAGAAGGGGAGACCCGACCGCGGTTCGGACCGGCCGGAGCGTTGATCGTCGGTGTTTCCCTACAAGGACGAAAACCCCACATTCACCACCCCGGTCGTCACCGTCGCCCTGATCGCCGCCAACGTGGCGGTCTGGGTGTTCATCCAGGGGATGGGAACCGCTCCCGCCCTCCCCAACTCGGTCTGCCGACTCGGCTTCATTCCCGGCTACCTCTTCGGCGGGATCCCGGCCAACACCGAGATCTCCCTTGGATACGGGGTGACCTGCAGCCTGGGCGGGCTGCCGGCCTGGTTTACCGTGCTGAGCTCGATGTTCATGCACGGAGGCTGGATGCACCTGATCGGAAACGTCTGGTTTCTCTGGGTCTTCGGAAACAACATCGAGGACTCGACCGGGCACTTCCGCTTCCTGGTGTTCTACCTGCTCTGCGGGATCATCGCAGCCCTGGCGCAGGCGGCGGCCGATCCCCTCTCCGCCATTCCGATGGTCGGTGCGTCGGGTGCCATCAGTGGGGTGATGGGCGGCTACATCGTGCTCTATCCCCGGGTCCGGGTACACATGATCGTGTTTCTCTTCGTGTTCATCACCCGGATCGTCGTGCCGGCCTACCTGATGCTCGGGTACTGGTTCCTGCTCCAGCTCCTCAGCAGCGTGCCCCGGATCTCCAGCGCGACCGGCGGGGTGGCGTTCCTGGCCCACGCGGCGGGATTCGTGGCGGGGATGGTGCTGGTGCTGTTCTTCCGGAACCGGGCCCTGGTGCAGCGCCGGCTGGCGCACGGAATGCCGTGAGACGTGAGGCGTGAGAGGTGAGACGTGAGAGGTGAGACGTGAGATGGCAGTTCCGTCTCACCTCTCACATCTCACCTCTCACGAAACGCCAGTAGTTTGGTTATTCCCCCGTCAGTTCCGAGAGTCCATGCCTACTCGACTATTGCTGGCCGCCGTTCTGCTGCTTCCTGCTTCCCTCCCGGCTCAGGACACCTCGGTGGTGGTGATTCGCGCCGCCCGGATGCTGGACGTTTCCACCGGCCGGATCCACGGCAACACCGTCGTCCTGGTGCATGGCGAGCGGATCGTCGGGGTCAATCCCGCGACCGTCCCGGCGGGTGTCCGCACCCTGGACCTTGGCGACGTCACCCTGCTCCCCGGCTTCATCGACCTGCACACCCATCTGGGGGGCGAGATCTCGGCGACCTCCTTCACCGAGCCGGTGCGGCTCACCGAGTCGGATCGCGCCTTCAACGCGGTGGCCAACGCCCTGAAGACGGTGCGGGCCGGCTTCACCACGGTGCGCGACTTCGGCGGCAATGTGACCGTGGCCCTGGGCAAGGCGGTGGCCCGCGGCAGCATCGTGGGGCCGAGGGTGGTGCCGGCCAGGAACTCCCTGGGCATTACCGGAGGGCATTGCGACGTGACCGGCTTTGCCCCGGGGGTGCTGGAGCAGCGGCCCGAGGACGGCGTGGCCGACGGCCCCTGGGAAGTGGTCCAGGCAGTGCGCTACCAGATCAAGCACGGGGCCCAGGTCATCAAGACCTGCGCGACCGCGGGCGTGCTTTCCCTGGAAGGTCCGGTGGGGGCGCAGCAGTACACCGAGGAAGAGCTCAAGGCGATGGTGGACGAAGCCGCCCGTCACGGGATCAAGGTGGCCGCGCATGCCCACGGGACGGAGGGTATCAAGGCGGCGGTGCGAGCCGGGGTGGCGTCGATCGAGCACGGCTCGCAGCTCGACGACGAGGCGATCGCCCTGATGAAGGCGCGGGGCACCTGGCTGGTACCGACCTCCTACCTCGTCGACCGAATCAACCTCGCCGTGCTGCCCCCGCTGGTGCGGCAGAAGGCCGAGACGATTCTTCCCATCGCGCGGCAGAGTCTGCGCAAAGCGATCGCGGCGGGGGTCAAAATCGGGTTCGGCACCGATGCGGGCGTCTATCCGCACGGCGAAAACGCCAAAGAATTCGCGGTGTACGTGAAGGCCGGGATGACGACCATCGAGGCGATTCGATCGGCCACCCTCCACGCGGCGGCGGTGCTGGGGGTGAGCGACCGGGGAGTGATCGAAACCGGGAAACTCGCCGACCTCGTCGCGGTTCCGGGCGATCCGCTCCGCGACATCACCGCGACCGAGCGGGTGAGCTGGGTGATGCTGGGAGGAAAGGTGGTGGCGCGGCCATGAAGCGTCGTCAGTTCATGCAGGGAACCGTCGCCGCGACCCTGGCCCTCCGCGGCTGGCCCGCCCCGGCCGGGAAGGCGCCGGCAAGTCCGATCCGGTTCGGCTACGCCGCTCTTACCTGGGGCGGTAACGACCCCCAGGCCATTGACGACATCAGCGAGCTCGGCTTCCGCGGCATCCAGCTCCGCGCCTCTGCGGTGGCTCGCTGGGGCGGGAATCCCCAGGAGCTGCGCGACTTTCTGGCCGCGCGCGGCCTCACCCTGGTGGCCCTGTCCAGCGGCCTGGTTCGCCTCGACCCTGCCGGGGAAGCGGACGACCTGGCGCTGCACCTTCGCCACGCCCGTTTCCTGCGCGACGCCGGGGGCCTTTACCTGCAGGTGGTGGACCAGCGACCCGCGGGGCGCGATCCCACCTCCGACGATTTTCGCCGCATGGGCCGGCTGCTCACGGAAATCGGTCGCCGCACGGCCGATCTCGGCATTCCGCTCGGCTACCACAATCACATGGGCAACCTCGGCCAGGCACCCGAGGAGGTTCACCAGGTGCTTGAGTCGGCCGATCCCCGCTTCCTGAAACTGGAACTCGATATCGCGCACTACCGCCAGGCCGGCGGCGACCCCGCCCAGGCGGTACGGCGCTACGCCGATCGGCTGCTCTTCCTCCACATCAAGGACCTCGAAAGCCCGGTGCCGGGAGGGGGAGCCGCCTCGTACCGTTTCGTGGAGCTGGGGCGAGGGATGGTAAACCTGCCCGCCGTGTTCGCCGCATTGGCCGAAGTGAGCTTCCAAGGCTGGGCAGTGGTGGAGCTGGATCGGTCGGAGAGCCCCAAGGCATCGGGGGCGATTTCCAGGAAGTACCTTGTCGAGACACTGGGACTCGAGGTCTGAGGCGGGCATCACCTGGGAGGACCATCCATGGAACGACGTGAGTTGCTGCGCTGGCTGGCCGCCACGGCCGGGCTGGCTGCGCTCGAAGGCCTGGCCCCGGACGACTTGCTCGCGCTGGGCCGGGAGGTCCATGCCCACGGCGCCAGCCGCTCGACCCTGAGCCCGGCCGTGACCCGCGCCGTGACGGCCGCGGCGGAGCGAATACTCCCGGCCAGTGACACTCCGGGAGCGACGGACGCCGGGGTCCCCGGGTTCATCGACCGTATGCTGGCGGACTGGTTCAATTCGGACGAACGGGCCGGATTCCTGGCGGGAATTCCCGAGCTCGACCGGAGGAGCCGGGCCCGGAGCGGCCGGGACTTCGCGGACAGTCCGGAGACCGATCAGATCGCGGTGCTCACGGCGCTGGATGACGAGCTCACCGCGCTTCGCCGAGCCGGCCGCGCCGTCGAGGCCAACCGGCACTGGTTCGGGATGCTCAAGTACCTCACCGTCTGGGGCTACTTCACCTCGGAACCCGCGGCCCGGATACTCCTGGGCACCTTCCCGCTGCCCGGACGCTTCGACGGCTGCGCGCCCTATCAGGCACCCGCGTAAACGCCCTCACGCTCTGACCGGAGCCGTCCGATGCTGATCCAGAACACCAATCCGGACTACGATGCTATCGTGGTGGGCTCCGGCATGACCGGGGGGTGGGCGGCGAAGGAGCTGACCGAGCTCGGACTTCGCACCCTCGTCCTCGAGGCCGGCCGGCCGATCAGTCCCGAGAAGGACGCGGCGGAGCACGTCCAGCCCTGGGAGATGCGGTTCCGCGGGATGGGCGACCGTCGCCACGTGGAATCGCGCCAGCGGATGCAGCGCAACTCGGTCTCCTTCGACGAGCTGAGCCATCGCTACTGGACCGACGACGTGGACAACCCGTATACCACCCCGGCGGACAAGCCGTTCCATTGGTTCCGGGCCCGGCAGGAAGGGGGCAAGTCGCTGATCTGGGGCCGGCAGGTATACCGGTGGAGCGACCTCGATTTCGAAGCGAACCAGCGTGACGGCATCGCGGTGGACTGGCCGATTCGCTAC
>Ga0209485_1000251_pt1 | contig 17400 bp, 11 predicted proteins | sample NCAS100_FD_187516 | JGI IMG/M metagenome (GOLD analysis project Ga0209485, IMG submission 187516) | Agricultural soil microbial communities from Utah to study Nitrogen management - NC AS100 (SPAdes) (version 2) | ecosystem: Environmental > Terrestrial > Soil > Agricultural land | place: USA... | reverse complement strand
CGAGGCGACGAGTGGTGTTGCGAGTGCGACTACTGCAAGCAGACGGAAGATTTGGTGCACGGTGTCCTCCTCTGGTGGTGATGAGCCGTGCACTGAATGGCACACGGCCTAACGAGAAAGGACACTCGGGACACGGGATGCGCTTACACGATGGTATGAGCTGCTATACCGGTGACGTGAGTCGTCGTGTTGTGATTGGTCGAGTTTGTTTTCTCTTTGTTCTCGTTGGGGCGCGGGTCGCTCGCGCAGGAGATCTGCCGGGGCTCGTTCCGCGCTCGGCGTGTGCTTTGAGTGACGGGTTGCGCGGGACTCGCTCGGCAGATCTCCTGCGCTCGCTCCACAACCTTCGTCCATCAATTCTGGGTTGGGTCTTACGATCCACTTTCTGTGGCGCTCGGCTGCGGGAACTGCGTTGAGCCAGGCTCGTGGATCGTGACACACGTCACACTTCCGGCGGCTCGAGGCTTTGTGAATCGAAAGACCCGAACCCCACCTCAGAGCCCGATTCGCGGGCACTCACGTTAGGGAGCGAGCAGGGGTCCTGTGACGATGGCCCACGATGCCACACTTGGATTAGAACGATCACGAGAGTTAGTAGGCATCGTAGCGCCGGAGGAACAGGACCCCTGCTCGCGACGAATCGAGACGGCCGAAATGGACCACCAGAACAAGCCGAAGCCAGAAAGCTGTTGACCCGCAAGCAGCAGCCAGTGAACTTACGAGTCGGTCTTAAATCCCAACGCGCAAACTCCGGTCGATACGTGAGTTACCTGCTTCTCGCCGACGACAACGAAGAGATGCGCCTGATGCTCCGTGACCTGTTCAGGTCAGCGGGCCATGAAGTCGACCTCGTTGAAGACGGACACGCTGTGCTCGCTGCGATTTCAGGGCGGGAACCGGACCTCGTCATCCTCGACCACGCCATGCCGGGGATGAATGGATTTGAAGTCTGCCGGCGGGTCAAAGCGAACCCGTTCACGGCACGAATTCCGATCCTCATGCTCACCGCGCAGAGCACCGTCGAATCAAAGGTCGAAGGATTCGCGGCCGGCGCCGATGATTATCTCGCCAAGCCATTTGATCCACGGGAGTTGCGCGCGCGGGTCCAGGCGCTGTTGCGACTCGTTCAACGCGAGTCCGATCGCAATCCGACCAGTGGTTTGCCCGGCGGGCGCGCGATCGATCGCGAGATCATGGGCCGTATCGAGAAGAACGAGTCGTTCGCCGTCTGTTACCTGGACCTCGATTACTTCAAGCCGTTCGCCGACACGTTCGGCTTTGCCATCGCCGATGAAGTCATTCGCGGGTTGGGAGGAGCGATCCGCGAGTCGTCACACTCGCTAGGCAGCGACGACGGCAAGGACTTCGTTGGCCACATCGGTGGCGACGACTTCATCATCCTGACCGCACCGGGGAAGGCTGAAACGTTTGTGGCGGACTGCACAAGCCGCGCGAAGCGGGTAATAGAACGTGCTGTCGGTGAGGACGCGGCGAAGGCCGGGTCTTTCACCGGTGTCGATCGCGAAGGGCAGGTACGCCGATTCCCACTCGCCAGGCTGTCAACCGCTGTCTTGCTCGTGAAGCCCGATGGCTGGGTCAACCTCCAGCACCTCGGGATGCGTGCGGCCGACGTCAAGCGGCGCGCCAAACAGCGCGGACCGGGCACCGTCCTGGTGGAAATCGCCTGAGAATGCAGCGGGCGGCCCTACTCGCGGTGGCCCTGGTATCGGCGCTCGCGACTACGGCCTCTGCCCAGCGCGAGGCAGACGTAGCGTGCGATAAGCCGACGGACCAGGAGGTCCGGGTACTGAAATTCATCGGCAACGAGACCCACACGTCGTACGCACTCGAACGCGGTATCGCGACAACCGCATCGAGCTTCTGGCGGCGCACGTTCCGAATTCTGGGACAGAAGTACTGCCTCGACTCCCTCGCCGCCCTGGTCGAAGACTCGGCGCGGTTGGACTACTACTATCGCCGCACGGGGTTCCCCGACGTCCGGATCAAGCCGTCCATCCGGCCGTTAGGCGGACGGAAAGTGGCTGTCGAATACCGGATCACCGAAGGGCAACCGATGTTGATGGATTCGGTGTCCATTGTCTGGGAGCCGGCGGCCGTTCCCGACTCGGCGCGGTTCGTCGACGACCTGCCCGTGGAAGTGGGTGACCGCTTCGACAACCTCGTTCTCGAAGCAGCGCGCGACACTATTCGAAGGCGGCTCTTGAACCGGGGGTTCCCGCGCGCCGAGGTGCTCAGAAACTTCGACCAATATCCTTCGCAACATCGCGCGACGGTCCAATATGTGATCATTCCCGGGCCGAAATCCTGGATCGGCAAGATCGATATCCCTGTGCCGAAGCCGGTCAACGACAAGCGTCCTGCGCGGGTGGATACCCAACGCGTACGCGAAGTGCTCGGGGTGAAGGAGGGCGACCTATATAATGAAAGTGCCCTCCAGCGAGCTGGACGGGGACTGTTTGCGACTGAGGCGTTCCGGTTTGTCGGTGTCGACACCACCGGCATGACCGGCGATAGCCTCATGAACATCCGGGTCTCGCTCAACGAGTCGGAGCTCCTCGCCACACGCGCATCAATCGGTTGGGCGAACCTGGACTGTCTAAGAACCCAGGTGAACTACACGAACTTCAACTTCCTTGGCTTGCGCCGGCTCGACCTCAACGGGCGCCTATCCAAGATCGGCACGTCCGCGCCGACGGAATGGGCCGAAGGCTTGTGCACGAGTGAGCTGCTGAAAGACGAAGTCAGCGACACGCTTAACTACTACGTCGGTGCGTCGCTCTCACAGGCGGCGCTCTTCGGACTTCATATCATCCCCACGATTTCGGTGTACAGCGAGCTTCGGTCCGAGTTCAAGGCGTACCTTCGCGACACGCCGATCGGTGTGATCGCGTCGGCGCAGCAGGGGATTGGCGGCAGTCTACCGATGTCGTGGTCCTACCAGCTCGAATACGGCAAGACGGCGGCGCAGCCGGCGTTTTTCTGCGCGGTGTTCAATGTGTGCGAGACGGAAGCCCGCGAGCGGCTCGAACGGTACACGCGAAGTGCAGTGGTGGGATGGGCCGCGACGCGGACCCGGGTGAACAACCCGACGAGTCCCTCGTCAGGCACGGTTCTCCGGCTCGACCTGCGCCATGCCTCACCGGTGGTCGGCTCGAACAAGGACGCGAGCTTCAACCGCGCGACGTTCGACGCCACGTATTACAATGAAGCGTTAGGTGGCACGTTTGTGGCGCGGTTTCGCGCGGGCACGGTGTTAGGCTCGCGCCTTGACCTCACAGGTCAGTCGACGCCGACCTTCATCCCGTTGCAGGAGCGCTTGTATGCCGGTGGCCCGAACAGTGTCCGCGGCTTCCGGCAGAACGAGATGGGTCCGGCGATTTACATCCCCAATGGCGTCGACTCCACGACCGTTCCCGGACACGACTCGCTGCAAATCTGGGTGGCGGATACTCTGCGCGGTGACCGCACGGTGCCAACGGGTGGCGACAACGTCATCGTGGCCAATATCGAGCTGCGCCGCCGCGCGCCGGGGTACCCGGAGCTGGCGCAATACGCGCTCTTCATCGACGCCGGCCAGGTGTGGAACCGCGGGCGTGCCGGTACCGGCGTGAATTTTTCGGACATCCGCGTCACGCCCGGCGTCGGGCTTCGAATCTTTACGCCGGTGGGACCGGTGCGCATCGACGTCGGCTATAACGCGTATCGCAGGCCGCTCGGACCTGCCTACATCACCGACTTGTCAGGCAACCTGATTTGCGTGAGTCCCGGCAACACGCTGCGCGTCCGGGTGGTTCCGGGCGAGGCGCCGCGGCAGATCGATGAAGGCGACTGTCCCGCGACATATGCACCGAGGCGCGCATCGAGTTTCTGGAACCGGCTGACGTTCCAGTTTTCCATCGGCCAGCCGTTCTGACGATGACGCGCCGCCGCCGCATCTTCCTCGCGTTCGCCGCCATCATGATCAGCGTTATGCTGATCGTGGTCGCTGGTGTCGCGACGTTGACGCGGTCGGAGTGGGGAACGGCGAAGCTGGTGAACTTCGCGGTCGATCGGGTGAATCGTGGCATCCAGGGGAGAATGTATATCGGCCGCATCAGCGGCTCGATCTTCACCGGGATGACCATCGATACGCTGGAGATTCGCGACAAGAACGACTCATTGTTCGTCGCGGGGGCGAAAATTCAGCTCGAGTACGATCCGCGCGACCTGCTCGACCGGCGCATCCTCCTGCGTCACGTGCGGTTCGGCCGGTTGACGGCGAACGTGTTCGAGGATTCGCTCGGGATGCTCAACTTCCGGCGGATCTTTCCTGCGGGGCCGCCCGGACCTGCGCAGGAAGCACCTCGTCTGGCCTGGGGACAATTCATCAAGCTCGAGGACGTGATCGTCGATTCGGCGACCGTCACCGTAACGACACGGTGGTTTCCAGATTCGGGGCTCCCCCTCCGCGTGCAGGACAGCCTGACGACGTTCGCCCTGCAGCGCACGGACAAGGTGATCTGGCGTGGTCCCGGATCGCTCTACGAGACCAAGCGATGGTCGAATGGTCACATCGAGCTCGACTCGGCGCGACTCGACGACCGCCAGGAAGGTGGCCGGCGGTTCGCCATCCGGAACCTGTCGATCGACGAAAGCGATCCACCGTTTCTCTTCCGCAACGCGCGCGGCCTGGTTCGCATCCAGGGCGACACGATCTGGGCAGAAGTCCCGCACTTCGAACTCCCGGGATCGAAGGGAAACATGGTGGGCAAGGTGTCGTGGGGAAACAACCAGCCGGCGCGCTTCGACCTGAACATCCGGGCCGATACGGTATCGCTGGAAGACATCGCCTGGGTGTATCCGACGCTGCCTAACACCGGCGGCGGCAAGATGAACCTGCGGATCCTGAGCCGTCGCGATCCACGGGTGATCGATTACATCATCACCGACATGGACGTACGCACGACCGATTCCCGGTTGCGCGGCGACATGACATTTGGAATCGGTGCTCCGGTCACCGAGGTGAAAGACGTCGACATCACGGCGCAGCCGCTCGACTTCAAGTTCATCGAGCAGCTGGCTGGTGAACCGCTGCCATACCCGTGGCGCGGGACGATCACGGGCTCGATCATCGCGAGCGGGGGTCCGCTCACCAACTTCATGATCGACACCTCCGACCTCGTCTTCCGCGACGCGAACGTGCCGGGCGCCACGACAATCGGGCAGCTGCGTGGACGGATGAACATCCTCGAGCCGTCGCAGGTGGTCTTCAATGGAACGCAGGTTCACCTCGACCAGCTGGATTTGCGCACGCTGCAGTTCCTGGTGCCACAGTTCCCACGGATCAACGGGCAGATCGCCGGTAGCGCCGTGCTCGATTCATCCTGGCTCGACGTGCGTTTCCAGCAGGCAGATCTCACACACAGCGACGGCAGCGGTCCCGCGACGCGCATGGTGGGCGCGGGAAGGGTGACGTTTGGTGAGACCACGACGACGTACGACATCGCGATGACGGCCCAGCCGCTGTCATTCACGACATTTGCACGCGCCTACACTGACTCGCGTATTCCGCTCAAGGGCGAATACACGGGACCGGTCCGGCTCCAGGGCACGACGGGAGACCTCTCGGTCACGACCGAGCTGCGGGGCCCCGCGGGAATGATTGCCTACGACGGACGTGTCGATGGTGACTCGGTAGGCGGTTATGCGCTGAATGGAGTGATGAGTTTCGGCAATCTGGACCTGAGGACGCTGCTCGATACCGCAATTACTCCAGTGACGTCGTTGAACGGATCGGCAACACTCGCTGTGCGGTTTGACTCGCTGTTCAACATGGTGGGGTCCACCGATTTTGCTTTGGCGCGATCACACATCGACTCGCTGCAAGTGCACGATGGCGCGCGACTGCAGCTCCGGTTCGCCGAGGGGAGAGTCTCGATCTTCGATTCCGACACCGTGGAAACAGTGGCGGGCCGAGTGATCGCGTCAGGCGGCCTGGGGCTGGGAGGCGGCATACGCGATTCGCTGGCACTGGCGTTCCGGCTCGACTCGCTAGGCGGCTTGCGCCAATACCTCAAGGTGTTGAGTACCGACTCGCTCAACGGAACAGTCGAGGGGAACCTGGTCCTTCGGGGGAATGTCGACACGCTCGACGTCGGCGGAATAGTGAACGCGGCTGACATCGTCTATCCCGGATTTCGCGCACACCACGTCAGGCTGACGCCGGCTCTCACGAACGTCTCGAAGAACATGGGTGGTGCATTGAACCTGCACTCGGACACGTTGAGTCTCTCCGGGATCGGTTTCGCACGGGTCGATGGCGACGTCAGCTTCGGCGACGGCCGGGACGGATCGTATTCGGTCCTGGCGACGGAGATGAATGGGCCCGTGATCGCGTCGCACGGGGCGCTTCGGTTCCTCGCCGACACCGCGGTCGTCAGGATGGACTCGTTGTCGATCATGCTCGAGAACAAACGGTTCACCCTCGAGCGTCCGGCTTCGATCCGCGTCGAGCCTTCACTGGTGGTGATCGACACGGTTGCGCTGACGGCCGGCGGCGATGAACGGATGACGCTCGCAGCACTGCTTCCCGATAGCCTGCCTATCGCCGCGCGTCTGGTCATCCAGGCGATTCCATTGCGAGATGTGTCGACGATTGTGCAGAGCAGAATCCCGTTCGGCGGCGACCTGACCGGCGCTGTCCAGATGACCGGCACCCGGGCGGCGCCCGTCATCACCGCCAACGCGACGCTGAACAGCGTGACAGCTGGCGACGTAAAGGTTGCCCAGGTCGCAATAACAGCCGACTACGCTGACCGCCGACTGAGGGCCGTCGGACGAGTGGTTCAGTCAGATACCACCGTGCTGACTGCCGAGGCGAACTACCCGATCGACCTGGCCCTCGAAGCGCGTGACCAGCGGGTGCTCGACGACACGATGAGGGTGAAGGTGAATTCCCCTAACGTGGGCCTGCAGGTACTGGAGTCGTTTACCACAAAGGTCAGGGAGGCGGCCGGGACGTTCCGGGTGAACCTCGAGCTGGCGGGTCGGACCGGCACCGCAACGCTGAACGGCGGGTTGTCGGTCGACCGGGGGCAAGTAACGCTGCCTGACGCGGGTATCACGCTTCGCGCGATCAATGCTGACCTGTCGGCGCGCAACGACACGGTAACCATTGATACGCTGACGATGCTGTCGGGCGACGAACCTGACAATCGATTCACGGCAAACGGTTTTATCGCTCGGCCGTTCAATGCCGACAGCGTGTCGTTCGATCTCACCGCGATTGCGAACGAATTCCATCTGGTCGGCAATCAGCGGGTGGCGGATCTGTTCGTGACGGCCAACGTGCAATGGAAGGGTACTGACCTGGCGTCGAGCGCCACGGGAGCCGTCGTTGTCGACCGGGGCAGAATCGTGCTTCCGGAAACGTCGGACAAGGAATTGTTCAGTATTGAAGACTGGAGAGAACTGGGTATCGACAGCGCCGCCGTGGGGCGACTGGGTTTGCTCCCACAACCCGGGGCCCGCTTCCTCCGCGGTCTCTCGGCGGAAAACGTCCGCGTCGTCATGGGCAATGACGTCTGGCTCCGTTCGCAGGATGCCGATATCAAGTTGACGGGAACCGTGAACATGACGGTTGGCCGCGCCGATCGGTTCAGCGAAGACAAGCTGGCATTGACCGGCGACCTCCAGACGGAGCGAGGCACGTACCGGTTCAACGTGAGTCCGTTGCAGCGCACGTTCCAGGTGCAATCGGGGCTGCTGCGATTCAACGGTGAGCCCGGCTTCAACCCCGCACTCGATATCCGCGCGGTGTACACCTCCCGTTCGATCAACGCGACGTATGGTGGCCGCAACGACGTACGCGTCGGCGTGCGCGTGACGGGTACGCTGCAGAATCCGTCGCTCGACCTCTACGCGGCCGATTCACTCCTCGGCCTGTCGCAGTCCGACTTGCTCTCGTACGTGTTGTTCGACCAGCCCAGCTTCAGTGTTGGCGGCGGCACCAACAGCGCCACCAGGCTGCTGCTGGCGAGCTTCAGCAGCTTCGCCAGCTCGTTCGCTGCTCGTTATGCAAGCGGCCTGGTGGACCTGGTGCAGCTCCAGACGTCAGCCGCACAGGGATCGCAGCCGGGCGACATCTTCTCGCTTGGCGGTGCGCAGCTCGCGATCGGGAAGCAGGTATCGGATCGCCTGTTTGTGTCGCTCAGCTCGGGGTTGTGCCAGTTCACGACCGCCGCTACCTCACCGTCATTCCTGTCGACCATTGGCCTCAAGCTCGAGTATCAATTCGGCCGATCGGCGCAAAGCGGCGTTGCTGCGGCGTACGAACCATCCTTCGACAAGCTTGTGTGCGGCGTCGGTGAACGTGGCTTCAGCACGTCGAAGCGGCAGGTGGGTCTGGATTTCTTCAGGATTTGGCGTCGGTAAACGGGTAAACGGGTAAACGGGTAAACGGGCAGGCGGGCAATGAGTTCTCTCAAACGCGTGCTGCTCGTGGTGAACCCGCATTCACGGCGTGGGCTACGACGTCGCGAGGTCGCCTTACGGGCGTTCGCGGCGGCCAACGTCGAAGTGCAGGAAGTGATCACGTCGCATCCGGGGCATGCGCGCGAAGTCCTGAAAGCTGGAGACGCCGGTTGGGACGCGGTGTTCGTGCTGGGTGGGGATGGCGCGGTCATGGAAGTTGTGAGTGCAATGGCGCATTCCGGAACACCGATCGGGGTACTCCCGGGAGGCACGGGGAACCTGGTCGCGGGTGTCCTTGGTATCCCGTTAGGCACCCGTCGCGCGGTCGAGCGCCTCCTCGAGGGCGAGCGGTGCACGTTCGACCTCGGTCAGCTGCCGGATGGGCGCTACTTCACGTTTGCGGCGGGCGTTGGCGTGGACGTGGCGATGGTCGAGAAGACACCGTTTGGCAGCAAGCGCGCGCTTGGCATGTTGTCGTATGCGTTGACGGCGACACGCGCTGCGCTTGTTCACGAGCCGGTGCATGTCAAGATCGATGTCGATGGCAAGATGGTCGAAGCGAACGCGATCCTGGCGATGGTCGCAAACGCCGGGGCAATACTCGGCCGCAGATTTTCGGTCGGTCCGGATGTAAAGCCTGACGATGGTGAGCTCGACCTGTGCGTGTTCATGCCGGAGCGCCGGCGCGATGTTTTCGGGCTGATCCTCCGATTATTGCGCAAGGATTTCCGTCCGCACGCGCGCATGACGTTCGCGCGAGGCCGCAGGTTCAGGATTACCACTGAGCCGTCGGTGTCGGTTCAGGCAGACGGGGATATCGTTGGTCGCACGCCTATCGAGATTTCAGTTGCGCCGGGCGCCGCAGTTTTTCTTCGCCCCCGGCCGTAATGGAGTTTTTGCTCGCTCGGGCAGTACTGAGCGGGGCAGATTCGAAAGCGAGTCATTAGCTTTGAAAGGAACGGTGGAGGTCAGAATGACCGAGCTGCGCGAACGAGACGCCATGAACTGCCGAGCGTGTGGCAATGAGGAGCGCGCGTCCGAAGGCTACCCGTGTCACGGGTGCGGCACCTTCATCTGCCAGGTCTGCTCCCTGAAAGGCGTCACCCTCTGCCGCCGCTGCGCGTCAAAAACAGCAATACAGGCACCAGCCAAGGGGTGACCGAGGTCGACTTCACTCCGCTCGGCCTCATGGTCGGTCACGCGACCGACCGTGAAGGGGCAACAGGAGTTACGGTCGTTCGCCACACGCAGTCCCGGTGGCGCGGCGGGTACTGCATCGTGGGTCGCGCGACCGGCACGCGCGAACTGAACGCTCTCTCGCCGACGAGCCTCGCCGATCGCGTCGACGCCGTGATGCTGACCGGCGGCTCTGCGTTCGGGCTCGACGCCGCGGCCGGCGTTATGCGCTGGATGGAGGAAAATCGGCGCGGACACCCCATGGGCGATTTTGTCGTGCCCATCGTTCCTGCGGCCGTCATCTTCGACCTGCTGCCACTCGGCAGGCCGGACGCGAGGCCCACTCCTGAGATGGCGTACGCCGCCTGCGACTCCGCTCAAGCGGTTGGATTTCGCGAGGGGAGTGTGGGCGCCGGCACCGGCGCAACCGTGGGGAAAGTTGGCGGGCGCGAAGGCGCGATGAAGGGCGGCGTGGGGTGCTGGTTCGAGCAGGTCGACGAGTTGATGGTCGGAGCGGTCGCGGTGGTGAACGCCTTCGGCGATGTACGTGACGCGAACGGCGCCATCATCGCCGGCGCACGCATCCCCGACGGAAGTTTCGTGGACTCGGCGAAGATCCTGGCCGAGGGCCCGCCCGCATTTCCAGCGAAACCGGCGACCACTGAGAGTCCCATCTCCGGCAATACGACCCTGGCGGTGGTCGCCACGAACGCGACACTTTCCCGCTCGGCGATATGTGAACTGGCGCAGGCTGCATCGGCCGCGCTGTACCGTCGCATTACGCCGGCGGGAACGTCGTACGACGGGGACATCGTCTTCTCGTTATGCAGGCATGAGGGGCTGAACGTGCCTCTTGTTCAGGTGGAGGCGCTGGCTGTGCGCGTCCTTGAAATGGCGATTGAGCGGGCGGTGCGGCTGGCTTGAGCCGAAGGTGGACTTGGGACGTGGGACGTGGGAGGAACCTGATTACCACGGATTCCGGCGGGTATCCGGTTCCTCCCCGTCTCACGTCCCACGTCCCCCTTCTCAACGCTCGCCAACTCACGTTCGTAGCTGCAGTTTAGGTGCACACAAAGGCCCCTCTCTACACCCCATGATGCGCACATCTCTTCTGACAGCGGCCCTCGTTGCCGCCCCCACGCTCGTCGCTGCGCAAGGCGTCGATTCCACGGTGCTGGCCGGGATTCGATGGCGCAGCGTTGGTCCGGCTCACTTCGAAGGGCGTATTGCCGACATCACCGGCATTCCGTTCCCGTCGCGCACGCTGTTTGTCGCGCCTGCGGCAGGCGGAGTCTGGAAGAGTACCAATGGCGGCGTGACCTTCCGGCCGACGTTCGATGACAAGCCGGTCAGTTCGATGGGCGCGCTCGCCGTCGCACCGTCGGACACGATGCAGGTCTGGGCCGGCACCGGCGAGCAAAATTCGCGCAACTCAATCGAGCCTGGCGGCGGCATCTACAAGTCGACCGACGGCGGCATAACGTGGCGACTGATGGGCCTCGAGAAGACCCAGCATATCGGTCGCGTCGTCGTCCACCCGCGCAACCCGAACATCGTCTACGTCGCCGCACTCGGCGCTGCGTGGAAGACGAACCCGGAGCGTGGCCTCTACAAGACGGAAGACGGCGGCCAGACCTGGAAGCTCTCGAAATTCATCAGCGATCGCGCCGGCTTCATCGACGTCGAACTGGATCCGGCGAACCCCGATGTCGTCTGGGCGACGAGCTGGGAACGCATCCGCGGCCCGTATTACCTCAAGTCAGGGGGACCCGGCTCCGCGCTGTGGAAGTCCACCGACGCCGGCGCCACCTGGACGGAGGTCAAAGGCACAGGCTGGCCCGAAACGCAGAAGGGTCGCATCAACCTGTCGATCTTTCCGGGCGACGGAAAAATCATCTACGCGATCGTCGAAGCCGACTCCACGCCTAACACGCGCACCGGTCAACCGCCGCAGCAGCTCAAGAACGGGTTGTACAAGACAACCGACGGCGGCGCTAATTGGGAAAAGATGCACGACGCGAACACGCGGCCATTCTACTACTCGATGGTCAATGTGCACCCGCGGAACTCGAATCGAGTCTGGTTCTCGTCCACCCCAATGCTCGTGTCGAACGATGGCGGCCGTACTGCATTCGAGGCGCTCCGCGACGTTCACATCGACACCCACGCGTTGTGGATCGATCCAGGTGATCCCGAGCACATGGCGGTCGGAAACGACGGCGGTGTGTACATCACCTGGGACGGCGGCGGCGCCTGGGACTTCGGCGAATACCTCGCGATCGGCCAGTTCTATGAAGTGAGCTACGACTATCGCGTTCCTTACTACATCTGCGGCGGCGCGCAGGACAACGGATCGCACTGCGGTCCGAGCCGGCGGAAGGGGAATATCCAGAACAGCTACTGGTTCATGGTGTCCGGCGGCGACGGTTTCTACACGCAGCAACATCCGCGCGAGCCATGGATCGTCTGGACGGAGTCGCAGGGCGGCAATGTCCAGCGCACGAATATCCGCACGGGCGTAGGCCAGCCCCTCGCGAAACCCGGCTATCGCCAGCGGTATCTCATGCTCGAAGACTCGATCATGATGGTGCGCGGCGACACGATGCGTCCGCCGCCGCGTGAGGCGGCGCGTACACTCACTGATTTGCGCCAGCGTCAGGTCGCTGACTCGATCGAGTGGACGATGCGGTACAACTGGAACACGCCGTTCCTGCTTTCGCCACACAACCCGGACATCTTCTATATGGGTGGCAGCCGCGTGCTGAAGTCGAACTATCGCGGTGACAACCTGTACCCGATCTCCCCTGATCTTTCCAAGAAACAGTGGGCGAAGATCGACACGAGCATGACGAAGACGGGCGGTATCACGCGCGACGCGACCGGCGCCGAGACATATGGCACGGTGGTGGCGCTGGCCGAGTCGTATGTGCGCCCGGGCTGGCTGATGGCCGGCACTGACGATGGCAACGTGTGGACCACGCAGAATGACGGCCAGACGTGGCAGCAGATTCCGATGTCACGCTTCCCCGGCATGGCCACGGGCGACATCTACACGGGGAAGTTCGAACCGTCGCACTTTGATGAAAGCACGTTCTACGTCACGTTCGACAACCATCGCAACAACGACTTCACGCCGTATGTGTACGTGACGACCGACTTCGGCCAGACGTTCCGGTCGATCGTCAACAACCTTCCGAAGGACAGTCCAGCCGACTACGCGCGTGTCCTGCGCGAAGACCCGACCAACCGCGACCTGCTCTTTGTCGGCACGTCGCGCGCGGTATACACGTCGCTCGACCGGGGGCGGAGCTGGCAGCGGTTCATGAGCAGCATGCCTAACGTCCCGGTCTACGACCTGCAGATCCACCCGCGGGACAAGGAGCTGATCGCGGCCACGCACGGCCGCAGCTTCTGGATCGTGGACATCAATCCCCTGCAACAGATGGCCGGTACCGCCGGCGCACGCGTCATGGCCGGTTCGGCGTACCTCTTTGCGCCGCGCGTTGCCTACGATTACGGCGAGTCACCCAACCAGGGTGAATCGTTTTATGGCATTGGCCATAAGACGTTCCAGAGTCCGAGCCCGCCGCACGGCGCCGAGATCTCCTACCGTGTTGGCGCCGGTGCGGCACCTGCTTCCGGTGGTGAAGGCGGTGGGCGTGGTGGTCGCGGCGGCGGTGCCGGTGCGTCGATCCTCATCTCCGACGCCGCGGGTGACACGGTCGCGGTCGTGAATGGTCCGGCGTCTCCGGGCATCCACAAGGTGTACTGGAATTTCCGCGGGCGCGCCGTCCCGGTGCGCGTCGCGTTAGGCCCGTCGCAACTCCGCGATAGCACGAACTTGGCCCGTCGCATCACCGCAGTCTTCGATTCCGTCGGCCGCGCCGGCACGGTTCCGCAGGCGTCGCTCGACCGCATGAAGAACGCCCTCCTCTCCGGTAACGTCGCGGCCCTTGCGGGTCGTGGCGGCGGCGGAGGTGGCGGCGGCGGAGGTGGAGGAGGAGGCGCCGGACGTGGTGCAGCAGTTCCAGGTGGCTGGAACGCCCGCCCGGGCGAAGGCACTGAGCCGATCGGCGGTCGTGGGGCCCGTGGCGGCGGCGGTGGAGCTGGTGCGGCCGATCCGTTTGCAGAATTCCCGGGAGGCGCTGAAGGCCTCGCAATTCTTCTTCGTCCGCGCGGAGCACCAGCTTTTGCTGGCCGCGGTGGAGGAGCAGGTGAAATCGGCCAGCGTCTTGCTGTGCTCAGTGGTGGCGGTGGCGGCGGCGGACGAGGCGGCGGTGGTGGCGGAGGATTTGGTGGTGGCCCGCTCGCGCCTCCGGGGGATTACCTCGTCACGCTCACCGTCGGTGGGCAGAGCTTCAAGCAGAGGCTTCGTGTGGAGCGGCTCGAAGGTTTTGGGGAGGTTCCGAAATAAGGGTGCATTGGGGTGCGGAGGGTACATGGGTGCGATGGATGCACCCTCCGCACCCTCCGCACCCTCCGCACCCTTTGAACCCTACGGACCCTAGCTCATCATTTCGCTCACAGGCATGATCGGATTCGACGCGCCGACGCGGACTTGCAACCGCACGTCGGCGCGTTGCTCGTTATCCAGCGAAATGCGCATCACGTAGCCACCGGCGGCATCGATAGGCAGGTCCACCGGCGCGATGAGCGGGAAATCCATCTCCGTCACTGTTGGCGGCGGAGGCGTGATTTCGATCTGGCCGCCGGAGTTCCAGAGCTCGGTGCCGGCTGGGCTGATCCACTGCAACGTCATCGTGTGAACGCCGATGTCGGTGCGGTTTCCCTTCAGCCGCACGACCAGGTGCGCGCGCGGATGTACCGCGGGAATGGTGGCAACTTGGACGGCGTCAAAAACGCCGAGGATATTCAGCTTCCCTTCCTGGGACAGGTTCGCGGCGTCGGCGAAGAGGGCAAAGGAGACATGCATGGAGTGAAACTAACAGGAGAGGAAGCAGGAAACGGGAAGCGGGATGGACTTGAGTTCAATTTGGGCGGCGCCTGATGGCGCCGCTTACCTTCCCTACTTCCTGCTTCCTGCTTCCTCGTTCGTAAGTACACAATGACGTTCCAGACTCGCCGTCGCCAAGTCCTGGTCACGGATGCGATGCTCGTCGCCATGGCCCTCATCTGGGCCGTGAACTACAGCGTGCTCAAGTTCGGCACGCGCATGGTCCCGCCTCTCGCGTACAACGGCGTCCGCATTCCAATGGCGGCTATGCTGCAATTCGCTGTTGCGCGGGGCATGGGACTCGGGCCCATCGCCCGTCAGGACGCGATTCGACTGATCGTGCTGGGCATGCTTGGCAACGGCATCTACCAGGTGTTCTTCATTCTTGGACAGGCCCGCTCGCGCGTAGCCACGACGGTCTTGATCCTCGCATCCGGGCCGGCACTGGCGGCGGTCCTCGGCCGGATCCGCGGCACCGAATACCTCACAAAACGTTCGTGGTCGGGTATCGCGCTGCAGTTGGCCGGCGTAGCGTGCGTCGTCCTTGGCACCGCCGGCGGGACCGGCGGCCGCGACAGCTTGTTAGGCATTGCCCTCGTCTTCGCGTCCGCGATCAGCTGGGCGCTGTTTTCGGTCATGGTCCAGCCGCTGACGACACGAGTCCCGGGCCTTCTCGTCGGCGCGTACACGATGCTTGGCGGCGGCCTGATTTCGTTGCTCGTCGGGATTCCGCAAATTCCTGCTGTCGATTGGGTCAACCTGCCTCTCGCGGTGTGGGGCGCAATCGCGTACTCGACCATTGCAGCGATGGTGATCGCGTACCTGTTCTGGTACCAGGGGGTAAAGACGTTAGGCCCGACACATACATCCATGTATTCCAACATGCAGCCGTTCCTGGCGATGGCCTTTGCGTGGCTCGCGCTGAGCGAGGTTCCGACGCGGTGGCAGATCGCCGGAGCGATGTTCATCCTTACGGGGTTGATCATCGCCAGGACCGCGGCGCATGAACCGGAAGCCGGGTGATGCACCGTCTCGTCTTGTTCGATATCGATGGCACACTGCTCCACAGCCATGGAGCGGGGCGTCGCGCCATGGAGGCGGCGCTGTTCGAGACATTTGGCACCAAGGGGTCACCCGCGTACCGGTACGATGGCAAGACGGACCGGCAGATCGTCCGGGACCTGATGCGCGGCGCAGGCTTCGAGGACACGGTCATCGACGCGCGCATGCCCAGCGTGCTGGACGCATACATGGCCGGCCTGGAGCGCGAGATGGCGTCTCCCCACACCAGGGTCGAGGCGCTCGCCGGCGTTATGCAGCTGCTGGACGCCCTGGTGCATCGGACGCATTGTGTCATCGGCCTCCTGACCGGCAACCTCGAGCCGGGGGCGCAGCACAAGCTGACCGCGGCCGGAATCGGCTTTGGCCGGTTCGCCGTTGGCGCGTACGGGTCAGACCACGAAATACGGGCCGAACTTCCCGCGATTGCGCAGCGCCGGGCGCGCGAACGCCTGGGCCTGCATGTCGACGGCAGCGCGATGGTGATCGTGGGAGATACGCCCAGCGATATCCAGTGTGGCCGGCCGATCGGTGCCCGCGCGATTGCGGTCGCGACCGGTCATTATACGATGGAATCCCTCGCCGAACACGGGCCGGAGGCGGTGTTCGGCGACCTGAGTGATACGGATGCAGTCCTTGCCGCCATCGAGCATGCGTGAAACCGAACTCAAGGCCGTAGTGCCTGACGAGGAAACCTGTGTGCAACGCCTCCTCGCGGCTGGAGCCCAGCACGTTGCCGAAGGCCGTCTCGAAGACCGGCGATACGATCATCCGGACCGGCGCCTGACGATGCGCGACGTCGTGCTTCGACTGCGGGTAAAACGGATCGGCACCAGTTCGACCGCCACGCTCGACCTGAAGGGTGCGGCCAGCTTCGAGTCGGGATACAAGCATCGCGAGGAGACGTCCGTTCCCGTCGGGGACGCGGCCCAGATGAGCAGCATACTGCACGCACTCGGGTACGTCGTCACGCGCGCGGTCGACCGGCAGGTTCGCGTCCTGCAGTTCGGTCGCGCCAGCCTTCGCTTCGAGCGGTTTCCACGGATGGACACCTTGCTCGAGGTCGAAGGACCGGAGGAGGCGATCGAGGGTGCAATCCTCGCGTCAGGATTGCCCCGCGAGGCGTTCACGACGGACCGGTTGTTCATGTTCGTCCAGCGGTTCGAGGCGCGAACCGGCCAGCGCGCGGCAATCTGCGACGAAGAATCGTCAGGCAGCTATCCATTTTCGGTCGAAGATGCCTGAGCGCGATCTCGAACTGGACGTCACGAGCATCCTGGTCGACTGGGGCTCGATCCGGCTGATCGGTCCTGGCCGCCTGCGCCTGACGAGTGATTCGCTGCAGCTCGAGGCGATCGGTGGCGCGTGGGCGGTGGACTATCCCGCACTCCACGGTGGCACATGGCGCACGGGAACCCTGACTCTTCACGGCGAGCAGGGAAGGGCCATCGTCGAAGCACAGCAGGGACTCGAGCTGGTCTGGGTACAGCTGCTGGAACGCGTGTGTCCGGTTCCCGAACTCGCGCGCGATCATCGCCTGCTCGGTTCGAGACGAGGAGGCTCCGTGGCTGCACAGGTTCGCTTCCTGGGTCCATTGCTCGAAGCACGCAAACGGCTGGAGAAAGAGCCGGACCTCGAGTCGCGGATTGCCGCACTCGATGCCATCCAGCTCCGTGAGCGCGTCGTCGCATCGCTTCACGCTATCGCACGCGACGCGTTCCCCGCGAGCCACCCGGACC
>Ga0209485_1000250_pt1 | contig 17438 bp, 12 predicted proteins | sample NCAS100_FD_187516 | JGI IMG/M metagenome (GOLD analysis project Ga0209485, IMG submission 187516) | Agricultural soil microbial communities from Utah to study Nitrogen management - NC AS100 (SPAdes) (version 2) | ecosystem: Environmental > Terrestrial > Soil > Agricultural land | place: USA... | reverse complement strand
CGTGGCCAGTTGCAGGCGAAAGCGCTGCTCCATCTGCTCACGATTCGCCCGTCCACCGCCAACCCCCTGGCGCTGGGCCTGACGCTCACCACGCTGCGCGCTGCTCACCGATAACGGTGATAGCACCAGCAATGCGCTCAACAATCCAAGTTTCAATGATCGTGTCTTCATCTCTCTCACCTACGAACCTTGGCGACCGGTCCCCGCCAGTGACGGGTCGGCGGTCTCTGTAACCGGCAACGCTTCAATCTCCTCCAGCGCCGACAGAAGCGCCTCGAGATCTTCGTCACCGAGATCACTCACGCCGCCAGCGAAACTGATCACCGGCGTCTCCGCATTCATCGCCACCAGCGTATCTGGTGCGACCGCGGAGGGATTGCCGTCGAAGAAGGATCTCGCAACCGCGAGCGAAATGCCTCCGAGCGCGATGAACGACACCGCCGCCGCGATCTGGAAAGCCTGACTGCGACGCCAGGAGCGACCAACGGGAGCTCCCGCTCGAACAGTTCGCATCGCCGGACGCGCCGCGTTCCGCGGGAGCGCCGCGACGATTGCCTTCACGTTGACCGCGGGCGACTCGGCGTAGGCCTCACGGACCAGTCGCAACAGCGCCAGCTCGTCGGCGCACTCGGCGCACGACGCAACGTGGGCGTCGACCTCGGCACGCCGGGACGCGGACAACGTGCCGCCCAGATAATCGGGCAGCAGTTCGCGAATCTCGACGTTCAGGGAATCACTCATTGAGGTTCTCCTTCACGGTCCGCAACGCGTTGTGATAATGCACCCGCGCCGCTCCTTCCGTTGTTCCAGCCACTTCTGCGATCTCCTTGTACGACAACCCCTCGTTCACACGCAGGAGGAAAACCTCCCGTTGGGTCGGCGACAGCTTCCCCACCGCTCCCCACACCTTCCGTTTCGCCTCGCTGGCAATCAGGCCATCCAGCGCGGTGTACTCGGTCGCGGCATCCACCTCGTCCAGGTCCCCCACTTCCCGCCGCCTCCGAAACGCTCGTCGCCGATCCACAACCAGGCGCCGTGCAATCGTGAACAGCCACGTCCTGAGCGAACTGTCGCCTCGAAAGCTCTCCAGCGACTGGAACGCCCTCACAAATGTGTCCTGAACCACCTCGTCCGCCCCATCTCGCTCACCCAGGCTGCCAATGTACCGGGCGAGAGCCGTGGCATGCCGCTCCACCAGGGCAGTGGCTGCCCGTTCGTCTCCCTCTGTCCAACGCTTGATTAGCGCATTGTCGAGGGAGTCATCCCGTCCGGTCAGGTCCTCTGCCATTGCGGAGTCGACCAGTAAGACGGGTGTGGGCGCAAGTCGTTAAGGGATAAGGTAGACAGGCAAGCCTGGGTGCGTTTTAACCCGGGTTGCCATGGCTGTGGCGGTCCGACAAGATGGGCGATGAACCTGACTGTACGGCAAGGTATCCCCGGGAAGATCGGCGTCGAGATCATCGCCCATCGCGGCGCCAACCGCGAGGCGCCCGAAAACACGATTCCGGCGTTCGAGCGAGCGCTCGACATCGGCGTTCACGGAATCGAGCTCGACGTTCACGTCACACGCGACAGCGTGCCGATCGTTCATCACGACCCTGTTCTTCCTGACGGCGGAAGAATCGACAGGATGGCATCGGTAGATCTGGAGCGTCGCACTGACGCGCCGACACTGTCGCAGGTCCTCGAACTCGTTCACGGCCGATGCCATCTCTACGTGGAGATCAAAGCTCCCGCGGCCGTCATCCCGTCCGTCGAACTGCTCAACGGTATGACGGAATGGTGTTCGGTCCACAGTTTCGATCACCGGATTGCTCTCGTTTCACGATCGCTTCTCCCAGACATGACCACCGGGATCCTTCTCGTCAGTCGACTGGTCGATCCCGCCTACGCCTTACACGCTGCGAAATCGACTGACCTGTGGCAGCACGCGGACTACATCGACTCTGATCTCATTGCCGAGGCGCACAGCGAGGGCGCGCGCGTGATTGCCTGGACGGTCAACGAGGTTTCGCGCGCGAGAGAGCTGAAGGCGATCGGTGTCGACGGTATCTGCACCGACTCCCCACGGGAACTGCTCCTGGGGCTGAGCGAAAGCGCCTCATAACGCGACTGGCTCCTGCCGACTCGTCGGCCTAGCTTAGCGACGTACCCTTTCAACGGAGAATCAGGTGTCATCGCGCCACGTTATGCTGGCCGCGATTGCGTCGGCAATCGGCTGTGCAACCGGCCGAGCCGCTCCGGCCCCCGCGGCTGTGCGAGCGCCGGCAGCCCAGACGCAATCAGCGCCACGGCAAGATTCCACGCCAACGCCACCCGGCGCCGGTGCGTTGTCCGCGCCCAACAGCGACCCGTTCCCCAGCACGTATCGTCCCGTTCCTTCACGCCCGATTGCGATTCGGAATGCGACGATCATGACCGCGGCCGGGCCTACCATTCGCACCGGCACGATCGTGCTGCGCGATGGCAAGATCGTCGCGGTTGGTGCAGACGTCGCTGTTCCACCTGACGCACAAGTCGTCGATGGAACCGGGAAGTTCGTGACGCCGGGAATGATCGACACGCACTCGCACCTGGGTGTCTACGCCGCGCCTGGTGGTGACGCGCTCAGTGATGGCAACGAAATGTCGTCGCCTTCCACCCCGAACGTGTGGGCTGAACACTCCGTGTGGCCGCAGGATCCGCAGTTCCCGCGCGCGCTCTCCGCCGGCGTAACAACAATTCAGGTTCTGCCTGGCTCGGCGAATCTCTTTGGGGGGCGCAGCGCCGTACTCAAAGTCGTGCCCGCGCGCACTGTGCAAGGGATGAAGTTCCCCGACGCGAAGTACGGCCTGAAGATGGCTTGCGGCGAGAACCCGAAGCGCGTTTATGCGCAGCGCGGTCTCATGACGCGCATGGGCAACGTGGCCGGCTACCGCGCGCAGTGGATCAACGCCGAAGCGTACCGCCGTCGCTGGGACAAGTGGCTCGCTGGTGATCGCAAGGGTGATCCGCCGTCCCGCGACCTGGCGATGGAGACGCTCGCCGAGGTGCTGCGCGGCAACATCTTCGTGCACAACCATTGCTATCGCGCCGACGAGATGGCGCAGATGATCGACATCGCAAAGGAATTCGGCTACACGATCAAGTCCTTCCACCACGGTGTCGAGGCATACAAGGTCGCGGACATGCTCGCGGCAAATAACATCAGCGCCTCGATCTGGTCCGACTGGGGCGGCTTCAAGATGGAAGCGATGGATGGCGTGCGCGGCAACCTGCCGCTGGTGCATAACGCCGGTGCCAAAGCCATCGTGCACTCGGACGATGCCAACGGCATGCAGCGGCTGAACCAGGATGCGGCGAAGGGCATTTCGGAGGGCCAGACGATCGGCATCACCATTTCCGAGGACGAAGCAATCAAGTGGATCACGATCAACCCCGCCTGGGCGTTAGGCCTGGACGACAAGATCGGCTCCCTGGTGGCGGGCAAGAACGCCGACGTGGTCCTCTGGGACAGGAATCCCTTCAGCATCTACTCCCGCGCCGAGAAGGTCTGGATCGATGGCGCGATGCTCTTTGACCGGCTGGACCCGGCGCAGCAGTGGCGCACGGATTTCGAGCTCGGCTACGTACCTAACGGGAAGGTGTGGCCATGAGACACTACAGGGTTTGGGGCCTGGGGCCTGGGGTAGCGCTCCTTCTGACGTTGAGCGGTACTGTGGCCCAGGCACAGACGATCGCGATCACGGGAGGCCGCGTTCATCCCGTCAGTGGACCGGTGATTGAAAACGGCACGGTGCTCATCCGCAACGGACGGATCGCGGCGGTGGGCGCGGACGTGACGATTCCTGCCGACGCCACGCGCATCGACGCTACGGGGAAATGGGTCACGCCGGGCATTGTCAACGTCGCCACGACGTTAGGTGTCGTCGAAATCGGCGCGGTGCAGGAAACGGTCGACACTCCGGCGCGCGGTCGCGGTGACGCGATCACGGCGTCACACAAGGTCTGGGAAGGATTCAACGCCAACTCGCCCTTGATCCAGGTCACGAGGAACGATGGCATCACCACCGTTGGCGTCGTGCCCAACAACGCCCTGGTTGGCGGGCAGGCGGCCATGCTGGATCTCGGCGACGGCGGCCTGTCGGAGATGTTGCTCCAGGCGCCGATCGCGATGATCGCCGACATCGGCAGCAAGAGCGACCAGATCGGCGGCACCCGGGCGGAAGTGCTGCAGCGGCTGCGCGACCTGCTCTCCGACACGCGGGAGTACGTGCGGCGGCGGGCGGACTACGAACGGAACGCGACCCGTGAGCTCGCCGCGCGACGCGGAGACCTCGAAGCGATGATTCCCGTAGTCCAGGGGCGGTTACCGCTCGTGATCGATGCCAATCGCGCCAGTGAAATCGAGTCGGCGCTGAACCTGGCCCGCGAGTTCTCGCTGCGGATCGTCATCAGCGGCGGCGCCGAGGCGTGGATGGTGGCTGACAAGCTGGCCGCGGCCAAGGTGCCGGTGATCGTGGGTGCGCTCAACAACATCCCGCTGTCCTTCGCGACGTTAGGCGCCAGGCAGGAGAACGCGGGGCTGCTGCAGAAGGCCGGCGCGCGGGTGCTGATCAACGGGGGTTCCGACGGGTTCAATGCCCGGAACGTCCGGTTCGAGGCGGGAGTGGCCGTCGCCTTTGGCCTGCCGTGGGCCGAAGCCCTGCGCGCGGTGACGTTGACCCCGGCCGAGACGTTCGGCGTGGCCGACCGGATTGGCTCGTTGCAGGTGGGCCGGGAGGCAAATGTCGTCGTCTGGAACGGCGACCCGTTCGAGCCGATGACCCGCGCGGAACGCGTGCTGGTGCGCGGAGTGGATGTGAAACGCCCGTCGCGCCAGGACGAGTTGATGCAGCGATACAAGGTTCTGCCGCCGACGTACCGACGTTAGGTTCACCTTCAGCGGCCGGGCTGTCCATGCCGGTTCGGTTCCAACCGAGCCGGCATTGACGTAGTTGGTCTTTCGGCTCGGTCTATGTGGATCAATACATCGATTGAGACATGCCCATCACGTGGAACCAAAAGAGGAGAGCATCAACGCGATGGAGGCCTTGAGTCCCGTCCTGGTCGTCGCCGGCGCGCGTCCGAATTTCATGAAGGTCGCGCCGATCATTCATGCGCTCGACAGCGCCAGAATCCGTCGCATCCTCGTGCACACAGGCCAGCACTACGATGCGCAGATGTCAGACACGTTTTTTGCGGAGCTCGGGATACCTGCCCCGGATCGGCATCTCGGAGTTGGTTCAGGTTCTCACGCGGCGCAGACTGCTCGCATCATGGAAGCCATCGAACCCGTTCTGCTCGAGACCCGGCCCCGTTGGATTCTCGTGGTCGGGGACGTGAACTCGACACTGGCGTGCGCTCTTGTCGCCGCCAAGCTGCGACACTCGATCGGTTGCCGCATCGCGCACGTGGAGGCCGGTCTTCGCAGTAACGATTGGTCAATGCCGGAAGAAGTGAATCGCGTGCTGACCGACCGGCTGAGTGACCTTCTCCTCACTCCATCGCCTGACGCAGAGCCGAACCTTTTGCGGGAGGGGATCGAGGCAGAGCGAATTGTGTTCGTCGGCAATGTGATGATCGATACGCTGTTACGGATGCTGCCCGGTGCGCGCGCGCACGACGCTCCGCGACGGGTCGGGATTGGGGGTTCGCCGTTTGCCATCGCGACGCTCCATCGCCCCTCAAATGTCGATTCGCCGACGACGCTCCGTCCAATCCTCATGGCGCTCGGCGCCCTAGCGGTGTCGATGCCCGTCGTGCTGCCTCTCCACCCTCGCACGCGCCAACGCGTCGAGGAATTTGGGCTTGGCTCGCTGCTTGCACCACTCAAGGCGACGCCGCCGCTCGGCTACACCGACATGCTCGGGCTGCAGTCAGCGGCCTCGGTGGTGATTACGGACTCGGGTGGAGTTCAGGAAGAAACGACGGTCCTCGGAATTCCCTGTGTAACGCTGCGCGAAACGACCGAACGGCCGATCACTATCAGTGTCGGGACAAATCGACTCGCTCCGTGGCCACTGACGGAAGATGGAATCGTTGCCACCGTGCGGGCTGCTCTCGAACAGGGACCAGTCCCTGTTGGTGCCCGAGCACCCGCTGGTTGGGACGGACGGGCGAGCCAGCGTATCGTCGAGGCGCTTCGGAATCATACGAACGTGGCCTAACGCAATCGCCGTCCGGCGGCGGGTGATACAGAGACACCCTGTCCAGCGCGCGACTGCCTGGCCTACGCAGGCTGTGGCTCCACGCGTTGTGGCGACTGCAGGACGACTCGATTCAATGCCTCGAAAAACAGTTGGGCCTGTCTTTCGCGCGAGAAGCGTCCGTCCGCGTTCAGCGGCTGTGGCCTGGCGCCGCTCCGTGCTTCATGCACCCGTCGCGTGATGGCGGCTGCGATCGCATCAACATCGTCCGGCGGGATGATATCGGCCGACGTGTCGCCGAGCAGATCAGCGATGGCGGTTCCCGGCTCCGAGAGAGCGAGCAGCCAAGCGGGGCGCTGAACGTACTCGAACAGTTTCGCCGGTACGCTGTATACCCAGGTTTGTGGCAGTAGTACCAGCATCGCCGAACGGTCGAGCAGTGCGGTTGCCTCGGCTCGCGGGCGGCGCGCTTCGCAGGTGAAGACCGACTCGATCCCCTCTTCCCTGGCCAGCTTTAGCACCGGAAGGCGTTGCGGCTCCTCGACGCCCATGAAGTGCAGGCGGATATCGTCGCGAGACAGTCTCTCTCGTTCGACTACCTGGCGCAACGCACGAAACAACGCCCTGGGCCGGCGGCCCCCGTACAGCGCGCCAGTATAGGAGATCGTGAAGGGTTTTGCTGAAAATGCCGGCGGCGCAGCAATCGGATCGGCACCGTTCATCACGGTGATCAGGCGATGCGTCGCCTCCGGATATGTCGCGCGCATGTAGCGACCGGCGGCGTTCGTGTTGACCAGGACCAGCGCGGCCGCGTTCACACTGGCACGCTCATAACGATGACTGAGTGTTCTCCATGCATCGCCGCGCATATCGGGGGGCTCGGCTTCGCTGCTCGTCCACGGATCCCGAAAATCGACAATCAGCGGTCGAGAAATTGCAGAAGCAATTTGCCTCGCGGCCTCGTGCGCCATGTGCGGGGGGCCGGAGCTTATCACGCAGGCGTACTCTGTGTTTCGCGCGAGCGCCAGGCCGACATCGGAAACGTCCTGGGCCCATCGTCGCCAAACATGGTAATAATTCATCGCCGCGACCGTGCGCTTCACCTGCTGCCAGCGCAAACGGAGTCCCTTTGTTGTTTCGGGCTCGCCGTCACTATCACCCGCGAAGTCAGGCGCCTTCACCGCCTGCGGACGTGGCGCGAGCAGCCGGCGCCGCCACTTCATCATGAAGTCAAGGCCGCTGCGCGGAAACGGAATCCCGTAGAGCCGGAGTCCGGGCGGAAGCGACGCCAGGCGCGACTCGTCGCGGTCGCTCGATTCGGCCGGGTCCATGAGCAGCACGTCGGCCTTCCAATCGAACTCAGCGGCGTGCCGGAGCATCATCTCCCACCGTAGCGCACCGACCTTCGCGTCCGGGGGGAATGAACAGGTAACAAGCAACAGGCGTCGAGTGGCCGATGAGGGCCGAGTCTCGAAAAAGGGAACGGTCATCCGCAGCCTGATTTCTCCATTGCGAGCACTCGCTCTTCCGCGCAGCCAGACAAGAAATAGAACTTGTGCCTAACGCAGAGGCAACGGCGTCTAACCACGGACGCTCTGGACCCGCTGCCCTTTACGGAAGGGTCGGACGCCGGAGCGCCTCACAGCATGCCGAGAGTGTCCTGCCCTGGTACAGGACTCATATTAGTACAGCAATGTCACACCGTCTTACCATGACGACAGCCCTTGATATCGACGAGTATGCAGGCATCAATGTTTCGGCCACAGTGAAGGTCCTCGCCTGGAGTGCCGGACCGCCTATCGACGTCGGAACCTCGGTGGGGGATCTGGCCTGATGTGCGGTATTGTCGGGCTTCTCGCAGCAAAAGCAGACGATCCGTTAGCGATAGTCAAGCGAATGTCGGCTACCATCAGGCACCGCGGGCCGGACGACGAGGGGTACATGGCCGACGGTGCTTTCGCGATGGGAATGAGAAGGCTGTCGATCATCGATCTCGCCAGCGGCCATCAACCCATTACAAACGATGGCGGCGAACTCTCGATCATCTTCAACGGCGAGATCTACAATTACGCCGACGTGCGGGACTGTCTTGTCGGACTCGGTCATCGGTTCCGAACCAGGAGCGACACCGAAGTAATCCTGCGAGCGTTCGAACAATACGGCGCGGCGTGCGTGCACCGGCTGAATGGGATGTTTGCCTTCGCGATCTGGAATTCGAAGAGCCGCGAGCTCTTTCTGGCGCGTGATCGCATGGGAGTGAAGCCGCTGTACTACGCGGCACATGACGGCGCGTTTGTATTCGGTTCGGAGATCAAGGCTCTCCTGGAGTCGGGGCTCGTCTCCAAGCGGCTGAACCGTGAAGCGCTGTGGCACTACCTGTCGTTTCGGTATGTCCCGGAGCATTCGTGCATCTGGGACGACATCGTCAAGCTTCCTCCCGGCCACACGATGACCGTGAGCGCCCGGGACATGAAGCCTCGTATCGAGCGATACTGGGACATCCCGCGCGAGCCTGTTACCGAAGCGCTGGATCCGAAGGAAGAAGCCGAACGCTTCGGAGCATTGTTCGAAGATGCTGTTCGACTGCGCCTGATCGCGGATGTTCCGGTTGGCATCCTGCTTAGCGGAGGACTGGATTCCAGCGCCGTCGCTGCTGCTGTGAGTCGCGTTCACGACGCTCCCATCACGACCTTTTCGGTCGCGTTCCGTGATGGAGGTGACGCGGACGAAACCCCGTATGCGCGGCTGGTCGCAGATTTACTGGGCGCACCGCATGAGGTCATCCGGATCGGTCAGCCGGAGTTCGAGGAGTGGATGCCGGAGTTCGTGTGGCACGCCGATGAACCGTTAGGTGACTCCGCGTCCATACCCTTGTTTTTCGTTTCGCAACTGGCCGCGAAACAGGTGAAGGTGGTGCTGAGCGGCGAAGGGAGCGATGAACTGCTGGCCGGGTATCACTTCGACCAAACGCTGGCCGACCTGCAGCGGGCCACTCGTCAGGCACGGGTGGGGGCCGCCCTTCCCTCAGAACTGCGGCGGGTGTTGCGACGGGTCGTTTCCGGCAACCGGGTCGAGCGGCTGTTACTCGAACCGGATGAATTGCTCCGCTGGATGGCGCCTAACATGACATCGGCCTTCACGTCCAGCGAGAAACGGAGACTATGGGAGGACGCACCACGCTTCGAGGACTCCGCGGAAGTCGTACGTCGGGTGTATGACCGCGTGTCCCGCCGCGATCCATTGGACGCGATGCTCTACGTCTACGCGCAGGACTGGCTCGTCGAAGATCTGCTCATGAAAGCCGACAAGATGACGATGGCGGCCTCAATTGAGCTGCGGGTTCCGTTTCTGGACTACCGACTGGTGGAGTGGCTGACTTCTCGCCCGTCGTCCAGCAAGCTGCGTCAGGAAAAACACGGTGTCACGTCAAAGGCCCTGCTCCGGGATTACGCAACGGCGCACCTGCCGCGGGAGATCATTAACCGGCCGAAAATCGGCTTCGCGACGCCCGTCATGTCGTGGGTCCGCAACGACACGAACCACTTCGTCTCACGCACGCTTCGTAATCGGAATGCGTGGATCCGGTCGATGTTCAACGGAGCCGAGCTCGATCAACTCCTAGCTCGTGTCCAGACCGATGATCGTGCCGCAACACAGGCCTGGCATCTCTATGTGCTGGAGCACTGGGGTCGTCGCTGGATGTGAGGAATGATCCTCACCGCACTGTTGGACACTCGATAACGGGGGCCAGTATCGAACGACTCCGCACATCGGCGGTACGGAACATGGGAACACCGGAACCTCGAATTGGCGCCCGTGGATAACATGACGTGCAGTTCTCTGAGGATTCGACGTTGATCGTGAAGCGACTCATACTGGCGTTGATTAGCACCGCGGTCTTCCAGACTGTGAGCGCCGCGCAGGGGGTAGCCGCACCGGAGCTGCCGCGCACCGTGCCGGAATGGCGCGACCCGTATCCGGGACGGCCATGCTCCGTCACGCTGCGCGCCGGGGGCGACATCACCGCCGCGCTCCGTGCCGCGCGCGGAGGAGCAGTGGTTTGTCTGACGGCGGGCGCCAACTACGGCCCGTTTCAGTTGCCGTTCCGACGATCCAACGACACCGGATGGATCGTCCTGCGAACCAATACCGTGCTTCCGAGCGAGGGAACACGGATGCGACCGGGGATCGCGGCGACGCTCGCGAAGATCATACAGACCAGGGATGGATTACCGGCGATGACGACGAGCCCGGGCACGTCACGCTACCTGCTACGCGGCCTGGAGATCACGGTCGGTCGCGCCGTTAGACAGACGTATCCGCTGGTGGAACTTGGTACCAGCGGGCCGGATCAGGATTCCATGAGTGAAGTGCCGCAGCGGCTCATTCTCTCGCAGATGTACATTCACGGGACGGCGACCGGGGAGATGCAGCGCTGCGTGGCCCTGAACAGCGGCGCCACTGCCATCGTCGACTCCTGGCTCTCCGACTGCCATGGCAAGGGCTATGACTCCCAGGCCATTGGCGGTTGGAACGGCCCTGGGCCGCATCTGGTGCGGAACAATCACCTCGAGGGCGCCGGGGAAAACGTGATGTGGGGAGGCGCGACGCCCAGCATTCCGGACATGGTGGCTGCCGACATCACCTTCCAGCGCAACTACGTCTACACACCCATCGCGTGGAAGGATCGATGGACCAAGAAGAACCTGTTCGAACTCAAGAACGCCGTGCGGGTGCTGGTGGAAGACAACGTGTTCGACGGCTCATGGACCGACGGCCAGATCGGGCCGGCGATCGTGCTCAAGTCGATCAACGACCAGGGTAACTGCAACTGGTGCCGCACCACGGACGTCACGATCAGGCGCAGCTACATCACCCACGCCGGCGGCGGGATCGTCTTCAGTGGCCAGGAGAACTACAGTGGCGGCAGAGTCGATACGGTTGCCCGTCGCTTCCTCATTCAGGACGTCGTGTTCGACAGTCTGAACATGGGTCCCTACACCGGCGGTGCGCGCGCGGTGCAGATCACGGCTGGTCCGAGCGACATCACAATCGAACGCACTGTCATCACGGGACGAATTGTCGCCAACGTACTGCTCGACAAGTCCAGACCGGCGTCCCGCACCGTGTTCAAGAACAACGTCTGGGCACATGGTGACTACTTTGCGAGTGCCGATGGTCCGGGAATAGGTCTTCCCTCTCTTCGCGCGGGACTACCGGGATTCGGCTGGCAACGGATGACCGTCGTCGCCGGTTCCAGGACGGATCCCTTGCCGCCTGGAACGACAGTCGTGAACAGCGAGTCCGCCGCTCCCCTCGCCCGGCAGATCCGGGCGACCGTAAACGAGGCCGTCCGAGGCGTAATCGTTAGGTAGCCGGTTGAGCGCGCGTAACGTCGCGGACCGGCACAGGTTCTCCGCGCGCCGATCCGAGGCGAGGGTCAGTCAGCTCCCATCGCGTACGACGTTCGTCCGTTTGCAGCGAGGAGCGCTTTCAAATCGATGTCGACCGCGGTGCCCCTCCGCACGGCGTCGAGCAACCTGATGCAAGCCAGCGTCGCTCGTGCACCATCGACGACGTCCACCGCAGCCCTTCCTCCGCTGCGAACGTCCCGCAGGAAGCCGGTCATTTGTTCGGTATAGCCCTTGTCGGCCCACCACCGCTTGCTCGTAGTCCGGCGTGAGCCGCGCTTCTGCAGATATTTGAAGTCTTCCGTGATCATTGAGATCCCGGGCGAGAACACTTCCAGTCGCTCACCGCCGGACGTCTTGGTGCCAATGGTGCAATACGTGAGGTTGGCGATCGACCCGTCTTCAAACGTGAAAGTCGCGGCGATGTTGTTCTCGCCGATGGGTTCGGATGTGCCTCGGGGAAGACTCGCCGCCGCGACCGAGGTGAATTCGGATTCCAGTAGCCAGTAGAAGAGGTCCGTGAAGTGACAGGCCTCGCCCAGTATTGCCCCACCGATGGAAGGATCTGCCATCCAGTACGATCCTGAGATACCGGGAGAGTTAACGCGGCAGTTGATGACCGCGGGACTCTGCCGGCCGTGCAGCGCACGTTTCACGGCGACATAGTCCGGCGCGAATCGTCGGTTGAAGCCGACGGTGAGCAGCTTGCCGCTGGACTCGACTGCGTCGATCAGGGAACGGCATTCCTCTTCGGTCAACGCCATCGGCTTTTCGAGAAAGACGTGCTTCCCGGCATTCAGCGCGCTCAGGGCTTGCGACGCGTGATGCTGGTTGCGGCTCACGATCAGGATCATGTCGATCTCGGGATCCCCCAGCATCTGCTCGTATTCTGTGGTGCAATACGCTGCTCCAAAGCGGACAGCATAGTTCTTCCCGCGCGCTCCACTCATCGAGTGAACGGCGTGCAGGCGCGTCCCAGGCGTGTTCTGGATAATGGGGAGGTGTGCCCAGCGTGCGAGGTTACCCGCACCAACGAGGCCGACACGCAACGTGGCGCCGTTGGAACCGGTGTTGACCATCACCTTTCGCGTCGGCGCGTAATTCGGCGACGACTGCGCCGCAGATGCGGCCGGGTATTTCAGTAGCACGGCGAGGCTCGTCGAGCCGGGCGCCATGATGGTCTGGTACGCCTTTTCGGCGTCCTGGAGCGGGAAAGTATGACTGACCAGTGCGTCGACATTCACCCGACGCTCTGCCAGGAGTCGGAGGAACTCCTGCATGTTCCTGTTCTCGGTCCACCGCACGTACGCTTCGGGGTAATCGCGTCCCTGTTTTTCATAAGACGGGTCGTAGCTTCCCGGCCCGTACGCGCGCGCCATGAAGAGCTTGATTTCCTTCAGGTACATGTCGTTCCAGGGGAAGCTCATCTCCACGGCACCCACCACGACAATGCGCCCGCGATCCCGGCAGAGGCGGAGCGCCAGATGACACGGTGCCGACGAGTGCGCGGCGGCCGCGACGATGACACAGTCGGCGCCGCGTCCCTTCGTAATCGCGGCGACCTGCTGTTCCACATCGCCGCCGGCGATCACGTGATCAGCGCCCAGCGTTCCAGCCAGCTCGGTTCGTTCCGGCCTCAGGTCGGTGGCGATGACTACTGCTCCCTGAATGCGGGCAAGCTGCGCAACCAGTTGGCCGACGAGTCCAAGCCCGATAACCGCGACGACATCACCGACTCCGACCTCGCTGATGCGCACGGCGTTGAGGGCGATACTTCCCAGCGTGGTGAAGCAGGCCTGTTCGTGCGAGACGGCGTCAGGGATCGGGGCAACGAGGTTCTGTCCGGCAAGAATCGTCTCGGCGTGTCCGGTTCCCTCCCCGCCGTAAGCAACACGCTGCCCCAGCTCGATGTCCTTCACGGTCGGGTGGCGTTCGACAACAATGCCCGCACCAGCGTAGCCGAGTACCGCATACTCCTGCAGCTTCGCGCGCACCTCCGCGACCGTGCGCACAGGGCCATTCACCTTCATCACGTCCCAGACCTTCCGGATGTGTGAAGGGTTTTCGGCGACCCCGCGGATCAGTCCTTCGGTATGAATGCTCGCCGTTTCAGTGCCGGAGCTGATGAGAGAGGCGAAGGGTTTCAGGAGGACGTGATGAGGAATAACCGTGGGATCAGGCACCTCATCGACGACAATGTCCTTCAGTCCTTTTCGAAGCACCTGCTTCATCCCGTTTCTCCCTTGAGGTCCGAGTAGGCTCGCAACCACTTGTCGCGCACCTCGGGCCACGTGAATTGCCGGCACGATTCCCGCCCCGCTCTCGTTATGCGGATGGCCAAGTCATTGTCCTCCAGGAGCCGTATCGCGCTGGCCGCCATGGCGCGATGGTCACCGCGCGGCACGATGAGTGCGGTTTTTTCGTGCGTGACGATGTATGGCACACCACCAGCGTCGGTTGTCACAACCGGAAGCCCGCACGACAGGCATTCAATCACGGAGCCGGGCATGTTATCGAGGTCCGTCGCCGTCAGGTAGATATCATGTGAGTCATACAACGCGGGCATTCGTTCGAAATCGACGCGACCGACAAATGTCGTATTCTTCAATCGAAGCTCGCGCGCCAGCTCCTCCAACTGCGGCCGCATCCAGCCGTCGCCGGCAACGGTCAGGATCGCATCGGGATATTTCTCCTGAATGAGGGCAAAGGCCCTGAGCACGCACGGTACGTTGTAGAGCGGCTCGTGCAATCGACTGGTGAGGAATACCGGGCGAATCGGCAATCGGTCCCGGTAGGCGAATGTGTCCAGTTCCACGACGTCGTAGATCGTGCGGGCATTCAGGCCGAACCGCGCGAAAACCGACTGCAGGTACCCCGACGACACGACGATCATGTCTGCGCGTCGCAGACCGGGAACGGCCGTCAGTTTCCAGTTGCTGAGGTGATCCTCTGCCTCGCCGCTCCGGTAGTCGACCAGCACCTTCACCCGGTACATCTTGCCGATGAGGACGGCGGGCAGCACGCTGAACAGATACGAGTAATACGACGCTGAGAAGATGTGGATCACGTCGTATTTCCAGACGCGCGCCAGCAACAATATCCAGTACGCAATCGAGGTCACCGCCGTCCGCACGTACTTGATCCGTTGGAGCAAGCGCAATGGCCCGGGAAGTCGCGGGTTGTGCGGAAGGAACGAAACCTGGAGTGTTCGTTCCGGACGCAGTCCATTTATGAGTCGAACGGCCTGGCGTGCCTGGCCGCCGAAAATGTCCAGCGACGGCGCCAGGATGCAGACGCGAGTCGGTTTGACGTTCTGCGCGTCGGAAGCTTCGGACGTCACGGCAGCGGATGCGGCCATGTGGCCCTCCGGATAGACGATTTGTCCGGTCACTGCAAGCCGCTCCCGAAAGTCATCGAAGCTGTATTTGAGTGGTTCATGCAAATCGGTGAGTTTGCGGGCTCCCCGCGTGCTGTAATGTCGTACCCTCCTACGACAATCGCCCTGAACGAGTTAGCCAGGGCGATTGAAGTTACGACGATTGACGATACGACGCGTCAACGGGGAGATGGCTACGGCACGACAATCACTCCCGCAACTGCAGACGACACAGTCGCGCGGATCTGCGCACCCCATGGCGGTTCATTGGTGAGTACAGTTGTGCCTGCCGGCAGTGGATCGAGCGTTTGCCCGCGCACCACGGTCATGCTCTCCCAGATGAAGCCCGGCAGAGCCGCCGTGAGGGTGGCCAGACCGGGAGATGTCCCGTCAGAGGCGGAGAAATATTGGCCGTGCGCCCAGCCGTTATTCCGGAAGAGCGTACGCTGCGAGGGTCTGTGATTATCGAGTAGCATCGCGCACACGACGTTCCCGGTTGTGATTGTGCGCTCGAAGGTGATGTCAGTCGGTCCAGACGTTATTTGCACAGCCCGTGCACCGCCGACATAGGGCCCCATATTCAAGCTGTCGAATACGACATCCTGAATGAGGAAGCGGCGGGCAACTGAATCCACCGTACCGCCACTGTAATTCTCCTGACCGCTGATGACGATACCGCCGCCGGCGTGGGTGATGTAACTGCGCCTGACGGTGACGTCCGTGGTGCGGCACCAGTTGCAGTCCCCCTGGTCGTTAATCGACTTGAGCACGATCGCCGGCCCGATCTGGCCATCCGTCCACGAGCCGTCGAAGACGTTGTCCTCTACCAGCACCCGCACGGCGTTCTTGGTCTCGAACAGGTTCTTCTTGGTCCAGACGCCCTTCCAGGCGAGAGGCGTGTAGACGTAGTTTCGCTGGAAGGTGATGTCGGCGGCCACCAGGTTCCGGATACTGGGCGTCGCACCTCCCCACATCACGTTTTCCCCGGCGCCTTCCAGGTGGTTGTTTCGCACCAGATGCGGCCCGGGCCCGTTGAAGCCCCCGATCGCCTGGGAGTCATAGCCCTTGCCATGGCAGTCGGAGAGCCACGAATCGACGATGGCGGTCGCGCCGCTGTTCAAGGCCACACAGCGCTGCATGTCCCCGGTCGCCGTCCCGTGGATGTACATCTGCGAGAGAATGAGCCGCTGGGGAACCTCGCTCATCGTATCCTGATCCGGGCCGTTTGTGCCTAACGCGACGAGCGTGTAGGTCAACGTCACGCTGGCGGTCGGTGCAATCTCAATACCACGCAGGACGTACCCGAAGGTCCCTGGCGCGGTCTCCAGCGCCGGCAATCCGCCCCGGTCGATCACGATCTTCGCCAAGCTTCCAGCGAGTGATGGCCGCATTCGCGTCCCTTCCGGCGGAAGCGTAGTGGCAGTGCGCAAAACGATCCAACCGGTGTCTCCGGCCGCACGGGCCGGGAGGTAGGTCGCGCCATACGTGGCACCGGCGGTCAGGCACACGACCGAACCTCCCCGCGCTGCGCTCAACGCGGACGCGATGTTTCCGCCCGGTGGGATCGTCACGCTGCACGGGCGACCAGGATACGGATCCTTCGACGCCGGAACGACCCGCGGAAGTTCGGCCGCAGCGACCGACGTTATCGCCGTCGACACTGTCGTAGACGCGGAGCCGAGGATGCCATCGACTGAAGCCCGGATTTGTGCGGTGCCGCTGGAGAGTCCAGAGACAAGCCCCGTCGACGAGACTGAGGCGATCGACGACGTTGCGCTGGTCCACGTGACGGTCTTGCCGCCCAAGACGTTACCTGCCGCATCTTTCGCGACGGCCGACGCTTGCGCCGTGCTGCCGATTGAAATGTTCGAGGGCAGCGCGACCGTTACCGATGCGACGCTGGCCGGCGTTGAACTCACGCTCACATTCATGTTGCCTGTGACGCCCGAGGCGACAGCCGTGATCGTCGCCGCACCCGGGCCGACGGCTGACACGATGCCGGCGCTGGAGACCGTGGCCACGCCAGGATTCGTCGTCGTCCAGCTAAAAGAGGCGGCAACCGTGGTGCCCTGCGCATCCTTCCCCGTGGCGTTCGCCTGCGTGGTCTGACCGACCGACAAGGTAGTCGAAGGGGGAGTAATCGTGATCGACGCAAGCGTTTGGGGTGGCGCCGTCACTCGGAACGACTCGGGAACGGTGATCCCACCGCTGCTTGCGGTCACTATAGCGGAGCCCACGCCGACCCCCTTGATCACACCAGTCGCCGACACCGTGACGATCGATGAGTTCTGAGTCGAGTACGTGATCGTGCGGCCCGACAGGGTATTGCCCTGGGCATCTTTCAGCGTGACGATGGACTGGATCGATTGGCCGAGGAGGAGGTCCTGAGTCGGTACTTCAAAGAGAATGTCCGCAACCGCAGTCGGGGACGGAGAATTCACGGTCAGCGACGCTGCACCCGACACGCCTTCGCTTCTCGCAATG
>Ga0209485_1000249_pt1 | contig 17528 bp, 12 predicted proteins | sample NCAS100_FD_187516 | JGI IMG/M metagenome (GOLD analysis project Ga0209485, IMG submission 187516) | Agricultural soil microbial communities from Utah to study Nitrogen management - NC AS100 (SPAdes) (version 2) | ecosystem: Environmental > Terrestrial > Soil > Agricultural land | place: USA... | reverse complement strand
TGATCAGCGCCACCCGGCGGCTGGTCCGGGTTGCCATGAAGAGCGGGGCGAGCGGAGCGCTCCCGGCCGGCGTGGTGTCGAGCAGGGCCCGCAGGATCTCGCCCACTGCGCCGCGCCGGGATCGGGGCGGGATCACCCGCGGCGTCGCCGAGGCGATCCCGATTCCCACCGGATCGTTGTCGCCGTGGGTGACCGCGGCAAGTCCCAGCGCGATCGCGGCGGCGGTCTTCCACTTGGCCTGGGTGCCGGCGGGAAACGCCATCGAGCCGCTGGCGTCCAGCAGCACCATGGTGCGGAGGCTCGAATCGTCGTGGGAAAGCCGGACCGCGACCCGCTCGGTGCGGCCGAAGAGCTTCCAGTCGATCCGGGAGGGGTCGTCACCCTGCTGGTAGGGGCGGTACTCCATGAACTCGGGCGACGCGCCCACCCGGCGGGAGCGGTGTCCACCCTGGAACGCGCCCCGGCTCATCCGGCGGGCGGGCCAGTGCGCTCCCCGCAGCGCGTCGAGCAGGGCGCCGCTGGTGAGCTCGCGCACCGTCAGATCCTGATGTCGCTCTGGGGTGGATGCACCTCGGCGAGGACATCCGCCACCAGATCTTCGGCGGAGATACCCTCCGCTTCCGCGGCGAAGTTGGGAAGGATCCGGTGCCGCAGCACCGGGAGCGCCACCCGTCGCACGTCGGCAGGACTCACCGCGACCCGGCCGTGCAGCAGAGCCCAGGCCTTGGCGCCCAGCACCAGCGCCTGACCGGCCCGGGGACCGGCTCCCCAGCGCACGTACTTCCTGATCCTCGCGGGGAGATGTCCTTCGCCGGGACGGGTGGCCCGCACCAGCTCGGCCACGTAGCGCAGCAGCGGCTCGGAAACCATGACATCGCGCACCAGGCCCTGGAGCGCCAGCACCTGCGCAGCGCCCACCACGCTCTCGGGAGCGGCGGCCTCCCGCCCGGTGGTGGCGCGGAGAATCGAGATCTCGTCTTCGAGGCCAGGATAGGTGATCCGTATGGCGAGGAGAAACCGGTCGAGCTGGGCCTCGGGCAGCGGATAGGTGCCCTCCTGCTCGATCGGGTTCTGGGTGGCGAGCACGAAGAACGGCTGAGGCAGCTTCATGGTGTCGCCCGCGGCGGTGACCCGGTGCTCCTGCATCGCTTCGAGCAGCGCCGCCTGGGTCCGGGGCGGAGCCCGGTTGATCTCGTCGGCGAGAATGATGTTGCCGAAGATGGGACCGCGCACGAACCGGAAGGTGCGGTGCCCGGTCGCGGCGTCCTCCTCCAGCAGCTCGGTCCCGGTGATGTCGCTGGGGACCAGGTCGGGCGTGAACTGGATCCGGCGGAACTCGAGGTGCATGGCTTCGGCGACGGTGCGAATCAGCAGGGTCTTGGCCAGGCCCGGCACCCCGATTAGCAGCGCGTGCCCGCCCGCCAGCAGGGTGATCAGGACCTCGTCCACGATCTCCCCCTGCCCCACGATCCGCTTGCCGACCTCGGCGCGGAGCGCGGCCACCGCGGCCAGCAGCGCCTCGGCATTGCCTCGCGCAGGGATCCCCTGTGCCGCAGTCGTCATGCCCGCTCCCTGGAAGTGCCCTGGGGCAAAAACAAGCATCCCCACCCCCTACGGGGGCGGGGAGAATCTAGTTGCGCAGGCGAAGACTCGCCTATTTGAAGATGTCGAAGTTCCCGAGCAGCCACCAGAGCAGCAGGAAGATCAGGATCGTGGTGAAGCATCCGCCGCCCAGCTTTTTCGCGCCCCAACCCGCGGCAATGCCCCGCAGCAACTTGCTCATGCGTCCCTCTTTCCGTGAGTGATCACGCCAAGGTGGGTGACGGCGCGGGCGGGCGGGGGTGCACACGGTGGCAAGGTGGCAAGGTGGCAAAGGGGGCACGACGGTTTTCCTTGCCTCCTTGCCTCCTTGCCTCCGTCCGTCAGTGGCATCTCCCCCCCGAGGTATCCCACACCGTCCCATTGGTATCGATGAAGGCGGAACGCCACTCCTCCTTGCCCAGAGTCAGCTTGAGCACGCCATAGTAGCCCTGGAGCCGGAAGGCGCTGTGGGGGGCGATGGTGGCGCGAAAGTTCCGAAGCCCTCCGCCACCGGTTCCGGCCAGGATCTGGACGATCCCGGCAGTGGTATCGACCGTCCCGAGCGGAGTGAGCGGCTGGAACCGCTCGTAGTTGTGGTCGTGTCCGGCGAGGACCAGGTCGGCGCCGCCGTCGTAGAGCACCCGCCAGATCCCGGTGAGCCGGGTATCCCCGCCGTGCCAGCCGGAGCTGTAGCGGGGATGGTGGAAGTAGGCCACCGTGCACTTCTTGCTGGTCCCCTTGAGGTCTTCCCGCAGCCATTCCTCCTGGTCGGCCTGCTCCTTGGCGCTGAAGATCCGGTTGACCACGATCTCGCTGTTGAGCACCACGACGTGCCATTCGCCCAGGTCGTAACTGTAGTACCCCTTCCGGGGGGAGCCGGCCCGGTCGCCGAAGTACTTGTAGTAGGGCGCGGCCTCCTCGGTCTCGTGCTCGTGGTTTCCGGGGGAGGGCCGGATCCGGGAGATGATCCGCTTGGCGGTGTCGCCCCAGGACGGTGTAAAACAGAGCGAGAAGTCCCGCTCCGACCCGTCGGGGTAGGCGTTGTCGCCCAGGGTGAAGACGGCGTCCTCCACTCCGGCGACGCTGTCTGCCTTGAGCACGCTGTCCACGATAGCCGCGGTGGCTTCATCGGCGGGCGAGTTGCACCGCGCGATGTCTCCGGCGCCGATCAGGATGGAGGCCCCGCTCAGCGCCACCAGCTCGGCCGGCGCGTCGGCGGGAGGGGGCGTGGACCGGACCGGCGCGCGGCAGGCCAGCGCGAGCAGTAGGAGCACGAATCGCGATCCGAGAGCAGACAATCGCAATGCAGCAGCCCGCGAGCGGAAGGTGAGGACACTTAGAAGCTCAGCCCGGTTCGAACCCGCAGTCCGGTGCGCCCGCGCTGATCCCCGAATTCGAGACTGATGGCCGTGGCGGGATTCAGAATCCCGACCCAGAAGCCGACCCCGGCGCCCTTGTGCCAACCTCCGGGAGATTCCCCGTCCAGGTACACCCGGCCGGCATCGGCGTATCCGAAGATGCCGACATCGAGCGGGAGCACAAAGCCGAACTGGGCCACCGGAATCTGGAGCTCGGCGGTGCCGTGCAGCGCGGCATCTCCGCCGTAACGCTCCCGGTCCAGCCGGCGGACCGATCCCCGGCCCCCGATGTAGGCCGCCTCATGGAAGGGGAAGTCCCCAAACACCTTCTTGGCTCCGGCGCGCAGCGCGAGAATGGGGTGCACCGGGACAGGCAATGTAACGTAGAGCCCACCGGTTCCGGAGAGCACCCCGAAGGTGCTGGTCACGTCCCACAGGGCCGGATACAGCGTGGCGGTCAGGTCGAGCAGCAATCCCTTGCTCGCATCCTTGGAGCGATTGCGCCCGTCGCTGTACAGCCCGAGTCGGAGCCCGGCCTGGCCGAAGTCACCGAAGCCGTAGGGCCGATTCTCCGAGATGAAGCGGTCAGGGATGCTGTCGGTGCTGGAATACTGGATCATCGGGCCGAGGAAGAGGTCGCTCCGGGGACCCAGGGCCAGCGCGATGGCCGGATGGAAGAGCCACTGGCGCTGGCGGGCCTCGAAGAACGGGAGCGGGCCCTCGGGGCTGTCGTTGCCCAGGCCGCGGAAATTCACGACCTCGATCTCGGACATCCGGGCCACGGCGGTCAGATGGAGCGACGACTCCTCCCGTCGCCGGTCCATGAGCCCGGTCACCCGGAAGGCGTTGATCCCGGTAGCGTATTCCCCGATCAGCGCGGTGCGGCTGGCGTAGGGATAGGTGCGGAAGCCGTACTTCACGATGTTGATCCCGACCCGGGGAACCACGCCCAGGTCACCGGTGGCCCAGAGCCCTACGATCGGGGAGAACTTCCCGCCCCGGTCCTTTCCCGGCTCCTGCACGTGGCCCCAGAGGTTGACCAGCGGGCGCCGGTTGTAGCTCACGTCTTCATCGTACTCGATGCCGCTAACGGGGCCGTTCTCATAGAGCTTGACGGCGCCCGGGGCGCTGGATGAATCGGTGAGCTGGTTGGTGCCGTTGCCGCCGATCACCCGGACCTGAATGGCGGGCGACCCGCTACCCTGCACCGTGGCGCGGTCATCGCCGCCGTGCAGGTAGAGCCTGATTTCGCTGGTCTCGGTCGCGTCGAACCGCCGGCGCAAGTATGGGGCGCCATTCTCCGGGCGAAGCTCCAGGTCGACAAACCGGTCGTCCACCACCGTGATGGTGGCGCGATCGGTCGCGTCGGTAGCATGGAGGTCCACCACTCCGGCCAGATAGCGGTAGAACCGGTCCGCCTGGGCAGGAATCTGGTCCCGGCGCGCTTTGAAGGTGGCCGCCACCTCGGGGGTCAGCTTGAGATACTCGGGCGGCATGGCCTTGACCGCGTCCTCAATCACCCGGTCGGTGAGCCGCCGCACCAGGAAGGCCGCGACCGAATCCCACACCGGCTTCTCCAGCCCGCCCAGCATCCGGCGGTCGAGCTCGAGACTGTTCCAGGTGAGCCCCCGAACCTTGGGATAGCTCTCCGAAAAGCGGATGAGATTGGGAGACATCTTCCCCGCGGTGGCGACAATGCCGCCGTACTCGATCATCACCTTGTCCCGGTCCCGCGGGATCGGCTGCCACGCCCCGCCCGGCTGCATCCGCCCCCACATCCAGTTTCCCGGGTGGCGGTCCCAGTCGTTCATGAACATGTCCATCAGCCGGGCGGTCAGAAACGCCCTGACGTTTATTCGCTCCGCGGGGCTCTTGTCGAGCAGCGGCATCAGCTCTTCGGTGTCGATGATCTGGATGGCGCCACCGAATCCGGGGGCATTCTCCGGCTTGTTGGGATAGGCCTCCATCCCCCCGAGCTTGCCGGCGAACTGTTCCCGGAATTCGCCCAGGGCCGGATCGTCGGGCATCACGAACAGCTTGGGGGTCACGTGCAGCACGCCCACTGCGTCCATCAGCTCGGCGGCGACCACCGAGGCGGAGGGGTGGTGGGCGCTGATCTGGTCGCGGGAGATGGACTGAATGATGGAGCCCTCGAATCCCTTGGGCACCGAGAGATTGTCCTTGTCCACCAGGCGGAAGACGTATTCGCTGCCTTTGGCGTCGAGGAAGCGCACCGACTTGGTCTGGTTCCCTCCGCCCAGCTTGGTGGGCTTGAGTCCGCCGGCATAGGTGGAAATGTCCAGCACCGGAACGGTGATCGGGGTGGCCCAGAGGTCGCGATAGGTGTCGCCCAGGAAGAAGCGGCGCAGACCGCCGCCCTGGTAGCGGGTTCCCGCTGCCACGGTAGCGGTCTTGTCGCCGACCTTGGGCGCGGGATCCAGCTGCGCGGCGGCGCGCCCGGCCATGATCGCGGGCATAAGCAGCAGGACGATGGCCCGGCGCATCATCGCCACCGGTAGAGCGTGATCGCGCCGGCCTGGCCGGCTCCCTCGTCGCCCACGATCAGAATGCTGTCCCGGGTAATCGCGACCCCTTCCGATTGGGGATGCGATCCGGCCAAGGGACGGGAGAACACGATCGCGCCGGCGGGCGTGACCTGGAGGATCCCTTTCTCCTGCGCCGCCACCAGCACGTAGTTGCCGGTCCAGGGATCGATCGCGATGTCGGTGGGCCGGAACTGTTTCCAGCCGTTGCTCCCCACCGCCTGGGCCATGGGAATGCTGAGCTCGGAGGTGCTGGTGCCGCTGGAATCGGTGCCCAGTGCGTAGCGGTAGATCACCAGATTGCCCTGGAGTGACTTTACTCCCACGTTCTTGCAGGGCATCAACAGACTGTTGGAGGTCGAATCGAACGCCACCCCCTCGAACTCGCATTCCCTGCCGAGCCTGGTGTCGTGAAGCTGGAACTCGACCCGCTCGCCCTCCGCCCCCTCGGCAAACTCGTAGAGAACCCCTTTGCTGGTCACCATGAAGAAGCGGTTGCCGGCATAGGTGATGCCCTCGAAGTCCGCTTTGAGGGCCTCCTCCCCCACCCAGAACTGCTTGACCACGGTTCCCCGGCGGTAGTCGATCTCGAAGACCCGGGCCGCCTCGTCACCGTGGGCAAAGAGCCGCCCGTCGGGGGTCAGCGCCAGGCCCGACACCTCGGTCAGGGCCGCCCCGAGCAGCCAACGGCCCACCGGATCGTCCGCGTTGCCGGAATCGGCCTGGGCCAGCCGTTCCTGGAGTTTGGCCACCCGGGCATCGAGCGCCGCGCTGTCCTCCCGGGAGGGATCCTCGTTCCCGGCGCTCTTGCGGCAGGACGGGACCAGCAGGGAGAGCAGCAGGAGCGGCGCGAGAAGTGACGCCCCGCTCATCGCTTGTCCCCATCTTCTTCGGCGGCGGTAACGGACTCGGCGACTTCGACGTTCGCGTCGGTAATCGCGTCACCCGCGGAGGAGCGGATCGCGGTGATCAGGGCGTCCTTAGTGGTGGACTTCCGGATCCGCACCAGGTAGTAGAGCTCGGAGGGCTTGCCCACGTTGGTCACCACCTCGTCGAGCCGCCAGCGGGCCGCCACCTCGTCGAGCACGTCACTCACTTTCGCCTGGGCTTCGCTCAGCACCTCGGTGGTAATTGCGAGGACCGCGTTGAAGCGGGGCTTCTTGCCGCTCGGCCCCAGGATCTTGCGCACCCTGGCGAATCGCTCGGCCAGGGCGAGGGCCTGTTTCTGGTCGATGGCCAGCACCAGGTCCCGATCGGGGACCTTGCCCCCCCGGCGTTCGGCCAGCTCGGTAAGCTGCTCGCTCCACTGCGCCCCGGCGCCAGGCTCCAGTGCGCTGCGGCCGAAGTCGTAGCGCCAGGTGAGGATCAGCACGAAGTTGAAGACGAAGGAAACCACTGCGCCGACAAGCAGCATGTGCACCCCGGCGGCGAAACCGACCGCGATGGCCAGGAAGATGAACACCACGTCCCGGGAATCCCGGAGGGTGGTGCGGAACCGTACTGCCGCCACCACCCCCGCGAGGGCGAAACCGAGAGCCAGGCTGTTCTGGACGATCAGAACGATTCCCGCGACCACCAGTGGCAGGAAAATCAGGGTCTGGGCCACCTGCTGGTTGTGGCCCTTGCTGATCCGGGCGGACATGTAGACCCAGGACACCGGCAGCATCAGGGCCAGGATACCGAGCAGGATGATCAGGGTGCTGAGCGCCAGCTCGATCCGGGGGGACACGTCGGAATCGAAGCCCCGGACCGTCTCCTTGGCCAGCCCGTCCTGGAGGACGTTGCCGCTGGAGCCGGCGGCGTCGAGGTGGGCGCTCCCGATCACATGGTCCACCACCGGGAAGAAGTACATCAGGGTCCCGACGAACGCCGTTAGGACGAGGTAATAGGCGATCAGCCGGCGGACCGGCCGGTCGGAGCCCAAGGTAAAAAAGTCGATCATCCGCTTGAAAAAGCCCATTCGCCCTGCCCTTTCGGTGCTATGACGTTTCAAGGGCCGCAGCGTCCGCCGTTACAAAGGGGCGACGTCCGCGCGGCGATTTTCATACACATGCAAGGAACCCCAAAAAGGCTCGGAGGGTAAGAGCAAGGCTCTCAACGGGTCATGGGCAAAAAAAAGGTGGGGCGGACCGAAATCCGCCCCACCCGTGACGCGTTACCGGCCGTCTTTGTCGAAATCGCCGGGAATGGCCCGTTCCACCCGATGCCAGGCATCGCGGGTGGCGTTCTTGGCGCGATCCCAGCTCAAGCCGGCCGCGTCCTTGGTGTTCTCCCAGCCCCGCCGCAGGTCGGACTCGACCTCGTCGAAGGTCCGGCCAGTGTACTTGGGATAGGATTCCCAGCCATAGCGATAGGCCGGCTGGTAGATGTCATAGCTCTCGCCCGAGACGTAATATGGGCGATTCATGTAATTCTCCCGCCAGTAGGTGTCTTCGATGGTAGGATTGATGGCCTCGGCTGCTCCCTTGCCGGCGAGCCCGCCCGCCACCGCACCCACCGCCGCGCCGACCACCGCACCGGCCGGCCCACCGACCGCGGTCCCGATCGCCGCGCCGGCCACACCGCCGCCGACTGCGCCAACGCCGGTGCCTACCGGGTGGGAGCCAGGGGTGCCGGTGAGAGGATCGCGATTGGGGTCAGGGGTCTTATCGAATTTGTCAGCCATTTAAGGCCTCCAGGTAACTGTGTTGTCGTTTCACGTGAGTACGCGCAACAGTACTGCAAGGAGTTGTGACGATTCGAACGGGATTTCGCACACGCGTGGGGGGAAGGATTTTGGACCGGATGCGGAGGACTTCTGGACCCGAACAACGCGGGGGATCGGGCGCTCGTCAGGCAGAGGTACGAAACTCGCACTAGCTTGTCGGCCATGACCGGGTCCACCCTGCCCCGACGGCTCGGCCTCCTGAGCACTGTCGGCGTGCTGATCGGCATCGTCATCGGCAGCGGCATCTTCCGGGTCCCCAGCATCGTAGCCGCCGAAGTCGGCTCGGCTGGCGCGGCGCTGCTGGTCTGGGTGGTCGGCGGACTCCTGACCCTGAGCGGCGCGCTGACGCTCGCCGAGCTGGCCGGCCGCTATCCGCAGCCGGGCGGAGCCTACGTCTTTCTCCGTGAGGCCTACGGGCCGCTGGTGGCCTTCCTCTTTGCCTGGGTCAAGCTGGTGGTGGCGGGCCCCGCGGCGCTCGCCGCGGTCGCCCTGATCTTTGCCGCCTACACCGGCGGGTTCGTTCCCCTGACCGACGTCCAGCAGCGCATCGTGGCCGCCGGGCTGCTCCTGGTCCTCACCCTGCTGAACCTCCGCTCGGTGGCCTGGAGCGCCGCGCTCCAGAACCTGTCCACCGCCGCCAAGCTGCTGGCGCTGACCGGGCTTGCCCTGCTGCTGCTGTCCTTCGGTGGCGGCTCCGGCGCGCTGGCCGAGCCGATCGGCTGGACGCCGAGCAGCTGGGGAGGCTTCGGCATCGCCCTCATCACCGTGTTATGGACCTACACCGGCTGGGTGGACCTGACCTACCTGGCCGGCGAGGTGAAGGACCCCGCCCGCACCTTCCCCCGGGCGATGGCCGGCGGTCTGATCGCCGTCGTCCTGGTGTACCTGCTGGTCAACATCGCCTACCTGTACGTGCTGCCGCTCGGCGAGCTGGCCCGGTCGAGCACCGTGGCGGCCGACTCAGCGCGCCGGGTGTTCGGGGCGGCCGGCACCGCCCTTGTGTCGGCGCTGGTGATGGTCTCCACCCTGGGCTCGCTCAACGGGACCTTCATGACCAGTCCGCGGGTGTTCTACAGGATGGCCGGCGACGGGCTGTTCTTCCGCTCGGTCGGCGCGGTCCACCCGCGCTATCAGACCCCCTACATGGCAGTGCTGCTCTATCTGGTGCTGGGCGTGTTAGGCATCTCCACCCGGACCTTCGAGCAGCTGGCCCAGATGTTCGTGCTGGGGAGCTGGCCGTTTTATGCGCTCGCGGTGGGAGCGGTGTTCGTGTTGCCACGCCGTGATCCGGCCGGCGTGCCGGTGCGGCGGAGCTGGGGTCATCCCTGGCTCCCCGCCGGGTTCCTGCTGGTGTCGCTGGCGATGCTGATCAACGGTGCGATCCGGCGGCCCACCCAGACCGGCGTGAGTTTCCTGATCCTGTTCTCCGGCATTCCCGCCTACTACGCCTGGCGCGCGGTCCAGGCCCGCCGGTTGAAGGCACGTTCCGCCGAGGCATGATGGGATTCATCCTCGACGTCGGCGTATCACTGTTGCGGGGGGCTCACCCTCGCCGGAGCCCCGGTGACGATCGTCGCGACGCTCAGGTCGGCGGTCACGTTGAGGACGGTCTTGAAGATGTCGGGGATGGCATCGACCGCATCCAGGATCAGCACTCCTTCGGCCGGCACACCCGCGGCCAGAAAGGCCGGCAGGGTCGGGACCCCCGGATTGCCACCGGGGATGCCGGGAGTCGCAAAACTTATCAGCAGCATAGTGCCGGCGAAGATGACGATCGCTCCAGTTCCCAGGGGCACGCCGAAGACATGGGCGATGAACACCAGCATGACCGGATGCGAGACGGCCAGGCTCAGCTTGAAGGTCGAGACCGCCAGCGGGAGGACGAATCCCGTCGCCGCCACCGGCAACCCGAGGCGGTCCCGGGCGCCCTCCACGAGCGCCGGAAGGGAGACCAGGGAAGACCGTGTGCTCATCGCCACCAGCTGGGCCGGGGCGGCCCCGCGGGCGAACCGGCGCACTGGCACCCGGCTCATCGCGGTGGTCAGGGGGTATAGCAACAGGGTGACGGCGAGCATCATGCCCGAGGAGACGAGCACGTAAAAGGTGATCAGTCCCGCCGCGGCGAGCCCCGCCCCGCGCCCGAGGCCAAAGCTGAGGGCCAGCACGGCGATCGGCGTGAATCGGAGGATCCATCCAACCACCCGCATCGCGACCTCTGCCACCGCCTGGGTGTTGCGGGTGAGCTGCTCGCGCCGCCGGCCAGCGAGCCGACGCGCGACCAAGGCAATCAGGATCGCGGCCAGGAGCGCCAGCAGAAGGTTGGCTCCCTGAAACAGTACGCCCACACCGGTGGGGATGTAGCCCCGGATCCAGTCGAACAGCGACAGCCCCCCGGCAGACGAGGCAGCGAGCGATTCCGGTAACGTGACCGCCGATCGAATCGCGGCGATGGTCGCCGGGTTCACCCGATAGAGGCTGATCACCGCCGGCGCAACCAGCAGCGTGAAGCCGGCGGCCAGCACCAGCAGGGCCACGAAGAGCGCGAAGGATTTGGCTCCCAGGCGGCCCAGGTCATCCGTTTTGAACACCGCGAGTGCCGCCTGGGTCAGGACCAGGGGCAGGACACTGAACTGGAGTGCGATGATCCAGATCCGGCCCGCCCATTTCAGGGCAGTCGCGACTGACTCAACCGCGGGAGCGCCCGAACCGTGGAGGACGATCCCCAACCCGAGCCCCACCGCCAGGGCGACCAGCGACCCGGCGGTGAGGTAGCGGCCGCCGAGAAAAGTTCCGGGCCGTCCTCCGGGCCGACCTATCGGAACCACCGGGCCAGCCGGGCAACGGCGGGAGCGATCCCGAATTCCTGGTCGCGGGAGGTCACGAGGTAGATCATCGCCGGCTCAATGTGATCCATCCGGCCGCTACCCGCCAGAGAATGCGCTGAGGGCTTCGCGAAAACTCGGCGGTTTGAACGAAAAGAACCGGCTGGGGGCCGGTTCGTTTCGATCGGGACGGCGGGATTTGAACCCGCGACCCCCTGAACCCCATTCAGGTGCGCTACCGGGCTGCGCTACGTCCCGTCAACTCCGGTGTTCGACTGCTTGGCCCCGACCCTTCGCTTCGCTCAGGGTGACCCTCGCGGGGCCTCATTATAAGCTGGTTCCCCCCACCCTCGGTACTATCGCCGCGTCTTTCGCGCCCTTCGCGTCCTCCGCGTCCTCCGCGTCCTCCGCGTCTACTTGGCGATGAGGACGACTATCAGTGCAATCACCGCCACCACGGCCAGCGTCGCCACGAAGTACAGCAACCGCCGATCGTTCGTTCCGGCAGCCGGCACCATGGTCGGCGTCGAGGTCGGCACCCCGCCCACCGGCGTCGGGATTGCGGCTGCCGCCCGCTCCCCACTGGCCACCGACCGCTCCAGGGTCGTCGCCGCGGCCACCAGGCGGAGCGCCTCCACCATCTCGTCCGCGGTCTGGTACCGTCCCGCCCGGTCCTTGGCCAGCGCCTTGGTCAGGATCCGGTCCAGCGCTTCCGGCGCCTCGGGACGGTGCTCCCGGAGCGAGGGGATCGGCGCCATCAGGTGCTGCTGGATCACCTTCCCCACCGACACGCCCACGTAGGGGGGCCGGCCCGAGACCATCTCGAACAGCATGCACCCCAGCGCGTAGATGTCGCTCCGGTGATCGATGTTCTCCAGCCCCTGAGCCTGCTCCGGGCTCATGTAGGGCGGCGTTCCCAGCGGAATCCCCACCGCGGTGATGGAGCGCTGTCCCTCGCTCACCGCCCGCGCGATCCCGAAGTCCGCCACGATCGCATGCCCCGCCGAGAACAGGATGTTCTCCGGCTTGATGTCGCGGTGCACCACCCCCCGCGAATGGGCGTACGCCAGCGCGCTGGCCACCTCGATGGCCACCTGCACGCCGCCGTCTACCGAGAGTTGCTTGTCCCAGAGCAGCCGGTCGCGGAGGCTTTCCCCCTCCACGTGCGGCATCACGTAGTAGCAGAAGCCATCCTCGGCGCCGGAGTCGAACAGCCCCAGAATATTCGGATGCTGGAGCTTGGCGGTGATGTGAATTTCCCGGAGGAACCGCTCCGCGGTGAGCGAGGTGGTGATCTCGGGCTGGAGCAGCTTGATCGCCACGGTGCGCCCATGCCGGAGATCCCGGGCCAGGTAAACCGTCGCCATGCCCCCCCGCCCGAGCTCCCGCTCGATGGCGTAGCGGCCCTCGAGCAGTGCCTGGAATCGCTGGGTCTGCGGATCGTTCACGGAAGCAGCCGGTCGTGAAGGTGTGGGTGATCGGCCGCGGGCCGCCCCCGGCGCACATAGGTGCCATCGGGCCCGAGCGTCCAGGCCGACGGCTCCGAAAGCACAGCAGTGAGCAGGGCGTCGAGTCGCGCGACCAGAGTCGGCGCCCGGACCGGCGTCACCACCTCGACCCGGCGACGGAGATTCCTGGGGCGCCAATCCGCCGACCCGATAAGATACTCCGATTCCCCGCCATTGCCGAAGTGGTAGATCCGCTCGTGCTCCAGGAATCGCCCCAGCACGCTGCTCACCTTGATCCGCTCCGACACCCCCGGCACCCCTGGCCGCAGCACGCAGAGCCCCCGGATCACCAGCTCGACATCCACCCCCGCGGCGCCGGCCCGGTACAGCGCCGCGACTACCTCGGGATCCTCCACCCCGTTGAGCTGGGCCCGGATCAGCCCCCCTCTCCCGGCCCGGGCATGCCCGATTTCCCGCTCGATCCGCTCCAGGAATCCGGGCAGCATCGTGGCCGGCGCCACCAGCAGTTTCCGGTAGCTCGAGCCCGGCGCCCGGGACGAGCCGGTCAGCTGGTTGAACAAATCCGTCAGATCGGCGGTGATTTCGGCGTCGGCGGTCAGGAGCCCGAGGTCGGTGTAGAACCGCGCGGTGGACTCGTTGTAGTTGCCCGTGCCGATGTGGGCGTAGCGCTTGAGCCCCGCCGCGGTCCGCCGGACCACCAGCGACACTTTGGCGTGGGTCTTGAGCCCGACCAGCCCGTAGATCACCTGGGCGCCGGACTCTTCCAGCTTGCGAACCGATCCCACGTTCCGGGTCTCGTCGAACCGGGCCTTGAGCTCGATGAAGACCGCCACGTCCTTCCCCTTTTCTGCCGCCCGCTGGAGCGCGTCCACCACCATGGAGCGCTCACCCAGCCGGTAGAGGGTGGCCTTGAGCGCCACCACCCCGGGGTCCTCCGCCGCCTCCTTGAGAAACCTTCCCACGGTCGAGGAAAAGTCCTCGTAGGGGTGGTGGACCAGGATGTCGCCCTGGTCGATCTGGTCGAAGATGCTCTGCTCCGGCGCAAGCGGCCGCCGGGCATGGAAGGCCCGGAACGACTGGTCGGCGGGGAGCCGCTCCGCCAGGTTCCGGAGGACGGTGAGGTCGAGCGGGGGATCCAGCTCGTACAGATCTTCCGGCCCGAGCAGCGCGGTCACCCCTCGCCGCTCGAACCGCAGCTCCCGCAGGATGGTCTCCCGCACTCCGGGCGGCATGCTGGCCTCCACCTCGACCCGGACCGGCGCGTTGCCGGGACGCCGCTTGACCTCCTCCTCGATGGCCTGGAGCAGATCCCCCGCCTCCTCTTCGTCGACGTCGAGGTCCGCGCCCCGGGTAATCCGGAAGATCCAGGCCCCCTCGACGGTCCGGTCGGGATAGAGCGCCTGGATGTTGGCCCGGATGACCTCCTCGACCAGGATCAGATCCTCCGAGCCGGGCACCGGCAGGATCCGCTCCAGCCGGGCTCGGAGCGGCAGGGTCGCGAAGTGGACCGGCCCGGTCCGCACATCGAGCAGCACCACCCCGAAGGTCAGGGTGAGCTGCGGAATGACCGGGAAGGGGTGCCCCGGCGAGAGGGTGAGCGCCCTCGGGGTGAGCACCGGAAGCATTTCGGATTCGAAGTGCTTCGCCAGCGCCCCCCGGGCCGTGTCGTCCAGCTCCTCCCAGCGCCGGAGCCGGACTCCGTGCCCCGCAGCCGCCCGGAGGCACTCCTCGGCGCAGCGGCTCTGCCGCGCCAGGAGCGGAGGCACCCGGGCGCTGATGGCCTCGAGCTGCTCCCTTGCGGTAAGCCCGTCGAATCCCCGCGCCAGGGACCCGGCCAAGAGCGCGGTCTTGAGGGCGCCCACCCGGACCGAGAAGAATTCGTCGAAGTTGGAGCCTACGATGGCCAGGAACCGGAGCCGCTCCGCCAGCGGTACTCCCGGATCCTCCGCCATCTCGAGCACCCGCTCGTTGAAGGCAAGCTGGGACAGCTCGACGTTGAGAAAACGGTCCGGTGGCAGGTCGGTGGTGGCCCGGGGCGGCGCCACGCGGTGGGCCGAGGATTTCTTTCGGACCGTGGCGGCCGGGGGTGGGGCGAACCGCTCGGTGGGTCCCCGCACCGGGCTCCCCAGCAGGTTGGCCCGGGTGGCCACCGCGAGCGCCGCCAGCGTCTCCGCCGTCCGGATCTCGGGAGTGCCGATCCGCGCCACCGCCTCGCTGGCGGTGACCCACTGAAGGTGATTGGCGCTCTCCCCGTCGCCCCGGATCCTTCGGGCCACCCAGACCTCGAGCGCGTCACGATCCTCGGTGCCGGGGAGCGAGCCCAGCAGGGAGAGCGTGCCCACACTGCTCCCGGTCACCCTGCTGAGCAGGTGGCGGGCGGCCTCTTCCCCGCTGCCCCGGGCTACCGGCAGGGCGTGCCCCCCTTCGTGCTCCAGAAAGCCGACCCGTCCCTCGTCCAGCGCCAGCAGCACTACCGCGGTCTCCGCCGAAAACATCCGCTCGGCCACCTCGGCGGACATGGCGACGACGAGCTGGGAGGCCCGCTGGTGCCGCGGGACCACCAGGGGCCGGAGCCCGTGGCTTCGCTCCAGCGCGTGGGCGATCTCCTCCAGGTGCGGCGCTCCGGCCGCGAGGCGGCGGACCTGGAGCTCCTCGAAGGTGCGGGAGATTCCCCCATGGCGGACGGTGCAGAGGTCGTAGAGGAAGGCGAACCGGGGCTCCCGGCGGAAGAATCCCGCGCTGGCGCTCCGGCTCCAGCGCTCGACCTCGAGCTCGATCCGGGGCTTGAGGGAGAGGGGATCGACCAGACCGCGGAGCCGCCGGGCCGGCTCGGAGCTGCCTTCCAGCGCCTGACGGGGATCCAGCTCGGGGACTTCCTCCTCGTAGCGCTCGCCCCGGGTCTCGGTGCCGCCGCTGATAAAGAGGGTCAGCAGCCGGCGATCGTCGGTGCGGACCCGCACCCGGCAGGAGACCCCCTTGGCCAGCAGGGTCTGGTCGGCGGTGTCGAGGTAGATGTCGCGGTGGAAGCTGCGGGTTGGGGGACTGCCCCGCAGCGGAGGTGGAAGCGGGGCATCGCGAAGCTCGGCGAGCGCCTCCGGTCCCGCTACATCACAGCGGAACTGGGACTCTACGGCCATCAGGCATCACGCACGTCGATCGTCACCACCTTGGGAAGGACCGCGCGCCGCATCGCCTCGATCACCAGGGTGCTGGGAATGCTCTTCTTGAAGCGGACCTTGTACTGAGCCAGGGCCCGGCCGCCGTCGCCCGCCCCGGCCTTTTCGAACTCCCACCGCTTGGTCTGGCCGGTCAGCACCTGCTCGATCGCGCTGCGGATCGCCACCGCGTCATCGGGCTGCATCTGGACCCGGAGCAGCGAATCGAACTTGTTCTTTTTTTCCTCGTCGGACTCGTTCTGATCGTTCTCGCTCCCCGGCATGCCGAGGTCGGCCGCCACCTTGCGGCCCCGCTCGGAAGCCCGCTGGGCGATGGCCTGGAGCTGGTCCGGGGTCATGGAGCGGAGCAGCTGCTTGTCCACCAGGTTCAGGAAGTCGGCCCCCTGGCCGGGCGCCGCTTCGGCCCGGACCCGGTCGAGCCGCTTCTGGGCCACGCTCGCCTCGAGGTGGGCCGGCATCCGGCCGAAATCCACCTTCCAGGCGCAGAGCACGACGATGTTGTAGAAGGCCGAGATCGCCAGCGCGACCGCCATCACCTGCACCCCGGCGGCCAGCCCTACCGCGATCGACAGGAAGATGTAGATCGCATCCTTGGGATCCTCCAGCCGGTTGCGGAATGCCACCGCGCCCACCACACCGCCCAGGCCGAACGCCAGCGCCAGGCTGCTCCGCACCAACAGGATCAGTCCCGCCACCACGATGGGCAGGAAGATCAGGGTCTGGACGGTGGACTGATTGAATCCCCGGCGGGCCCGGGTGAGGATGTAGACCCAGGCCACCGGAATCATCATCAGCACCGCCCCCAGCATCGCCATGATGGCCTCGAAGGCCATGGTACCGGGGGCGAGATTGACGTAACTGCTGGTGTCCTCCCGCAGGTCGGTCCGGCCGGTGGCCACCGCCTCCGAGAACCGCTCCATGGTGAAGATGCCCTGCATGTTCGGATTGACGTACCAGAGCACCAGCACCACCAGTCCGAGGACGGCGTAGTAGGCGAAGATCTGCTGAACGGGGTGGACGGAAAACCAGGACGGCGACGGCGCGCTCGAGCGGCTGGACTCCATCGAGGTCCTCTGGTAGGGGGAGACTGCCAACAAAGATAGAGCGGTTAGCGGTTAGCGGTAAGCGGTGAGCGGGAAACGCTCCCGGTCATCGCTCACCGCTCACCTCTCACCTCTGACCTCTCACCTAGAAGGGGAAACCAAACCCCGCCAGGACCCGGTTCCCCTCTTTGTCCTTGGTCGGCCGGGCCACCCCGACGTACGCCACGGTGCCCCGGTTCAAAAACGACATCCAGAACCCGCCCCCGAAGGCGGTGTGAATTTCGTCGGAATCCTCGCCATCGACCCAGACCCGCCCGGCGTCATAGAACCCGAACACCCCCTGCTGTCCCGGCACCACGAACTTGATCCGAGTGAGCGGCAGCCGGAGCTCGGCCGACGCGTAGGCCGCGGCGTGCCCCGCGAACCGATCGAAATTGTAGCCCCGGAGGGTCCGGAGGCCGCCGAGCCGGGCGGTTTCGAAGAAGGGGATCGAGTCGCCGAACGTCTTGACGCCCCCTACCATCAGGTGGATGGACGGCTGCCAGGAACCCCGGGGCGCCAGGGCGATGCCGGCTTCCCCGGAGACCCGGCCGAAGGTCTCGTCCACATCCCAGGCCTTCGGATAGCCGCTCGCCTTGATCGAGAGATACACGCCCTTACTCGCGAACCCGGTGAAATCCCGGCCATCCACCCGCAACTCGGCAGTCAGACCCACCATGCCGAAATCGCCGGTTCCGTAGGGCCGGTCCTCGGCGATGAACCGCTCGCTGTTCGGTTCGGTGTTGAGCTTGGTCTGCGACCAGCGCACTTCCGGCCCGATTCTCCAGAG
>Ga0209485_1000244_pt1 | contig 17656 bp, 8 predicted proteins | sample NCAS100_FD_187516 | JGI IMG/M metagenome (GOLD analysis project Ga0209485, IMG submission 187516) | Agricultural soil microbial communities from Utah to study Nitrogen management - NC AS100 (SPAdes) (version 2) | ecosystem: Environmental > Terrestrial > Soil > Agricultural land | place: USA... | reverse complement strand
AGCCAAGTTTCATCTTCAAGCGTGGCGTGGTGTTCGCGATGCTGACGTGCTCGGCATCTACAGCCCCAATGCCCAGCATGCTCAAGCGACAGCGGCATTAGCACGCGACCTCCGCGTCGGGAATGCACAAGCGTTCAATTCGATTGAGGAAATGATAGCGGCGCCGGAGATTGATTGTATTTGGCTCTGTGGGCCAAATCAATTCCGTCTCCAGAACATGCAAGCCATTTGTGACGCGGTTCAGTCCGGCAAAGGTAAGCTCATCGGCGTGGCATGTGAGAAGCCACTTGCGCGTAACGTAGCTGAAGCACGTCGCATGGTTGAACTCGTCGAGCAATCGGGTTTGCTACACGGTTACCTGGAGGACCAAATATTCGCGCCAAGCGTAACTCGTGGCCGACAGATCATGTGGAGTCGAGCGGCGGCGTTGACTGGTCGTCCTTATCTCGCCCGCGCGGCCGAGGAGCACAGCGGCCCCCATTCTCCATGGTTTTGGCAAGGAGAACTGCAAGGCGGTGGCGTGCTAAACGACATGATGTGTCACAGCATCGAGGTCGGACGCTTCATGCTCACGAAGCCTGGTGCGCCGCGTTCGAGTATCAGACCCGTCAAAGTCTCCGCGCAAATAGCGAGCTTGAAGTGGTCACGTCCGAAGTACATCGAAGCTCTTCGTACCAACATGGGGTCATCAGTGGACTACATGAACAGGCCCGCTGAAGACTTCGCGCGTGCAACCATCAACTATGTCGACGAAGAGAACAATCCGCTGATCGTCGAAGTCACAACTTCCTGGAGCTATGTCGGTGCGGGCTTGCGTTTGAGTCTCGAAGTCCTTGGTCCTGAATACTCGCTTGCGATGAATTCTCTCGATAGCGGGCTCAAACTTTTCATGAGTCGTGAAGTGAAAGGCGATGCCGGTGAAGACCTCGTCGAAAAACAAAACGCTGAGCAGGGACTAATGCCTGTCCTGGGTAACGAAGCAGCCGAGTATGGATACGAATCGCAAAATCGTTACTTCGTGCAGTGTTTTCTGGACGGTCAACAGCCGACGGAAAACTTTTACGATGGACTCGAGGTGACCGAGCTCTTGATGACCGCCTACATGAGCGCTGAACAGGAACGCACAATCTCTTTCAAACCAGAAGGACTCAACAGTTATGTTCCTCTTGTCGCTCAGGGGTTGTGGAAAGCTAGATAACCGACTTCCTAATATTGTTTCCCACCTAGTGAGGAATCACTTGACCGAACAACAAAACAGAAACCTCCAGTAACGGCACACTGATACTAATGATCATCGCCTTCCGCGGCATCTTTGTGTACGGGTTACTCGCAGCACTGCCTGGCTCAGAATTCCCGACGCTGGAACGCAATCAGTTTCTCCCAAGCGACAGCCCCCCTGCTACCAACTACTCCTTTTACTACCCAATAGACTTCGTTCGCCGAACTGCTTTTCCGGGTTTGACGTCCTCTACCGACTTCTCGTCACGCACGACGAAGATACCACCGACCAACACGTGGCGGATGCCTTCAGAGTAGAGCGCTGGTTGTTCGAACGTTGCGCGGTCGATGACTGTCGCAGGATTGAAGATGGTGAGGTCGGCGTCAGCTCCAACTTTGATACGACCCTTGGCTCGCATCGCAGGAACTGCTTTTTCCAAACGTTGGGCGGGAAGCAGCGTCATCTTGCGAAGGGCATCCATTAGCGACAGCGCCTTTTGGTCGCGTACATAGAATCCCAACACACGCGCAAAAGTGCCTGTGCCACGTGGATGGCCCAGGCGGTTTTCGACCAATCCGTCGCTGGCCACCATCACACGAGGATTGGCGGCAGCCAGACGCGAGATCTCTTCGGGTATAGCATGTCCAATGACTGAGCCGCCTTGCTTGCGATAACGAGCGAACGTTTCCGCCGTCAATCTTTCACCTGTTGTCACCCATTGAAGATCCTTAAATGTTATGCCAAACCTCTCTTGCCATCCTTCGTCATAGATGGCCGAGTCGAGGCGCGTCTGCGTGGCTGTGTAGGGATAGGCCTCAGTCGTCACGTCTACGCCTCGCTTCGCGGCGCCTTCGATCATGCTTAGGCAGATCGCCGTCTGCCGCAGGCACGTGCTGGTGATGTGCACGACGTGCAGCGAAGCGCCTGTACTGGCCGCATCTGCCAGGACTTCCTGTAACGATCCGATCGCGCTTCCCGGTTCAATGGCTCCGCCGTGACGCATGTGAACGTAATTCGCCACGCTGCGCTTTGCAGCCACAGCGAAAAGATCAAACACCTCGGCACGTGTTGTTGTCGGCACATAGTTGATGCCAAAACCAATTCCAAGCGCGCCTTCGTCAAGACCCTGTTCGATAAGTTTCGTGACCTGTCGGACCTCCTCGTCTGTCGCGTGACGGTTCATCGCGTTGTCACGAGGAAGGAAGGCGCCAGTATCTTTCATCACGGCCATCTTCGCCGGGATATGTCCGACCGTCGCGCCGAAGTTGATCAACGACTGTCCTTCACGCTTGGCGTACCACGATGTCACCGGCGAAACGCCGACCTCCATTTCGAGTGCAGTTGTCACGCCATCGCGTGCTTTGTAGCGATAGTTCTCGTCGTCCTGTCCGTGCGAATGCAGATCGATGAAACCAGGGGCGACGACGAGACCTTTAACATCAACAATTGTGCGACCGCGCAGTGGGCGAGTTGAGATCACAGCGATCTTCCCCGCTCGAATGCCAATGTAACGAACCGCATCGAGATTCGATTCCGGATCCATAACGCGACCATTAGCCAACACAATGTCGAACTCTGCGGTGCTTTGTGCGCTGACACTAATTGGTGGCAGATTCACGACTATGATCAATACCGTCACGATAATGGACGTGATGTGTTTCATGGTTTCTCTTTTCCGTTTTGTAGGGGCGGCACTCCGTGGCCGGCCCTTCGTCTGGTTGATCCACAACCCAAGACAAACGAGGGAGTGAGCACGGAGTGCCACCCCTACTAGGTGTTTGGTTAGCTTTCGCCCATCGATTTTCCTATTCATTCATATGAACGACAAAATTCGGGATTCTGAGTCACTTTGTTGGAGCAGTTCTAATAAACTTCACATCACGCGACAGCCGTGTGAAGCACCCATTCTATTTGAATCTCTCATTCGGGAGGATTCAAACGTTTCAACAAATCCTTGTAACGCGACTCGCCGCGAATCGGGATCCAGTACGTGTCAACCTTTAAACGGTGGAGTTCCCAATCTCTCGCCTCAAAGGCTTTGTTAAGTTCGTCTAAAGCCTTCTCCTTTTCACCGAGCGCAGCGTAAATAGAGGCGATGCGGGAATTCTGGACATACTGCGTTTTGGCGATCTCTCGTAATCGTCCAATCATTTCTTCCGCTTTGTCTCTTCGTCCAACTTTGGCGTAAGCAACGCCAGCAACTCGAAGGGCAAACTGATTTGTCGGATCGTCGTGGAGCCAACGTTCATCCAACGCGATGGCCTCGGCATACATTCCTTTGTTGATGTAGGCCTCACTTAGCATCCATCTTGCCAGGGGGTGCGTCGGTTCGAGATCGTAAGTTCTCTTCGCTTGCTCAAGAGCACTATCCCATCGTCCATCGGCAAAATAGACCCATGCCAGGGACACCCCCATGTTGATATCGAGCGGTTCCATTTCGAGGCCTCGCTTAACTTCTGCGACTGCCTCATCAACGCGTCCTATGTTCACGAGATATACCTGTCCATAACGAAAATGCGCAGCGGAGTTGTTTGGATCAAGCTCGATCGCTCGTTTGAAGGAGCGTTCTCCTTCGATCCAATTCCAATCGTAAATGATCAAGGAATACGCCAGGAAAGTGTGAGCCTCGGCCAGAGTCGGATCGATTTCCAGGGCCTTCTGCGCTGCAGCCTTGGCTTGTGGAAATGCTTCCTTCGGCGAGACGTACGGATAGGCAGGCATACTCGCATAAGCTTCGGATATCCTCGCGTGGGCCAGCGCGAATTTAGGGTCTAGTTTGATCGCCTGTTGAAAGTAATCGATCGCACGCAGCATCTCGTCTTTGGTGCGCTTCGCAAAGCTGTAACGACCTCTCATGTAAAGCTGATAGGCCTCGTTACTGTCGGTGTAGCGCTTAGTGATGCCCTTCGCTTCGTTGCCTGACAGTTTTAGTTCGAGCTTCTGAGTGATCGTGGAAGCGATCTCACGCTGTGTTGCCAACAGGTCCGACATTTTTCGGTCATACTGTTCGGCCCAGATTATTTTCTTTGTTCTGGCATCTACCAGTTCGACGCTAATTGTGAGGTCGTCGCCGCGTTCTGAAACACGTCCCGACATAACCGCATCAACCTCGAGCTCTTTAGCTATCTGAGTGATGTCTGTATCTTTTGACTTGTACCTCATGACCGTACTTGTAGGGCTGACTTTGAGGTTTGGTAATTGCGACAGACGAAAGATCAACGACTCGGCCAGCCCATCAGCAAGATAATCTGTATCTGCATCCGAACTCCGGTTTTGAAACGGCATCACCGCAATAGAAGAAATCGGTGCGTTGCCGCCAGCTGCTCGAGGATAGAAAAACCAGATTCCACCAGCGATCAAGGTAAGCCCAATCAGCGCACCCAGCATCACTCCGAGTTTGTGTTTCTTAACTTCCTGCGTGATGAACTCCGCGCTCGACGTGGGCGGATTCGGAACTGCAGTCGAAGGTGCCGTAATGGTTTTCGTCCTGGAGTTATCGCTAGCAGGTGCGACGGTCCGTTCCAACTGGTGCTTAAACTGTAGCTCCTGCTTGACGTCTTTGAGATCCGTTAACAGATCGCCAGCCGTTTGATAGCGGGCCTCCGGATCCTTGCGAAGCGTCTTATTGATGATTCGTCCGATCTCGTGCGGTAACTCTGGAAAGAGTTGGTTTAGTGGAGCCGGTTCTTTGTGCAGAATGGCGCCAATCACATCGAGTGCGTTCTCTCCCTGGAAAGCACGCTGTCCTGTGACCATTTCATACATGACGATGCCGAAGCTGAAGATATCACTCTGGGTACTCACATCCTTCCCGCGCGCCTGTTCGGGTGACATGTAGTTGGCGGTTCCGATAATTACACCCGGATTCGTCTTTGGTGACTGGGAGATGGGGACATTTGGAGTGGCCGCGATTAGTGTTTGCTGATCTTCGCCGCTTCTCCCCGTCCCCCTGTCTCCGCTTCGCTCAACGGTCAGCTTGGCGATACCGAAATCAAGAATCTTCACTAAACCATCAGGACGAATCATCACGTTTTCAGGTTTGATATCCCGATGAATAATTCCTGCTTTGTGAGCAGCGTTTAATGCGGACGCGACCTGGATGGCAATATCGAGCGACGTCTTAAGATCGAGTGAACCCTGTCGGAGTCGATTGTGAAGCGTGTCGCCCTGAACATATTCGGATGTGATGAAGTGCGTGCCGTCTATGTTTCCAATCTCGTGAATCGTGATGATGTTCGGATGGTTCAGTGCTGATGCGGATTTAGCCTCGCGAACAAATCGGTTCATTCGATCGCTATCGTTGGCAAATTCCGGAGGCAAGATCTTGAGCGCTACCTGGCGATCAAGTTTTCTGTCTTGGGCCAGGTAAACTTCGCCCATGCCTCCAGAGCCAATCTTCGAGATGATGGTGTAGTGAGCGAGTGGGGTGTTGGGGGAGAGTGACATCTGTCGATTTCTAATTGGGCACGAAGTGTTCTTTCAGATCGTGGAATTTTTAGAACCTGATCACGAACGAATACTCAGATTCGCATAGTCCAACGTTAACGAATCATAGGTAAGCGACATCCCCTCCAACTCAGGTCGCGCAAACCGATACGCCTGCTCGTGAAACAGTGGGATCATTTGTCGCTCACGAACAATGATGTCTTCAATCTGCCGGTACACAGCATGACGCGCCGCTGGTGACGCCTCCGAACGCCCTCGCTCAATCAGTCGATCCACTTCACTTAGACCACTCACAGATCCCAGCAGCCCCTCCTTGGTGGCGAGGATGCTGGCAAAAGAGTCGGGATCGGGAAAGTCCGCGACCCAGCGACCCAAAACAACATCAACTGAACCCTCAGAAGCTGCATCGAGCCATTCTTCCATCGTCTTGTTTACGATTTTCACAGTGACATTGTGTTCACGGATCGAGCGAGCAATTTCTCGAGTGAACGCTGCGTACTCTCCGAAGAACACTGGATTCACAACGGCAGTCAGTTCTATGACGCTATCTGATTTTGTCGTATTCGGTGCCGGTAATTCCTGAGTCCGTTTGGTGAAGCTAGAATCATGACCCAGTAGACCAGGCGGTATCAGTCCTTGAGCCGGAACGGCAACTCGTCCGAGTGTCTGTCGAACAATGCTTGCGACGTCTATCGTCTGTGCCAATTTCTGGCGCAAACTTTTGTCCTTTAAAGGTCCTCGATGAACGTTGAATGCGAGGTAATAGGTCGTGAGCTTGGGAATTTCATGATAGCCCGAAGCAAATTCAGGTTCCCTGCGAAGTGCTTCTGCATCGGCCGGCAATAGGTCTGACGCAATTGAAAATCTACCTAGCCGAAATTGCGAAAGAATCTCAGTGGGCGATACAGCGAAGTTGAATGTAATGCCTTCGCTCTTTGGATATCCCTGCCGCCAGTAGGTCTTATTTCGCTCCAACTCAAGCCGTACGCCAGGTTCGAATTTCACTACGCGAAAAGGTCCGGTACCAACACTGCCTTCCTGCCAACTTGGTCCAAATCTGTGGCTGCCTTCAGGAACGACCGCGGCAGCGTGATAGGAGAGCAGCGCGGGGAAGAACGACATTGGTTCTTCGAGTTCAATTGTGAACTCCTCGGCGGAGTAAATCTTCAGTCCAGCCAGATCATGTAGCTCGCCATTGAGCAAAGCCTTGGCGCCTCGGATTGACGAGTAGAAAAAGCGACTACTGGAGTTTTCCTTGTTCAGCAGAAGTCGTTCGAGCGAATAGCGAACATCGCGAGCTGTAACCTTACGGCCATCATGAAAACGCACATCGTCGCGCAGACGGAAGCGAAATCTTTTGCCTCCTTGTTCCGACGTGAAGCTCTCCGCCAGCCATGGCCCAATCCGCGCGCCACCGAGATCGCGTGTTAATGTCTCGAAAATACTTGGCAGAACTTCGGCATCTTCAACCGTGCCCGCAAACGATGGATCGAGGTTGAATAACGTGCCCGTGATCGGAACTTGAAGAACTCCGCCACCGGCTCTCAAACTATCACTTGCTTTCGCGCTCGATTCCAATTTACCCATCTGGGAGTAGTTGACATACGGAGCACTGCCGCGAAGATTCAGGCCAAGGACTTTTGCGTTGGCGAGCCGATAGTCCACGTCGTGAAACAGCGGCAGCACCATGCCGGTATCCTGGAGAAAAGTTTCATACTTTCGGTATAGCAGCGAACGAACGCCAGGCCGACTCTCTGTGCGAGCTTCCTCGAGAATCTGATCACCATCCGCGGATGAGACATACGTGCGGTAAAGACCTACGCGCGAGTGAAAGAGCCCGTAAGTAAAGTCATCAGGATCGTCATAATCGACATTCCAGCGTCCAATAAACAGATCAATATTTGTGCTGTTTTGAAATGCTTCAAGATAAGAAGCCATTGTTGGAGTGACCACTTCCACCTTGACTCCAAGGTCTTCCCAGATTGATAAGACACTCGTTAGTAGTGCCTTATACCGATCTAGTAAGAGTGGATGGACGGCGGCGCGAAGACTCACTTGATCGACACCCGCTGCACGCAACATCGCCGCGGCTTCGTCTCGAGTAATAGTTTGACGTCGTCTTCCCGGATCGTAGCCCAGCATCCCGGGAGGAATCAGACAGACCGCAGGCTGCGCAAACCGACCTAATGTTTGCCAGACTACATCGTGAGTTCTGACCACACCTGAAAGAGCGCGACGAAGATCTGCATTCGCCGCAAGAGACCCGGAAGTGCAATTAAAGATTACGAAATAGGTGTTCTTACGCGGCGACTCTACAAAACCGCTTCGGATACGTACATCACGCAAAAACTCTTCGAGATCTTGCGGCGAAAGGTCGCGAGCGAGATCAATCTCTCCTGAACGCAATCCCGAAGATATTTCCGAGGCACTTAGACCAGCCCGAAACTCAACTTCATCGAGATGTGCGAGCGCTCCTTTCCAATAGTTTTGATTTCGCTCGATCACGATGTTGTCAGGTCGGTAAGAGATCAATCTAAAAGGTCCCGTACCAATTGGCATCGGCCCGTCCGCACTTTGAGTAACGCCGGTCTTGAAGTCTGTTAATAATGCGGGATAGATCGACAGCGGTTCTGTCAATTGGATTTCCAACTTAAAGTCGCTCTTAACCACGATACTGGCGAGGTTCGTCTCGCCACTCTTTGCAAAGTCGGCCGTTCCTTTGATCGCCGCAAACCCAGGTGGCAGTTCGCGAGCAACTCGAATACTCCGTTCAAACGAGTCCTTAACCGATTGAGCAGTCATCGGCTGTTCATTCTGAAAACGAACGTTTTCACGGAGCGTGAAGGAAACGGATTCGCCTCCGTCTGACACTTCCCATTTTTCACAAAGCGAAGGAATCAGGTTGCCTTCAAGATCCGTGGCAAGCAAAGTTTCAAAAACGTTCGCAAGAATCTCCTGTTCCTCGATGAGTTCCATGTTTACCGGATCGATCTCGCCTAATGGTGTGGCAATGCCGACCACTAATCTGCCGCCGTTTGGAATCTCTCTTTGAGGCTCGGTTTCTGTGACGACGGGGGCCAGTGAGGTGGCTTCTTCGAGATACTGATTGGCTTGTTCATACTCACCGCGTAGGTTAGCCAGCGTCGCTGCGAGAGTGAGCATATGACAAAGGCTTTCGGGCTTTTCTGCAGCGCGTGCAGCCTCGGTGGCCTGGTGGACCAGTCGAGTGGTTTCAATTACCTTGCGAGCTTGCCATGCTGTTTCCGTTGCGAAGAGAAGAGCGTCGACCGTTTTCGCTTTTTGATTCTGTCGCTCAAAGATTCTTCCAGCGCTTTCTGACTCTTTCAGGGCAGCGTCAATCTCACCATTCATGCGATACGCCTGGGCCAGCAACATTCGCGCATCACCTTCAAGTTGAGGATCGCCTTCCCATTCATCATCGAGAAACTCGAGTACAGTCTTGGCAGCGCGAGCAGACTCTTCAGGACTGAACGCGTCTAACGCAGCTTTCGACATACGCAGTCCGTATTCGACTGTCTTGTCGGGAACGTCACCTTGAGAGAAGTGGTGGACTAGTTGTGGATAGACGCGCTCGAGTCGACCGCGATGTCGCTTTTCGATCTCTTCAGCATATTTGCGATGGAGTGACCGCCGCTTTCGTCTCGAGATGGCGCCATAAAGCACATCGCGGACGACACCGCTGGCAAAGGTCATTCGATCGCCACGCGATTCACGCTCTTCTTCAAGCAATCCTTCTTCAACGAGGTGATCGATCGATTCTTCAACGTCCTTATCACCCGCTAGTGCTTCGAGATCGCGAAAGTCGAAAGACTTGCCGATTACGGACGCGAGTGAAAGTACCTCTCGCAACTCTTCAGGCAGACGCTCGATGCGCTTCTCTACTGCTTGTTGAATTGTGGCTGGTAACTCACCGGCGGAAAGATCAGTACTTGCACCCAGGCTCCACGCTCCAGTTTGGTCCTTGGCTATCCCGCCTGAGTCGAGCAACGAACGGACGAGCTCTTTCGTGAAAAACGGATTGCCCTCAGTCGCTTCGAACAGTTTCTCAACGAGGTTATCTGCTAGCTTGGGACCTCCGATCAATGTTTCAAGAAAGAGTCGATGCTCGGTTGCCGAGAATGGTCCAAGGGCAATCGCCGCAAAGCGTCGATCGCCGCGGAACGTGTCGAGCATTCGAACCAGTGGATGGTGTCGATCATCAACTTCGCTTGACCGGTAAGTTCCGACGATCAATGTCGGTGTCGGTCCGAGTCGCCGAACGATGTATTGCAACGCTTCAATCGAGATTTCAGCCGCGTGCAGATCCTCAAGGTAGAGAATCAGTGGCTGACCACTAGCCAATCGCGTAATAGTCCTGGCTAGTAGTTCGAAAATCTGAGTACGGTTTTCAGGCCCTTGTTGACCACCCACATGAGACAGCTTTGAGTCACCGGTTGCAGCACTTCGAATCTCGCTGATTTCACTAAGCATTGGAAACAAAGTGATTAGATCAGCGGCAACATCGGAAAAGTCCACACGATTGTTTGGTGAACTAATCGTGTCCTTGATTCGGAAGTACTCCTGTATTGCTTCGCAGAAACCCTGGTAAGGAAAGGCGCCACCCTGCTCGATTGTGCGTCCATGTAGTACTAACACTTTTCGTGCTCGCGCCAGATTTTCTATTTCATCGAGTAGCCGAGTTTTTCCAGCTCCAGGTTCTCCGGACACCACCACAAACTGACATTCGCCACTGATTGCAACGTTGAGTCGCTTCTGTAATTCAGCCAGCTCCTTCTCCCGGCCGATGAATGGCGAGAGCGCCACGCGAGGCATCATCATCGTCTTGGTCATTACCACTGACTTCACAAGATCACTCTGATGGAGCCGCGTTAGCGACCGGCGCAAAGAGTCAGCTACCTCAGCTGCACGTTGCGGTCTTTTCGATGGATCCTTTGCAATACATGCAAGGATGGCTTGCTCCAGATCTTCGCTGATGTCAGCGCCCATTGCTCTCGGTGATTGAGGGATTTCATGCACGATCCTGTAAAGGACCGACTGAAGCTCGCCGGCGAATGGAGGTTCGCCAGTCATGCATTCATAGAGGACAGTGCCGAGTGAGTAAATATCAGTACGATTGTCGATGTTGCTGCCGGCAACTTGTTCAGGGCTCATGTAAGACAGTGTGCCAGCAATAGTTCCTGTCTTAGTAATTCGACTTTCAGCAGCACCACGCGCCAAACCAAAGTCCATGATCCTCACGCGCAATCGTGAGTCTTCGCGGACTACCATGACGTTCTCAGGTTTGATATCGCGATGACTCACACCACGCGAGTGACTGTATTCAAGTGCTTCTGCTACCTGAATTCCGATGTCTATGACTTCACCCAACGTGAGTGTGGCATCGCGGTGGAACCACCTCAGATTGGTCCCTTCAACGACAGGCATAACGAAGAAGAGCGAACCTTCGTGTTTGCCGTAATCGAAGATCGGCACCACTGCAGGATGGTCCATTTGAGCGACCAGTTGTGCTTCTCGTTGAAAGCGCTGTTCAGTCTCAGGATTGAGAAGTGTCGGAGGGATGAGCTTGATGGCGACATCACGATTCAGGAGCGGATCGCTGGCACGGTAGACTACGCCCATTCCACCACGACCCAACTCTGACTTGATACTATAGCGATTAGATAAATTTTGCCCGATCATGTTCTACCCTTTTGTATGAAAACTTCGTACTGTGCTCGAAACCTAAGGATCCTAATGTTTACAACGTAAAAACTGGTGTCAGCGGGTCATCCAAAATGCAGGAGTTGCCGACCACCGACACAATAGCCAGGGTCCGATACGCTTCAGAGGCTCTATTCAAAACAGGACAGTGCCTCTGATGAGAAATCGAAGAAATCTATTTTCGAACAGTGCTGTCAACCAGGAGTACCAAGTCTGGGCATTGTGATTTTTCAGGAGCCACTAGTGTGTCGGACATTGATTCACTACCTACGCACATTCTTTATCACCACCACATCTCGATTGCGTGACCCACGTGCGACTGCCAGGCGAGTACCGTCCGGATTCAGCGCAAAAGCCGCTATCTGAAACTCCTTGAAGTCCGTCAACTGCTTTGGCTTTTCACCGTTGATAGGTTGCGTCCAGACGTTTGACGTCGTGCCCTGGGTGTTCACGAAGAGTATTCCATTACCTGCTTTGTTCCAACTAAGGCCGGCGCCGATATTGGTTGTGACTGGTAAGTCGATAACTTTAAGTGGCTCACCACCATCAATCGATACAATCCCGAGTTGCACCGGTTTACTCTTTTCACGGATAAAGTAGGCGACGGATTTACCATCGGGGGAAATCGACGGAGAAATCGAATCGATATTCGTCAACTGCACTGCGGCACCACCCTTAAGAGGCACTCGCCAGATTCGAAACTTGCCGTCAGCCCTGCTTGTGTAGACTAGCCAATCTGCGTTCACTGACGCGGCTGCAAATGCTGCATCGCCCTTCTGAACCACCCTACGCATGTTTTGCCCATCTGAATCCATCTGATAGAACGCGTTCCCCGGAAGTAACTCCTTTGTGGACAGGTTGACTTCTCGACTCAAGAAAGTTATTGAGTCGCCGTCTAGTGAAAGTGACGGTAACAACTTTCCGTATGAATATTCCCTGGTTAATGGCTTTGGATTACTGCCGTCGGCGTCCATACGCCAGATGTTCTGAGCGCCACCTTCACTCGAAACAAAAACAATCTTCCCGTCCCGGGTCCAGCAGATCCCTCGTTCACCGTCGTCCGCCGCAGTTTTTGAGTTGATGCCTACTGAATTTGAGAAGTCATTTTCCGTCGTGAGCCAGATGCCCATCGAATACTGACGCTGAACCGCAACGATGGTTTGCGAGTCCGCTGTCATATTGAAGTCTTCATAGCTGGAAAGATCATTAGTCACGTTCTGGACTTCACCGCTGGGATACGACGCGTATCTAATCTGGTAGCGTTGGCCCATGTCCGCGGCATAGGGTGTGTAGACCAGGCCCTTTCCATCCTTTGTCCACGCGATCTTACTAATGCGAAGCAGCTTTTCTTCTTTCAATGGAATTGGCGATTCGATACCAGTAGCCACATCGACCACTGCCATTCCACCAGCGTATGTTGCGCCGCGGGTTAACGTCGGTACTGCGATCAGTTTTCCATCGGGCGACCACGAAACTTCATCTCCATAAACCTTCGGATATTTGCGCGTCACCAGGATTCGTTCGTTTAGACCCTGTTCGTTGGCGATGATGATCGAGTTATCGCTTTCCAACACTCTGATGAATGCGATGTTGGTTCCATCCGGCGAGAACGAGATTTGACTATCAACTCCGGTAATCAATTTACGGCGATTGAGTCCCAGCGTTGTTATCTGAAAAAGCGAAGAAGGTTGGCCTACAGCTTCGGTCCCCACAAAGTAGAGAAAATTTCCATCGCTCGAGAATTTCAAGTAATCGTACTTGGTTTCACCGGCTGGTGCGATTTGCGTATCACCTGCACTCGCAGTTTGTCTTAGCCAGAGACTGTGTTTGCCATCCTCATCTTTTACATACGCAATGATTTTTCCGTCTGGCGAAATTGCAACCGCCCTCGTAAGGCCATGGGCGGTCAATACATCTAGTTTGACTGACTGAAAATTCGTGTCGCTAGCAGGCTCCTGGCGGAAATATTTCCAGTAGACACCAGCGGTTAAACCCAGGATCAAAAGCGGGGCGACAAACCAGAGCAACGACCGGCGTGATTTAGTCGCGGGAGCTTCTGTCGTCTTGATTGCGGGAATATTAAGCCTGGTAACTGCACTATCTAATGAACCCGTTTGCGAGTCGTGCAGAATTGTTTTTAGATCGGCACGCAGTTCCGACATGCTCGCATATCGTTTTTCAACATCCTTCGCCATCGCGCACTTAACGATTTGGTCCAACTCGGGCGGGATTTCTTTTTTCAGTTCGCTGAGTGCTGGTGGAACTTTGTTGAGAGTTGCGTTGTAGATCGCCGCGTCGCTAACGCCCTGGAATGGCGTCCCGCCTGACAACATCTCGTACAGGACCACACCGAAACTAAAAATATCCGTTCGTTCATCAACGCGCTCGCCAAGAATCTGTTCGGGCGACATGTAGTTGATGGTGCCCATCACCCGATGAGGAGCTGTGTGCTCTCGAGTTTCAGGGTTCACCGAGTCACGTGCCATCAGTTTAGCCAGGCCGAAATCCAATACCTTCACAATCCCATCCTGTCGGATCATGATGTTTGCTGGTTTGATGTCGCGGTGAATGATTCCGACCGAGTGGGCTGACTTGAGAGCGCGGGTGATTTGGAGAGCAATCTTGACAGCTTCCTGCCATGAGATTGGTCCAGATGCGATTCGTTCGCGGAGAGTTTGTCCTTCAATGAACTCGGTCGCGATGAAGTTGCCGGCCTCAGTTTCTTCAATCGCGTAAATGGTGATGATGTTTGGATGGTTTAGTGCAGAGACTGCGCGAGCCTCTCTCTTGAAGCGTTCGATTCGCTCTACGTCAGTTTCAAACTCTGCCTTAACAATCTTTAGAGCGATCTGGCGATGGAGTTTTGTGTCTTCGGCCAGGTAGACGTCGCCCATACCACCTGAACCGAGGAGGCTTATGATTTTGTAATGACTGATCTGTTTACCGATTAAGCTCGCTTTCTTTGCCTTCTCAGCGAACATCTCGGCAGCTAGAGAGAGCGGTGGTTGTTCGAAGAAGTTGTTCGACTCCTTCTTGATAGCGAGAAGTGATCCCAGTTCACGACGCAACTCGTGATCGTCACCGCAGCTCTTATTAAGGAACGCTTCGCGAGCGTCCGGCGAAAGCTCCAGCGCGGAGTGATAGAGATCTTCGATTTGGTTCAAGCGTTGACGATCCATTCAGTGGGGGTCCTGATCGCTTCCACCGTGTTCGTTTAGGGAAATAGGAGAACCTTTTTTACTGCAAATGGAAACTCTTTGATTCTTTGTGCCTTCGTGACTTTGTGTTTACCGACTCGTTCATCATCACAGTTTGGAGACATAGAGGATCACGGAGGGGACCTACCGTTCGAGTTCGCGTAACAACCAGGTCTGGGCAAAACTCCAATCTCGTTTGACTGTCTCTGGGGAAACCTTTAATACGCCCGCGATCTCTGCCACATTCAATCCGCCGAAAAACTTCATTTCGACAACCCGAACTTTTCGTTCGTCCAGTGCTGCCAACCGGTTGAGAGCATCATCGAGTGCGACGATTTCTTCTGACGATTGGTTTGTGACTCGCATGTTTTCCTCAAGCGTGACTCTCTCCTGCCACCCACCTCGTTTCTGATTGTTCTTCGACCGTGCGTAATCCACCAGGATGTGCCGCATCGCCTTTGCTGCCACTCCGAAGAAATGGTTGCGACTTTGCCAGTGTCTCACTTCGCCGCCTGCAATCTTCAGATAGGTCTCGTGAATCAGGTCGGTAGTTTGAAAAGTATGGCCTGAAGGCTGACCGCGCATATGCTTTCGAGCCATCAGTCGAAGCTCGTGGTAGACCAGCGGCATCAACTGCTCTAAAGCGTAGTCATCGCCCTTACTCCAATCAATCAGCAGAAGTGAAATCTGATGCAAGTTATTGTCTAGCGTCATCTGGGTCGAGAAGTTGGCGCGAATTATACACCACGCCCCGGAAAAACTCTTTGCTGAGCATGACACTTTCCAGCTCCGAATCTCGTGTAGTGAGGTAAGCACACAGTTTGAGAATTAGTTAAATCGGAAAACTCTCTTACCAATCAATCCCCGAGGACGATATGAACAACAACATATCCCCAGTCAAGTCGAAGATAGCTAAGCTTTTGGCCCTCCTAGTCACGGTTCTTGCTCTTTTGGTGTGTTCAGCACCGGCAGCAACTCAAAGCCCGCTACGACCTGGGTCTGGAAAACGGAAAACGACTGGAAAGAAACTTTTCGAATTCTCATCGTCACACATAACGACTGCACGGATCACTTTGCCAAGTTCAAGTTCAAATAGATCACTCGAACACGACAGTAGAACTCTATTCATCAATTTATCAGCGCCCGCGTGGGCATCGGGAGAGCGCAACAGATCAAGAAAGGAGAACGAAAACGAGAAAGGTCATTTTAGCAAACAGAACTTTAGCTGATTGCGTCACAATTGACCGAAGCAAGAATTCAGTTTTCTTCGAGTCGTCAACGGACGTGGGCTTAAAGATCCAGACCCATCGAGTGGCCAAAACCAACGTCTATCAGTCGCAACCCAATGTAGCACCCGGCGAACGTGAGTCGTCCATACTTCCACCCCAGAGGAGAAACTTTATGAAACGCAATCGCATGTTAGTTAGCTCGCTGATCGTTTTGGTTTTAATGGTTAGCGTCGTCGTCGTAGCCCAGGTCAATCGTCCTTTCCGCAGCGGATCTGTTTGGTCCGTCAGTTTTATCAGGATGAAACCCGGCATGGAGAACGCTTATCTGAATTATATCGCCAGCGAATGGAAGCGGGAGCAGGAGGCGTTCAAAAAGGATGGGCAGATCCTTTCCTACAAGGTGATCACTACCGAAGCCCATGGTTCGAATGATTGGAACATCATGCTGATGACCGAATACAAGGATCTGGCAACTATGGAGGCTAACGAAACCAAAGCCGACAACCTGGCCCAGGCCGTTTCTGGCAACGATGAAAAGCAGATGCAGGGGTACCGAGACCGTTTGCAAATTCGAGAAGTTCTGGATGTTCGCACTGCACGCGAAATCGTACTGGAACCACGCCGATAACCGGAACGGAGGTTGGGAGCGCAGGCGTCCGCGACTGGTCCGCAAAATCAGTGATACGAACGATGCAGGCGAAAACGCCTGCGCTCCCAGTAGCAGCGGTCCCTACGTGCGGACTAGTATAACGTCGCTGCGTACCACGTTTCTCGATCGGCAACGTCGCTTCCGTCAGCAGATCACCTGACTCCGGGAATTCCTCACCAGGTTGGACCACTTCCCAACGCCCCTGGAGACGACCGGTGCCCGTATAAATATGTTCTGCGCCGAATGAAACTGAATTGAGTGGCTAGTTTGGGATCACAACTTGACGTTTCATTTTGAGCGATTCAACGAATTGGGGAACTAACTGAAGGACTTATTTAAGATGAAGTTCGGCTTGCACCATAGCTACATATTGCTTCATAGCCGATTTGTAGTTGGTGATCGTTTTAGGTGCTCTCATTCCAGCAATCTGTTGCGCAATCTGATCAACTTGGCGGTTGGTCGACAGAATTGACGGTGCAATGTCTTTGCCAATTAAGTCGGATACGGTGTTCAGGTAGGAAACATATGAATCGGGAGAAGAAGCCACGACATCATTTGAACCGACTCCTCGAGCGATAATCCACGCGTAGTATTGACTTTGGTAACGAATCATCTTGGTCAATCCTCCAATGCTAACAAGCAAACCGCTCCGCCAATCCTTCCAGGGTCATATTCTCCGCGATTGCATCATGCGGAATAAGGAGATATTTCCACGGCTTGCCGTCGTAAGTCGCCGCGTAGTCGCTTGCGTGGTTGCACCACTCCACGGCAGCATCCCTTTTTGCGAGAACCTCTGCGTCTTCCATCTGGTTACGCGCCTTGGGCTCCAGCATATAAATCGCATCTTGCGTTTCGGCCACGAAATCGGGCTGGTATTCAGGATGCTCTGCGCCCCACTTGTAGTAGATCTGGAACTGCCCTTTTGCCGGCTTGAACCACTTCAACGACTCTCGGTCTAAGATCACAGAGAGCATGCGCTCGGAGTCGGATTGGAATTTTTCAGTGGCGTAAAGGCCTCGAGCGAATCCGGTAAAGAGGTATCGCGACATATTGCTTTTGTCGGCTGGAGCCTGCCGAAAGTCGAGCTTAGAGTCTTTCAGAATCTGTGCATATGCTCGCTCAGGCTTGAGTTCGGTGAAGCCCTTCTTGATCTGCACTTCATAGCCAACCGCTTCTTCCCAATAATGCTCCTCCA
>Ga0209485_1000242_pt1 | contig 17855 bp, 11 predicted proteins | sample NCAS100_FD_187516 | JGI IMG/M metagenome (GOLD analysis project Ga0209485, IMG submission 187516) | Agricultural soil microbial communities from Utah to study Nitrogen management - NC AS100 (SPAdes) (version 2) | ecosystem: Environmental > Terrestrial > Soil > Agricultural land | place: USA... | reverse complement strand
ACCAGGGCGTAGTCGCCGTGCCGGCGCGCCAGCTCGAGAAAGGCCGCGCCGCTCCGGGGAAGCGCCGGCGGAATCTCGACCCGGGTGATCAGCTCTCCCGGTTCGAGCGCGGTCGCGAACAGCCCGGTGAAGAACTCCGGGGCCGAGATCACCCGGCTGCCCCGGGTGCTCTCCACGACCAGGCGGGCATCCAGCGCCACTATGACCGCGGGAAGCTCGGCCGCGGGATCGGCGTGGGCGAGGCTTCCTCCCAGCGTGCCCCGGCTCCGGATCTGGCTGTGGGCGATGAAGGGCATCGCGAGACTCAGGAGCGGTGCCCGGGCGCGGACCAGCGGGCTCCGCTCGACCGCGCTGTGCCGGGTCATCGCGCCGATCGCGAGCCCGCCGTCCGCCGACTCGCTGATGCCGGAGAGCTCGCTCAGCTGGTTGAGGTCCACCAGCGCGGCGGGGGCAGCGAGCCGGAAATTCATCGCCGGGATCAGGCTCTGGCCTCCCGCCAGCGGCTTGGCTCCGGCATGGGCGCCCAGCAGGGCCAGCGCATCCGGCAGCGAGGCAGGCCGGTGGTAGCCGAACTCGGGCGGCTTCATGCCGCTCCTCCGGCGAGGCGTCGCTCCAGCTCCCGGGTCATGGCTTCGAGTCCCTGGCGCAGCAGCAGCTTGCTCACCGAATCGAGCAGCCGCTGGCCGACCGCGGCGATTTTGCCGCCCACCTGGAGGTCGGCCTGGTAATGCATCCGGGTGGAGACCCCTTCGTCCGCCAGGGAGATCGTGGCGAGCCCGCGGGTAAAGCCGAAGCCGCCCCGGCCATCGATCTGCATGGTATAGCGCTCGGGCACGAGCTGATCGGTGATGACGATGGAGACGTCGAAGGTCGCCGCGGAAATGGGGCCGATCCCCATCGCCATGGTCCCCTCGTACCGGTCGGGGCCGTTCCGGGTGATTTTCGCGCTGCCCGGCATCGTCTTGGCCAGCACGTCGGGATCGAGCAGGAGGTTCCACACCACCTCGCGCGGCCCGGGAAACAGATGGACTCCCTCAACGATCATGAGGTGCCTCCGCGCGCCTGCGCGATCAGGGCGTGAAGCCGGCTCGGGCTCAGCGGAATTTCGGTGATCTCGACCCCGGTCCCATGGAGGGCGTCTTCCACCGCCTGCGCGAAGGCCGCCCCGGTGGGAATCGCGCCGGCCTCGCCCACCCCCTTGACCCCGAGCGGGTTGAGCGGCGAGGGCGTTTCGATGTGGGCCAGCTCCACCGTGGGCACGTCCAGCGCGGTCGGCAGCAGGTAGTCCATGAACGAGGCGTTCATCAGCTGCCCGTTGTCGTCGAAGCTCAGCTGCTCGTAGAAGGCGTTGCCGATACCGTGGGCGACCCCGCCCTGCACCTGGGCCTCCACCACCATCGGATTGATCACCCTGCCGCAATCGTGCACCACGACGTAGCGGGAGATCTTCACCTCGGCGGTCTCCGGATCCACCTCGACCCGGATGGCGTGCACCCCGCTGGCGGCGTTGCCACGATCGGGCCCGAAATAGGCCGTGGCCTCCAGACCCGGCTCGGTGCCGGGGGTGACCGCGCCGCGCAGGGGATTGGCCTTGCGGGCCAGCTCGCCCAGGGTCAGGCCCCGATCGGGGGCTCCCCGCACCGACGCGCGCCCGTCGAACAGCTCGACTTCCGCCTTGGCGCAGCCCAGCAGCCCGGCTGCAAGGGCCAGGATTTTGGCGCGAACCTTGAGCGCCGCCGCGTGGCAGGCGCTTCCCGCCACCACCGCGCCCCGGCTGGCAAAGGTTCCGGTGCCCCAATTGAAATCGCGGGTGTCGCCGGTGCTCACCTGCACCTGCGATACGTCCACGCCCAGCTGCTCCGCCACCAGCTGGGCGAAGGTGGTGAAGTGGCCTTGCCCCTGGGTCCCGACGCCGGTGGCGACCCGCACCAGGCCGCTGGGCTCGACCGTCACCCGGGCGCCCTCGTACGGTCCGATCCCGGTGCCTTCGATGTACGACACCACCCCGATGCCGACGTGGCGGCCTTCGGCGCGCAGCCGGGGCTGCTCCTGCTCCACGAAGTCGGCGTAGCCGATCAGCTCGACGGCTTTCTCCAGCGCGGCAGGATAGTTCCCGCTGTCATAGACCAGGGGACGGAAATCCTGGAACAGGATCTCGTGATCGTAGGGAAAGGCGTCCGCCGGGATGTAGTTGCGGCGCCGGATCTCGACCCGGTCGATCCCCAGCTCGCGCGCCGCGAGATCGAGCAGCCGCTCCATCACGAAGACCCCGTGCTGCCGTCCCGCGCCCCGGACCGGCGTCACGATGGGGCGGTTGGTGAAGACCGCCTTGAACTCGCTGTCGTAATGCGGGACGAGATACGGTCCGAGCAGGGTGCACTGGCTATTGATCGGCACCGTGAGGCCGTAGGGGTCGTAGGCGCCGGTGTCGTGGAGAAACACGTCCTTCACCCCAAGAATCCGTCCATCGGCCGCGACGGCCAGCTCCGCGTCGTGAATCTGGCTGCGTTCCTGGGTCGTGGCGTAGAAATTCTCCCGGCGGTCCTCGATCCATTTGACCGGACGCCCCAGCTGCCGCGCCGCCCAGGGGACCAGCACCTCTTCGGGGTAGAACATCATGATCTTGGGGCCGAAGCCGCCCCCGATGAACGGGGCGATTACCCGCACCTGCGATTCGCCCAGCCCGAGCATCGCGGCGAGCCCGTTGCGAATCGGTATCGGCGCCTGGGTGGTGTCCCAGACCGTCAGCTCGCCGGCGCGTCCGTCCCACGCCGCGACCACTCCGCGATTCTCGATCGCCGCCGAGGCCCCCCGGTCGTAGTGGAACCTCCGCGCGATCACCCGGGCAGCCGACCCCCGCACCGCGGCGTAGTCGCCTTTCTGCTGGCGCACCTGGGCCGCGAGGTTGCTCCCGAATTGGTCGTGCACCAGCGGCGCGCCGGGCAGGAGCGCGGCCTCGAGCCCGGCCACCGCGGGGAGCGGATCCACCTCGACCACCACATGCTCCAGCGCGTCCTCGGCCAGATAGCGGCTCTCCGCCACCACCATCGCCAGCGCCTCGCCGCAATGCCGGATCTTGTCCCGCACCAGCGGCACCTGGGTCGCCGCATTGAAGATCAGGCCCGGCACCGGGGGAGGAGGTACCAGCAGCGGGCCGGGACGCCAATAATCCCCCAAGTCCGCGGCGGTGTAGACCGCGACGACGCCGGGACGGCTCCGGGCCGCCGTGACATCGATGCGACGCAGGATTCCGTGGGCGTCGTCGCTCCGCAGGAATGCCACCTCCAGCATTCCAGGCAGCTCGACATCGTCGATGAAGAGGGCCCGGCCGGTGAGCAGCTTGGCGTCTTCCAGCCGAAGCACGCGCTGTCCCATGTAGCTCGCGTGCTTCACCTGGCGCCCTCATACTTCACCACCCGCTGGACCGCGGCCACGATGTTGGCGTAGCCGGTGCAGCGGCAGAGGTGACCGGAGAGGGCTTCACGGATTTCGTTTTCGGTGGGAGTTGGATGATCCCGCAGGAAGGGGATCAGGGTCATCAGGATGCCCGGGGTGCAGAAGCCGCATTGCAGCGCGTGGGTCTCGTAGAAGGCGCGCTGCACCGGATGGAGGGTCTCCCCGCTGGCGAGCCCTTCCACGGTGTCCACCGCATGCCCGTCGGCCTGCACCGCGAACATGAGACAGGAGCGGGCCGGCTCGCCGTCGAACAGGACCGTACAGGCGCCGCAGACCCCGTGTTCGCAGCCGACGTGGGTGCCGGTGAGCCCCAGGTCGTGGCGCAGGAAGTCGCTCAGGAGCAGGCGGGCCGCCACCTCGCGTGCGTGGCGGGTCCCATTCACCGTCACCTCGATGGGGTGCTGGCCGTTCACGCGGGGGCTGCCTCCGGGATGGAGGGTGAACGATACGCCCGGGGTAAGGGGGCGCAAGGGGAAAGACGCGGAGGACGCGGAGGACGCGGAGGACGCGGAGGACGCGAATTCCAATCGAAGGAGGCGCATGAGTCCTGAAAAGCCGTCCGCCGAGCCACTGGTCACCGGCCCGGGCGCCCCGCCGCCCAGGGTCCAGCGCTCCCTGCGCTTCCGGATCGTGCATGCCCTGATCACCGGCTTCGCGACCCTGGGTGGCGCGATCGTAGGCTTCATGGTCACCCTGGCGCTGGTGGTGATCGAGGCGCGATTCGGCCGGTACATCTTCGGGATGGACGACCTCCTGGCGTTCCGGCTCGATCTCCTTCCCATCCCCCTGGGCGCGTGGGCCGGGTTCCGGCTCCACCATCGTCGTTCCCATACCGTGGGCTGGGCCACCGTCCTCGGGTTGCTCGGAATGATCGTGGGCATTGTGATCGGCAAGGTGCTGGGTACGATCGCCTGGCGCGACAGCGCCGGCCCCTGGGCGGGCGCGGTGATCGGCGGGGCATTCGGGCTGGTCGGGGGGTGCGTCGGCTCGCTCAAGGTGCGTCGCAAGCCCAAGAATCCCCTGGTCACCGCGGCGGCCGGTGTGGTGGGCCTCCTGGGACTCTTCGTATTCGGGGTCTTCGGCGCCACCAACCTGCTCGAGCTCGATCCCTTCGAATTCCCGGAGCCCGCTCCCATCCAGATGCCGGAGCCCGCCCGGGTGGATGCGGTGGTGTTCCTGGTGGGCGACGCCGGCGCCACGCTCAAGAATCACACCCCGCTGCTGCCCGCGCTCCAAGCTCAGGTCGAGCAGTGGTCCGCCGCGCTCCGCCGGGATTCCGCCGTGTCGATCCTCTTCCTGGGTGACAACGTCTACCCCCAGGGGGTGCACGACCGGGAAGATCCGCTTTTCGAAACCGATTCGCTGCGGCTCTGGGGTCAGATCGACCTGGTGGCCGGACCCGCAGCCCTGCGGCACCGCACCCTGGGCCTCTTTGTCACCGGCAATCACGACTGGGGCAATACCGTCGGAGAAGCGGGAACCAAGCGGGTCCAGAACCAGTCGGAGCAGCTGGCCGCGGGAAGGAAGGCCGGCCGCTACGTCGCGCTGCTTCCTGCGCCCAGTGACCCCGGCCCCGTGGTGCGGGATCTCCGCCGCAACGTGCGGATTGCCTTCATCGACACCCACTGGTTTCTCCAGGAGCGATCCTCTACTCAGCACGCCCAGTTTTTCGAACGGCTGACCAAGGCGCTGAACGGCTCGCGGGACCGCGAGGTCATCCTGGTCGCCCATCACCCCTACTACTCCGCCGGACCTCATGGCGCGATCGTCCCGGGCTACCACACCCTCGGGGTCGCGTATGTCCTGAAGCAGGCCGGTGCGCTGGTCCAGGATCTCAATTCTCCTCCCTACGACGCCCTGCTCGCCGGATTGCGGACGACATTCGAGGCCAGCCACAAGCCGCCGCTGATCTATGCCGGGGGCCACGACCACTCCTTGCAGGTTCTGACCGGAGCCGACGACGCCGATCCCCGCTTCGTGCTGGTGAGCGGCGCCGGCAGCAAGGTGTCCTCGCTCCAGATGGGACCCGGACTGGTGTGGGGAGGGGCGGAACCCGGCTACATGATGCTGGTGTTCCGGAAGGACGACGCGGTGGATCTCTTCGTGATAGCGGGCGACAAGCAACATCGCGAATGCGCCGGCACCGATTCGGTGGTCGCGGCCTGCATGGCGGCGGGGCGGGCGGCGTTCAAGGTCGTGTATTCGGCGTCCCTGCTGGGGCCATCCAAGGCACCCCGCGAGCTCATTCCAGTGTCATCCGACACGATGGACCCCGGAACCCCCTGGTGGAGCGGCCCTGAAGAGGCCCCCGGTGTGGCCGCCGCGGAGGATCCCGAAGCGGAGCCCGAGTTCGCGCCGCCGGCGGTGCCGCTCCGGGTGCTGCTGGAAGGGGCCGATTCGGTCACCGCTGCGCCGGGCCGGGCCTATCCCGCCGGGCGGCTGCGGCGGATTTTCGCGGGAGATCTCAACCGGCACCTGTGGAGCGTCCCGGTGCGGCTCCCGGTTGTGAATCTGGAAACGGTGGGAGGCGGCCTCGACCCCGTCAGAATCTTCGGAGGCAAGCAGACCGTGAGCCTGCGTTTCCGGGCCGGCAACGGATTCGAATACAACTTTCGCCCCGTGGTCAAGAGCGCCGGGGATGTGCTCCCGCGCTGGGTGCGGGCCAAGTGGCTCCACGCCGCGCTGAATGATCAGATGGCGGCGCAGTTTCCCTTCGGGGCGGTGGTGGTTTCTGCGCTCCAGGATGCGGCGGGGATCGCCGCGCCCCGCCCGGTGCCGGTGGTGATGCCCAACGAGCCCCGGCTGGGCCGCTACCGTCCGGTGTTTGCCGGACGGGTCGGTCTCCTGAGCCTTCACGCCAACGAGCGGGAGAGGAATCGTCCCGGATACGCAGGGTACCGCAAGATCATCGACGGCGACGAGGTCTTCGACTCGGTGCGCGCCGATCCGAAGAGCTCCTTCGACGACCGCTATTACCTGCGGATCCGGCTGATCGATATGCTGGTAGGCGACTGGGACCGGCATCCGGGCCAGTGGCGCTGGGGTCGGCGCGACGTCGAGGGCGAGACCCAGTGGCGGCCCATCCCCGAAGACCGGGACTGGGCCTTTGCGCGGATGGACGGACTGGTTGGGAGAATCGCCCGCTGGCTGCTCCCCAGGTACGTCGGATTCTCGGACGAATTCCCGCCGGTCAAGCGCCTGGCCGAGTCAGGGTCGCCTAATGATCACCGGGTGCTCAACCGGCTCGATCGCGAAGCGTTCCTGGCGGAGGCTCGCGCCCTCCAGGTGGCGCTGACCGACTCGGTCATCGAGGCCGCGGTGCTCGCGCTGCCGAGGGCCTACCTGGCCCATGAGCACGATCGCCTGGTTCCTGCGCTCAAGGCCCGCCGCGACCAGCTGGTGGAGTACGCGGACGACTACTACCGGTTGCTGGCGAAGAGCCTCCTGGTCCACGGCGCCGATCCAGTCGTGGATATCGTCGAATTCGAGCGGATGGATGGGGATCGGGCCCGGATCCGGGTGCGCACCGAAGGCCCGGAGGGGGCGGTGCGGTTCGAGCGGGTCATCGACGGACGGGATACCCGCGAAGTCATCCTGTTCATCGACCCGGCCAAGGATCAGGTCCGGGGCTCCGACGGTCTACCGTTCAAGGTCGTGGTGGCGCCTCCCCTCAAGCCCTAGCGCCGGGCTTCGCGCTCCCAGCCGCCGCCAACGGCCTTGTACAGCCGGACCGTTGAGCTCAGATAGAGGCGCTCGGTCTGGGCGAGAGCGAGCTGGGCGCTGAAGAGCCCGCGCTGGGCATCCAACACCTCGAGATAGCTGGATACGCCGCTCTCGTAGCGGCGCTGGGCCAGGGTGAGGGCCCGCTCCAGCGCCTGCACCTGGGTGTGCTGCGCAACCAGCTGATCCCGGGTGAGCCGGAGTCCCGCCAGCGCGTCGCCCGCTTCCTGAAAGGCCGTGAGGATTGTGCCTTGGTACCGCGCGCGCGACTGCTCGGCGCGCGCCCGCGCCGCGCGCTGCTCGTTGAGGAGCCTTCCGCCGGTGAACAGCGGCATCGTCAAGCCGAGCTGGAGCCCATAGATCTCGGCCGAGGTGCCGAAGAGATCGTGAAAATCCTGGCGCTGCCGTCCGTACGATCCGGTGATCGCCACCCGGGGCAGCCGGTTCCCCAGCGCGACGCCGACCCGGGACAGCGCGGCGGACAGCTCCCGCTCCGCCCGCCGGACATCGGGCCGCCGCACCAGCAGCTCGCCGGGAATCGAGTCCGGCACGGCGACGGCCCGCACCGCTTCCGCGAGAGGACGGCCCCGCGGCAGCGGACCCGGCATCCGTCCGAGAAGAACACTCAGCTGATGTTCTTTTTCGGCCCGCTGGCGGGCGAACTCCGCCACCCGGCCGGCCGGCGCGGCCGCCTCCGCCTCGAACTGCCGCACATCCAGCTCCGAGATGACGCCCTCGGCGAATCGGCGACGGGCCAAAGCCAGGGTCGACCGGCGCGATTCCAGGGTCTGCTCCGAGATGGCGAGGTTCTGGTCCAGCTCCCGCAATTCCAGATACCCGGTGACCACGTCGCTCACCAGGGTGACCACGGCGGCGCGCTCGTCCTCTTCCCGGGCTAGAAGATCAAACCGGGCCGCCTGCGCCTGGCGCCGGAGCCTTCCCCAGAAGTCGAGCTCCCAGGCCAGGTCCGCCGTGATCCGGACCACGTCGAAGTTCTGGGGTGGGAAGGAGCCGAACGTGCTCTGGTTCTTGCTCGCGGCCGCGCCGGCGCCGATCTGGGGGAAGAGCTCGCCTCGTGCCGCGCCCAGGAGGGCCCGGTATTCCCTGACCCGCTCCACCGCGAGCGCGAGATCCCGGTTGTTGGCGAGCGCCGATTCGACCAGCGCAACCAGTACCGAGTCGTTGAGCACCGCGAGCCAGGGCCGGTCGTCGGTGGAATCGAGGGCCAGCGGCCTGGGCACCCAGAGGGCCGCACCCGAATCGCCGGGCTGAGGAGCCCGTACCACCGCGAGTGAGTCGAGGAATTCCCGGGCGGGCCGGCCGGTGAGGCTGTCCTCCCGCCGCGCTGCGGCGGGGGCCGGTCCTTGTGCCCGGGTGGAGGGACCCACCGCGCACCCGGCCAGCATCAGCAGGCTCGGCAGCAGGCGGCCCGCCCTGGTCACCGGGAGGGCTCCTCGGCCGGAGCGGATCGGGGCACGGGTGCCCGCGACATCCCCGCGATCACGGAGAAGAACAGGGGGATGAAGAAGATGCCCACCAAAGTGGCTACCAACATGCCGGCAAAGACGCCGGTGCCGATCGAGTGCCGGCTCACCGCCCCGGCGCCTCCCGCCACCACCAGCGGCAGCACACCCAGGATGAACGCCAGTGAGGTCATCAGAATGGGCCGCAGCCGCTGACGGGCCGCCTGGGTGGCGGCCTCGCGAACCGGAAGCCCCCGGGCCCGCAGCTCACTGGCGAATTCCACGATCAGGATGGCGTTCTTCGCCGCCAGACCGATTACGGCGATCATGCCCACCTGGAAATACACATCGTTCGACATGCCCCGCAGCCACGCGCCGAGCAGCGCACCGAAGACGCCGAAGGGCACCCCGAGCAGCACCGCGAAGGGAATCGAGAAACTCTCGTACTGCGCCGCGAGCACCAGGAACACCATGATCAGGCCCAGCCCGATGACCAGGGCGCTGCTGCCGCCCGAGATCCGCTCCTGGTAGGACTGTCCGCTGTAGGCGTACCCGATGCCCTGCGCGGCGTACTTCTCGGCGACCAGGCGCTCCACCGCGGCCAGCATGTCGCCCGAGCTCTTGCCGGGTTTCGGCTGTCCCGTCACCAGCGCGGAGGGAAACCCGTTGAACCGCTGGATGATGCTGGGACCGCCCCGCATCTCGCTGGTCACCAGGGCGGACAGCGGCACCATCTCGCCGGTTGCGCTCCGGACATGAAACCGGCCGATGTCTTCGGGCCGTTGCCGGAACTCCGGCAGCGCCTCGGCCTGCACGCGGTAGGAGCGGCCGTAGAGGTTGAAATCGTTGATATAGAGGTTCGACAGCATCGCCTGGAGGGTGGAGAAGATCTGTCCCGGCACGATCCCGCGCGCGTAGGCGGCATCCTGGTTGACGGTGACATACAACTGGGGCACCTCGGCCCGGATCAGCGCGGTCACGTTCTGGATTTCCGGCAGCGCGTTGGCGTCCTGGGCAAAGCTCGCGGCGATCCGGGCAAAGTCGCGGTAGTCTCCTCCCGCGCGCGCCTGGAGGTTCATCTCCAGCCCGCTGGTGCGTCCCAAGCCGGGGATCTCGGGGAAGTTGAAGCCGAACGAGACGGCCTCCTTGAGGCCGAACAGCTGGCCGTTGACCCGCCCGAGGATGGCCTCGAGGCTCTGCTCCTTCCGGGTGCGTTCCTCCCACGGTTTGACCCGGACGAACATCGTGGCGCTGTTGGTCTGCTGGGAAAACGTCAGCAGGTCGAGGCCCACCAGGGTCACCGCCGATTCCACCGAGGAATCGGCCAGCACGATCCTCTCGACCTGGGCCACGACCTCCTCGGTGCGCTGCCGGGAGGCGGCGTCGGGCAGCTGCACCGCGAGGACGAAAAAGCCCTTGTCCTCCTCGGGAATGAACGCGCCCGGCACTCTCCGGTACAGCAGGACCGCGAGCACTACCATCACCAGGAAGGCCGCCATCCCGGCCCGGGGATGTCTCACCACCTTCCCGGCCGCGTCCACGTACCGGTTCCTGGCCCGGTCGAACCCGCGGTTGAATGCCCGGAAGAAACGGTTCTTGGTCTCCCCCGCGGGGGCCCGGAGCAGGGTGGCGCAGAGCGCCGGGGTGAGGGTGAGCGCCACGATCCCGGAAATCACGATGGCGATCACGATGGTGAGCGCGAATTCGCGGTAGAGCGCGCCGGTGATCCCGCTGATGAACGCCACCGGCACGAACACCGCGCAGAGCGACAGGACGATGGCCACCAGCGCGCCGCTCACCTGCCGGATGGCCTTGTCCGCCGCTTCCCGCGGGGGGAGGTGCTCCTCTTCCATGATCCGCTCGACGTTCTCGATCACCACGATTGCATCGTCCACCACGATGCCGATCGCGAGCACCAGCCCGAAGAGGGTCAGGGTGTTGATGGTGAAGCCGAGGACCTGGAGCCCCAGGAACGTCCCGATGATGCTCACCGGAACGGCGAGGAGCGGAATCACAGTCGCGCGCCAGCTCTCCAGAAAGAGAAAGACCACCAGGGTGACCAGGATCATCGCTTCGATCAGGGTCTTGACCACCTCCTCCATCGAGGCGGTGATGAAGGGAGTGGTGTCGAACGGAATTTCCGCGCGCACCCCGGCGGGAAAACTGGTGGCCAGCTGGTCCAGCCGCTCGACGACTTGATTGCGAACCTCGAGCTGGTTGGCCGTGGGGCGGCCGAACACCAGGATCAGGGCCGTCGGCCGGCCGTTGAGCCGCCCGATCGCGTCGTAGCTCAGCGCGCCGAGCCGAACCCCGCCGACGTCCTTGACCCGCACCAGCGATCCGTCCGGGCTGGCCCGCAGGATGATCTCGCCGAAGTCCTCGGCGCTGACCAGCCGGCCGCTGGTGGTGACCGGCAGGGTGAGCTGGGTGCCCTTGGGCGCCGGCTCCCGACCCAGCCGGCCCGAGGGATTGGTGGTGTTCTGTTCCCGGACTGCCCGGGCGACGTCGTCCACCGTCATGCCCAGCCGGGCCAGTTTCTCGGGATCGAGACCCAGCAGCATGGAAAAGTCGGACCCGCCGAAGACCTGCGCGCTACCGACGCCGGGGAGGCGCTTCAGCTCGTCCTCGATGTACAGCTTGGCGTAATTGCTCAGGTAGAGGGCGTCGTAGCGGGGATCGTCCGACACCAGGGAGGCGACCAGCAGGATGTTGGTGTTGGTTTTCTGGATCACGATCCCGTTGCGGCGCACTTCCTCCGGGAGCTGGGGCTCGGCCAGCTTGACCGCGTTCTGCACCTCGATCGCGGCCAGGTCCTGATCGCGCGAAATGTCGAAGTAGATCGAGAGGGACATCACCCCGGCGCTGGAGTTCGCCGACTGGTAGTACAGCATCCCTTCCAGCCCGGAGAGCTGCTGCTCGATGGGCGCCGCGACCGCCTGGGCCACGTCCTCGGCATTGGCGCCGGGGTACACCGCGGTAACCTGGACCGCCGGCGGAGTGATCTGGGGAAACCGGTTGATCGGCAGCCGCAGCAGCGCGAAGGCGCCCAGCAGGGTGATGACAATCGAGATCACGACGGCGAGGACCGGCCGCCGGATGAAGAAGTAACGGATCACTGGCCCGGTATCGCCTTCACCTTGGAGCCTGGTCCGACCTTCTGGACCCCGTCCACGATGACCTTGTCACCGGGCGCCAGTCCCTGCTCGATGAGCCATCGATCGCCGGTCCAGCTGCTCGCCACCACATCGCGCGCCAGCACCGAATCGCCCGCGACCAGGTAGACCGTCTGCCGGCCCATCTGCAGCAGCACCGCGCGCTGTGGAATCACGATCGCGCTGTCCCGTGCCAGGCCGAGCATCCGGATCCGGACGAACTGGCCCGGCACCAGCAGCCGGTCGCGATTGGAAAACTCGGCGCGGAGCTGCTGGGTGCCGGTGGCCGGATCGACTACCGGGTCGATGAAATCGAGACGGCCCACGCTGGGCGCCGGCGCCCCGTCGGGCAGGATGGCCTCGAACCGGAGTGCGCTCTCCGGCCGGAGCAGCCGGTTGGCATCGGGATCCCTCCGCCAGGCGAGCAGCTGCTGGGCGGAAGGACGAAACGTCACATAGATGGGGTCGAGCACGTCGATCGTGGTGAGCACGTCCTCCGGCCCCCGGACCCGGGCGCCGACTTCGAGCAGGGCCTTCCCCACCCGGCCGGCCAGCTCGGCGCGCACCACGGTGTCGTCAAGATTCTTCCGGGCCCGGTCGGCGATTCCCCGCACTTCCTCCGCGGCGGCTCCGGCCTGTTGGGCCAGCGAGACCGCGTTGTCGTAGTCCTGACGGGAAACCGCGTTGTCCTTAAGCAGTGCCTCGTACCGGGCCAGGGTCTGCCGGGCATTCGAGGCCCGGGCAAGAGCCTCGGCCAGCCGGGCCTGCGCCGAGCGGGACTCCGCCTCGTAGGCGGTGCGATCCAGCCGGAAGAGCACATCCCCCGCCCTGACCGCCTGCCCTTCGTTGAACGGCCGGGCCTGGATGACTCCGCCGACCTGGGCCCGCACCTGCACACTCCGGGAGGCTTCGACATTGCCGGTGAACTCGTGGACTTCTTCGAGCCGCCCAGCCGAAACTTCGACGACCGAGACTTCCGTCGGGGGAGGGGTGACCGCCTCCGGCTCGTCGCAGCCCGGGGCGGTGAGTGCCACCACCAGCAGAAGCCCCGGCAGGGGCAGGCGCATTGGCCGTGACACAATCGTTACTTCTTGCACCGTGACCCACCTTCCATGCGGAGAACCTCTTCCCCGCTTTCGCGGGATCGGCAAAATAACCGGCATGGCCGTTTGTCGAATCCGGGGGCTTCCGGGCGACTACTCACACCAACCATTCACCCGGAGGACGTCATGAAGTACCTCTGCCTCATCTACTCGGACGAGTCCCAGTGGGCGGCGATGTCGGAAGAGCAGGTCAATGCGGTCATGGGGGAGTATTTCGCCTTTACCGACGAGATCAAGGCGAGCGGGCATCTGTTGGGAGGCAATTCGCTCCTGCCGACCTCCTCCGCGACCACCGTGCGGGTGCGGAACGGAAAGATGTCGGCGACCGACGGGCCCTTTGCCGAGACCAAGGAACAGCTGGGCGGATACTACCTGATCGAGGCCGTCGACCTCAACGACGCGATCCGGGTGGCCGCGAAAATTCCCGGCGCCCGGCATGGCGCGGTCGAGGTGCGCCCCATCGAGGAGTTCGATGCTGCGTAGCACCATCGAGGAGCTCTACCGTTCCGAGTCGCGCCGGGTGCTGGCGACCCTCATTCGCCTCCTCGGAGATTTCGATCTGGCCGAGGAAGCGCTCCAGGATGCGTTCGCGGCGGCCCTGGCGCGATGGCCGGAGACCGGTCTGCCCGACAATCCTCGGGCCTGGCTGGTCTCGGCCGGCCGCTTCAAGGCGATCGACCAGCTCCGACGGCGGGGACGGTTCGACCGTTCGCTCGCCACCCTCGCGGAGCGGCTGGCGGAGCAGGACACCGGGACTCCCGAGCTGGAGGATGGAACTCTGGAGGATGACCGCCTCCGCCTCATTTTCACCTGCTGTCACCCGGCGCTTCGGCCGGACGCGCGGATCGCGCTTACCCTGCGCACCGTCTGCGGGCTCACTACCGAGGAGATAGCCGGGGCCTTTCTGACCTCGACGCCCGCGGTAGCGCAACGGATCGTGCGGGCCAAATCGAAGATTCGCGACGCGGGCATTCCCTATCAGGTGCCTTCCCGGGCCGAGCTTCCGGAGCGGCTCGACGCGGTGCTCCACGTAGTGTACCTGGTATTCAACGAAGGGTACTCGGCCATCCGGCAGGATCTGTCGGCGGAGGCCATCCGGCTGGGCCGCCTGCTGGTGGAGCTCCTGCCCGAGCCCGAGGCGGTCGGCCTCCTCGCGCTGATGCTGCTGCACGAGTCCCGGCGCAGCGCCCGCCTCGGGCCGGATGGGACGCTGATCCTCCTGGAGGATCAGGATCGCTCGACCTGGGATCGGGCCCGGATCCGCGAGGGCAGCGCGCTGGTCGAGCACGCACTCGCCTCCCGCCGGTTCGGGCCGTTCACGCTCCAGGCGGCCATCGCGGCGGTGCATGCCGAAGCCACCGGCGCATCGGCCACCGACTGGGCCCAGATCGTGGGATTGTATGACGTGTTGCTGCGGGTGGACCCCTCCCCGGTCGTGGAGCTGAATCGCGCCGCGGCAATCGCGATGCGGGACGGGCCGGCGTCGGGGCTCGCGCTGGTGGACGCGATCCTCGCCCGGGGGGAGCTGCTCGACTATCGATACGCCCATGCGGCGCGAGCCGATCTCTGCCGGCGACTGGGACGGACCGGCGAAGCGCTGAGCGCGTACCGCCGCGCCCTGGAGCTCACCTCGCACCACTCCGAGCGACGCTTTCTCGAGGGCCGCCTCGCTGAACTCCTGGGCTGAACCTACTCCCGACGCAGCGCCGACATGGGGTCGGCCAGGGTCGCGCGGCGGGCGGGAACATAGCAGGCCAGCGCCGCCGCCAGAGCCAGGATGGCCCCCACCGACAGGAAGGTGACCGGGTCCATCGGACTCACTTCGAACAGCAGCGATCCGAGGAGCCGGGTCAGCCAGAGTGCGCCGGCTACGCCGATGGCGAGACCGAGGAAAGCCAGAAGCAGGCCCTGCCGCATGACCAGGCGCAGGACATCGCGGGGCGCCGCGCCCAGCGCCAGCCGCACCCCGAACTCGCCCTGTCTTCCATTCACGTTGAGCGACATCACCCCGTAGATCCCGATGACCGCCAGCAGCATGGCGAGCCCGGCAAAGCCGGTGAGGAGCGTGTTGGTCAGCCGGGCAACGCTCAGCGATTCGGCCATCGCCCCCACCATGGTGTGTACCTCGGAAACCGGGAGCGTGGGATCCAGCTCGGCGACCCGTCGCCGGAGCTCGGCCACCAGGCTCTGGGGATCGCCTCCGCTCCGAACCACCAAATAGGTCGACCAGGCCGGGCTCTGGGAGAGCGACCGGTACATCTCAAAGTTGGGCCGCTCCCGCAGGCTGGCGTGCTTCACGTTGGGTGCGACGCCCACCACGGTGAGCCAGGCCGTGCTGCTGTCGGAGGTGGTGCGGATCCGCTTGCCCAGGGGGTCGCCGCCGGGCCAGTACTGCAGGGCTACCGTCTCGTCGATGACGACGACGGGTGGCGCACCGGCGACATCGCTCCCGAGGATGCCCCGGCCCCGGAGAATCGGCGTTCCCATGGCTTCGAAATAGCCCGGGGAGACACTCCGGTTGTTGATAACCGGGACCGATTCGCCCGGCCTGGGGATCTGCCCTTCCACGTACAACTCCTGCTGAGGATTGCCCCGGCTGAACGGGATCCGATTCGCCAGCCCCGTCTGATGCACACCTGGCAGGGATCGCACCGCCTCGAGCAGCCGGCTCTGGAATACCCGAACCACCGTGTCGTTTCCGTATTTCGGCCAAGGCAGCTGGATCCGCGCGGTCAGGACGTTCTCGGGCCGGAATCCCGGGTCCACTTTCAGGGTACGCTGAAAGCTTCGGAGCAGGAGCCCCGCGCCCACCAGCAGGATCAGCGACAGCGCGATCTGCGCAACCACGAATCCGTGGCTCAAGCCTCGGGCGCCTCGCGAGGTGCCACCGCGTCCCCCTTCCCGGAGGCCTTCGAGGGGATCCAGGCGGGAGGCGCGAATGGCCGGCGCCACTCCGAACAGCACGCCGGCGGCGAGCGTCACACCCAGGGTAAACAGCAGGGCGGCGGGGTCGAGCCGTACCTCGGCCAATCGGGGAACCGGTCCCACCTGGAGGCCCTGGATCACCCGGATACCGAGCCAACCGAAGAGCAGCCCTGCGGCGCCACCCAGGACGGCGAGCAGAAGGCTTTCGGTAAGGAGCTGCGCGGCGAGCCTGCCCGAGCTCGCTCCAAGGCAGCAGCGCAGCGCCATCTCCCGGCCGCGAGCCAGCGCCCGGGCCAGCAGCAGGTTGCCGATGTTGGCCGAGGCAATCAGCAGTACGAATCCTACTGCGCCCAGCAGCACCAGCAGCGGGGTGCGGGCATCACCCACCAGACTCCGGAGCACCGGCATCACCACCGCGCGTGATCCGGGCTTGGCGTCGGGGAAGCGGTCCGGCCGGCTGAGGAAGAACTCGTCGCTCATGGCGACTACTTCCCGGTGCGCATCGGCAACTGTCTGCCCGGGCTTGAGTCGCGCAACCGTGGAGAGGTACCAGTTGCCGGTATCGTCCGCTTCGAGCAACAGCGGAAACCACAGCTCGGCACGTTGGGGAAAATCGAAGCCCGGGGGCATGATGCCGACGACGACGGTCGGGCGGTCCCCTACCTGGATGGACTTGCCGACCAGGCCGCGGTCACCGCCAAAGCGGCGCTGCCAAAGCGCGTGGCTCAGCACCGCCACGTTGTTCTTGCCAGCGGTACCCTCCTCCGCCAGAAAGGTCCTCCCGGCCACCGGAACCTGCCGCAGCACCCGGAAGAAGTCGGTGGAGACGCCGGCGGCCTGGATCCGCTCCGGGTCTCCGTCCCCCGACAAGCTCACGCCGGCGACGGCATACGCCGCAACCGATTCGAACACCCGGGTTCGCGCGTGGAACGAGAGGAACATCGCCTCGGGATAGTCGACGACGGGCAGGCGCTTTTCCGGCGCGGTACCCCAGAACGTCACCAGCTGATCCGATTCCGGATAGGGGAGTGGCTTGAGGAGGACCCCGTTGACCGTGCTGAAAATCGCGGTGTTGGCGCCGATGCCCAGCGCCAGCGTCAGAATCGCGACCGCCGCAAAGCCGGGCCGGGTGCGGAGCATCCGGAGGCCGAACCGCAGGTCCTTGAGAAAATGCCCGACCCACCCGGCCCGGCCCCCTCCGACCCCCGGTGGCGGGGCGGCTGGCCGGGCCGGAGCCAGTACCTCCGTGAACCCCTCGAACAGCTCGCGCTCGGAGAGCTCCTCCAGGGCGATCCGTCGTGCCTCGTCGGCGCCGAGGCCCTGGGACACCAGCTCCCGGAAGCGGTCCTCCAGGTGCTGAGCCAGCTCCTCCACGATCCCGGCTTCCTCCGCGGGAGCCAGGTGAAGAGCCGCCAGCCTGCGCCGGAGCTCCTCTCGCCATTCAGGCATGCTGCACCCCCGCGATGCGGTTGATTGCCTGCGCGAACGCGGTCCAGGTTTTCCGCTGGGCGGCGAGGACTTTCTTGCCGTCGGCGGTAAGCCGGTAGTAGCGGCGGCGGCGCTGGCCCGCCTTTTCGACCCAGCGGCCCTCGATCCAGCCTCGCTTCTCCAGCCGGTAGAGCAGCGGGTAGAGCGAGGCGACATGAAAGCGGAGCACGCCCTTGGAGCGGGACTCGATCAGCTTGCCCAGCTCGTAGCCGTGCCGCGCCTCGTGCTCGATCAGCGACAGGATCAGCAGCTCGGCGCTGCCCTTCTTCCATTCCCGCTCCGGCATTGGCAGCTCCATATGTGGTGCTACCACATATGTAAGTCCCAGTTTCCGAGCCGTCAAGCGGGGAGCGGGAAGCGGGGGAGCGGGCAAAGTCGCCAAGCGAGGTCTGAGGGTAGACTTAAGCTGGACGGCTGGACGGCTGGACGGCTGGACGGCTGGAAGGCTGGAAGGCTGGAAGGCTGGAAGGCTGGAAGGCTGGAAGGCTGAAGGCTGAAGGCTGCAATGGCTAGGGAGGGAATCGAACCCCCGACACGCGGATTTTCAG
>Ga0209485_1000241_pt1 | contig 17903 bp, 15 predicted proteins | sample NCAS100_FD_187516 | JGI IMG/M metagenome (GOLD analysis project Ga0209485, IMG submission 187516) | Agricultural soil microbial communities from Utah to study Nitrogen management - NC AS100 (SPAdes) (version 2) | ecosystem: Environmental > Terrestrial > Soil > Agricultural land | place: USA... | reverse complement strand
CAAACGAAACTCGCAATTCCTGAAGTGACAAAATCTCGTTCATCTTAACTCTCTAAAACTCCTGCGACGGGTTACCAAAAGGACGACCAACAGCATTGCTGTGATCGCCGCGCAAACTTGGACAAATAGATCGCCGTGCTTTGTGTAAAACGTGTCGTGCTTGCCCGATGGCCCGACTTGCCAGCTTCGCACATCCGCTTGAAATGGCGCGGTCAGATCCTGCACGGAGCCAATCGCTGAAATCTTTGCTGTCAGACCAGTGTTCGTGACTCTCAGCAGCGGTCGTCCATTCTCAGCGGCGCGAAAGATCGCATTTGCCAGGTGCTGACGCATCACCGCTGTTGGTCCAAGGTAACCATCGTTGGAGATATTGATCAGCAAGTCGGCGCCTTCGGCGGTCATCCTGCGTGCGATCCACGGATAGGCTGACTCGATACAAATGAAAATGCCTGCTCGATGATCCGCAATCGGCATCAACGTGTACTTGTCGCCTGGAGTGAACTCACCGACGATCCCAGATATCAAAGACGCTCCCGGTAACCATTGAGGGAGCGGGACATATTCGCCAAACGGCATCAGGCGAATCTTATCATATTGCGCGATCAAGCGGCCTTCTTCATTTACGAGCAACGCTGAGTTGTACGAACCGTCACCCGGTGCTGGTTCGAGTGAATTGAACAGGAGTGAGGTTCGGTTTGTCTTTGTGAAGCCGGCGATCAGAGTTTGCAAAGTTATATCGGAAGAGTAGGTGAAGTTCATCGGCGACTCGGGCCAGATCACGAGTCTCGGTATTTCAGAGGAAACAGAGCTCAATGCGTCTCTGCTCATGCTCAAGTGCCGCGAACGTAGTTCATTCAGTTCGCTGGTGCTCTTGACCGCTGTCATCGGCACGTTTGGTTGTAACGCGACGACGTTCACGTAAGGTGTCGAGTAGGAGTTTTTGGTGGCAAGCAACGACGAGTAACCAACTACCGCAGCAACCAGCCCGATGAAAAGTATCGCCGAAGCAACGGACCAAATCGATCGTCTCGCGAGAATCGCGAACGTGATCGCCGCGTTGACCACGACGATCAAGAAGCTGACTGCGTAAACTCCACCCCATGTCGCCGGTCCAAGCAGGAACGAGTGGAAAGCTTGCGAGTAGCCGAGTGCATTCCATAGTTGGCCCGTCACACCCAGTCGGGCCCACTCGAAGGCGGTCCAAAACATGGGCGCGAGTAGCACCAACCCGACACCCCAGCGCTTGATCGCCAGCGCGACCAGCATCATCGCCAGACCCGGAAAGATCCCGATCACAATCGCGCCCGGAACCAGTAACAAGTAAGCGAAGACCGCTGGCAGACCACCGTAGTGGATCATCGAGTAGGTGAGCCAGCAGCAGGTCGTGTAAAAGAAGACTGTCCCCACCGTCCAGCCAAGGATCAACGCCCGCAGCGGCGACGGTCGCCGCGCCACCACCATGAGCAGCGGAACGAGCGCGATCCACGCGAGAAAGAAGAACTCGAAATTTGGAAACGAGAGGATCAGCAGGAGGGTCGTCGCACCTGCTGCGACCCATTCAGAGGATGTAGGTAATGCTTGCCGCACTGCGCGTCAGTGTAGCAAAAGTGCCGGAAAAATTTTTTTCGCGCGTGTTGATATGAACTGATTTGAGTTGCGTCAATTCGCCTAAAAATGGCTCAAAAAGACAGAAACCGTCACTGTCAAAGTGACAAATTTCGTCGCCCACCAGCAAAGTGTCGGAGGGTAGGTTGAACTCGGAAGATGGGGAAAGGGTATTTAAAAGCGGGAAGACCCGGCCAATTTCGCCGGGTCCACGTTTCGGGGGGAAGCACTGAAGGGTCGCTCGGAAGGTTAGCTGGCGCAGCGGCAGGCGGCGCTCAGGGGATGTTGGCGGCGGGGGCACGGTCAACGTTTTCGTGTATTCCGTGTCGTGCCGGTTATCCCTTGAGCACCTCGCGTGCCACAACCCATCAGTTTCCCGCAATGGCGCAAAGGCGCAAAGAAAAGGCACAAGGAGTTTTACCGATCACCCTCGTGTTTTTCTCTGCGGCTTTGCGCCTTGCGGGAACTCTTAATTCCCCATGGTGACTTGTCGTTGGAGAGCGATCGCTTCCTGGTTATTCGGATCGATCGTTATCGCGCCCAGCGCATACTTGCGCGCCTCACCGCGATCGCCCCGATCGAGAAAGATCCGTCCCAGAAGGATGTACGCGTCGATCAGTTTCGGATCCCAAAAGATCGCAGTCTTGAGCGCCGCGATGGCGGCTTCCTGATCGCTGCGACGAAGATTGATTCGTCCGCTGAGCAAGTAAGCCTCGGCGTTTGTCGGTTCGATCATTACGACCCGATGCAGTTCGGGAAGTGCTTCGTCGTCGCGTCCAGCCTGATAAAGATCCCGTGCCTTGATCAGCAGATCCTGCGTCGCCGAGCTTGGTGTCTCGGCATTGGCGGTCGCCAGCATCTTGGTGCGTTCCAGATCGAAAACTTCATCGCGATTCAAGACATCGCGCATGCGTAGAGTGACACCGCTGGTCGTTTGCGACTTTTGCCACTCCGTTTCCCAACGGGCGTACGAAGTTTGTAGAAAACGGCGGGCCTGATCGTCAGCGGCGGTCGCTGCTTCGGTCTTGCCAGTTTTCGCCAGCGATTTCGCAAACAGGAAATACGCCTGTCCATCGCGCTGGTCGTTGGTAATTACCGGACGAAGATGGTCGGCGGCTTCGTTGAACTTACCTTGCAGGAACAAAGCGTAAGCGTAATTGAACCGGACCATCGGATCCGACGGCGCTGACTCGTACGCTCGCGCGAGAAAGTCGCTGGCCTGCGCGAGCAGCCGTTTGCGTTCGGCGTCGTTCTTGTTCTCACGCGCTGCCTGTACCGCTACTGCACCGGCGTTGTTGTAGACGCCAATCAACGGCAGGTCGCTGGAGAGCGGGACGATCGTGGCGAGGGCGCGCCCGTAATCTCCGAGCTTCATGTAACCGAGGCTCGCATAAAACGCTGCTTCCGCGTAGTGCGGTTCTTTTTTCTGAATCCTCGAAAAGTACTCGGTAGCTTCTTTCCAATTACCGAGACTCATAAAACTGAGACCGAGCTCAAACGCCGCCTGCGGATAACTCGCTCCGCCTAAAGCTTCGGCGTAGTAGTGCAACGCATTCTTCAGATAATTGGTGCGCGTTTCAGAGCGCAGGTCGAGCTGGACGGCTTTCACGTAAGCTTCGAAAGCTTTCTGCGGAATCTTGGTCGCTTCCTGGACGATCTGGTTCTGCGAGAAAGGCAACGCTTTGTCGCGTTGATAGAGAATCTGGTACGCCAGCCGGCCGTGAATGTCCTGGAGTGTCGTGAGTGCGCCGCCGTAGTCAAACTGGCGCGTCGCCCAACCACCATCCATCACTTCGCCGAGCGTGCGGCCTTCGTTGACCTTGATCACGCGGGCGGTGACTTGAACGTAAGCGTCTGCGGGAACTTTGTCTTTATTGTCGCCACCGGTTGCGGGTGGCGTTACCGAGTAATTGCCGACGACGATCATCGTCGCTTTTGCCTGGCGGGCGAGCTTGATGGCAGTCGCACGCGAGGGGATGACTGTTTTCGGTAGACGCAGCCGCTGATAAGCGAGTTCACGCTCGTCGCTCGAGACTACGATCAAACCGGGCTTGTTCAATAGCTCGGCGATCGCATCGGCGAAACTCTCGCCGACCCAGTTGTATTCGGCGCGATTGGAGGTGTTTTCGAACGGCAGGACCATCACCACGTCGGCCGCCGGATTCTGTGTCCGCGCGACCGTAAACTGTGGAAAGACTACCGTTGTAAGAACGAGAGCAACTACTAATTTCAAACTCAAAACTCGCATGCGGTCATGGTAGCAGATAAGGCCCAAAAGCCTTAAGTGCGATATGTCAGATGGGGCGTGTGTGAGGATCCGTGTTGTCAGTGTTTTTGAAACGTGATGCCGACGCTCCGTAATCTTACCAAACGGCTACAAGCCAGTATTTACGCGCCTAGCGGTCGCCAAGGTTTCGCTTCAGAAGTATTGAGCCTCTTGCTACCGAGCATTTGCTACCGAGCATTTGCTATTGACTCAAGTAAAACGGCAGGAGTATAAGCCCATTTGTCGACTGAGCCAGGCAGCCTTCACTAAGTCAATCCCCCTTCTTCTCCGTATTGGCTCACAGTTGTTCATAGGAAACTATAAATCATCATGCCAAAGCTCACCTACTTCTTGCTGGTGCTCATGGTGGGAATGATAGCCCTGTCAGTTGTGCGTCATCGGAATCCCATACCAGCGGCCGGCCAAACAAACCGCGAGGACTACAAGAAAGTCAATGAACGTTTTCCTACCGCTGACTACGACGACAAACAGGATTTACCGGACCCTGAGAAGAATGCAAAGCGAAAAGCGAAGCAAAAGCGTTATAACGACACCAGCTTGGTTGCCAGCCACGTTGAGCCAGGCGTGGACGAAGCAGCTTTAACTCTTGAACCTCATTTTACTTTCCCGGCGCTACCGGTCGCCGAGAGTGAGATAGTGGTGGTTGGAACTATTGGAACCGCGCAAGCACATCTTTCTGAGAACAAAGAGAATGTCTTCTCGGAATTCGCGCTTATTGTGGAGGATGTACTTAAATCCAAGATCCAGGAAGTCGAGCGGGATTCAGTTTTGACAATCGATAGAGTTGGTGGACATGTCAGATACCCTAACGGACACAGAATTCTATATCGCATTACAGGTCTGAACATGCCGCAAGTTGGTGGGCGCTACCTGCTCTTTTTAACTTTGAAACACAATAACGAAGACATCTCAATATTGACGGCATATCGGTTGACACCGAATGGCGCCATTCCGCTCGACGATCTTCACCAGGTTAAGAGCCTTACCGGTGTTACGGAGGCCGACATTCTCCAAAGAGTACGCAAACTAATTCAAAACTGAACCAATTAGAAGGGCAACTTATGTCTCGAAGAGCACATATGGTACTGCAGCTTTTGCTTCTAGAAAGAAGAGAATGGGGCGGTTAGTTCACTCATTTTCCTCATCGCACCACGACCAAATTCGGGAGTCGAACCCGCACGTCCTTTCGGACAACGAATTTTAAGTCAGAAAGACAAGCAGATGATCGCTTCGAGCTACATCGAGTAGCCGACGACAACGTCTTCATCAGCCATATGAGGCCCGAATTGCGACTCCGAAACCGCATCACGATGCGCGTCCTGCGCGAGCAGCCGTACGACGCCTGCGTTATCCACCGGGTGCGAGAACAAGTAACCCTGGCCGTATTCGCAACCGAGCATTCGCAGTTGCTGATACTGCTCCTCAGTCTCGATTCCTTCCGCGATTATTTCCATGCCGAGGTTATGAGCGAGCGTCGAGATCGTACGAACGATCGCATTGTCGTTGTCCGTCGTGAGACGGCCTACAAACGAGCGATCGATCTTCAGGTAGTTCAACGGGAACCGATGGAGATAACTCAGCGACGAGTAACCCGTACCGAAGTCGTCAATGCTCAACTGAACACCCAGCGCGCGCAATTGCTTGAACATCAACGCCGCCGCCTCCGCGTTTTCCATGACTACGCTTTCAGTGATCTCGAGTTTCAAACAGTGCGGACTTAGCTTGCTCCTTTCGAGCGCTTCCTTGATGCGCTCGAGCAGATCATTCTGTGCTACTTGTCGCGCCGAAAGGTTGACGCTCAAGCTCAGCGAACGATGACCGGGCGACGCAATCTGCCACTCACGAATGCGAGTACAGCTTTCTGTCAAAACCCACTCACCAATCGGAACAATCAAACCGGTTTCTTCAGCCACCGGAATAAAGTCCGCGGGCGAAACCAGTCCGCGTCGCGGGTGGTTCCAGCGCACGAGCGCTTCAAACCCCGCCAGCCGTCCTGTTTCCAACGAAACGATCGGCTGGTAGTAAACACAGAACTCTTTTTGTTCGACGGCCTGACGCAGATCGCTTTCCAATTGCAACCGCGAGACGGCGCGCGCGTGCATGCCGTGGTCGAACACTTCGTAACGCGCCTTGCCGTTCTCCTTCGCGCGATACATCGCAGTGTCGGCGTCACGCAAAATGTCTTCCGGTTTGTCGTAGCCCGTGGAGCTGAGCGCGATGCCGATACTCGACGTCGCAAACGCAGAATTCTTGTCGAGCACGAACGGTTGGCTCAGTTCGTTCTGAATTCGCTGCGCCACGCGCACCGCATCAGTCGTGTCGCTCATGCCGCTGAGCAGGATCGCAAACTCGTCGCCGCCAAAGCGCGCGAGCGTGTCGACTGGCCGCAGCGTGCGCTCGAGTCGTTCAGCAAAAGCGACGAGCAACAAATCACCGTGCGTGTGACCAAGACTGTCGTTGATGTTCTTGAACCGGTCGAGATCGAGGAAAAGCACCGCGAACATATGGTCCGACTTCTGTTTTGAACTCGCGATCTCCGCCTGAAGCAACTGCGTAAACATGCCGCGATTCGGCAGGCCCGTGAGTGAATCGTGAAAAGCCGCGTGACGGAAGTGTTCCTTCGTCTCCTCCAGCACACGGCTTATGCGTTCCTGTTCGACGATGTAGTTGTTGAGTTCGAGGACGTGACGCTCCGCTTGTTCAGCACGTTCGTGTTCGCTCTCGGCACGTCGACGTTCCGCTTCCTCGGCATAACGCGCTGAAGCCTTAACCTCGCGCATGTAACGGTCGTAACTGAAGTAGACGATGATGATGATCGGAATACAGACGAGCAGGGCCCAGATGCGGGAGGTGCCCATGCTGCTGAGGATGAATCCTGCGCCGGCCGCACCGGAAAAATAACTGATCGAAATCCAGAGAAAATTGCGGCTCCACATGTGCCAGATCGTTTCGCCTGTTTTGAAGGCGGTCGCCGTCGCGCCGATCAGCGTGTGGACCACATACTGGACCAGCCCCATCAAACATAGCGCGCTTATGGCAATGCCAACGTCAGATGTGAGGAGGTCTGTAGTTGAGCCGAAGACGAGTCTTAGAACCGTTCCGGTAGCGAAAACGGCGCACGCCAGTGCGGCGCCGCCGAACGCGACGGTGCGAAGTTTGCGGCTAATTCTCAGCGCGGAACAAACACCGGCTAGAGCCCCAACCATCACGCCCGCCTCACCGCCGTAATGCAGTAAGGCGATAAAAACAAACGTATCTTCGACCGTAATATTGACGTTAACTTGCGGGATGCGAATCGCTATGCGCGATCCGATCGCGGCGGTCACGATCGCCAGCAGGAGGAAATAGCCGTCAATCGTGTTTGGCGGGACATTCAAGGCGGCATAGAGGCAGGTCGCAGCGCCTACCGCTACGACCAGCCACATGAAATTGCCCGCCAGGTTTTTTTGTAGGTTTTTCATTCCCGCACGAACTGAATACTTGTCAGGGTCTTACTTCATTCCCGGCCCACTATCGCCGAGTGAACAATCGCCAACCGCAAAGCCGTCGCCGACTGCGAAACCATCGCCGACCGCAAAGCCGTCGCCGACTGCGAAACCATCGCCGACTGCGAAACCGTCACCCATGGCAAAGCCGTCGCCGATCGCAAAGCCGTCGCCCAACAGCAGCACGTTGTTAAGGAACAGTGCACCGCCAAACAGCGCGGAACCATCGCTCTTCATCAGGTAGTTGCCGATCACGACTGTTTTCACCCACATGGTGTTGTTGAGACTTTGCGACCACATTCCCTCAATGACGCCATCGCCGAGCAGGTAGCCTTTGCCGTAACTGACCTGGTACTTGGTGATCAGGTCCTTGCCGGTGATCGTGGTGCGTTTGAGAATCAGTCCCTGGGTCCAAGTGAAAGTGAAACCCGAGATCGTAGTTTGCGGAGCAGGAGCCGGCTGCGTCAGGAAATTGGATCCGAAGGTCGGTTTTAGCAGGCCTAAGAGGTCGCCCCGAATGATTTTGGCGAGAGCCACGGCGCCCGCGACATTGAGTTGACCAGCGCCCTGTTCGAAGGTGTTGAAGCCTTCGAGCGGCTGCGCTGAGTACATTAGTAACATTTTGACGACGTTAGGCGTCAAGCTCGAATTTGTTTCCAACAGAAGAGCGGCTGCGCCGGCAACCACCGGCGCCGACATCGATGTACCGCTGAGGTACATGAGCTTCATGTTGGTCGTTGAGTATTTATTCGTTGCCAGTTCGGGATACTCCTTGACGAGATTGTTGTTGAGCGCTTCGGCGGAGATGATTTTGTTACCCGGCGCGACGAGATCCGGTTTGATCAGGTTGTCGTAATGTTTCAGACCATATTCGTCTGTCGAATAACCGCGCGTTGGACCACGCGAGCTGTAGCTGGTGACGTCGTCTTCGTGACGAGAGTCGGTGCCGAAGCTATTGCTGGCGCCGACGGTGATGGCCGAAGGTTCGATACCAGGGTTGTGGATCCCGCCATAAATCTTCTGTCCGTCGTCGGTTTTGCCGATGTTTCCCGCGGCCGCGACGACTACCACACCGGAATCGACCAGCTTGCGAACAGCGTTGCACAGCGGGTCGTCCTGGTAAGAGTTGATTGCGCGCGTTCCGAGACTCAGGTTCACAACGCGGACGCCATAGTTGTTCTTGTTGGCGATCAGCCAATCGAGCGCGGCCAGCACGCCTGAGATTGATCCGACACCCTGCGAGTTCAGGACACGTAAATTGACGAGGCTTGCCTTCGGAGCGATGCCTTCGTAAGCACCGCCTGTGGCCTCACCATCGCCCGCCGCGATCGCGGCGACGTGTGTTCCATGGCCCCACGGGTCGTCAATGCGGTTCTCCCCGGTGAAGTCTTTGCTGAATTTGATCTTGCCGCTGACTGCGAATGACTTGTGCTTGGCGTCGATGCCGGAATCGAGGATGGCGATCGTCATACCCGATCCGTCGAGGTTGTCGGGCAGTCCAAGCAAACCTTTGCGTTCGCGAATTTGCTGCGTGCCCGTCGTCGTCGTGATGTGGCCCGATGCCCGAACCGGTGCGTCGAGAGAAACATAAGTGACATCAGGATCGGCAGCGATCTGTTCAACCGAGCTCGCAACAGTATCGACGATGCAAATGTTCAGGTTCGAAAGCAGGCCGACGAGAATGCCACCGACGGTGTTGAGCAATCCGCCGAGTAGTCCTGCTGAAGCGGCTGGTTTCATTTGCACGATAACTTTAACGCGGCGGTTGCTGTCACCCGATAGAAGCAGTTGGCGCAAGTCAGGCGAGATCTTGCTTGTTAACAGGTTCGCTTGATTGGTCGCGGCTTCCGCCTTCGTGTTGGTCGAAATTATCAGCGCCGAGCCGAGTGAGAGCAGCAGGGCGACAGTCACAAGTCGTTTCCATGGTTGGGGGCGAAACATTCAATTTTCTCCAAAGGGCTTGAGCCAGCAAATCTACACAACGCTCCGGTAATACGAGCGCCCTCCTAGTGCTAGCTCCGTGCCAGTGGGCCGTTTCGCCATAGAAATTCGGTTTTGCTCAGGGAAACAGGTAAAAATCCGGGGGTTGTTTGGTGAGCTTCGTCAGTTTGCGTGAAAGCAGGTTGAATGATTTGACGCGTCAACTTGGAAGACTTCAGTCGGAATGAAGTTAACTAGAAGTATTCCAATTAACACGCGGACGTTGCTATACTCGCCGCCGGACCCAATTGGGGTTTCTTTCCGGCTGCTTCGCCCGGTCTCCGATCTGTCGCAGCCAATTTTCACCCGTTTAGCTAGCGTAGTCCTGTCTCAGGTCAAGCTCAGCCCAGGAGGTAATCACATGAAAAAACGTACTCTCATAGTTCTCACAATCGTGTGCATTTGCGCACTCGTCGCCTTTGGTCAGAACGATCGGAAGAAGAAGAAAGCCGAAGCTGAACCCTCACCATCGCCGTCAGCGGGTCCGAGCTGGGAAGATTTAGAGGCTGTGAAGTTTCAGAAGGGCCCTTCGCTGGGCGAGCTGGGTACCACCGCGCAGGTCAAGGTCCCGGACGGTTACGTGTTTGCGGGCGGCAACGATACGCGCACGATCATGGAGACAATGCAGAATCCCACCACAAATAGGGAACTCGGCTTTGTTGCTCCCGCAAAAGAAGACTGGTTTGCCGTTTTTGAATTCCAACCGATTGGATACGTGAAAGACGACGAGAAGGGTTCGCTCGACGCGGACGCGATACTCGAATCGATCAAGGCAGGGACTGAAGAAGGAAACAAGGAACGTGCGAGACGTGGTTGGCCCTCGTTGACAGTAATCGGGTGGGAAACACCGCCACGTTACAACGAAGAAAGTCACAATCTCGAATGGGCGGTAAGATTGGAAAGCGAAGGACAAGCGGCGGTGAATTACAACACCCGCGTGCTGGGACGCGGCGGCGTGATGGAAGTCACGCTTGTTTGCAATCCGGCTCAGTTGAACGAAACGCTGCCGAAGTTCAAGACGATGTTGGCGGGATTCGATTTCGTTCAGGGACAAAAATATTCTGAATTCCGGCAGGGCGATAAGATGGCCGCCTACGGTCTGACGGGTCTCATCGCCGGCGGCGGAGTTGCTGTGGCTGCGAAATCTGGCGTGTTGAAGTGGCTCTGGAAAGGACTCGTCGCCGCCGCGGTTGGAATCGCCGCGTTGGCCAAGAAGATTTTCTCGCGCAAGCAGACCGCGTAAGAGGAATTCGAAATTTTTCGCAATTCGCATCCCAGTGTTAACGATAATTAGTGACGGTCAAACGCTGCTGCTCATCCTCGTCCTGCTGTATCTGACAGAGTGTTTGATCTGGGTGAAGAAGCAGTCGGTTGTGTTCGTGTCCCTTCCGGGCAGGCGCTGGCGTTTGGCCACGCCGATTTCATGGCTGGGTAACGCGAACGGCGCGATGTTGATCCTGAACCCGTTGCCTCCACCAGGCCGCGTGTTTCTGTCGCACTTGTTGCCGATTTCGATCTCACCGTCGGGCGTGTGCGCTTTCAACTCGCAAACGCTTCCATCAGGCGCGCGTCCAGCCACGCAGACGGGCGAGTTTCTTCCGTTTTCCACGATTCAGAAATCAGAGACAGATGGAGCCTACCTGGTCCTTAACGGGCAGAAGTTTGCCAAGTGCGCCACGCCAAAGCAGGCGAAAGCGCTCGCGAGCATCATTGAGAAAGTGATGGGCGCGAAGGTGTCAAAGCGTGAGGCGATCGTTAAATCGTGGATCTCCGAACAGTTTGACGCGAAAAAGGCAATGACTGTTTGGTCCGTCGCTGAAAAACAGATTGATTCGATCCGGTTCTGGTGTTCGCTGTTCCTCGTGTTCCTTTTTGTAGGGGCTCCGATCCTTGTATCGTTCTTCGGTTTGGAACAAATGATCCTTCCCGTCGCCGGAGCGATGGTCCTGTTCGCGGTGCAGATCGCGATCAAGTTCTTTCTGGCGCACCGGGAGTTTTATCGAGCTGAGACACACGAGCGACTGGAGAATCTTCTAAAGATGATTCTGTGTCCGCCGATCTCGATGCGAGCTGCGGATGTGCTCACGAAGAATCTGCTTGCGGACTTCAGTCCGATAACTGTAGCGAGTCTGTTGCCCGGTCCGCGTGAGGAGCAATTCGTGCGCGGTTTTGTTCTCGATTTACAGCATCCGCTGAAACATGAGATTTCCGACGCGAAAGCGGAGGACACGATAAATTGGATGGCCGCGCAGCAACTGCAGGCTTCGCTCACGCTAGTGGAGCGGGTTCAGCGTTTCAAAGGTCTGCTTGGACCAACGGAGCGTGAAGGCGAATCAGTTTCGTATTGCCCGCGTTGTGGAGTGCAGTTCCTGACCGGCACCGGCGACGAGTGTCCGGACTGTCCTGGTGTGGGACTCGTGGCGTTCTCTGAAAGCGCGAAGGAGGTGACGTTATCACAAACAAGTGGATGATGTGGGCGGCGCTGGTCGTCGCTTTTATTGCAGGCTACGCAGTTGTCAGTTTCGTCGCGCGAAAGGTTAAGGATGCACGCGATCGTTACCCGGGTGAGCCGCCCAACGACGACAAGTCCAACTTTCATTAATGCTGTTCCATGAGCGATGTCAGTTAGAATCTGTGTATTCAAACGGAGGTTGTAATGGCATACAAGATTGCGGAACAGTTTGAAGTTCAAGCACCCATTGAGCGTGTTTGGCAGTATTTGATCGATCCGGCGAGCGTGGTTCAGTGTCTGCCGGGTGCGGAGTTGTTGGAATCGCACGAGGATCGCACGTTCGCTGGTCAGATTAAAGTGAAAGTTGGACCATTGTCGATGTCTTACAAAGGCAAGGGCAGCTTCACTGAAGTCAACGACGACACGCACACAGTGCGGATGGTGGGCGAGGCGCGCGAACTGGGTGGATCGGGATCGACGAAGGTTACGATGGTCAGCATTGTCACTGGGGTTGAAGGTGGCAGTTCGCGCGTTTCCGTGGAAGCAGATATTCACCTCGTCGGCCGGATCGTTCAATTTGGACGAGGGATGATTGAGGAAGTCTCGCGACAGATGTTCCGTCAGTTTGCGACGTGCGTGAAGTCGCGCCTCGAAGTCGCTGACGAACCCCCTGCCCAAACCGCAACCACGGATCAAACCAATTCCAAACCAATCGATTCAGCAAATCGAAAAGCCGCCCCCGCCGATACCAAAGCCATCAGCGCCACCTCCGTGGGCTTGCGCGCCCTATGGGCCATCATCGCCAGGTTTTTCGCGCGTTTATTTGGCAGGAGCCATACTGCGGAAAGTGATTGAGTAGCGAAGAGTATAGACGCGCGAGATGCTGTGTTCCCAACCCGATCGCGCGGGACCGCTCAGGTGATAAGCGGAGCGAGGTTCGGCCAGGAGGTTCGCTCGTTCCCACTCACCTCGGACCTTACGTCTGAAGCGCAGCGTGCACGGCGCGAGCAACGAGATGCCTACGACTTGTCCGAACACCGCTTTGTCGCGATGCCAACCGATGCCCGCACCATTCGCATACTCCGTTACGAGTACCTGCTCAAACGCCTCCGGTTCGAGATTCGCAAAAAGTGCGGCTAAGGCGCGCAGCGACACCAGGTAATGCGGAATCTCATCGGCCTTTTGCAACCGCTGCGAGCCAAAGTCGTATTTCCAACCGAAAGAAACAACCCGCCGCTTTCCCAGGTAACCGTGAAACTCAAACTCGCGAAACGGTAACTCACGCATGTGTGAAACCAGCGTCGCCTCATCGCCACTGCTAATCAGCGCCGGCTGATAGCGCAGCCCTTCCGGGACGACGGATGTCGACCTGCCTACCCGCTTTCTGCCTTTGAAAAACTCGAGTTGCACCGCCCAATTGCTCGCTTCACCTACAAGAATTCCAAACATGAGTCGGAACTGCAAGCACGCACAGTTGTAATAAGTTGTACCAATCGGAACATTTCAAATCGCCCTTCCGTAAGTCTCAACGCCCTGCAGTTTTCATCAGCGGAAACCCAATTCGTCAGAAGGAGTAAGAAACGTGAAGCTATTACTAACCACCCTCGCCGCACTCTATCTGTGCTTCTCAGCGGTCGCCTTTACGACCACGCCGCTGATCGAGACGTCGGATTCCGATTGGCCACAGTGGCGCGGTCCGGAACGCAACGGAAACTCGCATGAGACCGGTCTTCTTAAACAGTGGCCCGCAGGCGGACCGAAACTCCTCTGGCAAGTGAACGACATCGGCGACGGCTATTCGACACCAATTGTCGTAGGCTCGCGCATTTACGTGATGAGCAATCGCGGCATGGACAACGAATTCGTCCAGGCGCTTTCAACGAAAGACGGGAAAGTGATTTGGACAACTCGCGTCGGCAACGTTGGACTCCCGAACCAGGAGCCGCCCTTTGCGAAGGCGCGATCTACTCCGACGGTCGACGGCAATTTCATTTACGCGCTCGGATCCGACGGCGATATCGCGTGTCTCGAACTGAAGACCGGAAAGGTGCGATGGACCAAGAACATTCGCACTGAGTTTGAGGGTAAACCTGGCACATGGGCGTACGCTGAATCGCCGCTCGTAGACGGCGACGTCGTGGTCGTCACTCCCGGTGGCGCGCAGGCGACGATGGTTGCACTTAACAAGAAGACGGGCGCATTGATTTGGAAGTCAGCGATTCCGGGTGGCGATGCCGCGGGGTATGCGTCGGCGATCGTGGTCCATGCCGCTGGGCGCAAGCAGTATGTGAACTTGTTGAGCAAAGGCATTGTTGGTGTTGACGCGAAGACCGGACAGTTTCTCTGGCGCAACTCGGAAGCAGCGAAAGGACCGGCGCAATATTTCACTCCGATTGCGCGCGGCGACTTTGTCTACGGCGGCGCGCTCGGAGTCGGCGGCACCATGGTACGTTTGAAACCGGAAGGTAATGGAGTCGCAGCCGAGCAGGTTTACTTTATCCGCGGGTTACCGAACGGCATCGGTGGCGCAGTGGTGGTTGGCGATCACATTTACGGCACTGAAGCCGGACAGAAACTGGTGTCCGCCGAGTTCGCGACTGGAAAAGTAAAGTGGCAGGCCGAGACCATCAGTTGGTCGTCGATCGCTGCTGCGGACGGCATGTTGTACCTGCACGGAATCAACGGCGACCTCGCCCTGGTTGAAGCCACACCGGAAGGTTATCGCGAGAAGGGACGCTTTACGCCGCCGGCCCAACCGCAGAAGAAAAAGGTGGGCCAATTTCCTGAAGCCTCGTTTACGTATCCAGTGATTGCGAATGGCACGCTTTACATTCGCGATCTCGGCACGATCTGGGCCTGGGACATCAAAGCGCGTTGAGTGCGTAGAACAAAAAGAGGGCGGGACCGGTCTGATCCGATCCCGCCCTTCGGTGTCTGTTAGCTACAGAGAGTTGAGTTAGTAACCTCTGTAACCGTCCGTGTAGCCGTTAACAAAGCCCTGTCGGAAGTACTGAGCATACAGCTGACGATTACCGAACCGCGAATTGTAATCAGTATTCGCGTTGCGGAAGTCTTCCTCGTCACGGTACTCGTACCGTTCACGATTGTTTCTGTCCTTGCGGCCTTCCTTGATGCCTTCGTTGTAGCCTGCGTTCAGAGCAGTTTGACGCATGTCAAAAGAACCACCCCGATCGTACCGATCATCCCAACGATCGTTCCGATCATCCCAACGCTCCGCTTGGCGCTGGCGCCGACGCTGTTCACGTTCCCACTCACGCTGACGTCGTAGCTGTTCACGCTGATAGTCGCGATCCCGCCACTGTGCCTGAGCGACTGAGCTGGATGACGCGATTCCAATACCAACAAGGAGAGATAGACCCAGTACGACTCCCATTACTCTTTTCTTTAGCAAGTTACGTTTCATAACAGTTAGTTTCTCCTTCGCTGGAAAGTAAGTGCAATCGCGGTGCCGTAACTTGAATTGTTGAACGATGGGCCAACATTCACATTTCCTTCTATTTGTTGAGGAACGAATGACATGTTCATGACAAAACCGTCGCAAGCGTTCAAATAGCCCACGTTTTGGTTAATGGATGCACGAAATGGAAATGTTCAATCCGAACATCATGGTTGCAATGATAGCGAACGGTTGTTATTTGACTTGGCGACTACAAACAATAGTATTATCCGCCACCAGCTCGCTCGAAACACGAATAGAGAAAGGAAAAACCGATGCCCCCAATGATAGGTCAAATCTCACTCTTCCCTTACAACTTCGCGCCCGCGGGCTGGATGTTTTGCGAGGGTCAGCTCCTTCCGATTCCACAGAACGAAGTTCTCTTCCAGTTGCTTGGTACTACTTACGGGGGCGATGGTGAGGAAACGTTCGGACTCCCTGATCTGACGGCGGCGGCTCCGCCAAATCTTCACTACTGCATTTCATTGTTTGGTGAATTCGGCACCAGCACGTACACCTACAATGCGATCATCGGCGAGACGATGGTGGCGATACCTTCGCTTGTTGCAAGGAACCTGTTGCAGGCTGCCGGCCAGTCGATGCTGAATAATATGTACCTGTTGCTCAGCGCCTACATGGGAACGCGTTTTGGCGGCGACGCCACGCACTTCTCGTTGCCCGATCTACGCAGCAAAGCGCCAAGTAAGTGTCAATATCTGATCGCAGTGCAGGGAGATCCACCGAACAATCTCAGCGCGCGTAGCCCTTTTTTGGGTGAGATACTTCTTCTGCCATATCAACAGACAATTAATACGCTGCTGGCTTGCGATGGCGCGCAACTTCCGATATCGGAGAATACGGCGCTCTACGATTTGATAGGTACGACGTTCGGTGGCAGCGGTACCAATTTCGCTTTGCCTAATCTCACCGCGCCCACGGGTTACAGTTACTATCTCGCGTATCTTCAGGCTATCTTTCCTCCTCGAGGATAAAACTAATTTTTTGCGAGGCCTAAACCATGTACTTTAAACGCCAACACGTTCTCGCGTTCGTACTGTTGCTCTCCGCATCGGTTGCTGTTCGGGCAGACAAAGTTGATGACTACGTCAAGTCTGAAATGCAGCGGCAACATCTTCCGGGACTTTCGCTGGTTGTAATTAAGGACCAGAAGATCGTGAAGGTGTTGGGTTACGGTTTCGCTAACATCGAGCTCAATGTTCCAGCCACGCCGGAGACGGTTTACAAGATCGGTTCCGTCAGCAAACAGTTTATCGCTACCGGCATCATGCTGTTGGTCCAGGATGGCAAGATCAAGCTCGACGACAGCATAAGCCAGTATCTTGAAGGCACGCCGGAGACGTGGAAGCCGATCTCCATCAGGCACCTGTTGACGCATACATCAGGAATCGTACGCGAGGCGCCGGGATTTGACCCGCTCAAGATCCAAAGCGATGCTGACGTGATCAAAACTGCGTATCCGTTGCCGCTGCGTTTCGCTCCGGGAGAAAAGTACGAGTATTGCAACGTCGGTTACTTTTCACTTGCAGAAATCATTCGCAAAGTTTCTGGAAAGCCGTGGGGCGAATACCTGGGCGAGCGCGTGTTCAAACCGTTAGGAATGAACGCCACTCGGACCACAGACATGCGGGATCTCGTTCCCAATCGCGCGAACGGTTACGTCTGGCGCGACGGCAAATTTCAAAATGCGAGTATCTATTTTGCGTTGCGGCCCAGCGGCGCATTTCTTTCAACAGTGCTCGATCTTGCGAAGTTTGAAGACGCTCTTGCGAAAGAGAAAGTGTTGAAGCAGTCGGTTCTCGATCAGATGTGGACTCCCGTCAAACTTAACGACGGAAAGACGGAAGGCTATGGGTTTGGCTGGCAGTTGGACGACGTTCGTGGTCACAAGCTCGTGAATCACGGTGGTTCGCTACCCGGTTTTCGCGCGCAGTACGCGCGTTTCGTCAATGACAAGGTCACCGTCGTGGTCCTGACTAATGGCGACAACGCAAACGCATTCTCGATCGCGCGGGGCGTTGCCAATCTTTACATACCTAATTTATTGCCCGTGCGTAATGTCGCGCGCGTCGATCCGAAAGTGCTTGATACTTACGCGGGCCAGTATCAGGGGAATCAGCCGCCGGTACTCACCATAACTCGCGAAGGCAATAAGTTAACGATTCAACAGGGCACGAATCCTGACAATAAGACCGAGATGTTGCCTGAGAGCCAGACAGACTTTTTCATGATCGATCAGCCTTACACTACGTTCAGTTTCGTGAAGGACGAGACCGGGCAACTATTCATGGTCCGTAAGGTTGATGGACGCGAGGCGGCGCGAGTGAAGAAGATAAAGTAACGCCTCACCGAATGAACGATGGGGCGTTACGTTTCAATCGATCTGTGAGAAGAGATTAGCTGCCCGCGGTTTTTCCGCGCGCAGTATTGGTTGACGTTCCGGTCGATTCCGTAGCGCCGGTGCCGGTTGCACTCGTTCCCGACGTACCGGTTGCGCCGGTTGTGCCAGTTGCGCCGGTTGTGCCGGTTGCGCCGGTTGTGCCGGTTGCGCCGGTTGTGCCGGTTGTGCCTGTCGTGCCAGTGCCCATCGGGGTGGTACCTTCCGACATGCCGTATGTG
>Ga0209485_1000240_pt1 | contig 17960 bp, 17 predicted proteins | sample NCAS100_FD_187516 | JGI IMG/M metagenome (GOLD analysis project Ga0209485, IMG submission 187516) | Agricultural soil microbial communities from Utah to study Nitrogen management - NC AS100 (SPAdes) (version 2) | ecosystem: Environmental > Terrestrial > Soil > Agricultural land | place: USA... | reverse complement strand
AGAACTCCGTACACCAGATATTCGCCCCGGGGGAGTGGGCCCAGCACGAACCGCCCGGAGGAATCGGCAAGGCCGCGATACACGAGGCTGTCGGGAAGGAGGCGCGCTTCGACCAGCCCCAGCCGCTGGGGCCGCTGGGTGCCCCAGTCGACCACCAGGCCACGGAGGGTGGTGGTCGGCCGGGGCGCGCCGGTGGAGAAGGTCAGCACCCGGCCCTCCTCGCTGCGATTCCCCCGAAGATCGGCCACGCCGGGGAGGAACTCCACCCGGTAGACCGTGTTAGGCCGCCAGCCCTCGCGGGGCTTTACCGTGATGCGGCTCCGCTTCCAGGAGACGGAAGGCACCTGGGAGTCGGGGGAGAGGATGATCAGCCTTTCCAGGTCGCCGGTGCCCAGACCGAAGTTGGGAGTGCCTCCTTCGGCCACGACCTCATCGAACTGGAATTCGACCTCGTCGTCGAAGTCGGTGAGCACGGCCATGGTATCGGGAACAACGGCAACCAGGCGGGGCGGCAGGCGATCGGTCGGGCCCCCGGGAGGAGGGGCGATGCTCGCGCAGGCCAGGCCGGTCGCGAGCGTCAGGGCCACGATCAGTCGGAGATCGGCCCCCTCACGGGCGTTCAGGGCGACACCACACATCCCAGCGCGCGCCGGCGTTCGGCCAGGGAGCCGGCCTGCTCCTGCCAGGAGGCGAGCTTCTCCCGCTCCCGCGCCACCACTTCGGCCGGAGCACGAGAAACGAATTGCGGATTGTCCAGCTTGGCCTCCTGACTCCGGATCGCGCCCTCGAGCCGGCGGCTCTCGGCTTCGAGCCGGGCGCATTCCCGCTCCAGGTCCACCAGGTCCCCGAGCGGAATGCTGACCTGAGTGCCGTCGGCAAGCACTGCGTTGGCGCAGGCGGTGACTTCGGCCGCGCCACGCGCCGCCGTATCAAGCGCCGCCACTTTGGCGAGCCGCCGCACGGTCGCCTCGTCCTCGCCCAGCGCCGCCGCGAGCTCGGCTCCCGGCGCGGTCAGGGTCACCCGCACCGTCTGACCGGGCTCGACGCCGTACTCCGAGCGGATCGAACGCACCGCGGCGACCAGCTCCTGGAGCGCGCCGAAGCCACGCACCGCGGCGGCATCAGGGGCCCGGCGGTCGCTGCCGGGCCAGGCCGCCACCATGATCGAATCGGACTCGGTCCGGCCCGGAAGCCGTCGCCAGAGTCGCTCGGTGATGAAGGGCATGACCGGATGGAGCAGGCGGAGCGCCACGTCGAAGGTCTGGGTCACCACGGCGCGGGCGACATCCCCGCCGGGCTGATCGCCATAGAGCCTCGGCTTGATCACCTCGACGTACCAGTCCGCCAGATCGCTCCAGATGAAGCGGTGCAGCGCGAGGGCCGCATCGTTGAGCCGGAACCGCTCGTATCCCGCGGTGGCCTCCCGCACCGTCTCCTCGCAGCGGGCGATGATCCAGCGGTCCGCCAGGGTCAGCTCATCCCGCCGGACCACGCCGGGTGAATTCCCGCCGAGCGGGCGGACCGGGCCGTCGAGGTTGCCCAGAATGAAGCGGCCGATGTTCCAGAGCTTGTTGGCGAAGTTGCGCCCCGGGGCGAACGAGCCTTCGAGGTCCTCGGGATCGAGGATGAGGTCGGTTCCGACCGGAAGTCCCGCCACCACGGTGTAGCGCAGCGCGTCGGCGCCGTAGCGCTGCACCACGTCGAGCGGATCGATCCCGTTGGCCAGCGACTTGGACATCTTCCGGTGCAGCGTGTCGCGCACCGTGCCGTGGAGATACACGGTGGAGAAGGGCACCTCGCCCATGCACTCGATCCCGGCCATGATCATCCGGGCGACCCAGAAGAACAGGATCTCGGGGGCGGTGACCAGGGTGTGCCCGGGGTAGAACCGCGCCAGGTCCTGGGTCCGGTCGGGCCAGCCGAGGCTGGAGAACGGCACCAGCTGGGAAGAAAACCAGGTGTCGAGCACATCCTCGTCCTGGCGCACCGGCCCGCCACAGCCCGGGCAGAGCTCCAGATCGGTGAGGCTGGCCGACACCTCTCCGCATTCGGCCGACTCGCAGTACCAGACCGGGATCCGGTGACCCCACCAGAGCTGGCGGGAGATGCACCAGTCGCGAATCCCTTCCATCCACTGGGCGTATTCGAGGCCGCGATGCTCGGGGATGAAGCGCACCCGCCCGTCCCGCCAGGCGGCCAGCGCCGGCTCGGCCAGCGGCTTCATCCGGACGAACCACTGATCGGAGAGCCGGGGCTCCACCACGGTATCGCAGCGGTAGCAGTGGCCGATGGCGTGGCTGTGGCGCTCCGTTCGCTCCACCGCTCCGAGCTCCTCCAGCGCGGTCACTACTTTCTTCCGGGCTTCGTAGCGGTCGAGCCCCCGGAACGGTTCGGGCACCTGGTCGTTCATCCGGGCGTCGTCGGTCATGACGTCGAGCGCCTCGAGCCCATGCCGGCCGGCGATCTCGAAGTCCACCGGATCGTGGGCCGGGGTCAGCTTCACGGCGCCGGAGCCGAAGGCAGGGTCCACCGCCTCGTCGAACACGATCGGGATTCTGCGGCCCACCAGGGGCAGAATGGCGAATCGCCCGGCAAATCCCCGGTAGCGCTTGTCATCGGGGTGGACCGCGATTCCGGTGTCCCCCAGCATCGTCTCCGGGCGGGTGGTGGCCACCACCAGCTGGCCGCCGCCCTCCAGCGGATAGCGCAGGTGCCAGAGGGTGCCTTCGACCTCGACTTTCTCTACTTCCTCGTTGGAGAGCGCGGTCAGGCAGCGGGGGCACCAGTTGATGATGTACTTGCCCCGGTAAATCAGCCCCTTCTCGAACAGCGAAACGAAGACGGTCCGCACCGCGCGCGACAGATCGGCATCGAGGGTGAAATAGGTCCGGTGCCAGTCACAGCTGGAGCCGATGGCGCGGAGCTGATCGAGAATGGTCCGCCCGGTTTCCTCGACATAGGCCGCCACCCGCCGCTCGAACTCGGGCCGCCCGAGGTCGAACCGGGTCTTTCCTTCCCGCCCGATCAGTCGCTCCACCACGTTCTGGGTAGCGATGCCGGCGTGGTCGGTGCCGGGCACCCAGAGGGTATCGCGTCCCCGCATCCGCTCGAAGCGGACCACCACGTCCTGGATGGTGTTGTTGAGCCCGTGACCCATGTGGAGCTGGGCGGTCACGTTGGGCGGGGGCATTTGCACTACATAGGGACGGTAGGACGGTAGGGCGGTAGGACGGTTGGCGTGATCAGAGGCCGGTTCAAACAAGCCCCGGCGCTCCCACTGGCCGTAGAGCTCGCGTTCGAGGCCGGTTGGATCGTATTGCGGTGGGAGGGGCGAATCCGGGCTCATGCCGAGCGGGGGGCGTCGTCCCGGACCAGCGTCACATGGGAATCATCCTCGCCCCGCACCAGCAGTCGGTTGACGATGGGCTCCTCGCCCGCCGCGGCTTCGGCGGTGCGCTGGGCCCGGAGCCGCACCGCCCGGGTGGAGACCCACCCGTGGAGGGCGAGTCCGGTCCGTCCACTGGTGAGGAGCTCGAAGGATTCGCCGGCCAGCTCGGGGTCCCTGGCCAGGGCGTCGCGCACCCGGGCGAGCAGCACCGCCCGGCGCTCCGGAGTGGCCCGGCCCCGGCCCGCGGAACGGACCAGCCGCCCTACCCGGTGGTGGCCTCCGCTGCCGAACAGGCTGCCCAGCACAAATCCCGCGGCAAGCCCGGCGCCCATCCCCAGGGTGGTCAGGGCGGCGGTGAGGGCCCGGCCCCGGCTCCTATGACGGCGCGTGACACTGAGTTGCATGCGGTTAACTTAATACCTCTGCCGAGCCCCGAGAACCGAGAGCGAAGATGGCTGCCGAGCCCGGATCGTCCTCCCGCGTCTCCGGAACGCGACTGATTTTACTGGCCCTGGTCGTGCTCACCGGGCTGGTCCTGTTTTTTGTGCTGGCGCCCCGCACGCCGGTGATGATCCACCCCGAAGTGGAGACGCTGCCGTGAGCATGATCCGGGTGACGCTGCCCGATGGAAGTGTGCGGGAGCTGCCGGCGGAAACGACCGGACTCGAGTTGGCCCGGCAGATCGGGCCCGGCCTGGCCCGCGCCGCGCTCGCTATCCGGGTGAATGGTCAGCTCCGCGACCTCGGCCGCCCCATCGGGGAAGATGCGACGGTGGCGATCGTCACCGACCGCGACGCCGATGCGCTCGAGCTGCTGCGCCACTCCGCCGCCCACGTCCTGGCTACCGCGGTCCGGGAAGTGTTCCCCGGCGCGGGGATCGGGTTCGGACCGGCGATCGAGGACGGCTTCTACTACGACTTCGAAGTGCCCCGGCCCTTCACTCCCGAGGACCTCGAGAAGATCGAGTCGGTGATGCGGGAGGTCGCCTCGCGCGACTACCCCTTCGTCCGGGAGGTGGTGGACCGCGAGGAAGCCAACCGGCGGTTCGGAGACGATCCCCTCAAGCTGGAGCGGATCGCCGAGCTGGGTCCCGACGAGACCATTACCGTCTACACCGACGGTCCTTTCGTGGATCTCTGCCGCGGTCCCCACCTTCCCGGGACCGGGCGGCTCAAGCATTTCAAGCTGCTGCACGGTGCCGGGGCCTACTGGCGGGGAGACGAGCGCCGCCAGATGCTCCAGCGGATCTACGGCACCGCCTGGTTCAAACAGGACGAGCTCGACGGGTACCTCCACCGGCTGGAGGAGTCGCGCAAACGGGACCACCGCAAGGTGGGCCGCGAGCTCGACCTGTTCTTCTTCCATCCGTTCGCGCCCGGGGCGGCGTTCTGGACCGAGCGGGGCACCCTCATGGTCAACGCGCTCAACGACTATCTGCGTGAGCTGCAGCGCGACGACTACCAGGAAATCCGCACCCCGCTGCTCTACAACAAGGCGCTGTGGGAGCTCTCCGGGCACTGGGGGAAGTACCGGGAGAACATGTTCCTGGTGCTGGACCGGGACACCGGCGAGCACGATTTCTCGCTCAAGCCGATGAACTGTCCCTCGCACTACCTGCTGTACTCGTCCCGGAAGCACTCGTACCGCGAGCTCCCGCTGCGCTACTGCACCTACGACGTGCTGCACCGCAACGAAGTCTCCGGCGCCCTCTCCGGGCTCACCCGGGTGCGCCAGTTTCAGCAGGACGACTGCCACATCTTCCTGATGCAAAGCCAGATCGCCGCGGAGGTGAAGCGGCTGGCCGATTTCATCCTGGGCTTCTACCAAACCTTCGGGCTCACCGCGACGGTGAAGTTCGCTACCCGGCCCCCGGAGCGGGTCGGCGACGATGCCATGTGGGACCGGGCCGAAGCGGGGCTGCGGGATGCTTTGGAGGCGACCGGACTTCCTTATGAGCTCAAGCCGGGAGATGGCGCCTTCTACGGCCCCAAGATCGATTTCGATGTCTCCGATTCGATCGGCCGGAAGTGGCAGCTCGGCACCATCCAGCTCGACTACGCCGCCCCGGAGCGGTTCGGGCTGATCTATGTGGGAGACGACAACACCGAGCACCGGCCGGTGGTGATTCACCGGGCCGTCTGCGGATCGTTCGAAAGATTCATGGCGATCCTCATCGAGCACTTCGCCGGAATCTTCCCGGTGTGGCTGGCGCCGGAGCAGGTTCGGGTGCTGCCGATCTCCGCCGAGCAGCGGGACGCCTCCGCCGCGGTCCTGGCCCGGCTCCGTGCCGCGGGAGTGCGCGGCCACCTGGATGCGAGCCATGAAACGCTCAACTACCGGATCCGCGCGGGCGAGGTCGCGAAGGTGCCCTACATGCTGGTGATCGGCCAGCGCGAGGCGACCTCGGACAGCGTCGCGGTCCGGGTGCGCGGCGCGGGGAACAAGCAGGAGGTCATGACGGTGGACGCATTTGTGGCGCGGGTGGGCGAGGAAGTGCGCAGCCGGGCGATAGCACCGTGACGGCTGGACGGCTCGACGGCTGGACGGCTGGTAACTGCCAGCAATTAGCCGTCTAGCCGTCCAGACGCCCAGTCACCTATTCTTCTCATCAATTCTTCCATCGAGACGCCGTGTCCGATTCCACCACGCCCGTCATCCTCTCCGCCTGCCGCACTCCCATCGGGAAATACCTGGGCGGGCTGGCCTCCCTGACCGCCCCGCAGCTCGGCGCGATCGTGATCCGGGAAGCGGTGGCCCGGGCCGGCGTCGCCGCCGCCGATATTGACGATGTGATCATGGGTCACGTGCTGCAGGGTGGGGCGGGGCAGGCCTCGGGACGCCAGGCCATGATCCACGCGGGACTTCCCGGGACCATTCCCGCCGTCACCGTCAACAAGGTGTGCGGCTCCGGTCTCAAGGCGGTCATGCTGGCCGCCCAGGCCATCAAAGCCGAAGACGCGCAGTGCGTGGTGGCGGGCGGGATGGAGGCGATGAGCGCGTCGCCCCACTACGTCTACGGCATGCGGATGGGCATCAAGGCCGGCAACCAGACCATGGTGGACGGCATGATCCACGACGGCCTCTGGGATTCTTTCGGCACCGTTCACATGGGAAGCTACGCCGAGTACACCGCGGAGAAGGCGGGCGTCTCCCGGAAGGATCAGGACGAATTCGCCTATCAGAGCCACCGCAAGGCCGTTGCGGCGATGGAGGCCGGCAAGTTTGCGGCCGAGATCGTGCCGGTGGAAGTGGCGGGGAAGGGAGGCCCCACCAAGGTCTCCCAGGATGAAGGACCCCGGAAGGACACCACCGTCGAGGCGCTCGCCAAGCTCAAGCCGGCTTTCCAGAAGGAAGGCAGCGTGACCGCGGGCAATGCTCCCGGCCTCAACGACGGCGCCAGCGCGCTGGTGGTGACCTCGCTGGCCTTTGCCAAGGCCCATGGGATTGCGCCGATGGCGCGGATTACCGGGTACGCCACCGGAGGCGGCGAGCCGAAGGACCTGTTTTTCGCGCCGATTCAGGCGGTGGAGAATCTGCTGAAGAAGTCCGGCACCTCGATCGGCGACTACGACCTCATCGAGGCCAACGAGGCCTTCGCGGTGCAGGCGCTTGCCGATGGCCGGGCGCTCCGCTGGGAGTGGGACCGGGTGAACGTCCACGGCGGCGCCATCGCGCTGGGACACCCGATCGGGGCCAGCGGTGCGCGGGTGCTGACCACGCTGCTGTACGCGATGCGCGACCGCAAGGCCCGGACCGGGCTGGCCACGCTCTGTCTCGGCGGCGGCAATGCGGTTGCGCTCTCGGTCGAGACCCTTTGAGCGTCCGCATCCGGGCGCTGGCGTGGTCGCTGGCGTTTCTGGTGGGGGGATTTGCTCTCGCTCTTCCGTTCCTCCAGCTGATCCTGCGCTCCCAGCTTGCCGCCCCCGGCAACGCGCTCGGGCTTGCGGCGGCGCAGTCGCTGGTGCTGCTGGCGGTGTTCGCCGCGCTGACCTGGCTGATCGGGCGGCGGGTGCTGGGGCTCCGGGCCGCGGACTTCGGGCTGCTGCCGGCGTCGCGGGGAGTTCGCGGATTCGGCTGGGGCTTCGGGATCGGCGCCGGGCTCGCCGCGGCCGCGATGATCGTGGCCGTTGCCCTGGGACGCGCGGCCTGGCAGGATGACGGCGGGGCTCGCTCGAGCTGGCTGGTGTCGGTCGTCGCCACCGGCCTGGTGCTCCTGCCTGCCGCGCTGGCGGAAGAGCTGATGTTTCGCGGTGTCCCGCTGCTCGCCCTGTCGCGCGCCTTCGGGAGACTCCCGGCGATCATCGGCCTGGCGCTGCTCTTCGGACTGGGACACCTGCTCAACCCCGGGATCACCGGACTCGCGGTGGCGAACATCGCGATCGCTGGCGTATTCCTCGGTCTCGCCTTTTTCTCCCCGGGCGGGCTGTGGACCGCGACCGGCGCCCATCTGGGGTGGAACCTCGCGCTGGCGGCGCTGGCCGCACCGGTCAGCGGCCTCCCGCTCCCGATGCCCTGGCTCGATTACCTGGCGGAAGGACCGGCCTGGCTCACCGGCGCCGGATTCGGACCCGAGGGCGGCGTGCTGGGCGCGCTGTGCCTGCTGGCCGGGGTCGCCCTGACCGCCCGGCGCACCACGAAGGGAGATACGGCATGAGCAGGGCGGCGGTCGTCGGCGCGGGGACGATGGGCAACGGCATCGCCCACGTGTTCGCCCAGCACGGCTGGGACGTGGCGCTGATCGACGTCTCCGATGCCGCGCTCGAGCGCGGGCTCGGAACCATCAAGTCCAACCTCGAGCGCCAGGTGAAGAAGGGATCCATCGGCGCCGAGGTACCGGCACAGGTGCTGGGACGGATCACCCCGCACACCGCCCTGGAGCGGGCGGCCGGGGCGGAACTGGTGGTGGAGGCGGCGACTGAACGGCCCGAGCTCAAGTTTCAGATCTTCCGGACCCTGGACCAGCACTGCGACGCCGGGGCGATCCTGGCCAGCAACACCAGCTCGATCTCGATCACCGAGATTGCCGCGGTCACCCGGCGTCCGGCCCAGGTCATCGGCATGCACTTCATGAATCCGGTGCCGGTGATGCAGCTGGTCGAGGTGATCCGGGGGCACGCGACCTCGGACGCCACCACCGGCAGGACGCTCGAGGTCGCCAAGGCGCTGGGCAAGACCCCGGTTGAGGTGAACGACTATCCCGGCTTCGTGGCCAACCGGATCCTGCTGCCGATGATCAACGAGGCGATCTACGCGGTCATGGAAGGCGTCGCGACCGCCGAGGCGGTAGATACGGTGATGAAGCTGGGCATGGCGCATCCGATGGGCCCGCTGGCCCTGGCCGACTTCATCGGCCTCGATGTCTGCCTTGCCATCCTCGAGGTCATGCACCGCGGGCTGGGCGACCCGAAATACCGGCCCTGTCCACTGCTTCGCAAGATGGTCGCGGCGGGAGAGCTGGGGCGAAAAACCGGGAAGGGCTTTTACACCTATAAGTGACGAGGCGGTGAGAGGTGAGACGTGAGACGGCTTGTCCTTCTCACCTCTCACCTCTCACGTCTCACCCGAAAGGTCCTATGGACGTACTCGGCAGCATGGAGTCGATGGGGCACGAGCAGGTGGTCTTCTGCCACGACCCTGCCTCGGGATACCAGGGCATCATCGCGATTCACGACACCTCGCTCGGCCCCGCGCTGGGCGGCACCCGGTTCTGGCAGTACGCCAGCGCCGACGAGGCGGTGGTGGACGCGCTCCGGCTGGCCCGGGGGATGACCTACAAGGCCGCGGTGGCGGGGCTCGATCTCGGCGGCGGCAAGTCGGTCATCCTCGGCAACAACAAGCGCCCCGACCGGGAGGCGATCTTCCGGGCGCATGGCCGCTTCGTGGATTCCCTGGGCGGCCGCTACATCACCGCCGAGGACATCGGGACCTCTCCGGCCGACATGGAATTCGTGCGACGAGAAACCCGCTACGTGGCCGGCCTGCAGGGACTGTCGGGCGATCCCTCGCCGGTCACCGGGTACGGCGTCTACATGGGGATGAAGGCCTGCGCCAGGCAGCGCTGGGGCGGGGACAGTCTGGCCGGCCGCACCGTGGTGGTGCAGGGGGCCGGCAAGGTGGCGTACTACCTGTGCGTCAACCTCCACGCCGAAGGGGCGAAGCTGATCGTCACCGACATCGATGGCGAGAAGGTGAAGCGCATGGTGGGCGAATTCGGCGCGGCGACCGCCACCCCCGAGGCGATCTACGACCAGCCGGGAGACATCTTCGCGCCCTGTGCCCTGGGCGCGATCATCAACGACGACACCCTGGCCCGGCTCAAGGTGGAGATCGTGGCCGGCGGCGCCAACAACCAGCTGGCCGAGGAGCGGCACGGGGTGGAGCTCGAGCGCCGGGGCATGCTCTACGCGCCCGACTTCGTGGTCAATGCCGGCGGGCTGATCAACGTGTACGGGGAGCTGCAAGGGTGGCCCGAAGAGCGCGCCAAAGGGAAGGCCCGGGAAATCTACGATACCATCCTCAAGGTGTTTGCCATCGCGGCGCGGGACGGCATTCCGTCCTTCCAGGCCGCGGACCGGCTTGCCGAAGAGCGCATCGCCACCGCGGGGGGGCCGGGGAGGATGTGGTGGAAGCAGAAAAGCGTGAACGGTGAACAGTGAACGGTGAACGGGGACGACCCAGCGAAGCGTGTTTCTGGTCGGGGCAGGTCCGGTTCACAGTTCACCGTTCACTGTTCACGCTTTTCAAGTAGATTTCTGCCCATGGCAGAATCCATTCCCATCGCCGCCGATCACGCCGGCTTCGCCATGAAGGAGCGGCTGGTCCGAGAGCTCCGTGCTCTCGGCTACGAGCCGCTCGACTTGGGGACCCACAGCGCTGACGCGGTGGACTACGCCGGATTCGCGCACCAGGTCGCGCAACGGGTTGCGCAGGGTGCAAACGCCCGGGGTGTCCTCCTCTGCGGGACCGGTCTCGGCATGGGCTACGCCGCCAATCGCCATCCCGGGGTCCGCGCGGCGGTGGTCTGGTCTCCCGAAGTGGCTCACCTGGCGCGGGAGCACAACGACGCCAATGTGCTGGTGCTCCCGGCCCGCTGTCTCGACGACGAAACCGGGGTGGCGATCCTCAAGGAATGGCTCGACACGCCCTTCGCTGGTGGCCGGCACGCCCGCCGGGTGGCCCAGATCGAGGAGACCGGACCGAATGCTTGACCACGCGGCCTCGTTGCGCACGGCGGATCCGGTCATCGCCGGGCTGGTGGACCTGGAGCTGGCCCGCCAGCGGGACGGCCTCGAGCTGATTGCCAGCGAGAATTTCGCCTCTCGCGCGGTGATCGACGCGATGGGCACCCCGCTCACCAACAAGTACGCGGAGGGATATCCTGGCAGGCGCTATTACGGCGGCTGTGAAGTGGTGGACGAGGTGGAGCGGCTGGCGATCGACCGGGCCCGGCAGCTCTTCGGCGCCGAGCACGCCAACGTGCAGGCCCACGCCGGCGCGCAGGCCAACTTCGCGGCCTTCATGGCCCTCGCGAAACCGGGGGAAACCCTGCTGGCCATGTCGCTCCCCCACGGGGGCCACCTGACTCACGGCCACTCGGTGAGCCACAGCGGCGCGATCTGGCGCGCGGTGCATTACGGCGTCAACCCCGCCTCCGGGCTGATCGACTACGACCAGGTGCGCGACCTTGCATTGGAGCACCGGCCCCGGCTGATCGTGGCGGGGGCGAGCGCCTATTCCCGGATCATCGACTTCGCCGCGTTCCGCAGCGTGGCCGACGAGGTCGGCGCCTCGTTCCTGGTGGATATGGCGCACTTCGCCGGACTGGTGGCGGGCGGGGTATATCCTTCGCCGGTCCCCCACGCGCACGTCGTCACGACGACCACGCACAAAACCCTGCGGGGTCCGCGGGGGGGGCTCATCCTCTCGGGAGAGGCGCTGGGCAAGGCCATCGACAAATCGATTTTTCCGGGGACCCAGGGCGGTCCCCTCATGCATATCATCGCAGCCAAGGCGGTCGCCTTTGCCGAAGCGATGACCGCGGAATTCAAAGCGTACTCCCGGCGCACCGTGGCCAACGCCCGCCGGCTGGCCGACGCGCTGATCGAGCGGGGACTGGCGATCGTCTCGGGTGGCACCGACAGTCACCTGATGCTGGTGGACCTGCGCCCCCGCGGCCTCACCGGCAAGGTGGCGGAAGAGCTGCTGGTCCGCTCCGGGATCACGGTCAACAAGAACACCATCCCGGACGATCCGCAGTCCCCCTTCGTGACCAGCGGAATCCGGCTGGGCACACCGGCGCTCACCACCCGGGGCATGGGACCCTCCGAAATGGACCGGATCGCTGAGCTGATCGACCTGGTGCTCACCCGGCGGGACGACGGCACGGTGGCCCGGGTGCGGGCGATGGTCGAGGATCTCGCGTCCGGATTTCCGCTCTATGCGCAGGCCGCCGCGCCGGCCATGGCGGGGGCGCGATGAACGAGCTTCGCTTCGCCACCGATGTGCTGGAGAAGATCCGGCGGCGGGGCGACCGCTACGATGAGCGCGCCTATCTCTTCCTGCTGGCCAGCATCGAGTATCTCCAGACCCGGCTGCCAGAGCGGCGCCATGTCAGCGGACCGGAGCTGACCCTCGCCTGCCGGGATTTTGCGCTGGAGCAGTACGGCCTGCTGGCGGGAACCGTGCTGGAGCACTGGGGAATTCGCGGCACCGAGGATTTCGGCCGCATCGTGTACGCGCTGGTGGATCTCGGCCTGCTGGTGACCCAGCCGGGTGACCGGGTCGAGGATTTTCACGGCGTCTACGCCTTCGAGCAGGCTTTCGGCGACGCCTACGTCTGGCAGGGCATTCCCGGAGCATAGTGGTGGGCGGTCAGCCCTCCATTCCCGTGGTCACTCCCGAGCAATCCGCGGATTGGGATCGTCGCGCCCTGTCGGCCGGCATTCCGATTCGCGCGCTGATGGAATCCGCCGGCCGCGGCGTCGCCGCGCTGGTGGCGACGCGATTTCCGGAGTTGCTGCGGCAGGGCGTGCTGGTCGCCGCGGGGACCGGGAACAACGGAGGTGATGGATGGGTGGCCGCGCGCGCCCTCCACGCCGCGGGCGTTCCGGTCTGGGTGGCCGCGGCGGGTGAGCCCGGCGCCGAGCTGCCCCGCGCGGTGGCGGGGCTGGCCCGGGAGGCGGGGGTGCGGGAAGTCGCGCCCGACGGACCCTGGCCTACTCCCGCGCTGATCCTCGACGCGGTGCTGGGCGCCGGTGCCAGCGGAGCCCCCCGCGGCGTCGCGGCGGCGCTGCTCACCCGGCTCGCCGACCTCGCGTCTCCGGTGGTCGCGATCGACGGCCCCAGCGGTCTCGATCTCTCCGACGGCGTGCAGCACGGCCCGATCCGCGCGACCCTCACGGTGACTTTCGGAGGATACCGGCGCGGTCACCTGCTGGCCCGCGACGAAGTCGGCGACCTGGTGGTGCTCGACATCGGGTTGCCCGCCCCTGATCCGGGATGGCCCTCCCTGTTCACCGAAGTCGCCGCGGCACGGGAGCTCCCCTCGTTTGCCGCGCGGGCCCACAAAGGGACCCGGGGTCGAGTGGTAATCGTGGGGGGCGACGAAGGCATGCTGGGCGCGGCGCGGCTCGCGGCCAGGGCCGCGTTCGCTGCCGGGGCCGGACTGACCCATCTGGTCGCCCCGGCGGCGTCTGCGACGGTGGCCGCGACCGCCGAGCCGGATCTGCAGACTTCGGTGCAACCGTTCGAGGCGATGCCGTCGGGCCGGACCACTGCGCTGCTGGCCCAGGCCGAGGCGGTGGTGATCGGACCGGGACTGGGACGACGGGCCTCCCGGCCCGACTTCATCCAGGGAATCATCGAGGCCGTTCCGGCCGGATCGGCGATTGTACTCGACGCCGATGGACTGGTGGCCTTCGCGGGACAGCCCGACCGGCTCCGCGGCCTGCTGGCCGGGCGCCGGGTGATTCTCACCCCGCACGCCGGAGAGTTCCGCACTCTGCTGCCCGATCTCGCCTCCCGGCTCGACGTCGACCCGTGGAGCGCGGCGCAAGAAGCGGCCGCCCGGCTGGGCGCGGCGGTGGTCCTCAAGGGGGTTCCAACCGTGGTGGCGTATGGCAGCGACCCGGTGCGGACGGTGGCGGCTGGAAATCCGGGGCTCGCGACCGGCGGCAGCGGGGACACGCTGAGCGGACTCATTGGTGCCCTCGCGGGCGGGGGGCTCTCCTGTTCGGTCGCTGCTCTGGTGGCCGCGATGGCGCTGGGCGAAGCCGGCGATCTCGCGGCGCGGCGAGTGAGCGCCCGCACCATGCGTCCCATGGACGTGCTCGCCGCGCTGCCCGATGTCTGGCGCCGCTGGGACCTCCTCCGCCGGCAGCCGCCGCCACCCCGGCCTCCCATCCTGCACGAGCTGCCCGCTCCGATCCGGGTCTGACTGCGATGAGCGCCATTCCGCTGGGCGCAGGTCCCGAGTTCGATCGCATCCGGGCCATCGCCGGGCGGCTGGGCTCCCGCGCCGGCGTGCTGGGCGAAGACTGCGCCCTGATCGAAATGGGCGAGACCTACCTGGCTTTGAGCACCGACCTGAGCGTCGAAGGAGTGCACTTCCGCCGGGAGTGGCTCTCGCTCGAGGAGATCGGCTGGCGCGCCACCGCCGCGGCGCTCTCCGACCTCGCCGCTGCCGGCGCGGCCGCGGTCGGCGTACTGGCCGCGCTTACCGTTCCCGCCGCCGAGCCGCCGGCGACGTTCGCCGCGCTGATGGACGGGGCGGGAAGCGCGGTCTCCTCGGTGGGTGGTGTGGTGCTGGGGGGCGATCTGTCGCGGGGGCCGCTGCTTTCCCTGACGATGACGGTGGTGGGGCGCACCGTGACGCCGGCCCATCGCAAGGGCGCCCGGCCGGGTGACGGTCTCTGGGTTACCGGCGCGCTGGGCGGGGCGCGGGCCGCGCTCCTGGCCTGGGAGAACGGCCGGCAGCCCGCCGAGGCTGCCCGGGTGCGGTTTGCCCACCCCGAACCCCGGCTGGAGCAGGGGGCCTGGCTGGTGGCGCAGGGAGCCCGGGCGATGCTCGATCTGAGCGACGGGCTCGCCGCCGACGCGGGACATCTGGCTGCGGCGTCGGGCGTGTCGGTGCGGATCGACCTGGAACTGGTCCCGGCCGATCCCTCCGTACTTGCGGAGGCCCGGCAGAGCGGAGAGAACCCCGGGGCGTTCGCCGCCCGGGGCGGGGAGGACTACGAGCTGCTGGTGGCGATGCCACCGGAGTTCACCGGCGCGGTCCCCTTCCCACTAACCCGCGTCGGACAGGTGGAAACGGGGAGCGGCGCGCGATTCCTGCTCCAGGGCGCCGAGCTGCCGCTCGGCGGCTACGACCATTTCGCATGATTCGCGCCTTCCGGTACATCTCGTCGTTCGTGATCTACATGGCGATCGCCGGATCCTGGGCCGTGCTGGCCGCGCTGTTCGGGGTCAAGCAGCGGCGAGGCGGCGCCTACGACCGCTCGGCTCGTTTCTGGGGAGTGGGGATGCTGCGGGGCACCCGGATTTCGGTGCGGGTCGAAGGGGATGAACACCTCGACCCGGACCGGCCCTGCGTCTACATGTCGAATCACGCCTCCTTCATCGACATCTGGGCGATCCTGGCGGGGATTCCGGGCACCATCCGGTTCGTGTACAAGAAAGGCATGGACTGGATCCCGCTGATGGGGATCGCGCTGCGGGCCGCGAAGCACCTCCCGATCGACCGGCACAGCCGGTCCCAGGCCTTTGCCACCTATGACCGGGCCGCGGGAATGATCCGGCGGGGATTCTCGGCGGTGCTGTTCCCCGAGGGCACCCGCTCCCGGGACGGGCGGCTCCAGCCGTTCAAGAAGGGATCGTTCGTGCTGGCGATTGCCGCCGGCGCGCCGGTGATCCCGGTATTCTGCGAGAACACCTACGAGCTTATGCCCCGGGGAAGCTGGAGTCCGAAGCCCGGCACCGTCACCCTCCGGTTCGGGGCGCCGATTCCCACCGCGGGGCTGCGTTACGAGGACCGGGACCGGATCGCGGCGGCGACCCGCGCGGCGCTGATCGCGCTCGGGGCCCGGGAGTAGTCTGCTTTCGGGAACCTCGCGGGCTGCCTATTCTTCCCCCCCATGTCCACCATCATCGAAGTCCACGCCCGCGAAATCCTCGACAGCCGCGGCAATCCCACCGTCGAAGCCGAGGTCATTCTGGCCAGCGGAGCGCGGGGACGCGCCGCGGTGCCCAGCGGAGCCTCTACCGGCGAGCACGAGGCGGCCGAGCTGCGCGACGGCGATCCCAAGCGTTATCTCGGCAAAGGGGTCCAGGAAGCGGTGCGCAACGTGAACGAGGTGCTGGGGCCCCGGCTGGAAGGGATGGATCCCACCGACCAGATCGGGATCGATGCCGAGCTGATGGATGCGGACGGCACCTCCAACAAGGCCAAGCTGGGCGCCAACGCAATTCTGGCGGCCTCGCTCGCGGTGGCGCGCGCCGCGGCGGAGGATGTAGGGCTTCCGCTCTACCGCTATCTGGGCGGGCCGATGGCGCGGGTGCTGCCGGTGCCGATGATGAACATCCTGAACGGCGGCGCCCACGCCAGCAACAACGTGGATGCCCAGGAGTTCATGGTTGTCCCGATCGGCACCGACAACTTTCCCGACGCGCTGCGGATGGGAGTGGAGGTGTTTCACGCCCTCAAGAAGGTGCTGTCGGGCATGGGGCTCTCGACCGCGGTTGGTGACGAGGGGGGCTTCGCGCCGATGCTGCCGTCCAACGAAGCGGCGCTCGACGTGATCATGCAGGCGATCAGCGCGGCGGGGTATCAGCCGGGCCAGGACATCGCGATCGCGCTCGACGTGGCGGCGTCGGAGCTGTACGACAAGGGCAGCTATGTCTTCAAGAAGGGCGACAAGAGCCGCCGCAGCGCCGCCGAATTAGTGGAGCTCTACGGGGAATGGGTGGACCGCTATCCGATCGTCTCCATCGAGGACGGCCTGGCCGAGGACGACTGGGAGGGCTGGACCCAGCTCACCGAGGCGCTGCAGGAGCGGGTCCAGCTGGTGGGCGACGACCTGTTCGTGACCAACGTAGACCGGCTGGGGCGGGGCATCGAGCAGAACGTCGCCAACGCGGTACTGATCAAGGTGAATCAGATCGGGACCCTGACCGAGACGCTCCAGTGCATCGAGCTGGCCAAGGGGAGCTCATATGGAGTCGTGATCTCCCACCGCTCCGGCGAAACCGAGGACACCTTCATCGCCGATCTGGCGGTGGCGACCGGCGCGGGACAGATCAAGACCGGGAGCGCCTCCCGAAGCGACCGGACCGCGAAATACAATCAGCTGCTCCGGATCGCCGAAGAGCTGGATGACATGGCCCATTATCCGGGCCGGGACATGTATCACCTGTGACCCGGGCCCGCTGGGTGGTGCTCCTGCTGGTGGTCGCCGCGCTCTATTTCGCGGCTCAAGGTGGGGAGTACAGCACCCTCCAGTGGCTCGACCTCCGGAAGCGGGAAGGGGCGGAGCAGGCGCTGGTGCGGACCCTGACCCGGGAGGTAGACAGCCTGGCGAAGGTGAAGAAGCGGATCGAAACCGATCCCGCCATGCAGGAGCGGCTGGCCCGCGAGTTGTACGGAATGCTCCGGCCGGGGGAGATTGAATACACCTTGCTTCGGGACGAAAAGTAGGGTCGGTGGTCAGTGGTCAGTGGTCAGTGGGCAGTGAACTGATGGCTGAAGGCTGACGGCTCTGTATGACATCCGTTCGGCCTGTCGTTATTTTTGCAGGTCTGGCAGGGTAGCTCAGCTGGTTAGAGCACGGCACTCATAATGCCGGGGTCGCGGGTTCGAGTCCCGCCCCTGCTATTCGGGGCCGCCGATGGCGGACCGGGATACCCCTCGATAGTTTCGATCCATGCACCTCACCCGCGACAGACTTCTCCGACGACTCGGCGCAGGCATTTCCGTTTCCCTGATTCTGTGGGGAGCACCGGAGACGCTCAGCTCGCAGGCGCGTCCCGGAACGGTTTCCGATTCCCAGACCGTCGTCTTTGTCTGCGAACATGGCACCGTCAAGAGCGTCATTGCCCTGGCCTACTTCAGACAGCTCGCCCAGGAGCGCCACCTGAATATCCGGGCGATCTCCCGCGGCACCGCGCCGGATTCCGCCGTCCCGGCTCGAGTGCGGGAGGGTCTGCGCCTGGACGGGCTCGTGCTGGGTCCGTTCAGCCCGGTCCGGTTCACGCTCGCCGATCTCGCCTCGGCCATCACCGTGGTCTCTTTCGATCAGCCAACGGTCGCTGACATCGTCCGCGGGCGGGTGCCGACCGCCCGGTGGGACGGCCTCCCGGCCGTGAGCGAGGACTACCCCATCGCACGGGACTCCATCCGGTACCGGGTGGCCCGGCTGGTCGATTCGCTGGATCAGGTCCGGCGAGGCAAGCCGAAGCCTCAGGGAGATTTCCCATGATCGCTCGAACTCTTCGCGCTCTGACCATTGGCCTTGCCGCTGGTTCCGCTCTCCCGGCCCAGGGGCCCCAGTATCCGGGCAACCTACCCGGCGGTTCA
>Ga0209485_1000238_pt1 | contig 18048 bp, 16 predicted proteins | sample NCAS100_FD_187516 | JGI IMG/M metagenome (GOLD analysis project Ga0209485, IMG submission 187516) | Agricultural soil microbial communities from Utah to study Nitrogen management - NC AS100 (SPAdes) (version 2) | ecosystem: Environmental > Terrestrial > Soil > Agricultural land | place: USA... | reverse complement strand
CGAAAATCCTGGAGACCGCCCGACGGGAGAAGGTGGATGTGATCGGTCTCTCCGGGCTCATCACCCCGTCGCTCGAGGAAATGTCGTTCGTGGCCGAGGAGATGGCCCGGGAGGGCTTCACCTTGCCGCTGCTGATCGGCGGAGCGACCACTTCACGGGCCCACACCGCGGTGAAGATCGCCCCCCGTTACCCCCACGCCGTGGTCCACGTGCTCGACGCCTCCCGCGCGGTCGGGGTCGCCGGCAATCTCCTGAGCGACACGCTTCGGTCCGAGTTCGAAGCCGGGGTGCGGGCCGAATACGACGCCCTCCGGCAGGAACGGGCTGCCCGGGGCGCGGGGGACCGGCTGGGCACGCTCGCCGAAGCCCGCGCGGCCCGCTTCGTCCCGGGGACGGGCCAGCTGCCTCCCCGGCCTGGGTTCCTGGGGACCCGGGTCTTCGAGGACTACCCTCTGGCGGAGCTGGTGGACCGGATCGACTGGACTCCCTTCTTCCAGACCTGGGAGCTGCCCGGGCATTACCCCGCCATCCTCGAGGACCCGCTCACCCGGGCCGCGGCGGCGCCGCTCTACGACGATGCCCGCCGGATGCTGGACCGGATCGTGTGCGAGCGGCTGCTCCGGGCCCGTGCCGTCATCGGTTTCTGGCCGGCTGCCGCTTCGGGGGACGACATCGAGCTCTACACCGACGAGCGCCGGTCCGAGGTCCTCGGGGTGGTGCACACGCTGCGGCAGCAGATGGGCAAATCACCCGGCCGCCCCAACCTGGCGCTGGCCGACTACGTCGCGTCTCGAGCGGAGGGCCGCCCTGATTACCTCGGCGGCTTCGCGGTCACCACCGGCCACGGGCTGGCCGAGCTGGTTGCGGGTTATGAAGCGGCCCACGACGACTATTCCGCCATTCTGGCCAAGGCACTGGCCGACCGGCTGGCCGAAGCCTTCGCCGAGCGGATGCACGAACGGGTCCGGCGGGAATTCTGGGGGTACGCGCCGGACGAGCAGCTGACCAACGCCGATCTGGTCCGGGAAGCCTATCAGGGCATCCGTCCCGCCCCCGGCTATCCGGCCTGTCCCGACCACACCGAGAAGGAGATCCTGTTCCGGCTGCTCGATGCCGAGGACGCCACCGGCATCCGGCTCACCGAGAGTTTTGCGATGACGCCGGCGGCCGCGGTGAGCGGCTGGTATTTCTGGCACCCGGAGGCCCGCTATTTCGGGGTCGGCAAGCTGGGCCGGGATCAGGTCGAGGACTACGCCCGGCGCAAGGGCATGACGATCGAAGCCGTGGAGCGCTGGCTGGCGCCCAACCTCGGCTATGAGCGAGGCACCCGATGACCACCCTGCGGGAGCTGCTGGCCGACGGGCGCACCCACCTGTTCGACGGGGCGATGGGGACCGTGCTGTACGGGCGGGGGGTGTTTCTCAACGTGTGCTACGACGAGCTCAACCTGCGGCAGCCCGACCTGATCCGCGACATCCACCGCGAGTACGTCAAGGCCGGCGCGGATCTCATCGAGACCAACACCTTCGGCGCCAATCCCCGGAAGCTGGCCCAGTACGGGCTCGGGTCGGAGACCGAGGCGATCAACCGGGCGGCCGCCCGGCTGGCTCGGGAAGCGGCCGGCACCCGCGCCGCGGTCGTCGGCGCGATCGGTCCCTTGGGAATCCGGATCGAGCCCTTCGGCGAAACCTCGGTGGAGGAGGCAACGGCCGATTTCCGCCGCCAGGCGGCTGGCCTGCTCGAAGGCGGAGTGGACGGGTTCATCCTGGAGACCTTCAGCGACGTGGAGGAGCTCCGCGCTGCCTTCCTGGCAGTGCGGGGAATAAGCGATCTGCCGATCATCGCCCAGATGACCATCGGGAATGACGGCATGACCCACTACGGCACCGCGCCGGCGGTCTTCGGCCCGATCCTGGAGCAGCTGGGAGCCGACGTGATCGGAGTCAACTGCTCGGTCGGCCCCCATGGAGTGCTGGAAGCGGTGGAGCAGCTCGCCCCGGTGGTGACCCGGCCGATCTCCGCTCAGCCCAACGCCGGGCTGCCCCGCGACGTGGGCGACCGCAAGATGTACATGGCGTCGCCGGAGTACATGGGCACCTATGCCAAGCGGATCGTCGAGGCCGGGGCGCGCTTCGTCGGGGGATGCTGCGGCACCACCCCCGAGCACATCAAGGCGATGGCCGGCTTCGTACACTCGGTGGCCCCACGGCATGTGACTGCCGCGCCAACCGCCGAACAGACGGTCGCCGGCGTCGACCCCCTGCCGCTGGCCGAGCGCTCCCGCTACGGAGCCAAGCTGGCGCGGGGAGAATTCATCACCACGGTCGAGATCGTTCCGCCGAAAGGTGTGGATCCGGCTCCGATGTTTGCGCAGTGCCGCGCGCTGAAGGCTGCCGGCGTCGATGCGGTCAACGTGCCCGATGGTCCCCGCGCGCAGAGCCGGATGGGCGCGCTGCTCTCGGGACTGATGATCGAGCGCGAGGTAGGCCTGGAGACGGTGATCCACTACGCCTGCCGGGACCGGAACCTGCTGGGAATGCTGTCCGACCTGCTGGGCGCCGCCGCGGCCGGGCTCAGGAATCTCCTGCTGGTCACCGGCGACCCGCCCAAGATGGGGCCCTACCCCGACGCCACCGCGGTCTTCGACATCGACGCAATCGGGCTGACCAACCTGGTGGCCCGGCTCAATCGCGGGCTGGATCCGGGACACAACCCAATCGGCGCGCCCACCAACTTCGTGATCGGTGTGGGGGTGAATCCGGCGGCGCCGGACTTCGAGCGCGAGCTGCGCCGGCTGCACTGGAAAGTGGAAGCGGGAGCGGAGTTTGCGATCACCCAGCCGGTGTTCGACCTGGAACAGCTCGACCGGTTCCTGAAACAGGTGGAATCGTTCCGGCTTCCGATCATCGGGGGGATCTGGCCGCTGATCTCGCTCCGCAATGCGGAATTCCTGGCAAACGAAGTGCCCGGCGTGACGGTGCCCGAGGAGGTGCTCCGCCGGATGCGGCGGGCCAGCGAGCAGGGCCGGGAGGAGGGTCTGGCCGAAGGGGTGGCGATTGCCAGGGAAATGCTGGTCGCCGTCCGCGACCGGCTTCAGGGCGCCCAGGTGTCGGCGCCACTCGGCAGAGTGCCGGTGGCGCTCGACGTCCTGGTGCTCCGCTAATTGTCGCGCGGTCCCGACGGCGCGGCCGCGACCCGGCGGGACAACAAGTCGATCGCTTCCGCGAGCCGGACGAACTCACCCCGGTAGCCGTCCCGGTCGGACCCCACCGCCCCGCGCGCCTGCGCGATCAAGTCTCCATACGTCGCTTTCCCCTGGTGTTCCGAGTCCCGCAGCAGCATCCCGACGCCCGCAACCGCCGTGGCAAACCGGAAGGTCTCGGAAGGCTGGCGCGACTCGCTCCGGACTGACTGCGTCAACAGCAGGCTGGATGATCCCTGGGGCGACTTGTAACGCAGCTTGACGGTCATCCATTCCTCCCTCGAGCCGGACCGCACCCGGGCGTCCGGACTGGGGCGCTGATATTTGAGATCGTCGATACTACCCAGCTTGACATCGAGTGGAGCGCCCGCCGGCACGATCTCGTAGAGCGCGGTCACCGAGTGTCCCGCGCCGAGCTCGCCGGCATCCTTGGCGTCGTCATTGAAATCCTCGCTGGCCAGCAGCCGGTTCTCGTACCCGATGAGCCGATAGGCCGAGACCCGGGCCGGGTTGAATTCGACCTGGATCTTCACGTCCTTGGCGATGGTGTACAGGGTCGCACCCAGCTCCTTGACGAAGACCTTCCGCGCCTCCTGGATGTCGTTGACATAGGCGTAATGCCCGTTCCCCTTGTCTGCCAACTGCTCCATCCTGGCATCCTTGAGGTTGCCGGTGCCGAACCCCAGCACGGTCAGGAATACCCCATGACCGCGCTGCTCCTCGATCAGCCGCAGGAGCTCGCCCTCGCTCGAGACGCCCACGTTGAAGTCACCGTCGGTGGCGAGGATGACGCGGTTGTTTCCCTCCGCGAGGAAGGTGCTCCGTGCGGTCTGGTAGGCCAGCTGAATTCCAGCAGCGCCCGCGGTCGAGCCACCGGCCTGAAGCCGCTCGATGGCGTCGAGGATCACGTCCTTGCGGTCACCCGCCGTCGGTGGCAGCACCAGCCCGGCCGCACCGGCGTAGACGACGATGGCGACCCGGTCCTGGGCCCGAAGCTGATTCACCAGGAGCCGGAAGGCCGATTTCACCAGCGGGAGCTTCCGGGCATCGGTCATCGATCCGGAGACGTCGAGCAGAAAGACGAGGTTGTTGGGCGGAAGCGCCTCCATCGGAATCCGCCGCCCCTGCAATCCAATGAGTACGACTCGATGACCGGAGTGCCATGGCGCCGGGGCCAGCTCGGTGGTAACCGAGAAGGGATGCTTGCCGGTGGGCTCGGCGTACTGATAGGGGAAATAGTTGAGCATTTCCTCGATGCGCACCGCGTCCTTCGGGGGCAGCCCGCCCTCAGCGACAAACCGGCGCACGTTGGTGTACGAGGCGGCGTCGACATCGATGGAAAAGGTCGAAAGCGGACTCCGTGCCGCGGCCTGCCAGGCATTCTCGTAGATCCGGCGGTAGTCCTCGGTGTTGAAGTCCGGCCGCCGCGCACCGACCGCCGCACCTGTCGCGACCCCAACGCTGAACCCCAGCGACATGCGTGACGACGGGACAGCGCCGCCGGTCACGATCAATTCCTCCAGACGGTTGATGTCCGCGAAGAGTCTGAAGTCCAGAGTCGCCGGGGGACCTTCCGTCACGGTCACGGTGCGACTGACGATACGGTATCCAATCGCTCGGGCAGTGACCGTCGCTCCCCCAGCGGGCACGCTGTCGATCCGGTAGCGGCCATCGGGTCCGGTCAGCACCCGCAGGGTGGTCCCGCTCACCTGCACCGCCGCGCCGGCCAGCGGCGCCGCGCCCTCTCCCCGCACCGTTCCGGTGATCGAACCGGTCGCGCGATACGGAACAGTACCGGTGGGTACCGGAAGGAGCGGTCCTGCGAGTGCCACGGCGGCGACGAATCTTCCGATACGCGACATACGTCCTCCCAGGTGGAGAGCCTGCGGGGGTGCAACGCATCGAATGCGCCACTGGGCAACTCCTTGCGCGCCGCGCGCTTGACGAACCGAGACCCGGCCTGGATCGCCGGAGTCGACACACCCGTCGTGTCGGGATGACACGGGCATGGATGTTGAGGCAGAACGTTTGTCCCGGGTATCTTCGGGTCTGTCACGAAAGGCCTTCGATGTCTGACATCCTGACTGCGTCACCCGCGCTGACCGTTCTGTCCGAGGAGGAAGATCTCTTTCGCGCGACGGTCCGCGAGTTCGCCGAGACCGAGGTGCGGCCCCACGTGGCCGAGATGGACGAGGCTGGGAAGTTCCGCCCCGACCTGATCGCGAAATTCTTCGAGCTGGGGCTCATGGGTGTGGAGGTGCCGGAGCAATGGGGCGGCACCGGCGGCTCGATCTTTCTGGCCATGCTGGCCATCGAGGAGCTGGCCCGGGTGGATGCTTCGGCGGCAATCTACGTGGACGTCCACAACACGCTGGTCAACAACTGCCTGCTCCGCTGGGGCAGCGAAGAACAGAAAGCCCGGCTCTTTCCCCGCATGACCGCGGGGCTGCTCGGCGCTTTTGCTCTCTCCGAGCCGGGCAGCGGCAGCGATGCCTTCGCCCTTCAGACCCGGGCCGAACGGGTGGCCGACGGCTGGGAGCTCACCGGAACCAAGTTCTGGATCACCAACGGGGCCGAGGCCGGGATTTTCATCGTCTTCGCCAATACCGATTTTTCCAAGGGCTACAAGGGCATCACCGGGTTTCTGGTGGAACGGGATTTCCCTGGGTTCTCGGTCGGCAAAAAAGAATCGAAGCTGGGGATCCGGGCTTCCAGCACCTGCGAGCTGATCCTGGAACGCTGCCAGGTGCCCGATCCCAATGTGCTGGGTCCGGTCGGACTGGGCTACAAGATCTCCATCGAGACCCTGAACGAGGGCCGGATCGGCATCGGCGCCCAGATGGTGGGCATCGCCCAGGGGGCGCTCGAAGCGGCACTGGCCCACGTCAAGGAGCGGCAGCAGTTCGGGAAACCGATCGCCGAGTTCCAGGGGGTCCAGTTCCAATTGGCGCAAATGCGGACAGACCTGGAGGCCGCGCGTCTAATGGTCTACAACGCCGCTCGTCTTAAGGATGGAGGGCGGCCCTTCGCGACCGAGGCGGCCATGGCCAAGCTGTTCAGCTCCCAGGTGGCCGACCGGATCACCTCCAATTCCCTGGAGCTTTTCGGGGGCTACGGGTACTCCAAAGAGTACCCCGCCGAGAAGTTCTACCGGGATGCCAAGATTGGCACGATTTATGAGGGGACGAGTAATATGCAGCTCCTGACGATCGCCAAGTCCATGCTCAAGGCCTGACCGGATTTCCATGCTCCAGCGCCGGTTCCGCTCCATCCTCGCCTGTGTCGCCACGCTGCTCGCAGCGGCGATGCCGCTCGGCGCGCAGGGGTCCACAGCAATCGATGCGGGCAAGCTTCAGCGGCAACTCGACACCTGGTACCAACGCGCCGCCCGGACCACCCGGGGCACCTGGGGAATCGCCGTGGCCACCCAGGACGGCCAGCTCCTCTGGGGGGTCCAGCCCACCCGTCCGATGATCCCCGCCTCTACCGTGAAGCTGTTCACCACCGGGTATGCCCGCACCGTGCTGGGAGGCGAAGCACGGCGGCGGACCAAGGTGGTCGGTTCCGGGCATGTGGACTTCGCCACCGGCGAGTGGATCGGTCCCTGGGCGCTCGAGCTCAATGGCGACGTGACCCTGGAGCGCCCTACCCATGGCGGCCCCACCCTGTCCGACCTGGCGGTCCAGCTGCACGCCGCCGGGATCCGGAAGCTGGTGGGCCCGCTCAAGGTGGTGAGCGCCGGCGGGGAAGCGGGGGCCAGCTATCCCTCCGCCTGGAGCACGCGGCACCGGGGGCGGGTCTTCGCACCGGTCATCGGGTCGCTCACCCTCGCTGAGAATGTCCTCAGTTTCTCGATCGCTCCGGGCAGGAAGGTCGGGGAGAAGCCCAGGGTAGTCGGCGAGTCTCCCCTGGGAGTGAGCGAGCTGGTCGAGATCCGCGCCCGGACCGTGAGCGGCAAGCGGTCCCGGCTACGCTATCAGACGGCTCCGGGCGGACGCTACATCGTGAACGGCACCATCGGAACCCGGGCCCGGGTGCGCCGGTTCACCAGCACGACCCACGATCTCCTGGCCCTGCTCGAGGCCAGCTGGAACCGCGCCCTCCGGCTGGCGGGAATCGAATGGCAGCGGACCCCCTCGATGGGTGGTCCCATGACCTTCGGCGCCGAGCAGGTCCTGGCGGAAGTGAACTCCCAGCCCTTCGACTCCATCGCGACCGAAGTGAACCGGCGCAGCCTCAACATCGGCGCCGAGCTGATGCTCCGCTGGGCCGGTGGCGAGGAGACCGCCGCCGACCGGCTCACCGCCCACGTCCAGGAAGTCACCGGCGACCAGAGCGTCAAGCTGGTGGACGGAAGCGGCCTGTCCCACGAAGACCGCGCCTCCCCAATGGCGTTCGTCTCCTACCTGGCCAAGTTCCCGCTGCTGCCGGCCGGCCGGGGCTTCCCCATGCTGCTGCCGACCAACGGGAGCGGGACCCTCCGGAAGCTGGCCAAGGGCCTCCCCGGGCCAGGGGTGGTCCGGGCCAAAACCGGAACCCTGGGGGACGTGGCTACCCTGTCGGGGTACCTGGGACGGTCCGACGGAGTGTTGCTCATTTCCCTCATGTACAACGGTCCCAGGGTCTCAACCGCCCGGTCCGAGCAGTGGCGGCTGTTCCGCATCCTGGGCGCTGATGGTGTGGCCATTCCGCAGGACACGGTGGAAATCAGCGGACAGCTCGGCAGCGAAAGCCGGGAGCCCCCCACCCCTCCGCCGGTCCCCTGACGCCAGCCGCCTGGTCTGGCAGTTGAAAAACCGGGCTCATCGTGTTATTATGTTTTGATGCCGGATGCTTTTTCTTGAGCATCCGAGCAGGCTTCGGGAACGATGCATGGGGGTCGCTCTCATGGCGGCCCCCTTTGTTCGTTCAGCCGCTCTCCCGGATAGTCCGAGACAGCAGTGAAGCCCCCCGGCGCGAGGGGAAAGATCGCGAATCACAACATTGTAGTCGGTCAGTACCTTTTCGGGACTCCGATTACACACACAACAGGAGTAGGAAATGCGTACGACCGGCACCGTGAAGTGGTTCAACGACGCCAAGGGCTTTGGTTTCATCACCCCCGAGAACGGCGAGAAGGACTGCTTCGTCCATCACTCCGCCATCCAGGACAAGGGATTCCGTTCCCTGGCCGAGGGTGAGCGGGTGGAGTTCACGATCGTCCAGGGCCAGAAGGGCCCGGCGGCCGAGAACGTCGTCAAGATCGCGAAGTAACTCTCGCGGCTGACAAGGTATCGGCCGGTTCGACGGAAGTCGGGCCGGCCGATGCTGTGTCACTGAGTCAACCGAACCATCGAACGGGGAACCCATGATCGAAGTGACCATTGGTGACGGCGACCGTCTGGACGGCGCCCTCAAGGCCTTCAAGAAGAAGGTCATCAAGGCGGGCATCCTCAAGGACCTCCGCGCCAAGCGCCACTACCTCAAGCCCAGCGAAGCGCGCAAGCTCAAGTCCGCCGCCGCCCGCCGCCGCAAGCGGAAGGCCGCCCGCTTCTAGCTGACCCGGGGCGCGGCCGCTCGGCCCGCCCCCGATTCCAACCGACCGCTGCCGGGAATCGTCACGATTCCTCCTCTCCGGGCATGCGGTCTTCCCACAACGCGAAGATGTTGTCTTCCGGATCGGCGATCATCGCCATGATCCCCCAGGACATCTGGGTCGGTTCGCTCACGAATCGCACCTTCCGGTCGTGCAGAATCCCGCAGAAATGCAGCAGACCCGGTACGTAGAGCGTGATGCCGGTGTGCCGGCCAACCAGAGCCTTGGAATCGGGATGGGTCGCGGGGTGTACCCCGAGGTGGGGCGGCTCCAGAAACAGCTCCAGGCCGAAGCTTCCCTGCTTGCTGACCGGCAGCTCCAGCGTGTCCCGGTAAAAGGCGGTGGCCCGGTCGAGGTCGTTCACGAAAATGGCGAACGAGTGGATATGCTGGATCATGGCCCCGCCGTGCTGGAGGTGGTGTGGCCGGCCCGGCTCCGGAACGCCGCCGCCCAATTGCGACGCATTCCGGCGAGTCCGGGGCGCTCGAGCGGGGAATCGCCGAAGCGCTCGGTGAACTCCTCCGGCGTCATCCGGTCGAAGAAGCCCGGATCGTCCACCGCGATGGCCCCGCGGTCCTGATAGGCCGGCTCACTCGCGGGAGCGGCGAAGCGGACATTCCAGGGACAGACGTCGTTGCAGATGTCGCAGCCGAAGCCCCATCCCTCGAGCTTGTCCACCAGAGCCTCCGGAATCGGCTGCCGGGATTCGATCGTCAGGTACGACGTGCACCTGGTCGCGTCCAGCACCCGGGGGGCGACCAGCGCCCCGGTGGGGCAGGCCTCGAGGCAGCGGGTGCAGCTCCCGCACCGGTCGTAACCCGCCGCGGAGGCCGGGACGAGCGCCAGATCGGTGAACACGGTTCCGATCAGGCAGAACGATCCCGACTCCGGACGGATCAGCATCGTGTTCTTCCCGATCCACCCGAGGCCCGCCCGCTCGGCCAGCTCGCGCTCCGGCACCGGACCGGCATCGGCCCACACATGGGCGATGGTGGCGCCGTGCTCCCGAAGCCAGTTTGCAATCAATCCGAGCCGGCGGGTCAGGGCCCGGTGATAGTCCTCCCCCAGCGCGTACTTCGCGATCTTGACCCCCTGGCTCCCTGGCTCCCCGGCTCCCTGGCTCCCTGGCAAGTAGTTCTCCAGCACGACGACGGCCGCGACAGCACCCGGCACGATGTCTCCCGGCCGTTTCCGCCGCGCCGCTTGCCGGTGCAGGTACCGCATGGTGCCGCCATACCCGGCCGCGAGCCAGGCATCCAGCGCCTTGCTGCGACGGCTTGGCTCGAGGGAGGATACTCCCACGTCAAGGAACCCGAGGCTCCGCGCGAAGGCAGCGAGATCGGTAGACAAGGTGCTATTCGCTATCGGCTATCGGCTATCGGTCAAGCTATCTGTAGGCTTCTCGACTTGACCGTCATCCTGACGGATAGCCGATAGCTGATAGCTGGTAGCAGGTTCCCATATGCCGGTAATCACTCTAGCACCACGCTGAAACGTGATATACGACCAGGCCCACTCGAACAGCACGATGACCCGGTTGCGGAACCCGATCAGAAAAAAGATGTGGACCCAGATCCAGAGCTGCCACGCGACGAATCCCGCGGCGCGGATTCGGCCCAGGTCGGCCACCGCATGGCCTCGCCCGATCACCGCGAGCTGGCCCTTGTTCCGGTAGTGGAACGGCCGGCGGGGCCGTCCTGCCAGATCACTCCGGATCGCCCCGGCGGCGTACTTGCCCATCTGAATCGCCACCGGACAGGTCCAGGGCAGGAAGGGATACCCGCTCTGGTGCGGGTACGCGGCGGCGTCCCCCAGCACGAAGACCTCTGGGTGCCCCGGCACCGAGCAGTCGGGCTCGACCAGCACTCGGCCCTGACGGTCGACCGGAGCGCCCAAGGTCAGAAGCAGGGGGCTGGCTGCATTGCCGGCTGCCCAGATCACCGTGTCGGTCGGGATCCGCCAGCCTGCCGCGTGCACGAACCCGGGCTCGAGCTGGGTGACCATCGTCTCGGTCCGTACATCCACCCCGAGACGACGGAGGGTCTCCTTTGCCTTGCCGGAGAGGGACGCCGGATAACTGGTGAGAAGTCGGGGCCCCGCTTCCAGCAGCAGGATCGAAGCATCCCTGGGATCGATCCGCCGGAAATCCCGGCGCAGGGCAAACCGCGCCACTTCCGCGACCGCCCCTGCCACCTCTACTCCGGTCGGGCCCCCGCCCACGATCACGAAGGTCAAATGCCGTTGCCGCACCACCGGGTCAGGCTCCAGCTCCGCTCGCTCGAACGCCAGCAGGATCCGGCGCCTGATTTCGCCGGCATCCTCGAGGTTCTTGAGCCCCGGTGCCAGGACTTCCCACTCCGGGTGGCTGAAGTAGGAATGCCTCGCGCCCGGTGCCAGAGCAAGATAGTCGTATGAAATACTACTACCATCCGCTAATGCTATGTCGTGTTGGGAGATATCAATCTTTACCGCTTCGCCAAGCACTACCTCTATGTTCCGGTGTCTGCGGAGCACCGAGCGAATCGGACTGGAGATATCGGGCGCGGAGAGCGCCGCGGTAGCGACCTGATACAGCATCGGCTGGAAGACGTGATGATTGGTTCGGTCCACCAGGGTCACGTCCAGCTCGGCGCCGCCCAGCTCCCGGGCGAGATACAGCCCGGCAAAGCCCCCGCCCACGATCACCGCGCGGGGCCTCACAGATGCATCGTCTCCCGCCGCCAGCGCGCGAATCCCACCACGTCAGAAACCGGTGGAACCGCGTCTTCATCTCCATAGGCGGTGTACATCCGCCAGCGCAGGTAGGTCCGGTCGGGCACCGGGAGAAAGGGGGAGCTGCGCCACCACTCCCGCCGGCGGAAGGCCCAGGCGGTCCGCAGCAGATCGACCCCGAGCCGGGGATGGACCAGGGCCTGCACGGCCAGCCGGAGAGAAAGTGAACGCCAGGTGGTGGGCGCGGACATGGCGGAAATATACGGCGGGGAGCCCGCTATATTCTCGGCGTGACCGACCGGCCCCTGATCCACAGCTCGCCCCCCGCGGGGCCCACGGAGGACGAGGTCCTCCTAGGCAAGGCGCCCGCGTCGGAGCGGGTGGAGGACATTCGCAAGAGCGATCCCTGGCGGGTGCTCCGGATCATGGGCGAGTTCGTGGAAGGATTCGAACGGCTGGGCGACATCGCCGACGCCGTGACCTTCATCGGCTCGGCCCGCACCCCCGAGAACGATCCCCTCTACGCCCAGGCGACCCAGACCGCACGCCTGCTGGCGCAGGCGGGGTTTCCGGTGATCACCGGCGGAGGGCCCGGAATCATGGAGGCCGCCAACCGGGGCGCGGTCGAAGGCGGAGGGTTGTCGGTCGGAGTGAACATCGAGCTCCCCCACGAGCAGGGCACCAATCGCTGGGTCCGGCGCAGCGTGTTCTTCCGCTTCTTCTTCGTGCGGAAGATGATGCTGGCGCGCTACTCCCGCGCGGTGGTGGCCTTTCCCGGAGGCTTCGGGACCCTGGACGAGCTGTTCGAATACCTGACCCTGATGCAGACCGGGCGAATGTCCATCCATCCGGTGATTCTCTTCGGCTCATCCTACTGGGCGCCGCTGGTAGCCTGGCTGAAAGACACCGTGGCCGCCCAGGGCAAGATTACGCCGGCGGATCTCGGACTCCTCAAAGTCACCGACGACCCCGCGGAAGCGGCAGAAATCATCATCGCGGCTCTGGCCGAGGCCAAGACCTGGCACTCGACCCAGCCCACTCCCTGAATCCCCGGCCGAGCGTCATGACCCGTCCTTCCGACAGCCACCTTCGGGGCCGCCGCATCAACCCCACTGCGATCACCGGCTCCGAGACCGCGGCGGACCTGATCGACAACGCCTTCCTGGCTTACAATGCGGGCCGGCTGCGGGAGGCCTGCGCGCTCTTTGCCGAGCGGATGCTCGCCCCCGAAGTCACCGTGGGCATGAGCCTGACCGGGGCGATGACGCCCGCGGGGCTGGGGATGAGCACCATCATCCCGCTGCTCGAGGCGGGATTCGTGGACTGGATCATCTCCACGGGCGCCAACCTGTACCACGATGCCCATTTCGGCCTCGGGCTCGCGATGCACCAGGGCACTCCCTTTGCCAACGACGTCGAGCTCCGGGAAAAGGGCGTGGTCCGGATCTACGATGTGTTTTTCGACTACGATGTCCTGCTCTCCACCGACGCCTTCGTGCGCGAGGTGTCGGCCCGGGAGGAATTTCAGCGTCCGATGAGCTCGGCAGAGTACCACTATCTGCTGGGCGGCTACGTGGCGGAGCGGGAACGGGTGTTGGGACTCTCCCGCCGGTCGGTGCTCGCGGTGGCGCACGATCTGGAGGTGCCGATCTACACCAGCTCGCCGGGCGACAGCTCGATCGGCATGAACGTGGCCGAACAGGCGCTGGCGGGGAGCTTGCTCCGCTTCGACGTGAGCGCCGACGTGAACGAGACCGCCGCAATCGTGCTCGAGGCCAAGCGCAGCGGAGGCAGGAGCGGCGCGCTGATCGTCGGAGGCGGCAGTCCCAAGAATTTCCTGCTCCAGACCGAGCCCCAGATCCAGGAGGTGCTGGGCATCGACGAGCGGGGCCACGACTTTTTCCTCCAGCTCACCGACGCGCGGCCCGATTCCGGCGGCCTGTCCGGTGCGACTCCGGGGGAGGCGGTGAGCTGGGGGAAGATCGATCCCGACATGCTCCCGGGTACGGTGGTGTGCTATATGGACAACACGGTTTCCTTCCCCCTGCTGACCGCATACGCGCTGGCCCGTCACGCTCCCCGCCCGCTCCGCCGGCTCTATGGCCGCCGGACTGCAATGATGGAACGGCTGATCAGCGAGTATCGCGCATCGCTTGCCTTCCGGGATCAGCGGGCCGACGAGGCCGCGGATAGCGCTGCGCCATCGCTGTAATACTTGGTGCTGGAGACTGGATGCTGGATGCTGCATAGGCGCTACGAACGCCCGGTTGTAAGCCCCAGCACCCAGCCCCCAGCCCCCAGCCCCTAACCGCAAGTCCTAGCCAAACAATGGTTTAAGAGGTACCCTTTCCCGGGCATGCCTCCTGCTCCTACCGGCTTCATGCCGTCCAACGGTGCAACCCATCCAGGTGATCGGCTCGTTCCGCTCCTCCCCATGGAGGGCGGCGCGCCCGACCCGGTTGCGATCACCACCTGGCATCAGGCACTGGGAGCGAGCACAGCGGTCGAGGTTCCCCATGACCTCTTTGCGCTGTGGCTCTACTCGGCTTCCGGCGGGATCGTTCTGCTGGGACCTGATGGGTTGTCACGCGACCGGATCGAGATTCCCCTCCCCGATCCCGAGCTGCGGCAGGATCAGCTGTACCGGCTGGAAGAGCTGCTCCGACGGGCGCAGTATCCCTCGGCGATCGCGATTCCGGTGCGACGAGGAGGCCGGGACGTGGCGCTGATGCTGCTGGGAAGCTTTGACCGGGCGGCCTTCGGACCCAAACAGGCGCTGGCGCTCCGCCGGCTGGCGACCGCGCTGGAGAGCACCCTCTCCGAGCTCGCCCAGGTGATGCCTTCGGTGTCGCCGCACCCGGCGGTGGAGCCGGCGATGTCGGCCGACGCCCTTCCGCTTCATCTTGCCCGCGCAGCGGTGGAGGCGGCCGGGGGAGCCGATCTGGTCCGCCGAGTGAGCGGGGTGCTCTACCCGCTGCTGCCCCACGACAAAGTTGAGATTCTCGCCGTCTCGCCGGATGGCTCCCTGGTCCAGCTTTCCGGAGGCGCGCTGCTCAAGCCGGTCGCCGCGCTGGTGCGGCACTTCGGCGACGCGCCAACGCTGCTGCTCGATGAGCCGGGCGACCTGGGGGCGGAAGGAGGCTGGAGCGTAGGTAGCGGGGCCGCCCCAGCGCAGGCTCGCGCCGTCATCGGCGTCCGTCTCGACGTGGCCGGCGCTACCATCGGCTACATGCTGCTGGGAAGCGTGGCCCGGGACGCCTATCGGCCCCCGGATGAAGACACTCTCTCGCTGGCCGCGCTGTTCATTGCTCCCCGCGTAGACGCCCTCCGGGCGAGGGAGTAGCGAGTAGCTCTTCGCTACTCCCTAATTCTCCGAACCACCCAGGCAGAGAAGGCGATCGCACCGGAAACGGCAATCATCGCCGGTGCGGAGGGGAGATCGAATGGGACCGAGAGGGAAAACCCGATGACCACGGCGAGCACCGCCGATGCCACGGCCCAGGCGATGGTGCCGCCCATGCTGCGGGACAGCAGGAGCCCGGTCACCGCCGGAAGCACCAGGAAATTGAAGACCAGCAGCACCCCCGCAAACCGCATCGCCGACGCGATCACCACTCCGAGGGAGAAATAGAGCACCAGGTTCCAGAGGTCCACCCGGTAGCCCAGGGTCCTCGCCGTCTCCCGGTCAAACGACACGAACAGGAACTCCTTGTAGAACACCCGGTGGAGCAGCAGCACCGGGACGCTCACCCCGAGCAGCAGCAGGGTGTCGGCCCGGGTGATCCCGAGGATGTTGCCCTGGAGAAAGATGTCGTGCACCTCGCCGTGGGAGGCCTTGGCCACCAGCAGGATGCCCACGGCGGCGGCCACGGCGTAGGTCACCCCGATGGACGCCTCGCTGGAGATGAGCCGCCGTCCTCCACCCAGGCCGAAGAAGACCGCCCCCAGCAGCGTCACCACCAGGGATACCGCCGTCGGATACTCCCCCAGGCTCGCGGTGAGGCCGTACCCGCCCAGGAAGAGGGAAAGCGCTATCCCGGCCGAGGAGAGCTGGGCCAGCGCGGCGCCCACGAACACGATCCGGCGGAGCACCACGTAGACGCCGAGCACCGCGCAGGTGACGCCGATGACCAGCGCGCCGTAGAGTGCGTCACGGAAGAGCAGGATGGTATCAAGCACGGTGCTGCCGGCGGGCAATGACCATCCGGTGGCCGTTGAACGCGTCCACCTCGACCGGAATCCCGTAGATCCCGGACAGCACCGATTCGGTCATGATTTCCGCCGTGGGACCGATCCGGAAACCTTCGTTGATCACCAGCGCGATGCGCTCGACGTAATTGGCCACCTCGTTGAGCGCGTGGCTCACCATGAGAACCGTGAGACCGGATCGCTCGTGCAGGTCCCGGATCAGGCCCAGGATCTGGGTGGTGGAGACCAGGTCCATGCCGCTGGTCGGCTCATCCAGCACCAGCACGTTGGGCTCGCCCACCAGGGCCCGGGCGATCAGGGTCCGCTGCCGCTGGCCCCCGGAGAGATTCTTGAGATGCTGGCCCGCCAGCTCGGGAATCCCGACCTGCTCCAGTGCCTGCATCGCCCGGGCGCGATCTTCCGGCGCTGGGCGGCGGCCCAGCCCGATCCGGTCGTACCGGCCCATGAGCACCACGTCCACCGCGGTGAGCGGATAGTCGTAGTCCACCTGGTCGCGCTGGGGCACGTACCCGAATCGAAGCCCCGGAGCCCGCACCACCGTCCCCGAGAGCGGCGGGTGGGTGCCCAGCAGGGCGCGCAGCACCGTGGTCTTGCCCGAGCCGTTGGGACCCACCAGGCCGAGGAAATCCCCCTCGTTGATCTCGAAGCTGAGATCCCGAAGCACGACCTTGCGCCCGTATCCGAGCGTCGCGTGGTCAAAGCTGATCAGAACCTTCACTGCACCGCCGCGGCCAGCTGGGTGATATCGTACTTCATCAGACTGACGTAGTCGTCCAGGCCCTTCCGGCCCCCGACCGAGGGCGGCAGCACCAGCACCTTGGCGCCGGTCTTGGAGGCCACGAAATCGGCGGTCTTCCGGTCATAGAACGGTTCCATCACGATGACCTTGGCCCCGGTGCGCTTCATGGTCTGAATCAGCCCCGCCAGGTGCGAGGGGGAGGGCGGCACGCCGGGCTTGGGCTCCATGAAGCCGACGATGTTCATCCCGGTGTAGACCGCGAAGTAGCGCCAGCTGGTGTGCCAGGCCACCACCGGCTTCGCCTTGATCTTCGCCAGATCGGCCGCCCAGGCCTGCTCGGCGGCGCCCAGCCGGGCTTCGAACGCCTTGGCATTGTCTGTGTAGGTGGAGGCGCCGGCCGGATCGAGCTGGGTGAACTTGTCCCGCAACAGCCAGGCGATCCGGCGGCCGTTGGCCGGATCCAGCCAGTAGTGGGGATTGCCCAGCGCGTGCACGTCACCCTGGCTCCGATCCACGTTGCCGGTGGGGATGTCGATCACCGGAATGGCCTTGGAGACATCGACATAACCCGCACCGCCCGGACGGATTTTGGGATTGCGAGCTCCGTCCAGCAGCAGCGGCATCCAGCCGATCTCGAGATCCAGTCCCACGAACGCCCACACATCCGCCTTGGCCAGGTCCAGTACGAAACTCGGCTTGGCCTCGATGAAATGGGGATCCTGGTAACCCTGGCCGATCGAGCGCGCCACCACCCGGGTGCCACCGACCTGGCGGGCGATGTCGGCGAGATCCGGGGTACTGGTTACCACCCGCAGCTGCGCCTCCGCCGGCCGAACTGCAAGCGCCGCGACCGCGAGCGACAGCGTCAACAAGAAATTTCTGGACATCTTAACCTCACTACCTCAGAATGGGTGCGGCTTGTGCGGGCCGATCGCGAACGAGGCCTGAAGCAGCAGCCGGGTGGTTCCCCCGAACCCTTTCAGCGACCGGCGCTCCACCGATGCGATCAGCTTGGAAAACTCACTGGGGAAAAAGGTGAGAACCCCGCTGCCGGCCGTGAGGGAGACGCCCTCCGCCTCGGGATCCTGCACCCAGTCATACCTGCCGCCGATGAAGGTCCGGCGGCTCACCTGGTATCGCGCAAAGACATAGGCCCCGGAGAAGTCCCGTCGGGGACCGGCATAGTCCGGAAGCCCTAGGGGCGGAGGGAAGTTCTCCGGATCGCGGTTGAGCTGGCGCATGAACTCGCCCTGCAGGATGAAGGAGCGGTAGAGTCCCTGCTCCAGCGGCCGCCAGCGGAACGTCGCGTCCAAGCCCACCGTCGTCTGCCGGGCCAGCGCGGCGTTCACCAACTGGTCGTCCAGGTCCACCCCCTGGGTGAGGGGCTGCTCCCGGACCCCGGTCATCGCGCTGGCCGAAAGCTCGAAGTTCGCCGCCTCGGACAGGTCCCAGTAGTTGCGCAGCCGGGCCGAGTACCCCAGCCCGGAGAGGTTCTCGTTCGCGGGCTCCACCGCCGCCAGATCCTCGGGCGCCTCGCCGATGCGGTCCACCGCGGTGAGGATCAGCTCCTGGTAGAACCCGAGCGGGGAGAATACCCGGGCCAGGAACACC
>Ga0209485_1000235_pt1 | contig 18146 bp, 17 predicted proteins | sample NCAS100_FD_187516 | JGI IMG/M metagenome (GOLD analysis project Ga0209485, IMG submission 187516) | Agricultural soil microbial communities from Utah to study Nitrogen management - NC AS100 (SPAdes) (version 2) | ecosystem: Environmental > Terrestrial > Soil > Agricultural land | place: USA... | reverse complement strand
AGAGGCCCGTATCTGGGAAGTACCAATTAGTTACTCAGGGCGCACCTATGCGGAGGGCAAAAAAATCGGCTGGAAGGATGGCGTGGCGGCATTCTGGCATATCGTGCGCTTCAACCTTGGTCGTCCGGTGACGCGGCGCACACGATAGGCAGTTTCTGCAGAAACGCTGTTACCCGTTAGGCCGACATGCCGTCTAGCGTGTGTTCCCGGGTCGCTACGCCCGTAGTGAGGGTGGTAGCATGGGGACAGAGAAGGGGATCCGGGCGGCCGATCGGCCGTCGCAGACTGCAAGACGGATCGCAATTCACGGCTCGTGAGGCGGTCACCAGCGGTCGAGGGATTCAGCCAAGACGTTGCAGGATAACTGTTTCGACTCGGCGCCCTGATCTGGTCCACGTGTTGCCTTTCCTGAACACGGCTTCGGCCTCTTGGGCGACTTCCACCTCACAATGGGATCTACGGAGACCACACGCATGAGCAACAAGAATCGCAAGGGCTTTACCCTGATCGAGCTCCTGATCGTTGTCGTGATCATCGGTATTCTGGCTGCTATCGCCATCCCGAAGTTCGCGAACACGAAGGAGAAGGCCTACGTCGCGTCGATGAAGTCCGACCTCCGCAACATGGCCACGGCTGAGGAAGCGTACTTTGCTGACTTCCAGACCTACGCCAGCGGTACCGGTTCGAACCTGGCTGGTGTCGGCACGCAGCTGGGCACCACGGGCTTCGTTCCGTCGGCTGGTGTGTCGGTCACCGCGACGGCGTCGGGCGGTACGGGTTGGAGCGCTTCGTCGACCCACTCCGGAACGGCCAAGACCTGCGCAATCTTCGTCGGCGTGAGCCCGCTTACGCCTGCGACGGTCGAAGGCGAACCGCGCTGCCAGTAACCTCGTAGCATCCTCCCACAAGCTTCGAGGTGGAACGGGCGGCGACCGAAAGGTCGTCGCCCTTCCGCTTTTCTGGTCCCTCTGCTCCGCGTTAGGCGTCGCCCCTGACGCCGATGAGTCCACCAGTCGTAGACGGGGATTCACCCTAGGGTAGAGTTCCAGTTCCGCAGACCAGCCCCAGCCACATGTCACGCTCGGGCCCGCACGAACCGCAAACGGGTACGTCGGTATTAGGGGAACGCCGGTGCGTTCCGGCTTCCCCGACCGGTTCGTTTCGGCGGACCTGCTGGGGCATCGAAAAACTTGCGGAGGATATATGCGGATTCCGATGATTGTCGCGACGGCAGTGCTGCTCACGGCGGGCGCCGGGGCCGCGAATGCCGCGCCGACGCTGGACACGCCGTACCTGATCACCGCAGCCGCGGTTCAGGATCCGGCGCCACCGAAGGGTGGAGACGTGAAGGTCGATGTCGACCTCGACACTGATGGGGGCACGGTCTGGTACACTGATCCGCTCTGGATCGTGTTAGGCGCCGCGGCGGTGATCGTGGTGGTGGCGTTGGTTGCTGCAGCTGCCCGTGGTGGCGGCGGTGGCACCACCGTTATCAGGTAGCTGGTTGAGTTGAAAAGTTGAAGAATTGAAAAGCGCAAAGCCATCGGCTGGAAAAGCGCAACGTTCAAGGCGCAAAGGGACCTCGGTCCCTTTGCGCCTTGCGCTTTTTTCGCCCCTTCCGCTTTACGCTCTTCAACTCTTCAACTCTTCAACTCTTTCTGCGCAGAAACACTAGGTATCGCGTTCCAGAGATGATGGTGGAAGCGGAGCGTCGCGTATGATGCCGCTCCATGAAACGCGGATTCACGCTCCCCGAAGTCCTTGTCGCCGTCCTGCTCTTCGCCATCGGAATTCTCGGGCTGGCGTCGAGCGGCACCTTTATCGCCATCCAAGCGGGTGAAGCCCGGGCGATGACCGAAGGTGCCATCCTGGCGGGGCGCGTTCTCGACTCCCTGCGATCGATCCCCTGCGGGAGCATCACGTCCGGCCAGCTGACCAGCACGTCCGCGGCGGTGCGCTGGACCGCATCGCCGGCCCCCCGCAGCATCGCGATCGATGCCGCGCTCGAGCGCCCCGGCCGACGGAGCACCACCCGGCAATGGAACCTAACGACGCTCCTGCCGTGTTGAGCACAACCGTAAAACAGGGAACGTCACTCGTGGAGTTGCTGGTGGCACTGGCGCTCTTTGGCATCGTCGGTATGGCGACACTCCGTTCCCTCGATCGCCAGGCCCGTTTCCACGCCGGCGTCCTGACCATTCTCGAGGCCAGGTCTCAGCACGCGGCGGCCCACGAAGCCGTGGCGACGGAACTGCGAAGCCTGTCGAGTGCTGACGGCGATATCACTCGCCTGTCCGACTCAGCGATCGTGTTCCGCCTACCTGTGGGTTCCGCGGTGGCGTGCGCGATTGCTCCGGATACCCTCTACCTCGCCCCGGATACGGTTTCGGCAGGCCAGGTGCTCGCGGGTTTTCGCGTAACGCCGCAACCTGGAGACACGGCCTGGCTGTTCGACGAGTCCAGCACGGACGCTGCTCGCGACGATTCCTGGACTGGCATTCCCGTCACGTCCGCGGTGCGTGGCCCCGGACACTGTATGGGCAGCCCTCTTGTGGATCCTGCCCTGGATGGTGGTCGCGCCTCGTGGCGGTTTGCGGTGGCCGGCGCTCTTCCCGCATCTATCACCGCCGGCGCAGCAGTGCGCCTGACGAGGACAGCCCGCTTCGCGCTCTATCGCGGGGGCACCGGTGAGCATTGGCTGGGCTTCGCCGAGATCCTTCCTTCGACGGGAACGTGGATCACCATCCAGCCCGTGAGCGGGCCGTATCTCCCGTTCTCCTCGGGCGCGCCTTCGTCGAGCGGGGTCGCGATGGCGGCCAGGGATTCATCAGGAGTTCCGACATCAACGACGACCTCGATGGCGTCGGTCTCCGTGACGACGCGCACGCGAACAGCACGCGTGGTTCGCATCGACGGGCTCGCGCGTGGCCTGCATGCCGATTCGCTGCACTCCCTGATTGGCCTGAGGAACTGGCGGTGAAACACGCTCGGCGAGGCCTGGCGTTGCCGGTAGCGGTATTCACAATCGCTATCATCGCGCTGTTCATCGCCGGCAGCGCGTTTACCGCGTCGCAGGAAGCACGCGCATCACTCGGGACCCTGGCCGAGCGTAGCGCAATCGAAGCAGCGGAATACGGCCTTGTCGCGGTACTTCGCGACTGGGATCGACGGTGGAATACTTCCACGCCGATCGGCCAGACACTCGGACCATTCACGCACAACCTCGCCGGCGGTGCAACCGCGCAGTCACGTGCCACGCGCACGAGCCTGACGACGTGGTGGGTGACCAGTGAGGGCCTGATTGGCGCAACGCGACGCCGCGAAGCCCGCCGGATGCTCAACGCAATTTTCCGCCTCGACCTGATGCCTGCGCCTCCGGATTACGCCCTGGGCGTTGGCGATAGTGCGCAGGTGGTTGGCACCGGTGTCGTGATCGGTACCGACAGCACCGAGGCGATCGGGATCTGCAGCACGCTTCCCATTGCGCCGGTCGCAGGAGTGGCTGCTCCTGACACGACGCAAGTCCTCGGACTGGCTGGCATAACGGGCACTCCTGTGCTGCTGTCTGACAGCACCCCCGCTCTGGTCGCGGCGCAGCTGGATTCCGCGGTCATCCCCACCATCGTACTTCCCGCCGGCGCGATCATTACGCCGGCGCCGGTGGTGTCGGCAGGCGTATGCGACACGCTCGCCACGACGAACTGGGGCGATCCGTCGGGCGGCGTATGCTCGAATCATTTCCCGGTCATCAGGGCACTCGGTGACGTCACCGTGCGTGGCGGCGCAGGCCAGGGCATCCTCATCGCCGCCGGCGACGTGCGCTTCGAGAACGGAGCGATGTTCTCGGGCATCGTCACGCCGCGGGACGATTTCGTCACGGGGAGTGGCGGCGGCTTCGTGCTGGGCATGGTAGTCGCCGGCGATGTCCGCCGCCGCGCTGGTGATCACACGATCGTCGGTAGTGGCGGCAGCATCCGACGGTCGTCATGTCGCGTACAACAGGTGCGGCTCGCGACGGCGAATCCGACGCGCATCACACGGCGTTGGTGGGCCGAGTTCAACTGAGCGCGCGATCGCTGCCTGACGAGAACCGCCCGTGATCATCACCGTGGCATCGTGATCACGCTCACGTATGGGGAAAAGCGCAACACGCGTTGCACACTGCTGTTACTGATCCTCACGGGCGGTCGTGTAATGGGCAGCAACGACCAGATGACGCTGCTTCAAGCATTTGGACCGCTAATCTGTGCGGCGGAACGAGCGCGCGAAGAGCGTCGATGGTCTTGGCTGATGCAAGCCGCGTCGCGCCGTGGTTCCCGCCATGTCGTCTCGCGTGAGATACCGGAGTTCACGTCAGGCCGTCGTGTGGCGTCCTGACCGCAGCGAACCCTCGCACTCGACCAACTCGTTATGGCGCTCTTCGGTCGCAAGAAGGCGACGATCGGACTCGACGTCGGCTCAGGACTCATCAAGGTCGCGGTCATCGACCACAGTCGCGGCGAGCCAGAGCTCGCGCGCGTGGTCATCACGCCGTTGCTGGCGGATGCGATCGTCGAAGGTGAGGTCATGGACCCCGGTATCGTCACCGACGCCATTCGCATGGCGCTCGAACAGTCGGGCCTCAAGAGTCGTGATGTCGTTACCGCCGTCGGCGGTCGCGACGTGATCATCAAGAAGATCCAGATCGAGCGCGTGAAGGAGCAGCAGGCGCGCGAGCTGATGCGGTGGGAAGCCGAGCAGCACGTGCCGTTCGACATGGAGTCGGTGGAGCTGGACTTCCAGATCCTCGATCCCGAAGGCAGCAGCCAGGACATGAGCGTCCTGCTCGTTGCCGCCAAGCGTGAGCTCATCGAGTCGAAGATGCAGCTCCTGTCGGATGCCGGCGCCCACGCCACCGTCGTGGACGTCGACGCCTTCGCGCTGCATAACGCCTTCGAGGTGAATCATCCCAGCGCGATGCGCGGTGTGGTGGGGCTGATCAACATCGGCCACGAAGTCACCAACATCAACATCCTGGACGACGGCGTCCCGATTCTCACCCGTGACATCACGGTGGGGACGCGCCGCTTCCGCGAGGATCTGCAGCGTGAGCGTGGGCTCGGCGCCAATGAGGCCGAGGGGCTGCTTCAGGGTTACGACCGGTCGCCGCACCTGGACGCGGTGATCGAGGGTCGTGGTGAGGAGATCGCCGTCGGTGTGGAGCGCGCGGCCGCCTTCCTGGCGTCGTCGTCGCGATCCGGTGCGCAGTTGAAGTCGGTCTACCTGTGTGGTGGCGGTGCCCGCGTGCCGGGCCTGGCCGAAGCACTCGGCCGCCGTCTGCGCCTGCCGGTCCAGCTGGCGAACCCGCTGGCCAACATTCGCGTCCGCGACGGTGCCCTCGACGGTCTGGTGACCGACGAGATCGCCCCGCTGCTGATGCTTCCCATCGGCCTTGCCTTGCGCAAGGCTGCCTGATCCCCCGCCGAGCCTAACGATGATCGAAATCAACCTTTCCCCGGGCGCGTCCCGGAAGTCCAGGGGACGCGGCGCCAGCTTCTCGCTGAAGGGCGTCGTCGGCGACGGACAGTCGTCGTTCAAGGACCCGTTCCTGCTCGCGGCGATCGCGAGCCTCATCGTGGCCACCGGGACGGTGGGCATGATGCACCTCACGCAGACCAGCACGGCCGCCGACCTGACGGCCCGCGAGGAGCAGGCGGTCGCCGACTCCACGCGGTTCGCCACGGTCCTGCGCCAGCGCCGGTCCGCCGAAGCGAAGCGTGATTCGGTGCTCAAGCAGCTGACCATCATCAAGGCCATCGACGCCGACCGGTTCATCTGGCCGCACCTCATGGACGAAGTGAGCCGCGCCCTGCCGCCCTACACCTGGCTCAAGCAGCTGGCGATCCAGGGACAGCAGCCGGCGCCGTTAGGCACTGGCCCGGCGCCCGCGCCGGCGGACACCACCAAGCCGGCCGCGCCGGTCCTGGCGGAACTGCTGAAGTTCCGCCTGGTCGGCAACACGGTCGACATCCAGGCGCTGACGCGATTCATGAAGCTCCTCGAAGCCTCACCGTTCATCCAGAACGTGACGCTCGCGGGCTCCCAGATCGCGATGCTCGACGGCAAGGAGGTCACGGAGTTCACGCTGGACGCGATGTTCGAGCGTCCCGACAGCTCCATGATCACGCTGACACCTGTTTCGCTCTCGGTGAGGTAACCGCCATGGCCCTGCTTCCCAAGAATCCGCGCGACCAGAAGATGGTCGCCGTCGCCGTGGTGGCTTTCGCGCTCGCGGCGCTCTACTGGAATTACGTCTGGTCGCCGCGGCACACGGAGCTGGTCGCGCTCGAGGTACGCCTCGACACGCTCGACGCCCAGAATGCCATGGCCCGGGCGCGCATCGCCCAGGGCACGGCCGCCGAGCTCGAAGCCGAAGCGGCTCGTTATGCAAAGGACCTCGAGGTCATGCGCCTCCTCGTCCCCACGCATAACGAATTGCCGTCGCTGATCGAGCAGGTCTCCACGGCCGCGCGCCGTGAGGGCCTCGACCTCGCCAGCATCGAGCCGCAGCCGATCGTGCACGGCGAGACCTTCGATACCTATCGCTACCGCCTCTCCATTACGGGCGGCTACCACGCCCTGGCCGAATTCATGACCAACGTCGGGTCGCTGACCCGCATCGTCACGCCGGTGAACCTCGGGCTGGCGCTGTCGCAGAACAAGCAACTGAACGCGGTGAAGCTCGCCCCGGCCGGGACGGCTCCCGTGGAATCGAAGTTCGAGATTCAGACCTACATCATCCGGACGACACCTCCGGCCGCGCCGCAGCAGGGAGGCACCAACTGATGAAGATCGCGACGTTGATCCTGGCGTTGTCGATGGCGGGTGCGGGCATCGCATCCGCGCAGTCGATACCCCCCATCACGAAATCGAAGGCCGTGGCCCAGAAGGCAGTGGGCGCGACCAATGAGCATACGCGACGCATGACGGCGTCGCCGGATTCCGCCGCGGATTCCACGCGGCGGGTGAACACCCCGCGTTCCACCCAGGCGTCGGCCGGATCAGCGGCCGTCTCGGGCGAAACGGCAAACTTCAGCCGTGAGTCGTTTCGTTACGATCGCAGTGGCCGCCGCGACCCATTTGTGTCGCTCATGGCCTACGGCGAGCTGCGTCCCCTGATCACCGAGTTGCGTGTCACGTCCATCGCGTACGACCCGAACGGTGGGTCGGTGGCCGTGTTGCGTGACCTGGGGACCAAGGAGCAGTACCGCGTCCGTGTCGGCGAGTCGTTAGGCCGCATGCGGGTCGCGCGCATCGCCAAGAAGGAAATCACGTTCACCATCGAAGAGTTCGGCTACAGCCGGCAGGAAACGCTGGCGCTGGTCGATCCGAAAAAGGAGAGCTCGCAATGAGGCGAATTCGTACGCTGGCTGCAGTCTCGGCTGCCGCGCTGAGTATCGGCGTCGGCACCGCGTCAGCCGCGCACATCGGGCGGCCCTCAAGCGCCACCTTCAAGCAGGCGTCGGGGGCCATTCGTGCCCTCAGCGTCGTCCCCGGAGACGGACGGGCGGATGTTGTCATCGCCCTCACCGGACCGGTCAAGGTCGCGGACTTCACCATTGAAGCCCCTGACCGGATTGTGCTCGACCTGACCGGCGCCCGCATGAATCCCATGCGCGCCTATGATCGCAATGTTCGCGGCGGGATCCGCAACGTTCGTGTGGCGCAGTACAGCCCCACCATCGTTAGGGTCGTGCTCGACCTCGACAGCAAGCGCACCTATACGGTGTCGCAAACCGACAGCGAAATCCGCGTCGCCGTGAACGGTGGCGGGCAGTTCGCCGCCTGGTCCACGGGGAACGCGCCGGCCGCGCTGGCGCAGGCGCCGGTGGAACAGCCAAAGGCCGAAGCCCCGAAGGTTGAGGCCCCGAAGCCTGAGGCCCCGAAGCCCGAGGCTCCAAAGCCTGAACCGGTGAAGTCCGAACCGATCAAGGTTGAACCGCCGAAGACCGAGCCAGCGGCCAACATCGCCGCGGGTTCACTGGCGAGCGCCCCGGCCTCCGCGCCGGTCGTCCAGCCGCCGGCTCCGATCCGTACTCCGGCTCCGGAAACTCCCGCGCCGCGCACGGCCGCTCCTGAAAACGTCACGTCGCCGTTTGTCTCATTCGGCACGCAGCAGTCGCAGGCGCGCCGCATATCGATCACGTGGGAGGACGCGAACATTGCCGACGTCCTCGCCGTCTTCTCGGAAATCGGCGGCCGCACGATCGTCCGCGGTAAGGCAGTCACCGGAACGGTGTCGGCCGAAATCAAGGACCAGCCCTGGGACGTCGCCATGAAGGCGATCCTCGACGCACATGGCCTCGCGGCCACCGAGGAGAACTCGGGCATCATCGTCGTCGACAGCTACGAGAACATCCTGCTGCGGCAGTCGAGTGAACCGCTGCGTATCGAGATGGTGAGCGTCAACTACGCCTCGGCCGGTTCGCTGGTCGAGACCGTGCGCGGCCTCCTGTCAAAGGATTGCCCGTCCGGTGCGGCGGCCGTTGCCGCCACGAACGCCGGCGGTCAGCCGGGCCAACAGTCCAATTGCGTCATCCGCGGCAACGTCTCGGCGGACAGCGGCACGAACTCGCTGATCATCACCGAGGTCAGTTCGCGCCTCCCTGGCCTGATGCAATACATCCGACAGCTCGACGTGCGCACGCCGCAGGTCGCGCTGAAGGCGAAGATCATTTCGGTCAGCCGCACCTCCATCGAGCAACTGGGGATCAGCTATGACCTCGGCAGCTCGGCGGCCTACTTCAATAACCTCGTGCCGCGCAATCGCCCCGGCACCGATACGCCGGAAACGCAGGAAGGCCGCGTCACGCTCGGCGGCGACGTCCTTGCCGGCCTGGGCAACGCGTCGCGCAAGTACAAGAACGGGTCGGCGCTGAACCTCCTGTTCTCCACGGCGTTAGGCAAGTATAGCATCACCGCCTTCCTCGACGCGCTGCGCGAGCAGCAGCTGTCGGATATCCAGGCCGAGCCGAGCATCGTCACCCTCGACAATCGTGAGGCGAAGATGCTCGTCGGTGAAGAAACACCGGTCCGCGTCATCGACGCCGGTGCGGCGTCGCAGGTGGCCGTGCCCGCCCGTGCCAACGTGCAGTTCAAGGAGACGGGTATCATCCTCACCGTCACTCCGCACATCACGAACAATCGCCAGGTCCGCATGGTCATCGCGGCCGAACAGTCGGAACTGCGCATCATCGGCGGTGACCTTGGCTTCACGATCCCGAAGCGCGTCGCAAATACCCAGCTCCTGGTCAACGATGGGGAGACCGCCGTCATCGGCGGATTGACCCAGACCCAGGTGATCAAGAACAAGTCGGGTATCCCGCTGCTCTCGGACCTGCCGTTGCTGGGCCGCCTGTTCTCACAGACGGATACGCGTGAAGAGAAGCGCGACCTGCTGATTCTCATCACGCCGCACATCATCGACGAAGGCGAAGCCATTCGGCCGCCGAACAACGACCTGCGCTAACCCCACGGAGTCCACCAACGATGAGGTATTTCATGCATCGCGCGGCCTCTGTGGCCACAGGCACGCTCGCGATTCTCGGACTCGCGGCGTGCGGGGCGACGGAGGTCGCCTCGTCTGGAGATGACCGCGTCATGCCCTCCCTTGCAATCAGCATTACGAGCAACATGGGTGAAGACACGGTCTCGGTGCGCAACCCGCTCATGGTGCGCATCCAGGCCAGTGACAATGGTGCGCTGCTCTACGCCGTAACACGCATCTTCGCCGACTCCATGCTCATCGACGTCGACAGCATCGAGCTCGGGGGGGCGCGCGAAGTTGATCGGGTGGTGAACATCTCGCTCGCCGGCGTCCGTTCCGGACAGGAAGTGGTCGTGCAGACGACCGTCGCCGATGGCGCCGGAAACGAAGCGGTGGCCCAGGCCCTTGCCACGGCGTTCGATCCGAACGTCCCGAAAGTGCTCGTCGTCAATCCGGCGTCCACGGTGTTCGCCGGTGGTACGTACGCGCTCAACGTCGCTGTCTTCGACAGCATGGGCATCTCCAAGGCCGGATACAAGGCCACTGGCGCAGGGCTCAATCGCGCGGACAGTACGATGTTCAGCGAGCCGATGCCGATGGCGGACACCGTGAGTTATCTCATCACGGTTCCGGCGACCGCGCCGGTTGGCGCGACGTTCAGCATCCAGCCGTTCGCGGAAAATCGTGAAGGTCTGCGTGCCTCCGGGCAGCAGGTCACGGTTCGCATCGTGCCCGCCGGTTCGGACGAGGCGTCGCCCCTGGTGTTCCAGACGGTGCCGCCACGCATGGAAACCCCCGACTCGGTCGAGATCTTCGCCCGTGATACGGACGGGTTCGTCCGTATCGTCGGCTTCGTCGCCAGAGACCAGGCGGGCGTGATTCAGCACCGCCGGGCCGACACCCTCGCGGTGCCGATCCAGCAGGTGAGCCGGAAGCTGGCCTTCAATGCGCCAACCTTCCTGCGCGGAAAGACGCTGTTCATTACCGCATACGCAATCGACGCAGCCGGTCACACCGGCTACGCCGTGACCACCGGCGCGAGCGTGCCGATCAGCGCGGACAGCCTGGGCAAGCGTGACCCCTCGGTCTACGCGTATGGTCTGACCTATGCCTTGCCGCCTAACAGTCTCGGCGCGGATATCGCCGTCGATACCGTGCGCCGGACCGTATACGTCTCGAACATCAACAGGAACCAGCTCGAAGCCTGGAGCTATTCGTCCACGCTGTCGCCGCTGCCGTCGGTTTCGGTCGGCGCGATGCCGTGGGGCATGGCCATCGATAATTCCGGCTCGCTGCTCCTCGTGGCGAATTCCGGTGGTACAAACATCTCGATGGTGAACCTGCTCGATCGTCGCGAAGATGGGCGCATCAAGACCTCGAACGAATGGGTCTACGACGTCGGCTATTCCGTTGACCAGACTTCGGGCGACATGAAGTACAGCGTTTCACCGCCGATCGACTATTCCGACCGGCCGCAGTACATCGCGCAGTCGGCCAGCGGTGCGCTTTACTACAGCACCCGTCCGACGAGCACTGCCCAGCCGGGCACGTTGCGCCGCATCGATAACTTCCTCGATGCCCGCACCGAGCCGAAGCAGATCTGGCAGTACGGTGCATTCCTGGCCGGCAAGTATGTCGTCATCAACGCTGACCACGTGTCGGTGCTGAAGGGCGCGAACGGCGCACCGGATATCATAACGGTGTGCGATCACACGCCGGGCAACGAGCTCTCCACCACGGTCTGCGCAAGCGGAAACAAGATCGAAGAAGTGGTGGCGGAACTGCAGTCCGGAACGAACGGCAACGTGATCGCCGTCAAGGATCTCGGCGTCGAATCACTGGCGCTGCCGGACACAAACTTCGTCGCCGCGGGTGGTGATCGTCGCCGCATCGCGTTCGGCGAAGCGAATTCGGGTGGCCGCGCTGGTCGCGTCCTGTTGCTGACCGATCCGTCGGGTACGCCCGCCGGCTCCGAGCAGTACTCGATGCCGATCGAAGTCACCGACTTGACGAGCAACGCGTCGGACCGGGTGTTTGGTCTCGCGATCAACGGAAACAGCACCAACGTCGGCGTGCACGGTGTTGAGACGTTCTTCGCCGACTCGTCGCTGCGGCTGCAAGGCAAGTTCGCGACCTTCAACACCGGCGCGGGTATCGCCTTCCATCCGCTCAACATCGAGGAGTTCACCTCCGATAGCCTGGCGCGGGTTGCCTTCGTTGCCTCGGGCGACTTCTCGATCCAGATCGTCGACAGTTATTCATACCGGCTTCGTGGCCGGATTCCCCTTCGCAAGAACCTCTATGGTGCGCTCCGTGCCGTACTGCCCACACCGGCGGAACGCGCGGCCGATCCCAGCCTGGCGGTAAAGCTGTTCGGCTTGACCCCGGACGGAATCGTGGTCATAGATGTGCGCAGGGGAGATATCGACAACGCGCGAACGCCGTAGCACGGCTCATGGTGTTCCGTTAGGCTACGCACGACCCGCGAGCCCGACCTTCCTGGTCGGGCTCGCGCTCTTTTTGGGAGATTGATGCTCCGCTTCACTACCGCGGGTGAATCGCATGGACCGGGACTGGTCAGCGTGCTGGAAGGCATGGTGGCCGGCTTGCCGCTCCTCGCCGAGGATGTGAACCGGGAACTCGCGCGCCGGCAGCAGGGATATGGGCGCGGCCGGCGCATGCAGATCGAGCGCGACGAAATCGAGTTCATCTCGGGCGTGCGCGCGGGGCAAACGATCGGCTCACCGATCGCGATGTTGATCCGCAACCGCGACTGGAAGAATTGGGTGGACGTGATGGATCCCGCGCCGCGCGACAATGATCCCGACCCGCGCCGGCGAGCGGTCACTCGTGTGCGCCCCGGGCATGCTGACCTCACCGGTCTTCTCAAGTACGACCGCGACGATGCCCGGGATGTGCTCGAGCGCGCGTCCGCCCGCGAAACGACGGCACGCGTCGCAGCCGCGGCAATCTGCCGCCGCTTTCTCACGGAATTTGGCGTCCGGATCGGCAGTCACGTCGCGCATCTTGGAGGCGTCGATGCGACGCGTCCCGATCCGATGCCTGACGACATCAACCAGGCGGCGGACGGCTCTCAGGTTCGGATGCTCGATCCGCAGGCAGAAGCGACGGTCATCGAACGCATTGATGCGGCGAAGGCGGCCGGCAACACGCTCGGTGGTATTTGCGAGGTCGTGGCTGATGGACTCCCCGCTGGTCTCGGATCGCACGTGTCGTGGGATCGCAAGCTCGATGGGCGCCTCGCCGCGGCGATCATGTCGATTCCAGCGGTGAAGGGCGTCGAAATCGGGCTTGGCTTCGAGACGTCGCGCCGGATGGGGTCCGACGTGCACGACGAAATCGTTCCCGCGCCGGGCAACCCGCGCACCGGGAACGTGCGCCGGAAGACCAACCGTGCCGGGGGGACGGAGGGCGGCATGACCACCGGCGAACCGCTGGTGGTCCGCGTGGCGATGAAGCCGATCAGCACGCTCATGCGCCCGTTAGGCACCGTGGATGTGAAGTCCGGCGAGGAGGCAAAGGCCACAGCCGAACGCAGTGACGTCACCGCGGTCCCGGCGATGGGCGTCATTGCCGAGGCGATGGTCGCGTTCGTGATCGCGCAGGCCTGGCTGGAGAAGTTCGGCGGAGATTCCCTCGACGAGACGCGCCGCAACGTCGACGGCTACCTGGCCCGTATCGACCAGCGTATCGGCAACTGAGCGAGACCGTGTCGAGCCTCCCTCCGCACATCGTCCTCGTCGGGCTTCCGGGGTCGGGGAAGAGCACCGTTGGTCCATTGCTCGCCGCGGCGCTCAAGGCGCAGTTCGTCGACCTGGATCTGGAGATCGAGCGTCGCGCGCGAATGCCGATATCGGAGATCTTCGCCAGCCGTGGCGAGCAGGAATTCCGGGCAATGGAGCGCGCCATGACCCAGGAGCTGGCTGGCAGGTCGGGGATGGTAATTTCGGCCGGGGGCGGGTGGATGCTCGATGAGGCGAATATCGCGGTCCTGCGTCCGCCGGCACGGATCATTCACCTGAAGGTGAGCGTACCAACGGCCCTGTCCCGGCTGGGCTCGGAGATAAACCGGCGGCCCCTGCTCGCCGGACCGGCAGCAGAGGCCCGCTTAAACGAGCTTTTGGCTGCCAGAATGCCACTCTATAGTAGGGCCGACGCCGAGATCGAAACGGAAGGCCTTACACCACAACAGGTTACAAGTTTTGGCCTCCGCCTTGCTTCTGCGTGGGGCTGGCCAATAGGTTAGCCCCCCACACGGCACCGAGTCGTTTCCGGGCAACCCCAAAGCCTCACGGAAACGCCGGAAGTTGTTGCCAATCAGAGGGTTGGAGTGTCGTCGAAATGCTGGCGGTTGCGTTCTCACGGTTACGCCGTTCTGGGAAGTAGGCGCAGCTTTGCGTGCGTTTCGGCAGCGCGAGGGGGAATGACGGATGACGTTTCGCGTGATGGGTCCGCACGAATGGGGGCGTTTTGCCCCCGACGCGTGGGGTCACCTGCTCCGGCTGTCAGACAGTGGGGCTCTCAACGGTCCCGAGTTGGAGCAGGTCATAGAGCGGGCGCTGGCGCACTTCGATGGGCGGATCGCCCTCGAGGACCTGCGCACCCTCATCGACGGGTCGGGGTTTGATGAATCAGGGTCCGGGTTGGACCAGGTAAACGTGCACTAGAACCGCAGCGAGCAGCGCCGAGCGGTCAGAGAGTAACAAACCAGAGAAATGGCGATCAAGAAGAAGTCCACTGACGACGCGACCAGCACTACCGTTAGGCGTATTGCCGGACGGGGGGCTTCCGCGCGCGCGTCGTCTGCAACGAAAAAGAAGAAGGCGGCATCGGCGCGCTCCAAGGCGAAGGCGGCCGGAAAGTCCGCCTCGCGGCGTGGCAAGGTCGCCGAAGAGCTCGTCGAGACGAACGGGTCCGGAGGGGGCGGCGCGCTGGTGATCGTGGAGTCGCCGGCGAAGGCCAAGACCATCGGCAAGTATCTGGGGCGCGGCTATCGCGTGAAGGCGACCGTCGGGCACGTCCGCGACCTGCCCGAAAAGAAGCTGGGCATCGACGTCGAAAAGGGATTCGCACCTGAATACGTCACGATCGCCGGCAAGGAAAAGACGCTCCAGGAAATCAAGGACGCGGCGCATAACGCGGACGCGATCTACATCGCGACCGACCCTGATCGCGAAGGTGAGGCGATCGGCTGGCACGTCGCCGAGCAGATCAAGCGGAAGTCGGGCGCGCCGGTTCGGCGCGTGCTCTTCCACGAAATCACCAAGGACGCGGTGCGCGAGGCGATGGAGCATCCGCGCGACATCGACTCGCGTCTCGTCGATGCGCAGCAGGCGCGCCGCGTGCTCGACCGCCTCGTCGGCTACAAGGCGAGCCCCATTCTCTGGAAAACAGTGAAGAAGGGACTCTCTGCCGGTCGCGTGCAGACGGTCGCGCTGCGTCTCCTCGTGGAACGGGAGCGCGATATCCGCGCGTTCAAGCCGCAGGAGTACTGGAGCATTGCGGCAGCGATGGAGAAGGACGGCCAGAAGTTCACGGCTCGTCTCCATGCCGTTGATGAAAAGAAGGTCGAGATTCACGACGAGGCACAGGCGAAGGCGATCGTCTCTGACGTCGAGCGCCTCGCGCGGGCCACTGCCCGGGCGGCAGGCATTCCCGCGCCGTTTGCATTCCCGCTCACTGAGGTCAAGCGTCGCGAGCGACGGAAGAATCCCGCCGCGCCGTTCACCACCAGCACCTTGCAGCAGGAAGCGGCCAAGAAGCTCGGCTTTGGCTCGAAGCGCACGATGCGAACGGCCCAATCCCTGTACGAAGGCGCTGACCTCGGCGCGGAAGGCGCAGTTGGTCTCATCACGTACATGCGTACCGACAGCACGCGCGTCGCCGAGAGTGCGGCCAACGCGGCTCGCGAGATCGTCAAGCGCGATTTCGGGGACGACTATCTCGCCAAGGGACCGCAGCTGTATGGTGGTTCCAAGCAGGGCTCGAACACCCAGGACGCGCACGAAGCGATCCGCCCGGCCGATCCTGACCGGAAGCCGGAAGACGTCAAGCGCTATCTCAAGGACGAGCAGTTCAAGCTCTACCAGCTCATCTGGCAGCGCTTCATGGCGTCGCAGATGGCGCCGGCCGTGTTCGACACGACCACGCTCGACTTCCTGTTAGGCGGCGACCAGGATGGCGAAACGTCCATCCACCGGTACCTGTTCCGCGCCACCGGCAGCATCGTGAAGTTCCCCGGCTTCCTGGCGCTGTATCGTGAGTCGCGCGAGGAAGGGGAAGGGAAGGCGCTCGAGGACGAGCAGGCGCTGCCCATCGCCGAGAAGGGCGAGCGCGTCGCGATGCTCGAGATCACGCCGGCCCAGCACTTCACCGAGCCTCCGCCTCGCTATTCGGAAGCGAGCCTGGTGAAGGAGCTGGAGAAGTTAGGCATCGGGCGTCCGTCGACCTACGCGCAGATCATCTCGACGCTGCAGGACCGCCACTACGTCAACCTCGAGCAACGTCGCTTCTTCCCCACGGAGCTCGGCGAAAGTGTCGAGCGCGTGATAGTGAAGCAGTTCCCCGATGTGTTCAACGTCGGCTTCACGTCCGAAATGGAGGGGGAGCTGGATCGCATCGAGGACGGCAAGCTTGGCTGGCAGCGTGTGCTGAAGGATTTCTGGAAGCCATTCGAGTCGTCGCTGAACGACGTGCAGGTGGAGTCGCTCATCGCCGAGGCGCATGACTTGTCGGCACTGGAAACCGAGCGGTGTCCGCAATGCGGCGGAAAGCTCGTGCCCAAGGGTGGTTTCTTCGGTCCGTTCGTCGCCTGCGAAAATCATCCGAAGAACTGCAAGTACACGCGGCCCATCAAGGGCGAGCGGAAGCCGGCCGAGCTGACGGAGCACAAGTGCCACGAGTGCGGCGCCCCGATGGTGATTCGCCACGGTCGTGCCGGCGACTTCCTCGGCTGCTCGAAATTCCCGAAGTGTCGCGGCACGCGTTCCATGCCGACGGGCGTCATGTGCCCCAAGGACGGAGGCGAGATCGCCCAGCGGCGCTCGAAGAAGCGCGGCAAGGCGTTCTACGGATGCTCGAATTATCCGAACTGCGATTTCGTCTGCTGGGACAAACCAGTAGCGGAAATCTGCCCGGAGTGCGGCTACCTTGGCGCCGAGATGAAGCGCAACAAGACGCGCGGTGAATACCGCCGTTGCCTCAAGTGCGCCAACGAGTGGGACGTCGCCGCACCGGCGGAAGCCGAGGCGCTGGCAGGTTGAGCTTCAATGAGTCAGGCCTCCGATCCTGCCGGGATCGGAGGCCTTTTTTCATTTGATGAAAACACTTGGACGCAGAGAGCGCTGAGAACTCGCAGAGGAGCGCTGAGACGTGACGTAACGGTGACGGCCACACGTCACGTTCGAACATGGAAACCAATGAGATTACGCGTGAAATAATCGGCGCGGCGATGCGCATCCACTCGACTCTCGGACCAGGACTACTCGAGAGCGCCTATCGAGTCTGCCTTTGCCGTGAATTGGAGCTCAGGGGACTTCGATTCCAAGCCGAAGTCGCTCTCAATATCACGTACAAAGGGGTCGTCGTGGATGCGGGGTACCGCGTCGACCTGATTGTTGAAGACACCGTCATTGTCGAGTTGAAGGCATCAGCCAGGACAGCTCCTGTCCATGAAGCCCAGCTACTCTCCTACCTGAGACTGGGCGACAAACCAGTTGGGCTTATCATCAACTTCCATGTCGCCAGCCTACGCCACGGAATAAAGCGAATGGTGAACAACTTCCGTGGGTAATCCGATTTTCCAGTAAATATTTGTTTCTGCGCTCTCTGCGAAACCTTTGCGATCTCTGCGTCCAGAGTGTTTTGAAGTATCTGCGAGATCATCGCCGTTCGTCTGGAAATACAATCGTAAACAGCGTCCGACGCAGGCTGGTGACGTCGGACAGACGCGTGCCCCTGATGACCGCCGTCAGCCACTCGCCCCGATCCGCGTCCGGCCAGCGCGCCGCGAACCCGAACCACGCGCCGCCACCTAACGATATCGCTTCGGACATCAGCCCGCCGATGTCCCCCCAGCAGTGTTTCCGGGTGTTCTGCGGCGTGTACACCTCGGCGAACAGCTGCGACGCGTCGCGGTGCACACGCAGACGCATCGTCGCCTGTCCCAACCGGAAGTGCAGCTCGTCGAGACTGGGGTTCTTGATGTGCTTGACCCCGTTCGGGATCCGGATCCGTATGCCACGCAGGTCATAACGAGTCCAGAAGAAGCTGTCCACGCTGTCGGGCAGGCATGGCTCGTTCACCCAGGCACCATGATCCACAGGCGCGGGAGTGATGACGCCCTGGGCCTCGACGTTCGCGCTCGCAATCGCAATCGCCAACAACAGACCAACCACGCGCCATGTCATGGCCGCCTCCGCGAAGGGACCTCAGTTCGTCCGCGTCGTATCTCGAATTGCCGCAAGCGTGTGCACCGCGTCTCGCAGCCGCTGCGCGTCCTGCAGCCGGCTCGCCGAGATGTTCACGTAGAGCCACTTCTCTTCGTCACGCGTTCCGAGAGTTGGCCGAAGACGCGCTGCGAAGTTGTAAGCGGGGCCAC
>Ga0209485_1000234_pt1 | contig 18175 bp, 9 predicted proteins | sample NCAS100_FD_187516 | JGI IMG/M metagenome (GOLD analysis project Ga0209485, IMG submission 187516) | Agricultural soil microbial communities from Utah to study Nitrogen management - NC AS100 (SPAdes) (version 2) | ecosystem: Environmental > Terrestrial > Soil > Agricultural land | place: USA... | reverse complement strand
CACGATGGGCCAGGGCGACCGAAAATACTCCGATCAGGTCGCCGTCGAAGCGATGCGTGAAGTGATGGACACGGTGCCCATGCGCGGGCGCGTCGTGATTGGCGAAGGCGAACGCGACGATGCGCCCATGCTTTACATCGGCGAGGAAGTAGGCGGCGGAATCGGCGCGGGCGAGGAACTGGCGGAGTCGTGTCCGGAGGTAGACATCGCAGTCGACCCGCTCGAAGGTACCAACCTTTGCGCACTCGGCGCCAACAATGCGATCGCCGTGCTGGCAGCGGCCGAACGCGGCGGCCTGCTCAACGCTCCTGATATTTACATGGACAAGATCGTCGTCGGTCCATCGTCACGCGGCGTGGTCGACATCGACGCGCCCGTCAAGGAAAACCTGAAAAACATCGCACGCCGGTTGGGCCGCGACATCGAAGACCTGACAGTCATTGTTCTCGATCGTTCGCGTCATAAGAAACTGATTAACGACGTACGTGCTGCGGGCGCGCGCATTCGCCTGATTTCAGACGGCGATCTGTCCGCGGGTATTTCGGCGGCGGTAGCCGGCACAAACATTCACGCGCTGATTGGCATCGGCGGCGCACCGGAAGGCGTGATCACCGCTGCTGCGATGAAGTGTTTGAACGGCGAGATCCAGGCGCGGCTTGTTTTCGATCCTGACAGATTGGGAGTTGATAAAAACAAGGTGCCTTCAGCAACGGAAGTGCTCGATCGACTCGCAACGATGGGCATCCGCGATCCAAACAAGGTTTACGACACTGACGATCTCGCCCCGGGCAAGAAGATCATCTTCGCCGCAACCGGAGTGACCGATGGTGCGTTATTGAAAGGTGTGCGGTTCTTTGGCTCGGGCAAGCGGACGCACTCGGTAGTGATGACCACCGAGTCGCGGCACATTCGTTTTGTCGACACGTTGCACATCGAAGGCGGCCCGGACACAGTGATCCGCTTCTAAGAACGTAATGGTAAGAGGGATCTGGTTGATCAGCACGATAGTAGTATTTGCGATAGTTTCGCTGATCGTCATTGCTCCGCTAACTGCCGAAACTCACGGTCAACTCGCAACGAGCATCTACGGTGGTTTTGCCGTCGTTTGCCACCAACTCGCGGAACGGTCCTACTTCATCTTTGGACACAAGCTTGCCGTTTGTTCACGCTGCACCGGACTGTACGCCGGTTTCGCGTTGACGTTATTGCTGTATCCACTGTTGCGACCGCTGAGGTCCGTTGATTGGCCGCCACCGGTATGGCTGGTCCTGTCGGCGTTGCCGATGACTATCGACTTTGGTCTAACTTTTCTCGGAATTTGGGAGAACACCCACAGCTCACGACTGCTGACCGGATTGTTGCTCGGCAGTGTCTCGGTTTTCTACGTACTGCCGGGTATAGCAGAACTGAGTTCGAGAAAAACGCGCGAAAAACGGTCCACTTTCACCCTCGCCTCCCCTGAACACATGGCCTCGGCGCCGAGCGATTACAGCGCCCCCGACCGGCGGATCTAGATTTCCCTATCTCGCTCCCATAAGGTAAAATCTGGCGCTTTCATGATTTTGCAGTCCCCAACACCGGCACCAACTCCCTGGCCCAATCCAGTAGGCGACGACCCGTACACCGTCTTTGAACGCTATTTCCACGACGGTGTTTATAAGACCTGGGGCAACATCAGTCCGCTCTACAGACTCGACGCCTTCGACTGGATCATCCTGATCATCTATTTCGCGATTCTCGGGACCCTCGCGGTCTACGGCGCTTATCGCATCAAGCAGGTGATCGACTTCTGGCGCTACCGTCGGTTTGTGCCGGTGCCGGCTGCGCGGTATGCCGAAGCCGACCTGCCACGCATCACGGTCCAGCTTCCCCTCTTCAACGAACTGTACGTCGTCGAGCGTTTGGTGAAAGCGGTCACGGAGATCGACTACCCGAACGACAAGCTCGAGATCCAGGTCCTCGACGACTCAACCGACGAAACAACGAAAGTTGCTGAAGCGGTGGTCGCGAAGTATGCGGCCCAGGGTTTCGACATTCACTACATCCATCGCATGGACCGCACGGGCTTTAAAGCCGGTGCGCTCGAAAACGGAAACAAGACCGCGAAAGGCGACCTGCTCGCAATCTTCGACGCCGACTTTGTACCCAAGCCCGATTGCCTGCGCAAACTCGTCGACTTCTTTACTGATCCGCTCGTGGGCTGCGCGCAGATGCGCTGGTCGCACATCAACGGCCGCTACAACCTGCTGACACGTTTGCAAACGATCATGCTCGACGGCCATTTCGTCGTCGAACAGACCACGCGCAATCGGACTGGTGGTTTTTTCAACTTCAACGGCACGGCCGGCATCTGGCGACGGCAGGCGATCGAATCAAGCGGCGGCTGGCAACACGACACCCTGACCGAAGACACCGATTTGAGTTTTCGCGCGCAGTTGATGGGCTGGAAGTTTGTTTACCTGCTCGACGAAGAAGCGCCCGCGGAGATTCCAGTCGAAATCAACGCTTTCAAGGCGCAACAGCGACGTTGGGCCAAGGGCGTAATGCAGGTCGGTTTGAAACTATATCCACGCATCTGGCTCGCGCCGCTGCCGTTGCGTGTGAAGCTGGAAATGTTCTTCCGTCTGACGGGAAACATCAGTTATCCGTTGATGATCGTGGCGAGCTTCCTGCAATTCCCGCTGTTGCTGGTGCGTTACAACCAACCGTTCTACCACTTGATGATTCTCGATCTCCCGCTATTGTTCTTCTCATCGATCTCGGTGGTGTTGTTTTACGGTTCGGCAGTCTGGTATCTCGACGAAAAGCGAGCGCCGCGCTTGATGCACCTGCCGCTCGTCATGGGATTAGGAATTGGTCTGGCGTTTTCCAACGCGCGTGCCGTGCTCGAAGCGCTCCTGGGTGTGAAGTCGGAATTTGTGCGCACGCCGAAGTATCGCGTTGAAGAAACGAGCGACGCGACGTGGAAGAAAAAGAAGTACAGACGAAAACGCGGTCTGCTACCGCTACTGGAAATCGGTTTCGCGTTCTACTTTCTGTTGGCGATCATTTACTCGTCACGCTTGCACATGTGGGGCACGATTCCGTTCTTACTGCTGTTCTTCTTCGGCTTTGGTTACATGGGCGTGATGAGCCTGCTGCAAACCGCGAGTGGACAGCGTATCGCCGCTCTGTGGCGTCCGCTGAAACCGTCCAATCCTGCTTGATCATTTTCCATTTTTCATTTGGCGCTCGCGTTGGCCGTAACCCGGTAAACCGGCGAAATGAGAAATGAAAAACGACAAAATGGAAAATGGTAAATATTACCTTCCTTCACCTTGCCAACCACCCATCGCTGAACTAGTATCAACCGTCAAATCCAGACGTTATTCAGGCCACGTTTAGTCCGCCAACAAAGGAAGGAAATCATGTTTAGTAAGCCCCCGCGCACATACCGCTTGTGCCTGCTCTTAGTGTGTCTCTTATCAATTTCGATCAGCGCTTTCGGTCAGTCGCAAGCAAACACCGGTAACATTGAAGGACGCGTTACCGATCCGAATGGCGCATCCGTTCCGAATGTGACGGTCACGGCGACAAGTCTTTCGACCGGCCTCGCAAAGAATGCCGCAACAAACGATGAAGGAATCTACCGCATCGTCTTCCTGCCTCCCGGCGCTTACAAAGTGGAGACGAGCGGCGCTCAGGGATTCGTGCCGGCGACGTTTACGAACGTAGTCGTCACGGTCGGCGGCCAAACACCGTTGGACATCCAACTGAGTGTTGGTAATGCGACCGTGGCGATGGTCGACGTTTCCGCTGAAGGCCAGGTGGTCGAGACCACTCGCACGTCCGTCTCCTCGGTGATCAACGAACGCGCGATCGACAACCTGCCGGTGAACGGCCGGAACTTTCTCGACTTCGCGACCCTTACGCCAGGCGTAGTCCGCGATCCGACGCGCCAGGGAGATCTCGCGGTCGGCGGACAAAAGGGAACACTCAACAGCCTCCAAGTCGATGGCGCCGATAACAACAACACCTTCTTTGGCCAGTCATTCGGACGCACGGGCACACGGCCGCCGTATCAGTTCTCGGAAGAATCGGTGCAGGAGTTTCAGGTCAACCAAAACGGGTTCTCGGCTGAGTTCGGGCGATCGGGCGGCGCGGTTATCAACGTCGTTACCAAATCAGGGACCAACGACTGGCATGGCAGCGCGTTTGAATTCTTCCGCGACGAAGCATTGAACTCCAACACGCCGACTCTGACCGCGCGCGGAGCAAAACGTCCGAAGTCGCAGATCAATCAATTCGGCGCCACCATCGGTGGACCAATCAAACGCGATCGCGCGTTCATCTTTTTCGCTTACGACGGGCAGCGATCGAACATTCCCAACGTTGTCGACCCGCCGAACTTCTTCGCGCAACCGGCCAACATTCGCAACCTGCTGGCGCCGAAGATGGATACTTACCAGATCGGACGCGATCAGGACGTCTACATGGTGAAGACAGATATTCGTCTGAATGGTTCGAACCAACTCGTGTTGCGATTCAATCAACAGAACTTCACCGGCAACAACAACGAAAACGGTGGACCACTGAGCGTTGAAGAACACTCCGGGAACAGCGTTGCGAAGACAACCACGTTCTCCGGCTCATTGATATCTACGTTGACGCCGACAGTAATCAACGAGCTTCGCTTTCAGTTTGGCCGCGATCGCGAGCCTGGCGAAGCAAACAGCGCCGTTACGGAAGCGCGAATTAATACCTTGAATGGATTTCTGCAACTGGGAAGAAACAACTTCAGTCCCCGCGAAACCACGATCAAGCGCGTTCAGTTCATCGACGTCGTCAGTCTCACGCACGGAGATCACAATTTGAAATTCGGCGCGGACTTCAATTTCGATCGCATTTTCAATTTCTTCCCTGGCCTGTTTTCGGGTCAGTACACGTTCAACTCGTATGCTGCGTTTGCCGCAAACACTCCTGCGTCTTTCACGCAGAACTTTGCGGGCACAGGCACGTCAGGCCCAGAAACTCACCCGGATCTCAATGAGTATGGCCTGTTTGTGCAAGATGACTGGCGTGTGACTCCGAAGTTCACACTTAACCTCGGGCTTCGTTACGACCTTCAGGATCTTGCGGATCCCCAGGTGCGGAACCCAAGTGCGGCGCTGGCGGTTGCCGGACTCGACACTACTACGCCAGTGCGTGACGCCAACAATTTCGCGCCGCGCTTTGGTTTTAGCTACGCATTTGACGATAAGACAGTCGTGCGCGGAGGGTACGGCATCTTCTTTGGCCGCACGCCGGCGATCATGCTTGGGACTGCCCACTCGCAGAACGGAATACAGGTCACCGGCGTCAGTCTCACTTGTACCGCCGTGCCAAATCCCTGCCTGGTCTATCCGAACATTTTCACGGCTCCGCCGACTTCGGGGGCGTTGAATCCGAGTCTCTACATGTTTGCCAGAGACTTCGCGCAACCGTACGTGCAGCAGGGACGGGTCGGTGTCGAACGCGAGCTGTTTGCGAATACGAGTTTGTCAGTCAACTACCTGTACTTCCGCGGCGTGCACATCGGCCGCACGCGCGACATCAATCTCGGTGCGCCCGTGCCAACTACTGTGACCGATCCGGCGGGCACAACGTTCACGGTGCTGCGTCACCCGCTGATACGCCCGATTCCCGGTTTTGCTCGTATAAATCTGTTTGAGAGCACCGGAGACTCTCGCTACAACGCGCTCGCGACGGAACTGCGGCGACGCTTCACCCGCGGCTTCCAGTTTATCGCTGCGTACACGTTCTCGAACGCAAAGGACAACCGGCCTGACCAGACCATGGTGGTTGTCGGTGCCGATGATGCGAAGGGTTTGCAGAACAATCTCGACATCAACGCCGACTGGGGCCGCAGCGATCTCGACATTCGGCATCGCTTCGTGTTCAGCCCTGTTTATGAAATCGGAACTGTTCAGAATGGCAACGCCTTCGCGCGACACTTGCTCAGCGATTGGACCTTCTCCGGCATCATTACGCTTCAATCGGGGTTTGCGTATTCGGCGTTAATTACCGGAGACGCGAATCGCGATACCAATCCGAGCACCGACCGCGTGCCCGGCACGGAACGAAATGGTTTCACCACGCCGAGCGTTTACATTTTCGACGCCCGCGTCACGAAGACGTTCAAGTTTGGCGAGAGCTACAGCTTGAGTATTCTTGGTGAAGCATTCAATCTGTTTAATCGATCGAATTTGGCGACGGTGAATACGGGCCGTTATGGAATCGCGAGCAATTCAGCAGTAGTGTTGACGAATCCGGCGGTGTCGGCGCCGTTTGGTGGGCCACGAACATTTCTCGGCGAACGCCAGATTCAGTTAGGTTTGCGGTTCAGGTTTTAACCACAAAAGGCACACAAGGTTAGACACAAAAAGGCACAAAAAAGAAAGGCTTATCTTTCGAGGGAGGCGCGGTCCCACTTAGCGAGGTTCGCGCCTGCCTCGTAAGTGCTTTCCAAAAACTCCATCAGAGCCTCGTCGGCGTTTGGCGCCGTTCGCACGTCGTCGTAGTACATCAAGAACTCAGAGAGGTCGTTACTCCAAAACGCTTTGTTTGGGCGGAGCGCTGCTGCGTTCAAACCTTCCGGCGCAGGTGCGGTGTACGAGTAGAACGCGGGTTTGCCAAGTGGTCCATGTCCGGGCCACCAGCCGTGACTGATTACTTCGTGTGAGTAAGCCTCGCGGGTGATCGCGTCGGCATCGGGCCGTGGTGGCGCTGGTCTGCCTGAGAAACGCGTTACGGCCAAATCGAAACTGCCCCAGAAGAAGTGCACGGGACTGCTCTTACCGATGAACCGGCCGCGAAACTCTTCCATCACTTTGTACGACGCCCGCAAGACTTCCCAGCACCTTCGCGCATATTCTGGATCGTACGACTTATGCTGATCGTCCTGATCGAACGGGATCGGATCCGGAATCTCCACCGGCATCTTCCAGATGTGAACTTCGAGACCGAGATGCCGCAGCATCTCCATCGTTTTCGCGTAGAAAGTTGCGACTGACATGGGTTCCAAACGGATAAAGGCGATCTTTCCGGCGCTGCTTTTGGTCACGAGTTGGTGCTCGATGAAGTCAAACTCCATCTCGAAAAACTTGTCGCCATGCGGCATCGCGGTGGTCGTGAGACCGCGTGCCGAGACGTAAAGCGGCACGTTCCACCAGTGGTTAACGAGCGGTGTTTGGGCCAGGCGAATCTTGCCGACGACCTGCGTCCACATGTGCAGCGTGGCACACGTGTCCTTCCATTCTTCGAGCGGGAGTGATGGCCATGTCATAATGCGAGAGCTTACCCCCGAACCACTAAGTCTTCAATCCGTGAAAACACGGGAAAACGCGGATAGAGGTCTGCGATGAAAAGGTTTGACTATAAGGTAATAGCATTCTTCGTCGTTTTCACGGTCGCGCTGACTATAGGCGTAATTGCCTTCTGGGAAGTCGCACTTCGTCCGCCATTCTTTGCCTGGGTTGACGCGCGTTATCCCGGTCAGGCCAACGAGCAGCGACGTTGGAATATCAAACAGCGAACGGAACACGTTGTTATATCGATCCTGGTCGATGCCCTCGTGGTAACACTGCTGCTCCGCATCGTGCACCGGCAACAACATCAATTACGCGCCAGCGAAGAGCGTTACCGCGCGTTGTTTGAACAAGCGAAAGACGGAATCGGAGTGGTGCGGCTGTCGGACTACCGTTTAATCGAAGCCAACAACAGAGTTTGCGAGATTCTTGGTCTTCGGCAACAGGACTGTATCCAGCGAGACGTACGCGAGCTCCTTCAGACCAAACCAAACGGGCACCCCAAAGTTCCGATGCTCGCCGGTCACGCTTCAGGCGAAATCGAGTTGACGGTCCAAACTGCACAGGGCCAATCGCGTCCAGTTGCAGTTTCATTTACGCCGCTAACGGCCGATGGCGAGGAAGTCATGATCCTGTCCCTCCGAGATCTATCGGTTCGTAAGAAACTTGAAGCCGAGCGCGAGGAGATGCAACACCAGCTTTACCAGACTTCAAAGATGGCTTCCATTGGCGAACTTTCCGCGGGCGTTGCTCATGAGATCAACAATCCGCTCAACGGCGTGATCAATTTCGCTCAACTTCTCAAGGATGAGGAAACGCCGCGCGGTGATTTCGAAAAACAGATGATTGACGGGATTATCGACGAAGGCCAACGCATCGCACAAATTGTCCGAGGCCTGCTGATGTTTGCGTCAGCGGAAAGTCACGAGCTCGAACACGTGCACTTTGCAGACTCGATCAAAACGTCGATTGCTTTGTTTGGCCGGCAGTTTGAAAAAGAAGGCATCACTTTGGAGATTGACCTCGAGCCGGGTCTGCCGATGGTGCGGGCTGATGGATCACGCCTGCGGCAGGTAGTGGTCAACATGATCAGCAACGCTTATCACGCCCTTAAAGCGAAGCGAGCGAAGACCGCCGAGTCCGAGGAACGCAAACTATTCAGAATTTCCGCGCGCCGTGTTGGTGAGGGGCGTCTAGTGCGCGTGGAGTTTTATGACAACGGTGTTGGGATCAAACGGGAAGATCTGCACAAAGTTTTCGATCCGTTTTTCACAACGCGCCGCGAAACGGGAGGAACCGGCCTCGGATTGAGTGTCAGCTTCGGAATCGTTCGCGACTTCGGCGGCACGATCAATGTCGAAAGCGAGGAAGGAAAGTTTACGCGTTTCATCATTGAGCTTTCCGCAATTCAGGAGTGGGAGGCTCAATACGTTTGATGCCTAGCGTTCTGTTGGTCGACGACGAGCCCAGTATTCGCCTGACAATGGGAGAGTTCCTGAAGCGGGCGGGTTACAACGTCTTAACAGCCGCGGACTACAACAGCGCCGAGGCGCTTTTTTCTGAGAATTTCGACGTCGCCGTCATCGACGTCAATTTGCCAGGCAGGAGCGGCATTCAGTTATTGCAGAAACTGTTCAACGCCGCGGTGTATGTTCCCGTCATCATGATCACGGGAGAACCTAACCTGTCGGTCATACCGGAGATCGTCCGCGCCGGTGCTTACGATTTCATCGCGAAACCGATCGTCAAAGACGTGCTGCTCAATGCAGTCGGACGCGCAGCGGAGAAGAAGCGGCTGACGGACGAGAAGCGCAGGCTCGAACTTGAGATAAAAAGGTACGCCGAAGAACTGGAGGCACGTGTGGATGAGCGCACGGCCGAATTGATCGAAACGCATAAACGGCTCGTGACGCAGGAACGCATCGCCGCCCTCGGGCGCGCGGCGGCGCAGGTAGCACACGAGGTCAAGAATCCGCTCGCCGGGTTGCTGCTTTACTCGCTCCATCTTAAAGGTAAAGCCACGAACTTTTCGGAAAGCGAAATCTATCTTGTCGACAAGATTGTCGAAACCATCAATCACCTTAACAATCGTGTGGAGCAGATCCTTGGGTTCGCGCGCCCGGTAAGTCTGGCCTTGAGGTCCGTAAACTTGAATGACATGGTTAACGACGTTCTCGAACTGCTGCGTCCGCAGTTAACGGCGAACAACGTCGAGGTGCATCTCGCGACGGACCATCAGGCAGCTAACGGAATGTTCGACGAATCTTCGATGCGCGGAGCGTTGATGAATCTCATCCTGAATGCAATCGAGGCGATGCCCAATGGCGGCAGCTTAAGTGTCACGATCGGCCGCAGCGATAACGAACTTAGACTCGAAATCAAAGATTCCGGTCGCGGAATAGGCGAGGAAGAAGCGAAGAAAATTTTTGAACCTTTTTACACCACTAAGACGCAGGGTCTTGGCCTCGGTATGCCGTACGCTAAAAAGGTCATCGAACAGCACGCCGGCACGATCTCGTTTAACAGCAAGCTCGGCGAGGGCACAACGGTAGCCATCTCAATGCCCACACAAACGGAGGTGGCGAATGTCTCGTAGCCGCATTTTCGTGATCGACGACGAGCCGAGCGTCACTGATGCCCTCCGGCTTGTCTTAGCGGAACTGGGCCATCACGTTGACTCCGCCAAATCCGGCGCCGAGGCGAAAGAGTTCTTAAAAGGCGCTCCGTACGATCTGGTGTTCACCGATCTGCGACTGCCGGACGCCAGCGGCATCGATCTGCTCGCATTGATAAAAAGCGACACGCCAAACACGGAAGTGATTCTGATGACGGCCCACGGGTCGGTTGACATCACAATCCAGGCGATCAAACGTGGCGCTTTCTACTATATCGAGAAACCATTTACGCCTCAGCAAGTCACGGCCCTCGTCGAACGCGCGCTGCAATTCGAGGCCATTAAACGCGAAAACCGTAATCTGAAGAGTGCGCTGCGAACAGACGGCGACGACTTCGGCATCATCGGCCGTCACCCGAAGATGCAGCAGATTCACAATGTTATTCGTACGGCTGCGCCGTCGGATGCGTCGGTGTTGATCGAAGGAGAGTCAGGTACTGGCAAGGAGTTGATTGCGGCGGCGTTCCATTTTCAGAGTCCGCGCGCCGACTTTCCTTTCACGCGCATCAACTGCGCAGCCATCCCGCACGAACTCATCGAATCTGAATTGTTCGGATATCGAAAAGGCGCATTCACCGGCGCAGATCGCGACAAACGAGGGCTGATTGAAGCAACAGCGGGCGGCACGTTGTTGCTGGACGAGATCGCCGAGATGCCCAGTCACCTGCAAACGAAGCTTCTGCGCGTACTACAGGAGCGAAAACTTCGTCGACTCGGCGACGAACAGGAGATCAGCGTCGATTTTCGGCTCGTCTCATCGACGAATCGTGACACCGCGCAGATGATTCGAGAAGGAGCGCTGCGCAACGATCTTTACTTCCGTATCAGCACGATAAAAATAAAGTCACCGCCGCTCCGCGAGCGACTGGACGACATACCGCTGCTTGCCAACCGATTTCTCCAGCACTACGCGGAAAAGTACAAAAAGCGAATTCGCGAGATTTCGTCACCTGCGTTTGCTTTGTTGCTGCGTTACGACTGGCCGGGCAATGTTCGAGAACTCGAAAGCGTGATTGAACACGCGGTGCTCTTTGCGACTGAAGATAAATTATCGCCTGAGTCGTTACCGGAACATCTCCACCATTCTCAGCCGCTCGAGTTTCGTTGCCTAATTCCGCCGTATTTCACGATGGAAGACATCGAACGCGAAGCGATCGCGCAGACGCTCGAACGCACGGGTGGGAACGTTAAGCGAACCGCGGAGATTCTTAACTACCACCGTCCGAGGCTATATCGAAAGATGAAAAGCTTTGGATTGCGTAGCGGCGCCGACAGCGAGAGCCAAACAGAGTAGGCGTTCCCGCAAAGGCGCAAAGACGCAAGGCAATCCCAAAAGTATGATCATGTTTGGTCTATAACGTTTTTGTCTCGCCTCTTCCTTTGCGACTTTGCGACTTTGCGGGAAACTGCTTACGTTGACGCGATCGTGTTCCGTGATGGAACACTCTCACACCCAACAATCCAACTTGGAACACCGGTGCATTCTTCCTCAGCCACAAACTTCAAACTGATCTACAGGCACAGCGGTTGCACAGGCGAGATTTCATTCCGTTGAGTGGTCGCGTGCACGCGTCCTCCTCTGATGAACTTCCGATGAAGCCTCGCCACCACGTTTGGTAGGTCCGCGCGGCGCGAACAACTCAAACACATACTTTCTTACGTGGTTTCAACGAGGAAAATTCTATGAATATTAGAAATGCTTTGCGGCAATGGCAGTCGCTGTTCGCCTTTGGCTGCGCCGCAGTAGTCATGGCTGTCGCCGCGTCGGGTGCGCATGCTCAAACGCCACCAACGACGTGCGAGCGGACGGTCAAGGCAGAAGTGGTCGCGTTCGACCAGGCCTTGATTTACAACCGTCTCGGCGTGATCAACCCCGCGGGTATGATCTACGCGCTCAAGCGTGACGTCGTCGCCATCGATTCGTCGAAGGGCCTGGTCGCCGGCAACGTTCAACTGCGTCCCGGTAAGCGGCCGCGCCCGATCGCCCTCCGCATGAACGTCGGAGATTGTCTCCAAATCAACTTTACAAACCTTCTAGCACCCGACCCGGCCGATGTTAATTCGTTTGCCGCGAATAACGCTCCCGCGACGCGTACTGCGTCAGCGCACGTGATGGGTTTGAGTCTCGTCGGCTCGATCGCCTCCGACGGCTCAAACGTCGGACAGAACCCCAGCAGCCTGGTTAACCCGGGTGCATCGGCCACTTACACCTACCTCGCACAGCGCGAAGGCAGTCACTTGCTTTATTCGACGGCCGCCACGACCGGCGGTGAAGGCGATGGCGGATCGTTGGCGATGGGCCTCTTCGGCTCGGTCAACGTTCAGGTGAAGACCGCCGAGTGGTATCGCTCGCAGTTAACTGCGGAAGAGCTGGCGATGGCCACCGCGAAGAACGCGGACGGCACGCCGCAGAAGACTGCAGCCGGGCATCCGATTCTCAATTACGACGCCGTGTATCCCACGGGACATCCCCGCGCGGGTCAACCCATCGTGAAGATGCTCGATGCAAACAACAACATCGTGCACTCGGATCTGAACGCTGTGATCACTGGTCCAAACAAGGGCCGCTTTCCGGCGGGCACATATCGCCCAAATGCCGTGGAACCTGATCGCGATCAGCCGTTCCGCGAGTTTACTGTCGTCTATCACGACGAAATCAAAGCAATTCAGGCATTCCCGCAGTTTGAAGATCCAGTACTTTCGCACACGCTCTACAGTGTGAAAGACGGCTTCGCCATCAACTATGGCACCGGCGGTATCGGCGCGGAAATCCTCGCCAACCGTCTCGGCGTCGGCCCGATGGCCAACTGTACCGAATGTAAATATGAAGACTTCTTCCTGTCGGCCTGGGCCGTAGGCGACCCGGCGCAGATCGTTGACGTTCCGGCCAACACGAAGGACGGCAGCGGCAACTTGATCACGGGCGCGAAAGCGACGAAGGTCTTGTTTCCGGACGATCCGTCGAACGTGCACCACAGCTATCTCAACGATCACGTAAAGATGCGCGTGGTCCATGCTGGTCCAAAAGAACATCACATTCACCACTTGCACGCGCACCAGTGGTTGAACACGCCTGACAGCGACAACTCGAGCTATCTCGATAGTCAGGCAATGGGACCCGGGTTTTCATTCACTACCGAGATTGCGCACGGTGGCTCCGGCAACCGGAACAAGACGCCGGGCGACTCGATCTTCCACTGCCACTTCTACCCGCACTTCGCACAGGGTATGTGGGAATTGTGGCGCACACACGATGTTTTTGAAGAAGGCACACAGCTCGACGGCGATGGCCGTCCGGCCGATGGCGCGCGTGCGTTGCCTGACGGCGAGATCGTGAAGGGCACTCCGATTCCCGCAATCGTGCCGTTACCGACGATCGCGATGCCGCCGATGCCAACTGCCCAGTTCAAGGGCTATCCGTTCTACATTCCGGGCGTCGCCGGACACCGTCCGCCACACCCGCCGCTCGACACGATCGACGACGGTGGTCTGCCACGTCACATCATCGTTGGAGGTGAGGCCGAAAGCGTCGAAACGCGTCTCGATTTCAACAAGGAGATCCTTGTCGCCGAAGCGAAAGCGCTTCCGGAGACGGGAACACCCGAAGAAGTCGCGGCGATGAACTTCCACGCACAGAAGAACGTATCGACGTTCCGTCCAGACGGTACGGCCGCGAGCTTCGTGTTGAATGGTCTGCCGCCGAAACCAGGTGCGCCGTTCGCTGATCCATGTCGCGACGACGCTGGCAATGCTATTGGTCGTCCGCGCTTGTACAAAGGCGCTGCGATTCAGCTTGACCTCAAGTTGAACAAAGCAGGCTGGCACTTCCCGCAGTCGCGCATTCTGACGCTGTGGGGAGATGTTGCGCCGACTTTATCCGGCGCGCGTGCTCCGGAGCCGCTGTTCTTCCGCGCTAACACCAACGACTGTATTACGTTCCAGCACACAAACCTGGCCCCGCACATCTACGAACTCGACGACTTCCAGGTGCGCACGCCGACCGACATCATGGGTCAGCACATTCACCTCGTGAAATTTGACGTGACCTCGTCAGACGGCGCGGGCAATGGTTTCAACTATGAAGACGGCACGTTTGCGCCGGGCGAAGTGCTCGAACGCATTCACGCCATCAACGCCGCAGGCGGTTTGCAAGCCTTCAACAGCACCAACAAGACCACGCTTGAAGCCAAGCCGCATCCGTTCTTCGGTACGCTCGGAGCACAGACAACCGTCCAGCGCTGGTTCGCTGATCCGACGTTGAACCTCGCGGGCAAAGACCGAACGCTTGGCACGGTCTTCTCCCACGATCACTTTGGACCTTCCACGCACCAGCAAGCAGGCCTCTATTCAGGTCTCGTGACGGAGCCTGAAGGTTCCATTTGGAAACACAACGAAACCGGCGAAGTGCTCGGTGGACGCTTCGATGGTGGTCCAACGACGTGGCAAGCCGTCATTCAGACGCAGAACACGGCGGACAGCTATCGCGAGTTCCTGCTCGAGTTCGCCGACTATACACTCGCTTACAAAGCAGGGGGCGGCGTCAACGGTGCGGGTCATCCGATTCCCGATCCGGATAACGCGATTAACCCGCCGGCGAGAGAAGAAGCGGCGCTTCCGATCAACATCAAGAAAGCGGAAGAATGTCCCGGTGGCGTGCCGCTTCCGTGTCCTGAAGCAGTTTCAGCTGCTGACCCAGGCACGATGACGGTCAACTATCGCAACGAGCCTGTCGCACTGCGCGCACAGGATCCTTCGAACAATCAGCAGGCGGCGGGTGACGCCGGCGACCTGTCGAACATTTATCGATCAGACGTAACGCGAGCTAATCCGGATCTGAACGTTCAACCGAATTTCTACCCGGCGCTGACCGGTGGTCTTCAGGGCGGCGATCCGTTCACTCCGATGATGCGCGCCTATGAGGCTGACAGGGTGCAAATCCGCATTCTTGTCGGTGCTCACGAAGAGAGTCACAACTTCAACATCCACGGTCAGAAGTGGCTCTACGAGCGCAGCGATCCGAATTCGGGTTACCGCAATTCGCAGTCGATGGGCATCTCCGAGCACTTCGAATTCGAGCTGCCGGGTATTGCGGCGATCAAGGGCGGTGTTCCGTTTGTCGATTACCTCTATCAGCCGGGTGGATCCGTGGATAACCAGTGGAACGGCACATGGGGTCTGCTCCGCGCTTACCGCGGCGCCGAAGGCCTCCAGCCAGACCTGCAACTGCTGCCGAACAATCCGACCGGCTCGCAGAAGGCTGCAACAAATAAGAGAGACTTCAACGGCACCTGTCCCGCGGCTGCACCAAGCCGCAAATTCAGCGTGACCGCCGTCGCCGCGAAAGACGCGCTGGCGGGCGGTACGCTCGTTTACAACAACCGAACGAACCAGGGCGGCATACTGCATGACCCAACCGCGATTCTGTATGTCCGCACGAACGACATCGATGCCGGAACCGGGAAACTCAAAGCCAACGTGCCGGTCGAGCCGCTCGTGCTGAGAGCTAATGCCGGCGACTGCATTGAAGTAACGTTGTTCAATAAATTGCCCAACGAAGTTCCTGACCTTCCTGGCTGGAACACGTTGCCGATGATCATTGAAAACTTCAACGCGAACCAGGTGAAGCCGTCCAATCAGGTCGGTCTCCACCCGCAACTCGTCGCTTACGATGTGGTATCAAGCGACGGCGCCAACGTTGGCTTCAACGTAGTGGGTAACCCCGAATCGTACACTCCCGACGGGCGTCAAACCGCCAAGCCGGGCGAGTCCGTGAAGTACAAGTGGTACGCGGGCGACATCCGCATGAACGGTACGACGAAGGTTGCAACACCGATTGAGTTTGGTGCGACCAACTTGATCTCATCTGACCCGATCAAGCACTCGAACAAGGGCGCAATCGGCTCGCTGATCATCGAGCCGCAGGGTTCGACCTGGATAGAAGACGCGAACTCGCGTGCGCAGGCGACGGTCAGCAAGACCGACGGCACCACGTTCCGGGAATTGGTGCTCCAGTTCCAGACCGACATCAACCTGCGACGCGGTAACTTGCAAGGTGATGCGGCCGCAGTGCCGAACGTGGCGGGAGAAGAGGATCCGGAGGACTCCGGTCAGAAGGCCCTCAACTATCGCACGGAACCGATGTGGAAGCGGTTGGGCTATGAGCCGGATCTGCCGCTCGAGCAGACTCGTGAGTTCGATTACACGAACTCGCTCTCGAACGCACAGGTTGGCGGCGACCCAGTAACTCCTGTGTTCACGGCCAAGGCCGGAACGCCGGTTCGTTTCCGCGTGCTTAATTCAAATGGTCACGCGCGTAACAATGTGTTCCAGGTTCACGGGCACATCTGGCAGCAGGAGCCTTACGTCAACAACTCGACCAAGATTGGCAACAATCCGCTCTCCGAGTGGAAAGGAGCTCAACAAGGTCACGGTGCGTCGAATCATATGGACGCTGTTCCTGTGAACGGCGCTGGTGGTGCGCGGGGTGTGACGGGTGATTACCTGTATCGCACGCAGTCGTCCTTCCAGTTCGACAACGGACTGTGGGGCATCTTCCGCGTAACACCGTAGTGAACGGAGACACGGATGACACGGAGAAATCTGTGTCATCCGTGTTTGTGATCCATGCTGGAGCACTCCAGCGTCCATTGTTCCACCACGGAACACCTCTTTTTTCCATTTACGGATATTTGAACAGAAACAGCAAAGGCACAGTGGTTGCTCAAGGAGAGTGCGCCTCAACTGCGCTATCAACTCAAAAAAGATGAAGGGAATAATGATGAAGAAAATCTCGTTCGCCACTATCGCATTCGCTCTCGCCATGCTTGTCGCCGTACCTGTGGCGCTGGCGACGACAGTCAGCGAAGTGCAATCCATGATCACACAACTCAAAGGTAAAGTTCAGATTATTGTCATCAACGGCAAGCAGGCCGAGACGAAGGACCGTCCGGGTCTTCTCGGTCAACTCGATGGCGTTGCCTTAACGCTCGACCAGGGAAAATTCTGCGATTCCGTCACGAAGGTCAAAGACTTCCAGAAAAAAGTCAACGCAATGATTTCCGCTGACAACAAGATCAATCAGGATCCGACTGTAGGCGTAACCGCTCAGGAGCTTGTAACTGACGGCGACGCGATCATCACGGCCTTGAACGAGCTCTCCACGCAGAGCAAAGGCTCCGCCTGCGCGTTCTAACACGACTGTAAAACTGCGAATGCGGCCTGCCTTGTGGCCTCGCCTGCCACCTGTAACACAGGTTGGCCGCTATCGCTCTGTCAATACGTTGCTCTCCCAAGAGCACTCAACGATGAAGAAAAACTATGACCCCGAATTCTCTCGAATCATCGAAAACGACGTACCAAACAACTGATCTCACACTAACCAGCTTCCTTCGTTGCCGCGGCTTTGCCATTGAAAACATCAGACAGAACAACGGTCGCACACTCTTTATTTTTCACGAGTCGCCGGAGCTGCGCACTGCGATTCTCGAGTTCGCAAACGATGCTGTCGTTGCGGTCAGATCGTTTTGCAGCACGATGCGCGACCTGAAGGCGATTACGCGCGTATTGATATTTTTCTTTGCCGCAGCCCTAAGTGTTACGCCTTCATCGGCCCAGAATAAGTCGGCCACACAGAAGATCGAACGCGAAGGCCTTGAGGTCGAATTCACGATTGAGCCAGTAGAAGAAAAAGGAAGAACTTCCGAGCTGATGGAGGGCAAAGAAGCGATCGTTCGCTTCAAGATCCAGGACAAAGCGACGAAGACGCCACTCTCTGGAGTCAAACCGGCCGTCTGGTTATCACAACGTGGAGAGAATCTGGCCGATGAGAAGGTGTGTCGCGAAAAGGTCCAATCGTTTCTTCAGGGCAGTCTGCGTTCGCGCCCTGACGTCGATCTCAACGCCTATTACCTCCTCGCACTCAACGAAGAATCCAACATCTCTGTAATCGACCCGCTGCTTGGTTTCGGCTCCAGCAAACTACTGACGCTCGTCATGCTCAAGAGTCCCGGCGAAGACTGGGCGCAGAAGATTAGTGACGAGAAACTTTTCGTCAGCATGCCTGGTGCAAACCAGGTCGCCGTGGTCGACACCAGCATGTGGAAGATCGTGGCCAGTATCGAAGCCGGTCTGAAGCCGGTTCGTGTTCGCTTGCAGCCCGATCAGCGATACCTGTGGG
>Ga0209485_1000231_pt1 | contig 18230 bp, 15 predicted proteins | sample NCAS100_FD_187516 | JGI IMG/M metagenome (GOLD analysis project Ga0209485, IMG submission 187516) | Agricultural soil microbial communities from Utah to study Nitrogen management - NC AS100 (SPAdes) (version 2) | ecosystem: Environmental > Terrestrial > Soil > Agricultural land | place: USA... | reverse complement strand
GCCTCCTTGTGAGTGCCCGTGGTCCGCTCGCGTCGGGCAAGGAGGGTCGTATGGAACCCATCCTGCGTGCTCACTCTCAGGTGGACTCAGTCCTTTCCGCGGACGGGAGGCGCCCTGCTCGCCGTTCTGATGATGCAGGACTGTTCGTGCGCAGGCAAGCGGGTTCGCAGGGAGCACGAGGGGAAACTTGCGAACGAGATTTGACCGAAGTTCTTTCGGCAGATGGGAGTAATCCTGATTTATGTCGCAGCCGGTGTCGTGCTCGCAGCGTCGGCCGGACTGCGAGCATTCATGCCGCTTTTTGGCGTGGGCCTGGCGTCGCGGCTGTTTGGCTGGTCGATCACGCCGTCGATGGACTGGATGGCCACAGACGTCGGCCTGGTCGCACTCGGTGTCGCTACGGTAGTCGAGCTCCTGGCCGACAAGGTTCCCCTGGTCGATCACACGCTCGACGTGCTGCACACCATTGTCGGTCCGTTGGCTGGCGCTCTCGTGGCATTCAGTCTCTCCGCCGACCTGCCGCCGGCGATCGGGGCGATACTGGCTATCGCGTTAGGCGCGCCGGTCGCGGGCGGGGTTCACCTGATCGCGGCCGTCACGCGCGTGAAGAGCTCGGTGATGAGCGCGGGGTCGTTCAACCCCGCGCTGAGTCTCGTTGAGGATGTTGTCACCGTCGGCGCCATTGCGGTCGCGATCTTCATCCCATTACTCACGCTCTTCATCGCACCCATCCTGATCGGCGTGGTTCTCGGCCATCTCTTTCGACGGTTTGCGCGACGATCTGCTCCCACTGCCTGACATCAGGGAACGTCGCGACCTTCGCCGAAGCCGAGCATCCAGAAGCGGGTGTCCGGGGCGGCGGCGAGCGCTGACGTGACTCGTTCGATTGGTTCCACTTCCCCGTCGTCGGCAAGTTCGAACGTGCCGAAGTGCGTGGCCACACTGGTCTGTGCGCCGAGGTCGAAGTGCGCGTGCACAGCCTGCTCCGGCGACATGTGCACGCGCGACATGAACCATTCCGGGCGGAATGCGCCGATAGGGAGCAGCGCGAGTCGTGGCGTGCCGAATCGTCCCCGGATATCCGCGAAGTGATTGCCGTAGCCGGTGTCAGCTGCGAAGCAGATCGTGCCGGAGGGAGTCTCGACCGCAAATCCGCTCCATAACGAGCGATCGCGGTCGAACAGGCCTCGACCGGAAAAGTGCCTGACGGGGATCGCGGTGATCGTCAGGTCCCCGATCCGCGTTGTGTCCCACCAATCGAGTTCCTGAACGACCGGGATTCCTCGTCGTTCCAGGAAAGTCTTATTCCCGAGCGGTGCAACGAGTTTGGGCTTGTGCCTTGTGGTTAGGCGCTTGAGGGTGGGGAGGTCGCAGTGATCGTAGTGATTGTGGCTGAGCAGGACGATATCGATCGACGGCAGGTCTTCGAAGCGGATGCCCGGCGGACGGACGCGGCGTGGCCCGAACCATGACACCGGCCCACATCGCTCGGACCAGATGGGGTCAGTGAGGATGTTCACGCCCTGTGTCTGCAGCAGAACCGTCGTGTGATTCACGAATGTCACGCGGAGGCCGTCGCCGTCAACACGACCTGGTGGCGGCGGACCGGGTGGTTCGTCGCGACGTGGCTTCCAGAATCCGCGTTGCCGGTTCGTCGCCCATTTGGCTGCTTCGCGGAAGTCGTTATGCGGCGTCGCCCGGTGATTACGGAATCGGCGTCCGTCGAAATGGTCCGAAACTGGTCCGCGATACGGCGGCGTGGACGCGAGCCATCCGAGGAAGATGATGCTGCCGACGACGAACACGACGGCACCGACCAGTGCAAGAAGTATGTTGGCGATGACCATCATGCCCGTTTGGGGTTTTGGGTCCCGTCAGACACTTTAACACGAGGTCACAAGCGCGGCGCCCTACAGAAGCGGCGGACTCACGTCCGTGACGCTTCGCTTGACTCGGGCTGAGAACTGAACCGGGTCGAGGAGACATGTCTCATCGAGTGCGCCCTGAAGGCCGTAAAGCCTAGGATCTTCACGAAATCGAAATAGGCGGTACAGGTGATACGCTGCAGCACGCTCCTTCGAGATTCTTAGCTCATTCCTCGAGAGGAAAAACGGTGTCAGCTTCCCGTACGCTGTGGTCTTCACTTCGATCAAGCGGTCTTTCCCGCTTGCCTCGAACGATCGGATATCGAACCCCTCGCCATCGCCCACTGTCAGCGAAACGTGTTCGACTCGATCAGCAAGACGATCCTCACCGGCCTTCAGCAATCGCGCTCGCTCGAACCTCAAAACGAATTCTTCGCCGGCTCGACCCAAAGAATGGTTGCGAGATTCGATTTCCAGCCAGTTGATCCCTGAACGAGCCTTACGCTCGCGAAGCGTGGCATACTTGTTTGGTGCCGCGGCGTCGGGTGGCTCTTCCATTCGATCCAGTAGGTCACGGACGAATGGTGTTTTAGCAGATGCTTCGACCGCCTCACTCACAGTTCGCCTGAGGTCCAAGTCAGCACTAACCTGATCGGCGACGGCTTCGAACAGTGCTGTTTGATAATTGAAGCGCGGCTTGTAGCCCTCTATGTACGGATACCCTAAGTCTATCAGAACTGCGCTGACATTCTGATGTTTGAACTCAACCGAGCCTTTAGAACGGCCCTTCAAGTGTGGAGTCAATGCGAGACGGTGCGCAGTCTTGCTGTAGCTCTCGCCGCGCAGCTCCGCAGCGAGCATGCTCAGATAATCTGCGACCAGAACCGCATTTTCTTCCGGAAACCAGTCGTCTGACATGCTTAACTGATCAATGCCCGGATCGACAGGAACGAGAACACTCCATAAAACACCACCAGCGCGATGAGTCCAATGCGAGGCCAGAGCTTCGGCCTGACTGCTTCCGGCAACAGCCGTGTGTTTACGTAGTACAGGTGCAACCCCGCGATCACGAACGTCGCCCCCGCCACATTCGCCCCGATCTGCAACAGCAGGATCGGCTGCGCCAGCTTGAGCGCGATCATCCCCCAGACCACCGCGATGCCTAACAAGCTGTAATAGATCGTCCGCACGTCCCCACCCCGCCAGCTGCGTACACGCTTGCTCCCGGTCCAGATGATGTCGGTCACGCCGCGCACCATCCCTTCCATGACGTCGAGCTGCGTCTTGAACAGGACCCACGCACCAAGAAAGGCGACCACACCGCCCATGAGCGCGAAACGCGCCTCCATCGCGGACGCCAGCTCGGCCGCGATGCCCAGACCACGGATGTCCTCCCCGGGCTGAAGGAACGTCACGTACAACACGGCCGGCAGCAGCATTCCGAGGATAGCGCCGATCAGGTAGATGACCCACTGGTCCATCTTCACCACGCGCCACCAGCCACGCCAGCGCGCCATGTTCGACTCGTCAGGCGGAAACGTGAAGCCGCTGTGTGCCAGGTGCACCTTTTTCCCGCCGACCGCCGCCGGGATGTACCCGGTCACACCGCCCATCCCATAGCCCTTGTCGCGCGCCCAGTTCGACAGCGTGATGTTGATGACACCACCCGCTCCGCAATACCCGGCGAATGCGCCGATCAGGATATAGTCCGCGCCGGGAGGAAGAAACGTGAAGCGACCTGTCGAGGGCGCGTATCCAACAAATCCTGCCGCCGCAGCAATCCATGTGGACGGAGCCACGAAGAGCACCGAAAGCACGAGAAAACTTCCGATGATTGCAATCACCAGTATCCAGTTCAGGATCTCGAGCGTGCGCTCGATCCGCCTTCCAACGAGCAGGATCGCGACGCAGACCAGAAACGTCGCGACACCGATCAGGTAGACGACCGTGGCGTCCTCCGGACCAGGCAGGCGCTTCGTTCCCAGAAAGAAGAACGCGCCGGCCGCTGTAGCCGCCCACGCCGGCCAGCCGACCTGCAGGAAGTACAGCAGGGCATACACGACCGCCCACAGGGTCGAGCGACGACCGGTTCGCATGAAGCCGGTGATGGCCGGCTCGCCGGTCGCCATGGTGTAGCGCATCAGCTCCGTGTTGAAGTTGGTCTGGAGCAGGACGGCGACGCCCACGACCCACAACATCGTGAGTCCGTACCGTACGAAGTTCGCGGGACCGAGCAGGAACTCTCCGCTGCCTATCGAGGCGCCGAGTACGATCACCCCCGGCCCGACGACGCCCATCCACTGGAGACCCTTCGGACGCGGCGGCTCGGGAAGCTCAGCCTGCCCCCACGGATCGAGACCTGATCTGGATTCGCGCGCGGTCATTTCGTGACTCGTGACTGGTGACTGGTGACTCGTGACTCGGTCGTAACTGTGGCCTGTGGCCACTGGCCTCTGGCCTCTGCCCTCTGGCCTCAGATGGAGCACCCGAATTACCACCACCGTCCGCACCCCGCAACCACAACGAGCCAGATGGGTACTGGCGCCAGCCGGCAAGAAACCACAGGCTGGAGGTGCTATGTATTTTCACGACATCCTGGCCATCTCCGCGACGTGCGCCGCGATCGCAATGCCTGCGTATTCCCAGGGATCCGTGCTGGCAGGACGTGTGTTGAGTGACTCCGGAACAGTGCTGGTTGGCGCGGAGGTGGTTCTCAATGGCCCGCAGAATTCACAGCGTACGAACGACAAAGGTGAATTCAAGTTCACCGGCGTCGCTGCCGGATTGCAGATTGTCGGGGTGCGCATGCCAGGATTCGCGCCAAAGCTCGACACGATAGAAGTCAAAGAGGCGAGCGAAATCCTGCGCGAATTCAAACTCTCTCGTATTGAAACGACTCTTCCCAGAGTGCCCGTCACCACCACGCTGCTCGATCGAAAACTCGTCGAGTTCCACGAACGGCGAGGCATGGGGATTGGACGATTCCTCGACAGCGCCGAGTTTGCGAATGCTCGCGGCACGCGGACTTCAGACCGCCTGAAGAAACTGCCTGGACTCAAGATCGGGCGCGGCCGCTTCTCGAATGAGGCGTACGTTCTCAGTACGCGCTCGCCGGGGAAGCTCGCGTTTGGCGGGGGAGGGTGTCGCGCCGCGATCTGGCTCGACGGCGTCATACTGACCGACCTCAACGTGAACGAGCTCGACCCGACTATGATCGCGGCCGTCGAATGGTATGCCGGCCCGGCAAGCGTCCCGGCCAAGTTCAACGTGACCTCGTCCGTATGCGGCGTTCTGGTGATCTGGACCAGATGAGTAACCTAACGCCTAACCTCGCGTTTCCACTGACGGGGTTGATCGTCGCTATCGCCGCGCACGCGGCCGGTGCGCAGGGATCAACGTTCCTGGGGCGTGTGCTCTCCGATTCGGGAATGATCCTCGTCGGTGCAGAAGTGGTGCTGAACGGTCCGCAGAACATGCAGCGCACCAACGAGCGCGGCGAGTTCAGGTTCAGCGCGATTCCGGGAGGCTATCACGTCGTCGGCGTAAGGATGCCGGGATACGCGCCGCGAATAGACACCATCGAAGTCGAGGGAGCGGGCGAGATCCAGCGCAACTATCGTCTCTCGAGGCTCGACGCGACGAAGCTGCCTGAGGTTCCCGTGACCGTACCACTGCTCGATCGCAAGCTGGTCGAGTTTCACGAACGACGAAAAGGTGGCGTCGGACGATTTCTCGACAGCACGGAATTCGCGAACCGGCGCGGCACGAAAATGTCGGATCGTCTGGCGAGCTTGCCCGGCGTCAACATTGAACGCTTCGGTAACGCGAGGTTCGTGACCAACGCGAGAGTCAGAACACCTGGCGAACCCGGATCGCCCATGTGCCGCGCCCTCGTCTGGATCGACGGCGTCAGCCTCGGAACCAATTTCAACGTGGACGAGCTCAATCCTGCAACGATCGCCGCGGTGGAGTGGTACGCCGGCACACTGACCATCCCGTCACGTCTTGCGCCTCCGCCTCGCATCGGTGAGCCGTATTGCGGAGTGCTCGTGATCTGGCTCAGATGACCGATCTGCGCGCCGCACGCGAGCGACTCGAATCGCTCTCATCGCTGCCACTTGGTCACCTTCCTTCACCAATCGACGAACTCCCGCGGCTCCGCGACGTGATCGGATTGCGGGCACGATTGCTCGCCAAGCGCGACGACGCGATCCCGTTCGGCTTCGGTGGCAACAAGGTGCGGAAGCTGACACTCGTCGGCGCCGAGGCCATTGCCACTGGCGCCGATACGCTGATCACCTGTGGCGGAGTGCAATCGAACCATTGCCGGGCGACTGCGGCTGTTGCGGCGCAGCTTGGTCTCGCCTGTCACATCGTCGTGAACGGATCCCGGCCGGAACGGCCGACGGGGAACGCGTTTCTTGTCTCCACGTATGGAGCCCAACTCACACACGTCTCGTCGCGAGAGGAACGAGCGCCGATGATGAACCAGGTTGCGGCCAACCTTCGCTCGTCAGGCGGGCACCCCTTCATCATTCCACTCGGCGCCTCGACACCGCTCGGCGCAATGGCCATCGCGCGAGGCGTCGGAGAGCTGGTCGCCCAGGGGGTGACGCCGGACGTGATCGTGCACGCGACATCGTCAGGCGGTACGCAGGCCGGTTTGATTGCCGGTTGCGCGCTCTATTCGCCGTCGACGCGCGTCATCGGCATCAGCGCCGATGATTCGGCGCGCGAGATCCGGGACGTCGTCCTGCGACTGGTGGGAGGCATCGAGTCCGGCCTTGGGTTACCGGTCGGATCGTTAGGTGGCGCGCAGCGCTGTGAGGTGGACGACACGTTTGTGGGCGGGGGATATGGCGTGCCCACAGACGAGTCGCATGTCGCGCAGGAACTTGCTGCGCGTTTCGAGGCGATCTTGACTGATCACTGGTACACAGCCAAGGCGATGGCCGGATTGATCAACCGCGCACGGCGTGGAGAGTTTGATGCCGCGGGCACTGTGTTGTTCTGGCATACTGGCGGCCAACCAGCTGCGATTACCGCAGGATAGCTCACGCGAGACGCGAAGCCGGCGGAGAGAAGCCGCCAGCTTATTTGTTAATTCACCGCGATCTCCGCGCCTCCGCGTGAGATCAGTTCTTTACCGGCCCGAGGTATTTATCGAGCCAGGCGAGTGATTCCTTGATCAGCTCCGTGCGCGGCACGTCATGCCCGCCTTCGTACAACTTCCACACTTTGTCCGGAGCCGGAGTGCCGAGGAATTCAAAGAACGGTTTCTGCGCCGTTTCGCTGGGGAAGAAGAAGTCGTACTTCCCGTTCAGCATCAGCACTGGACTTTTGACGCGCGGCAGGTGATTGATCGGTTCCACTTCCGGTCGTCCACGTTCCATCGTCAGGCCGGCGACGTACAGCATCGAGGCCTTGATGCGCGGCTCCACCGCGGGAATGATCCCACCCATGTACCCGCCCCAGCTGAACCCGAAGTACGCAAATTTCGTCGTGTCGACGTCGGCGCGGGTGCTGAGATAATCGAGCGTTCGCCGATAGTCCTTCACCCACATCACGACGTGATCGCGCCAGAAGATCGACTGATCGGCGAGATCGCTGCGAAGGCTGTCCGATCGTTCGTGCGTGCTTTTGTAGATCGGGTAAACCGCAATGCGCCCGCTGGGCGCGACGTAGTTCAGGACGGGGGGCAACACGCCGTTAAAGGGCCCGGCCCCGATGGCGCCCGAACCCGGAAACAGTACGACAGTCTGGTACGGCGGTTTGGCGTTGCGCGGGATGTAGAGCCACGCGGTCATACGTTCGCCACCGTACGCGGCGGTGAAGCTCACCTTCTCCGCGATCCAGTCTCCAGCCGTCGAGTCGCGCATTTCGACCTTGGCGTCGAGCGCGATCGGGTCATAGTCGAAATAGGGGCGGTAGCTCGCATAGACCGCATCTGACACGGGCCGCTCGCGAGAATAGTCTGTGAACGCGCGCGGGATCGGCCGCGCTGCCTGCGCGATAATCGTGTCGCCGCTCTCGTACTTCGCCAGGCGAATCCCATTGATCGCGGCGCGATTCATCGGCGGCTGCGCGTACGCATCGACGAACGCGTATTTGGGGTCGCTCCACCCGCCGCCGAGAATGAAGCGCTGATTCCGGCCGGCATCATTGATGCACCATTCGCGGACGTTGCCCGCCATATCGGAAACGCCGCCGATGCTCATGCCGCGCGTGGTGCCGGTTGGCAGCGGTCCATTTCCCTCGAGGTTGCTGAAAGGAACGACATACTTCGAGTTCCATGCTGCTGCGGCGCGCGCCCAATGGTAGATCGTGGGAAGACTCTTGCCGGCAAACTTTGCGAAGGCAGCCGCCTCGTACCAGCTCACTCCACCGACGGGCAAATCCCCCTGACCAGCGGGGAACGTCCCTGCTTCCCAGGTCGCGGGACCGGGCCGACCGGTGCGGTCGACGAAGCCGGCAATTGCTGCTTCGAACGAGATCGTACGTCCGTTTTCGTCGACAAACTCGTGTTCCCAGAACTTGCGATCGGTGTAGCCACCCGCATCAACAAAGGCCTTGTACTGGCTGTTGCTGACCTCGAATCGATCAATTCGATAATCGCGAAGCGCGAGGGGTGTTGCACCGTCGGAGCCGACCAGGAACGCACGGGTGTATCCACCCGGGATCCAGATCATTTCCGGAAACGGCGCGTTGAGCGAATCCAGCGTCACCTGCATCGGCGGGAGGTATCCGATGTCAGCCAACACCGTGTTTGAATGAAACAGGCTGTACGCCGTGCGGTGGCCATCCTTCTCGAAGCGATAGAAACTGACGCCCGTCGGCAGCCTGACGCTGTCGGTGGGAGTCGTGCCGACGAGGAACCATTGCGACGTGTCAGCCGTAGAGGCGCGATATACGGTCGCGCCCTCCGGATTCGACCTGACGACGACGCGGCGCGTAAACCGTGGCCACGAAGCCCCGAGCGTGGAATCGTCAGGCGCGATCTCCTCTATCCGGAGCGCCAGCGCGAACGCGCTGTCATTCTCGGCAGCGTCGATCAACCGCCGCAGTTCGGGGAGCGCGGTCTGGTGCACCCAGCGGTCGCTCCGAACACGTCCCATCGCGAGGGCCGACACGGCGACGATCGCAATCAGGACGGCGGCCTGAACGACGCGCCGGCGCGTACGCGTCGATCGTGTCTCGGCAAGCGGCGGTGAGTGACCGCTCGGCGTCACGAGCGACTCGATAGCCTGCAGCAGGTCGTCGGCTGTCTGGTAGCGATTCGCCGGATCCTTCTCCAGGCACTTCATCACGATCTGCGCAACCGCCGGGGGCGTGTCGGGCTTGAGCTGCAGCAACGGTGCCGGCGCTTTCGCGATTTGCGCCGAGAGCACGGCTTGGGGCGTTCCGATGAATGGTGGCGCTCCGGCCAGCATCTCGTAGGCGACGACGCCAACCGAATAGATGTCGGCGCGATGGTCGATGAACGGGTCGGCGGCCGCCTGCTCCGGCGCCATGTACGCCGGCGTGCCTAACGATATTCCAATACTGGTCAGGCCCGAGGTTCCCTTCGCATCACTCATCGCCTTCGCCACCCCGAAGTCCATCACGACGGCGTGGCGATCGGCGATCATCACGTTGTCCGGCTTGATGTCCCGATGGACCACGTTGTGGCGGTGTGCGTGGGCCAGGGCGTCGACGATGTCACGCAGCAACCGCATGGCCTCGGACGCCGGCAGGGTTCCCTGCTTTACCAGCCGTGCGCGGAGCGAGTCGCCCTCGACGAAAGGCATGACGTAGTACAACAACCCATCGGCTTCGCCCGATTCCAGCAGCGGAAGGATGTGCGGCGACTGGAGCTGGGCAGCGATGTTGATCTCGCGCAGGAATCGTTCGCTGCCGACGGCCTGGGCGAGGTCCGGTCGGAGCACCTTGATCGCGACGGTACGCCCGTGCTTGACGTCGCGCGCCAGGTGCACCGTGGCCATTCCCCCATGGCCAAGTTCGCGCTCGATGTCGTAGCGGCCGGCCAGAGCCTTGCCGAGGCGATTCCCGATGTCACTCACGGGCTCCAACGTACGGCACAGCGAGCGGGGAGTGAAGAGGAATTGCGCGGGGCGCCAGGGAGGCGGCGGTTTACGCTGTGGTCGTTCGAGCCGTACCTTATCCAGGCCTCCACCCAGACGAATTCCTTGACCGACTTCACGCAACGGCTTTCGGAAGCACTCGGGCAAGACTACCGCATCGAGCGTGAACTCGGTGGCGGCGGCATGAGTCGCGTGTTTCTGGCCGAGGACGTAAAGCTGTCGCGGAAGGTCGTGGTGAAAGTGCTGCCGCCGGAGATGGCGGCCAGTGTCAACCAGGATCGCTTCCGTCGCGAGATCCAGCTCGCCGCCCGTCTGCAACACCCGCACGTGGTGCCGCTGTTGACCGCAAACGCATCGGGCGATCTCCTCTGGTACGTGATGCCCTTCATCGAAGGAGAATCACTCCGGGCGAAACTCGCGCGCGAAGGTGAGCTCCCGGTTGGCGAAGCCGTGCGGCTGTTGCGCGAAGTGACCGATGCGCTGGCCTACGCGCACGAAATGGGCGTCGTGCACCGCGACATCAAACCTGACAATGTGATGGTGAGTCGCGGGCATGCGCTGGTCACCGACTTTGGCGTGGCCAAGGCGGTCAGTGAATCTGCCGGCAGCGCTTCCGGGCTGACGTCGCTGGGAGTGGCGTTAGGCACGCCGGCCTACATGGCGCCGGAGCAGGCTGCGGCCGATCCACATGTCGACCATCGCGCCGACCTGTACGCGCTTGGCGCGGTCGCGTACGAAATGCTCGCGGGGCGTCCGCCGTTCACCGGCGCCAGCCCGCAGTCGCTGCTCATGGCGCACGTGACGCAGGCACCCGATCCCATCAGCCTTCACCGACCGAGTGTGCCGGCACCTCTGGCGTCGCTGATCATGCGGTGCCTGGAGAAGCGTGCTGCCGATCGCTGGCAGAGCGCGGCGGAGATCATTCCACAACTCGATGCGTCGTTGACGCCGGGAAGCGGAACGCAGCCGACGCCGGTCGTTGCCGGCACCTCGTCCGGCACGCGAGCCGCGCTGCGGCACGTGAATCCGGTCCGTGTCACAGCCTTGTTCGTCGCGGCGGCGGTCGCGATCCTGGGTGCCACGTGGTGGCTCGAGTGGAGACTTGGTTTGCCGTCGTGGGTCTTGCCGATGGCGGCCGTCCTCATGGTCATTGGGCTCCCGATCATCCTCCTGACGGCGCAACGCGAGCGGGAACGGCTGCACGGCACCTCGGAACCCGCCACCGGCGGATTGCGCGACCGGCTGTTTACCTGGCGCGGCGCGTTAGGCGGTGGCGCCCTGGCGCTCGTCGGACTGGCGACGGCGGCCGGCGGGTTCATGACGCTGCGGGCGATGGGCATAGGGCCGTTCGCCACCCTGGTGTCGTCGGGCGTGCTGGACGAGCGCGACAAACTCGTATTGGCGGACTTCACGAATCGCACGAGCGATTCCACGCTCGGCACATCGATCACCGAAGCGTTTCGCATCGATCTCACGCAGTCCCCTGTGCTGCGGGTGGCCGAGGGCACCGAAGTAGCATCGACGCTTCGCCTGATGGGTCAGAACCCGGATCTCGCGCTGAGCGAAGACGCGGCGCACGGCGTGGCGACACGCATCGGTGCGAAGGCGGTGATGATTGGCGAGGTCACTCCGCTGGGATCGGGGTATGTCCTGACCGCGCGCCTCATTGGTGTCGCCGACAGTGTCACCCTGCTGGCGGAACGCGAGTCAGCATCCGATGCGGCTGGTCTCATCCCGGCCGTTGAAGCGCTTTCGCGGAAGGTGAGGGAGCAGATCGGCGAATCGTTGCGATCCGTGCGAGCGGGACAGCCGCTCGAGCAGGTGACGACACGTTCGCTGGCCGCATTGCGCGCCTACTCCGAGGGGTCGCGCCTGTTCTTTTCTGGCGCCCGGACCGAGGACGCGCTCAAGTTTTTCGAACAGGCGGTTGCGCTCGATTCCAACTTCGGCATGGCCTGGCGTCGCATTGGCGCCATCTGGAACAACCGCTTCGATCCCGCGAGGGCCGTTCCCGCATTGCAGCGCGCGTACGCCCTGCGTGATCAGATGCCGCCGCTGGAAGCTGCGCACGTGACCGCGTTCTACTACCGGAATGTGGAGAATGACCCCGCACGAGCGGCCCAGGCCTACGAGCAACTGCTGGCAACGTGGCCCGAAGACCTCACCGCGATGAACAACCTTGCGGTGTTTGTTAGCGATATGGGGCGGAAGCGGGAAGCGGCGAACCTGTACCGCCGAGCGCTGGCAGTCCGACCCGGAACGCCCCTCTACCTGGATAATCTGATCCAGACACTCGTGACGCTCGATGAATTTCAGCAGGCAGACAGTCTGCTGGATGTTCGCCTGGTCGTCGATTCCGCGAATCACCGGCGCGTAGCCTACTTTCGCGCTCGCATCGCTGCGGAGCGCGGTGATTACGAACGCGCGCAAGAAATCATCGACTCGGTCGCAAAGATCGCCCCGGGATTCCGCCGTTTTGCAAACGACTTGTACATGCGTCAGGGTCGGTTGCGGGACGTCGGCCCCGCCACGCCGGTGTGGGTGTTGGCGGTGGCGGAGGGCATCATCCGCGGCAACCGGGCCGCAGCCCGGCGCATGCTCGACAAGCGGCAGGCGGAAGTATCGTGGGACTCTCTCCCGGCCAACGATCCACGTCCCTACAGTGAGCTTGCGGCCGCGTTTGCCGTGACGGGAAATGCGGATCAGGCAGATGAAGTCCTCCGGCGACAGGCCGGCAGGATCACCCCGGAAGTGATGCGCCGTGACGGGATGCGCGACTACGCGCTGGCATTGATCGCCTATGAGCGTGGTAACTATCGAGCAGCGCTGGCCGGTTTTCGCCAGGCGCGCCTTGGCCTTCGTTGCTTCATCTGTACGGCGTTCGACGAGGGTCGCGCACTCGAGAAGCTCGGCCAACCGGATTCCGCCATCGCGCAATACGAACGCTTCGTGAACGGCCACAACACCGACGCGGAAAACCGGGAGTTCTTCCTCGCGGCGGCGCTGCGGCGCCTGGGCGAGATGTACGAATCGAAAGGCGACCGCAAGAAAGCGTTGGAGTATTACGGTCGATTCGTGGACCTCTGGAAGGACGCCGATCCCGAGTTACAGCCGCTGGTCGCCGACGTCCGGAAGCAGATGGCGCAACTGGCCGGCGAACCACCGCGTTAGGTGTTGCGCAGTCCGTAATTGCGTTCCCAGGTCCTGCGTGCTTCGGTCCTGCGCCTTTCGCCCAGCCTTACCCACCCGGCGCATCACTCGGCAATCCAGTACTTGGCAGGTCAGGTTTCTTCGACGGCGGTCCGGTGCGCGATGGGGTGAACGACGGCGGATCGGACGCGGGGAACGATTCGTCGATCGCCTCGTCAATATGCTCGTCCGGATCCTCAATCAGGTGCGGGGGCCGTTCGAGGTCTTCGCCCGGTTTCGGCTGCCTAACGTCTCGTTTGGGAGGTTGGTTCGCCATACGCCCTCCTATCGGGGTCTGATTGTTCAGACCCGACGCGCAGGCCTCCGTTCCTCGCCATGAGCAGTTCAGGTTGCTTCCATCGGGCTCAACGGATCGGTCGTTGACGGAACCGTTGGGCGAGGCGCTCCACCTCGCCACCTGGCGCCCAGATGAGCAGCACTTTCACCGGGGTTGAGCCCACCACACGGTGAATGACGGTGTCGCTCGGTTTCACGATGCCTACCATTCCCGGCGTCAGCCGATGCGCGGTTCCGTTGACGACATGATCGAGTTCCCCCGAGATCACGTAGATCATTTCGGCCGACCCATGTCGATGAGATGCAGGACCAGCTCCGGCGCCGACAGGCAGCGTCGCTTCCGCGATTTCGATCCCGGAGTCGCCGAGTACCGAGCGCTCAACGAGGATCTTGATCGTGGTGCCGGCATCATTCTCGAGAACTCGCGTTCCGTTCGAGGATCGCTTGTACGACGCCGTATCCTGGGCGCCAGCTGCACCCGCCATGACTGCCAGAAGGATGAGGATAACGCGCATGATGTTCGGGGCTGGATTGTTGTAGCGGTTGAAGACCATCACGCGGAGACGCGAAGATCAGTGAATGAGTGCGTAATAGATGTAATTCACACCCAGCTTGTATGCCTCGTTGGTCGTGCCCTCCACTGCCATCGGTAGGAAACCGTCATCCGAGTATTCCCAATATTCGGCAAGGTCGGAGTTGTAGTTCACCAACGCCAGCATCCGCTTCTTCGGATCATTGTCCTCGAAAAGCGCGAAGTACTGCGGCTTGTCGGTGACGTACGGGTGCGGCACGTAGATGTCGTCGAGCCGGTAAAATGAAGAGAAGATCGGATGATCGGGTCCGATTTCGATGAGCTGGTGTTCCGGCATCGCCCGGCGCAGCTGTTCTTCCATGTTGTACCACTGCTCGGCCTCGAAATCGTCGAGGATGACGAAACCTCCCTTGAGCAGGTACTGCCGAAGACTCTCACCCTCTTTGTCGGTCATGGCCCAGAAGCCCGGCTCCGAGATGTAAATGATGGGATGCCGGAAGATCTCGGGGTCGTCGAGGTCGAACACGTTCGTCCCCGAGACATTGATCGGGATGAGTGAGACGTATTGGATGATCTTCGAGATGTTGGCGTCGGCACTCGGGTAGTCGTGGGCCCATGCGCCCCCGCTACGACGGAACCCGTTCGAACCGTACCGGATCCGTGTGAACGTGAAGCCGCCGTTGTAGGGCACCTCGGCAACGCCGTTCGCGAAACGACCTTGTGCGATCGACAGCACCGGGATGGCGACGAGCAGCAGGAGCACTCCCCGAACCAGGCGGGTAACTCGTGCCTCGTGACTCGTGACTCGTTGTCGCACCTTCTGGCCTCGGCGCTGCCGACACTTGATCTTGTATCGGCTGCCGGGCGGTGTCCACTTGTCGTCGGATCTGCCGAGTCGCGAGTCACCAGTCACGAGTCCCCATTGATCACCATACGCGACCTGAACACGCTCGAAGAATACGCCGATTGCGTCGCGCTGCAGGAAGCGACGTGGGGCGCTGGATTCTCCGAGCGCGTGCCGACGGCGATTCTGCGCGTCAGCCAGATGGTGGGGGGCGTCGCGGCCGGCGCGTTTGACTCGAGCAACCAGTTGGTCGGCTTTGTCTTTGGACTCACCGGCGTGCGCGACAAGGAGCTGGTGCACTGGTCCGATATGCTCGCGGTCCGGGATGAACTTCGCGGCCAGGGTATTGGCGAGGCACTGAAGCAGTACCAGCGCGACAAGGTTTCCGCTCTTGGCGTCCGCTCGATGCTCTGGACCTTCGATCCGTTGCAGGCGAAGAACGCCAACTTCAACATCAACCACCTTGGCGCAATGCCCATCGAATACGTCGTGGACATGTACGGTTCGAACACGGGCAGTACGCTTCACGGTGCACTCCCGACCGACCGATTCATCGTGCGCTGGGAGCTGGGCGAACGGAGGGAAATCAAGCGATCACCTCTGCCGATTTCTGGAGAGACGATTCCGCTTGCCAATCCGGTGGGCGATGATGGATTGCCGACCGCGGAACTTCTGCGCGCGACGTCATCGCACGCTGGTCCGATTCGCGTGCAAGTGCCGGCCGATTTCACCGCTGTGCAACGCGAAGGAACATCCACCGCAATGCGCTGGCGCGTTGTCTTGCGCGAGGTGATGCGGAGCTGGCTCGATGCCGGTTATCGCGTCAGCGCGTTCATGCGTCCGGACGATGCGCTACCGTGGTACCGACTCGAGCCCGGCACATGATTGAAATCGCCTCGATCACCCTTCGGGAAATCCGGCTCCCGCTGAAGGAACCGTTCCGTATATCGTCGGGCCTGACGACGGAGCGCCGGATTGCCTTGCTGGAACTTCGCGACGGATCCGGCGCCGTTTCCTGGAGCGAGTGTGTCGCGGGTGAGCTGCCTAACTATTCACCCGAAACCATCGACACCGCGTGGCTCGCGATCACGGAATGGCTTGCGCCGAGGGTCGTTGGCAAGTCGATCGCGGCTCCCGGGGATGCGTTCCCGATCCTGGACGAGGACATCCGCGGCCACATGATGGCGAAGGCGGCAATCGAGATGGGTATCTGGGGACTCGAAGCCGTGCAGCTCGGCATGTCGCTGTCCAAACTGATCGGCGGTACCCGACGGGAGATCGATGTCGGCATCTCGCTCGGCATCCAGGCGGATCCCGATGCGCTGGCGTCGCGCGTCACCAAGGCGCTCGACGAGGGTTACCGGAAGGTGAAGATCAAGATCATGCCCGGCGCGGACATCACCTACGTGCGCGCTGCGCGACAGGCCGCGGGACCGCACGCGCCGCTCATGGCCGACGCAAACAATGCGTATACGCTCGAGGACGCGGAACACCTGGCGCAACTGGATGAGCTGAACCTGATGATGATCGAGCAGCCGCTGGCGCACGATGATCTCGTCAGGCACGCCGAACTCCAGAAGCTCCTGCAAACCCCCCTTTGCCTGGATGAGTCGATCACCTCATTGGACCGCGCCCGCGACATGGTGACGCTTGGCAGCGGACGCATCGTGAACATCAAGCCTGGGCGCGTGGGTGGACTCGCCTCGTCCATCGCCATTCACAGCTTCTGTGAGTCCAACGGCATCCCGGTCTGGTGTGGGGGAATGCTGGAGAGTGGAATCGGGCGCGCGTACAATGTCGCGCTGGCGTCGCTGTCGAATTTCGTGAAGCCAGGTGATGTATCGCCCAGCTCGCGTTACTGGGCGAAGGACATCGTGACGCCGGAGTGGAAGATGACGGATCGTGGAACAATGGTGGTGCCCGATGGTGCTGGTCTCGGTGTGGATATCGATCGGGATCGGATCGAAGATTTGACCGTGCGCGAGGCGACAATTTCGTGAATCGTGAATCGTGGATGTACGCACAAAAGTTCTTTTCCGAAGACGAGACTCAGCGGCTCGTTGAGTTGCGGCGCGATTTGCACCGACATCCTGAGCTTTCGTGGAAGGAAGAGCGAACAGCGCAGCGTCTCGAGGAGGCGCTGAGGTCATTCGGCGTCACCGAAATTCGTCGAGTCGCAGGGACCGGTGTCGTCGCGCGAATTCCCGGACGGGATCGGAGCCGATCGCCCGTCGCGATTCGGGGGGATATCGACGCGCTGCCCATTCAGGAAGCCACCGATTTGCCATTCGCCTCGGAAACCCCGGGCGTTATGCACGCTTGCGGACACGACGTGCATGCGACATGGGCGGTTGGTGCGGCCATGCTCCTTGCGAAGCAGCCAGCGCGTTCCGATGTCATCATCGTACTGCAGCCCGCCGAAGAAGTCGGGAATGGCGCACCGGCCATCATCGCGAGCGGCGCGCTGGACGGCGTGAAGGCGATTTTCGGCGGTCACGTCGACCGGAGGTTCCCGGTTGGGCAAGTCGTCGCACAAGCTGGTCCGCTCGCGGCGTCAGCCGACGCCTTCTCTATAGAAGTGATCGGAAAGGGCGCCCACGGGGCGCGGCCGCACGAAGGTATCGACCCCATCGTCGCCGCAGCTTCGATTATCGGGGCGCTGCAGACCATCGTCTCCCGGCGGCTCGACCCGGGAGTCGCGGCAATCGTGACTATCGGCTCGATCCACGGCGGGTCGGCGCCTAACGTTATCCCCGAACGAGTCCAACTGACCGGCACCTTGCGCGCCATGGTGCCCGAGGTGCGCGCGGCGCTGCACCGCGAGGTTTCGTCAGTCGCCACCTCCGTCGCAGCTGCTCACGGCGCAACGGCGAAGGTCAATATCGAGCGAGGACCGCCACCGGTCGTCAACACCGAGCGTGAGGCGGGCTGGGCGCGCGAAGCCGCAGAACGCGTGCTCGGCGAGGGCAATGTCGTGCCGTTCGGCGTGACAAACCTCGGCGGCGAGGACTTCGCCTGCTATTTGGAGCGGATGCCCGGTTGTTTCCTGCGCATCGGTGCGCGCGAGGAAGGGGGTTCACCGGCTCCGGCGCACAGTCCGCGGTTCGTCGCCGCTGAGGAGAGCATCTTCGTTGGCGCGGCCGTCCTGGCGGAATGTGCCCGAGAAGCCGCGGAACGGGTCACGGACGGGACCTAGCAGTCATCGCGAACAGATTTCACAGCTAAGGCCAAGACATTCCCAGCGCCGGCCAGCCGGATCACTCGTTTAGCGGCGGGGAACGGAATACTGAGGCGGCCACGTCGTGTCGATGAACAGAATGCCGTCGTACTCGGCGCGCGGCACCATCGTCTGCGTGTTGATTCCCCAGGATTTGGCCGAGAGACGTCGGGACATCCAGGCCATGCCCGCGCCTGATTTCGGG
>Ga0209485_1000220_pt1 | contig 18833 bp, 15 predicted proteins | sample NCAS100_FD_187516 | JGI IMG/M metagenome (GOLD analysis project Ga0209485, IMG submission 187516) | Agricultural soil microbial communities from Utah to study Nitrogen management - NC AS100 (SPAdes) (version 2) | ecosystem: Environmental > Terrestrial > Soil > Agricultural land | place: USA... | reverse complement strand
CGCGGGGATGCCGTCGACCGCCCGGAAGTATCGCGAGGAGGGGGAGGAGCTCGACGGCCAGGCACGGGTGATCCGGGAGCTGCTGACCCTGTCGAAGTCGTCCGAGGAGTAATCCAGTATGTTCGTAGATGCCTCGCAGCGGACACATTGCCCTTGCCGGCCGACCCAACGTCGGCAAGTCCTCCCTGCTCAACACCCTGGTCGGCGAGCACATCGCCCTGGTCTCGCCCAAGGCGCAGGCCACCCGGCTCCCGGTGACCGGGCTCCGCACTGAAGGCGAGGTCCAGTTCGTCTTCCACGATCTCCCCGGCCTGCTCGACCCCGAATACGCTCTCCAGGAACGGATGCGGGCCCTGGCGCTCGATGGGGTGAGCCGGGCCGACGTCATTCTCCACCTCCACCCGGCGCCCGAAGCCCCCGCGCCCGACTTCGTCACCACCGCGGGCCTGGACCGCGCCCCCGCGGCACCGGTGCTCACCGTCTACACCAAGGGCGACCTGCTCTCCCCCACCTGGCACGGGGTGCTTTCCGCCGACGCCCTGGTGGTGTCCGCCACCACCGGGGAGGGAATCCCCGAGCTGCTGTCCCGAATCGCGGCGCTGCTGCCCGAGCGGGAGTTCGCCTATCCCCCCGATGACCTCGGGGTGCAGCCGATGCGTTTCTTCGCGGTCGAGTTCCTCCGCGAAGGCGCCTTCCTCCATCTGGAGGAGGAGCTGCCTTACGCCTTCAATGCCGAGATCGAGGAGTTCCGGGAGACGACCGACCCGGTGTACATTCGGGCGTCGCTGTTCGTCGAGCGCGAGACCCAGAAGGGTATTCTGATCGGCGAGCGAGGACGCACCCTGAAAGCCATCGGCACCCACGCCCGGGAACGGCTGGAGCAGCTGCTCGGCCGCAGGGTGTATCTCGAGACCTGGGTCAAGGTGCTGCCGCGCTGGCGCAAGGATCCGGCCCAGCTCAGCCGCTTCGGATTTCCCGACATTTCCTAGGGACCCCCATGACGCTTGCCCCGGAGCTGCTGGAGATCCTGGTCTGCCCCAAGTGCAAGGGTGACCTCGAGTATCGCCAGGACCAATCGCTGCTGATCTGCCACGCCTGCCGGCTTGGCTATCCGATCGAAGACGACATCCCCATCATGCTGATCGACGAGGCAAAGCCGGTTTGAGCTCCCCCGACCTCGCGCGGATCCTGCAAGCCGCGCGGGACCGCGCCTCGGCTGCCCACCACGCCTTCGTCGGCACCGAACACCTGCTTGCCGCCGCGCTGGACGACCCGGAGAGTGCCACCGGGCAGGCGCTCGCCGCCGCCGGGCTCACCAGTCAGGACGGACTGGCCGACGAGCTGCTGGTGGGACTTCCCGCCGCGGCGCCCGACGCCGGCGAGCCTCCGCCGCTCTCCCGGTTTGCCGAGCGGGCCCTGGCGGACGCCGAAAAGGCCGGGGGCAATCTCGCCCTGGTGCTGCTCAGGGCACCCCGGGGGCGATTGGCCAGCGTACTCGCCCGCCGGGGCGTCAAGCTCCCGGAGCTCAAGAAAGCGCTGGAGCCCGACCGACCCGAGAAAGAGCCGCGGGCTCCCAAGCCTCCCAAGCAGCCAAAACCCGCGAAGCCCGCGCCCTCCGCGTCCTTCGCGTCTTCCGCGTCTTCCGCGTCTTCCGCGCCCTCGCGTCCTCGCGGCGACCGCCGGCCCCACCAGGTCGAAGCCGAGGAACCCCAGCGAGAACGCCGGCTTCCGCCCCATCTCGACACTCGCCGGCGCCAGGCCAAATCAGGCCGGAAGATTCCCTGGAGCCTGATCCTGCTGCTGGCAGTGCCGGCCAGCATGGTGCTCAACGCTCAGCATGCCTCGCCGCTGCTGATTTTTGGGGCCGCCTGTCTCGGGGTGCTTCCCCTGGCCGGCCTGATGGGACGGGCCACCGAGCAGATCGCCGAGCGCACCGGCCCCACCATCGGTGGGCTGCTCAATGCCACCTTCGGCAATGCGGCCGAGCTGATCATCGCTTTCGTGGCGCTCCGCGCCGGCCTGGTGGACCTGGTCAAGGCGTCGATCACCGGCAGCATTCTGGGAAACCTGCTCCTGATCCTCGGACTCTCGCTGGTGGCAGGTGGCCTCAAGGCGCCGATCCTCAAGTTCAACCGCACTTCGGCGGGAATGAGCGCGGCCATGCTGGCGCTGGCGGTCGCGGGACTGGTATTTCCCGCGGTCTTCCACACCCTGCATCCCACCGAGGGCGCGCGGTTCGCCTTCAGCGAGCTGGCGCTGTCGGAGGCGGTGGCGGTCATTCTCGCGATCACCTACGGGTGCTCCCTGCTGTTCTCCCTGCACACCCACAAGTCGGTCTTCGGGGGGGACGCCGGCTCCACTCCCGAGGGCCCCGAGTGGAGTCTGTTCAAATCGGTCGGGATCCTCGCGCTGGCCACCGCCGCGGTGGTGGTGGAATCCGAAATCCTGGTCCACGCGGTCGAGGGGGTCACCGCGAGTCTCGGGCTCTCCGAAGTCTTCCTGGGCCTCATCATCATCCCGGTCATCGGCAACGCGGCCGAGCATGCCTCCGCGGTGCTGATGGCCCGCAAGGGAAAGACCGACCTGGCCCTCCAGATCGCGCTGGGGTCAAGCACCCAGGTCGCCCTCCTGGTCGCCCCGATCCTGGTGCTCGCCGGGGTCTTGATCGGGCAGCCGATGAACCTGGTCTTCACCACCTTCGAAGTGATTACCCTGGCGGTTTCCACCATCGTGGTCTCGATGATCACCCTGGACGGGGAGTCCCACTGGTTCGAAGGGGTCCAGCTCCTGGCCCTCTACGCCATGGTGGCGGCCGCTGCCTACTTCCTCTGATTTGACTCCCGGCTGTCAAGTCCGTAAGTTGCTTGGGGATAAACTCTTACGAAGGATGATGGGTGCGAACTCGTCCGACCATTCTCTATTTCGGACCGGTCGGGGGAGCCGTCCCTGACCTGATCCGGCAGTGGGTCGATGGGAAGCGATTCCCGCTCGAAGTCCACTCCGATCCCGATCAGGTCGAATCCATCGTTCTGCGGGGCCACCCCTCCTTTCTGTTCATTGACGCCGACGGCATGGGCGAGCTGGGCTTGACCCTGGTGCGCCGGCTCAAGAGCGACCCGTTCACGGCGATCATTCCCGCCCTGGTTCTGTCCGGCAGCCACGAGGCCGAGCGAATTCAGGAATGGTTCGCCGCGGGAGCGGACGAAATCTTCAGCGGGGTGTTTCCCCCGGCGGAGCAGCGGGCCCGGCTCGACGCGTTGCTGGTGCGGACCCAGCGGGACGTGTCGGTCCATCCCTCCACCCGGATGCCGGGCACCACCGAAATCGAACGGGAAATCCGCCGCCGGCTGGAGACCGCCACGCCGGAGTTCGCGGTCTGCTACGCCGACCTCGACCATTTCAAGGAGTACAATGACCGGTACAGCTACTACGATGGCGACCGGGTCATTTACATTCTTTCCCGGATCCTCCACGATGTCGTGAAGGGGCTCCTCGGCAACCGGGGATTCGTCGGTCATATCGGGGGCGACGATTTCATCTTCATCATCCCGGCAGCCGAAATCAGCCTGGTGTGCGGGGAGGTGCTTTCGGTGTTCGACACCCTGGTGCCGTTTCAGTACAACGAGCAGGACCGCCGGGCCGGATATTTCTTCGGCAAGGACCGGCGCGGGCAGCTGCACCGGGTCCCTCTGATGACGCTCTCGGTCGGCATCGTCACCAACCGGCACCGGACCTTTGCCCACCCGGCCGAGGTGAGCGAGCTGGCCACCGAGATGAAGAGCTACGCCAAGACCCTCCCCGGATCGGTCTACGTGGTCGACCGGCGCCAGAGCAGCAGCGGGCAGGATCGTCCCAGCGGATCAACGGCCGCACGCGAAGGAGCCGGCGAGTCCCGATGAACGCTACCTGTCCGCAGTGCCAGACCGTGTTCCGGGTGGATCCAGCCAAGGTTCCCGAGGCCGGGGTGCGGGCCCGCTGCTCGATATGCGCGGGAGTGTTCTGGGTCCGGCGCGAAGCGGAGCCCGCCGTGGCGGCGGCTCCAGCCGCGGCTCCCGCGCCAGCCCGTCCGGCGCCGGCGCCACCGCCGCCGGCTCCCGCTCCGGTGGCCGCGCCTCTCGCGCCCCTCGCACCACCGCGTCCGGCGCCCGCGCCCGCTGCTCCGGTTGCCCCGCCGCCCGCTCCGTACACCGCGCCCCGCGCTGCACCGCCAGCGGTGGCGCCGGGATCGCTTCCGTCTCCCGGCGCCCCGGCCTATCGTCCCGCGACCCCGCCGGCCCCGGCCTTCCGGCCTGCTCCGGCCCAGCCGGTCCCTGCGGCCGCACCGGTCGCACCGGCCGCGTATTCCGTTCCGGCGCCTGCAACCCCCAAACCCCAACCCCCAGCCCCGGGGCCCAGGCGTCCCACCAATCCGTTCCTCTCTCAGGATCCCGAGGCCCGGGCCCGGCGGCTGGCGCGGGCGCTGGTCAGCGACATCGTGGTCTACCACCCGGCCAAGCGGCGGGACGCGCTCCGCGACGGATCGCTCAAGCTGCTCTTCGAGGAGGAAATCCGGAAAAGCTGGGAGGAATACGTCGACCAGGTGGGGCGGGAGCTCGCCGATTCCACCACGTTCTTCACCGACGCGCTCAACGAGATCCTGGCGGACGGTCAGCCGGTTTTTCCCTAGACTATATTTCGCAGGGTTGGGTCTCGAGCCGTTCTCTCGCCAGCGGGCGGAGGGCGGCTCGCATCGTACATCGGGGCACTCAGCGCGGGCGGGACCATGGCTGGCCTGGAAGAACGGATCGACGAGCTGGACCGCCGTCTCCTCGAGCTGCGGGAGTTTCTTTGACCTCGCGAACAAGGAAGCCCGGCTCGCGAAGCTCGAGGCCGACCAGTCCGACGCCGGATTCTGGTCCGATCCGGAGCGGGCCCGCACCGTCGTCAAGGAAATCAAGACGCTGAAGGGGTGGGTGGTTCCGGCCGACACGCTGCGCCAGCGGCTGGCGGACGCAGTCGGCATGCAGGAGCTCATCACGGCCGAGCCGGACGACTCGCTGACCGCCGAGCTGGAGCGCGAAGTGGAGAGCATCGGGACCGACCTCGAGGCGTTCGAGCTCAAGACGCTGCTCTCGGGCCCGGATGACGCCGGGGACGCCATCCTCACGATCCACCCCGGGGCGGGGGGCACCGAGGCGCAGGATTGGGCCCTGATGCTCTCCCGGATGTACCGGCGCTGGGCCGAGCGGCGCGGCTACCAGATCAACGTGCTGGACCTCGAGGAGGCCGAGGAGGCCGGTATCAAGTCGGTCTCGCTCGAGATCAAGGGCGAATACGCCTACGGCTTTCTCAAGGCCGAAAAGGGCGTGCACCGGCTGGTGCGCATTTCGCCGTTCGATTCCCAGGCCCGTCGGCACACCTCCTTCGCGTCGGTCTTCGTCTATCCCGACATCGACGACACCATCGAGGTGGACCTCCGGGAAGAGGACATCAAGATGGACGTGTATCGGGCGTCGGGGGCGGGCGGCCAGCACGTCAACAAGACCTCCTCGGCGGTCCGGCTCACCCACCTGCCGACCGGCCTCGTAGTGGCCTGCCAGCAGGAGCGCAGCCAGGGAAAGAACAAGGCCACCGCCATGAAGATGCTCCGCGCCGCCATCTACCAGAAAAAGCTGGAAGAGCAAGAGGCGGCCCGCGCGGTGATAGAAGCCACCAAGACCGACAACTCCTGGGGCAACCAGATCCGCTCCTACGTGTTCCAGCCCTACACCATGGTCAACGACCACCGGACCGAAACCAAGGTGGGCGACGTGCAGCGGGTGATGGACGGCGACCTCGACGAGTTCATCCAGGCCTGGCTCAAGCGCGCCACCGGAGGCGTATCGTGACCGGACCGCCGGAGCGGAGCTACGTCGAAGAAGCCCGGCGGAAGAACCGGGACGCCCTGAGCGCCGGAGGCATTCCGCCCTACGCGTACCGGTACCAGCGCACCCATCTGGCCGCCGACGCGGCGGCGCTTTACGACGACACCATGGGAGAGGACGGCCCGATGGTCGCGGTCGCCGGGCGGCTCGCGGCGCTGCGGGTCCAGGGCAAGACCATGTTCGGCCACCTGGAAGATCCCTCGGGGCGGATTCAGCTCTACTTCCGCCGCGACGCGCTGGGGGCGGGCTGGGAGACCGCCGAGCTGCTCGACCTGGATGATTTTGTCGGGGTGACCGGAACCCTGTTCCGCACCCGGACCGGCGAGGTCACGGTGCGGGCCCTGGTGCTCGAGGTACTGGCCAAGAGTCTGCGGCCGCTGCCCCGGGGGAAGACCCGTCTCACCGAGGAGGGCGCCGAAACCTGGGGTGGCCTCACCGATCCGGAGATCCGCTACCGGCAGCGCTACGCCGATCTCGCGGTGCACCCCGACGTGCGCCGGGTCTTCGAGACCCGGGCCCGGGCCATCGGCTTCCTCCGGCACTATCTCGAGGGGCGCGGCTTTCTCGAGGTGGAGACGCCGGTGCTCCAGCCGCTCTACGGGGGCGCGACAGCGCGGCCCTTCGTCACCCGTCATAACGCGCTCGACATGCCGCTCTACCTGCGGGTCGCGGACGAGCTGTATCTCAAGCGGCTGATCGTGGGCGGGTTTGAGCGGGTCTACGAAATCGGGCACGACTTCCGCAACGAAGGGATGGACCGGACTCACAATCCCGAATTCACCATGCTGGAGTGCTATCAGGCCTACGCCGACTACCACGACATCATGGAGCTGACCGAAGGCATGGTGGCGGGCGTGGTGCAGCACTGCACCGGGGGCCCCGGTGTGACGGTGGAGGGCCGGACGATCGATTTCACCCCGCCGTTCCGGCGGGTGGAATTCGTGGCCGGCCTGGTGGAGTACACCGGACTCGACATCCGCACCGCCTCCGACGCCGGGCTGCGTGCCAAGCTGACCGAGTCGGGCGTCTCCCGCGACGAGGCCGCGACCTACTCGGGAGGCAAGCTGGTGGATGAAGTGTTCAAGGCGTATCTGGAGCCGACCCTGGTGCAGCCGACCTTCGTCATCGACTACCCCAAGGCGCTCTCGCCGCTGGCCCGGGTCCATCGCGCCGATCCCGCCCTTACCGAGCGGTTCGAGCTCTTCGTCAACGGCCGGGAGCTGGCCAATGCCTTCAGCGAGCTGAACGATCCCGACGACCAGCGCTCCCGGTTCGAGGACCAGGCACGGCAGCGCGCCGCGGGGGACGACGAGGCTCAGCCGCTCGACGAGGACTACATCCGGGCGCTGGAGTACGGGATGCCGCCCACCGGCGGCATGGGCATCGGGGTGGACCGCCTGGTGATGCTGATCACCGGCCAGGCGTCCATTCGGGACGTGATTCTGTTCCCGGCCATGAGACCAGAGCCTTCAGCCCTCAGCCCTCAGCCTTCAGTCGACCGTGCGCCGACTGATGGCTGAAGGCTGAAGACTGAAGGCCGGAGCCAACGACGCATGCTCATTCCTACGAGCCTCGAGCGGGCGATCGCCATCCGCTACATGCGGGGCCGCAAGCAGACCCGCTTCGCCACCCTCAACACCATCATTGCGGTGGGTGGCGTGGCGATCGGCGTCATGGCGCTGATCGTGGTGCTCGGGGTGATGAACGGGCTCCGGGACGATCTCCGGGACCGGATCCTGGTGGCCAATCCCCATCTCCGGATCCTCACCTTCGGCTCTTCGCTCAAGATGGAGAGCTGGCGGGAAGCGCTGGACACGGTGCGGCAGCATCCCGAGGTGATCGCCGCGGCGCCGGAGGTGCTCACCAAGTCGATCGTGACCAACTCCGCCGAGTACCCCGCCGCGGTGGATGTGGTGGGGTTCGATTCCGACACCGGCCGGATGGCGGTCACCACCCTGGCCGACAAGGTCAGCGAGGGCGGGCTCTCCTTCAAGACCAGCTCCGACACCGTGGACGGCGGCATCGTGCTCGGCTATCGCCTGGCCAACCGGCTCTCGGTGTATCCGGGCGACGTGGTCCGGCTGATCTCGCCGGCCTCGATTCAGGTCAACCGCGCCACCGGACAGCGGATTCCGCAGTTCTGGTTTTTCGAGGTCACCGGGACCTTCGACACCGGGATGTACCAGTACGACGACGGATTCGCGGTCATGGACATGGCCACCGCGCAGCGGTTCGCCGGGCTGGGCGACGCGGTCACCGGCATCCAGATCCGGCTGCGGGATCCCTGGAAGGCGCCCGAGGTCGGCGATTCGCTCCAGGCCCGGCTGGGATATCCGTACCGCTCCCTGGACTGGCAGAGCCAGAACCAGAGCCTGTTCAGCGCGCTCCAGCTGGAAAAGCTCGCCATGGGTCTGATTATCTGCTTCATCATGGTGGTGGCGGCGTTCAACATCGTGGGCACCCTCACCATGGTGGTGGCCGACAAGACCAAGGAGATCGGCATCCTCCAGGCGATGGGAATGCCCCCCGGCGCGATCGGCCGGGTGTTCCTGGCCCAGGGCGCCATCATCGGCGCGGCCGGCACCATGCTCGGGCTGGTCCTCGGGCTCGGCGTCTCCTACCTGCTCGACCGCTCCGGGCTGATCCGGATCGATCCGGCGGTGTATTTCATCGATCATCTTCCGGTCCACGTGGAAGTGCCCGACGTAGTGGCGGTGGTGCTGTTCAGCTTCCTGGTGGCGGTGGTCGCCACCCTGCATCCCTCCCGCGCGGCGTCCCGGCTCACTCCGGTGGAGGCGATCCGGCACGAATGACCACCGTCCTCGAAGCCCGCGACCTGCGGAAGTCCTATCGCGGGGGCGACGGCGGCACCATCGAGGTGTTGCGGGGCCTCGACCTTGCCGTGGCCACCGGCGAATTCGTCGCGGTGACCGGAGAGAGCGGCTCCGGCAAGAGCACGCTGCTCCATCTGCTCGGCGCCCTGGATCGGCCCACCTCGGGCCTGATCGCCCTGGACGGCATTCCCTACGATACGCTCGACCCCGCCGCCCTGGCCGAGCTGCGCAACCGGCGCATCGGATTTGTGTTCCAGTTCCATCACCTGTTGCGGGATTTTTCGGCGCAGGAGAACGTGGCGATGCCGCTTCTGATCGGCGGAATGGCCCCGGCCGAGGCGCAGGACCGAGCCCGCACCCTGCTGGAGCTGGTGGGACTCGCGCCCCGGATGAGTCACCTGCCGGCCCAGCTCTCCGGCGGGGAGCAGCAGCGCGCCGCGGTGGCGCGAGCCCTGGTGACCGAGCCGGCGCTGCTCCTGGCCGACGAGCCGTCGGGCAATCTGGACGAGCGGAACGCCGAGCAGCTCCACGCCCTCTTCGCCGGGCTGGCACGCAACTTTCGCACGGCAGTGGTCGTCGTGACCCATAACCGATCCCTCGCGGCGAGGGCGGACCGGGTGCTCCGGCTCAGTGAAGGCGTACTGGCCGCGGCTACCCCGGCGGGGTTTCCGGAGAGCGCGGAATGAAGTGCAATGCGTGCGGGGAACGGGAAGGAGTGGTCAGCCTGACCCAGATCGTCGAAGGAGACGTGCGCACCGTGAGCCTCTGCGCCCAGTGCGCAGCGGAAAAGGGGATCGAAACCGGGCTGGGCCTGTCCGAGACACCGCTGGGAGGATTCCTCGCCGCCCTGGGAGAGAGCGCCGATCCCGACGCGCCGCTCTCGGCGGCGCTGGAAGCCGGCTGCCCCTCCTGCGGCGCCACCCTGCGGGATTTCCGGGAAACCGGCCGGGTCGGCTGTGCGGAGTGCTATCGGGCGTTCGATGCGCCGCTCCGGGAGCTGCTGCGACGGCTGCACGGGTCCACGCATCACACCGGGATGCGCTACACCGGCACCGATCTCCCCCGAGCCACTGCCACACCGGACGGCGGCGCCCGCGAGCTGCGGGACCAGCTCCGCCGCGCCATCGAATCGGAACAGTTTGAGCTGGCCGCCGAGCTGCGCGACCGGCTCCGGGAACGGGAATGATCGATCTTTCGCTACTGCCCGATGGCGGGATGGCCTGGCTCGAAGCCAGCGGCCCGGGCAGCCACCTGGTGGTCTCCACCCGGGTGCGGCTGGCCCGGAACCTGGACCGGCACCGGTTCATCACCCGCACCGATCCGGCCGAGCGGGAAGCGATCCTGGCCGAAGTGGAAGCCGCCGCCTCGGACACCGGGGGCCTGGGCCGCGCGGTCCGCTTCCGGATCGACCGGCTCGAGCTGGTGGACCGCCAGCTGCTTCACGAGCGCCACCTGGTGAGCCGGGAGCTGGCCGCGCCGGAGACCGGGTCGCGGGTCCGCCCGGGGGCCGGATTGCTGGTCCAGGACCGGGCCAGCGTGATGGTGAACGAGGAGGACCACCTCCGGCTCCAGGCGCTCCGTTCCGGCTTCGCGCTGGAGGCCACCTGGGGCCAGGTGGCGACGCTGGACACCGAACTGGGGCAACGACTTGCCTTCGCATTTCACCCTGAGTTCGGTTACCTTACCAGCTGTCCGACCAACGTCGGAACCGGGCTCCGCGCCTCGGTGCTGGTGCACCTTCCGGGGCTGGTTCTGACCAAGGAAATCAACAAAATCCTCCAGGGTCTGACCCAGGTCGGTCTCACCTTTCGGGGACTGTACGGGGAAGGCAGCGAAGTCGTCGGGAATCTGTTCCAGCTCTCCAATCAGACCACGCTGGGGCAGACCGAACGGGAGCTGCTGGACCACCTCGGCAAGCTGGTCCGGCAGGTCATGGAGTACGAAGAGCGGGCCCGGCAGATTCTGCTGCGCGATGCGACGGCGATTCTCGAGGACAAGGTGTGGCGGGCGTTCGGACTGCTGCGCTACGCCCGCACCCTGTCGTTCGAAGAGACCATGAATCTGCTGAGCGGGGTGCGGCTCGGTGTGGGGCTCGGGCTGATCCCGAACGTCGGTATGTATACGTTGAACAAGCTCCTCGTCTTCACCCAGCCCGCGCATCTCGCCGCCGCCCAGGGCCGGGGCCTCGCCGACGAGGAGGTGCCGGTACGGCGCGCGGCGTACGTGCGGCAGATGCTCGAAGCGGAAGTGGGGCGCCGCGGATCCTCCGCGGACCTGCCACCGACCCAGGGATGACCACGCGATGAACGGCTACAACTTCACCGACCGGGTCCGGAAGGTCCTCCAGATGGCTCGCGAGGAAGCGGCGCGCCTCCATCACGAGTACGTCGGCACCGAGCACATTCTCCTGGGGCTGATCCGCGAGGGCGAGGGCGTCGCCGCGGCGGTGCTCACCAACCTGAACGTCGATCTCGACGACATCCAGCAGAAGATCGAGGAAACGGTCAAGAAGGGGAAAGCGGCCGCGGCGCCGGGCCCCGACCTGCCCTATACCTCGCGGGCCAAGAAGGTGCTCGAGCTGGCCATGACCGAGGCGAGGGAGCTGAATCACTCCTACGTGGGCACCGAGCACCTGCTGCTGGGGCTCCTGCGCGAGGAGAAGGGCATCGCCGCCCAGGTCCTGACCGACGCCGGGGTGACCCTGGAGCAGTCCCGGGCCGAGACCCTCCGGCTCCTGGGCAGCGACATGCCGCAGACCGGGTCGGGCGCCTCGGCGCCGGCCCCGCCCACCGCCGCGCCCAAGTCGGAAAAGAAATCCAAGACGCCCGCGCTGGATCACTTCTGCCGGGACCTGACCCAGCTCGCCGCCGAAGGCCAGCTCGATCCGACCATCGGGCGGCAGAAGGAAATCCAGCGGGTCATGGAGATCCTGGCCCGGCGGAAGAAGAACAATCCGGTGCTGATCGGCGAGCCCGGGGTGGGGAAGACCGCCATCGTCGAGGGGCTGGCGCTGCTGATCGCGAGCGGCCAGTGCCCCGACGTGCTGCGGGACCACCGGGTGCTCTCGCTCGACATGGCCGCGGTCATCGCCGGCACCAAGTACCGGGGCCAGTTCGAGGAGCGGCTCAAGGCGGTCATGAACGAGATCGCCCAGAGCAAGAACATCGTGCTCTTCATCGACGAGCTGCACACCCTGGTGGGCGCGGGAGCCGCGGAGGGCGCGATCGACGCGTCCAACATGCTCAAGCCCGCGCTGGCCCGGGGCGAGCTCCAGTGCGTGGGCGCCTCGACCCTCAACGAGTACCGCAAGTACATCGAGAAGGACGGCGCGCTGGAGCGCCGCTTCCAGGCGGTGATCGTCGAGCCGCCCACGGTCGAGGAGACCTTCGAGATCCTCAAGGGCCTCCGGAAGAAATACGAGGACCACCACCGGGTCAGCATTCCCGATCCCTCGCTCCAGGCGGCGGCGGAGCTGTCCGACCGCTACATCACCGACCGGTTCCTGCCCGACAAGGCCATCGACGTGATCGACGAGGCCGGGGCGCGGGCCCGGCTGGCGTCGCAGGCACCGCCGGCGGAGATCGGCACCCTGAAGGCCGACCTGGAGAAAGTGAACCAGGAGAAGGAAGCGTCGGTCCGGGACCAGAACTTCGAGCGGGCGGCGGCGCTGCGGGACAGCGAGCGCGACCTCCAGAACCGGATCCGGCTGCGGCAGGAGGAGTGGGAGCGGGAGCGGCAGACCAAGCGCCCCATCATCGACGAAGAAGCGGTGGCCTTCATCGTGTCCCGCTGGACCGGGATTCCGCTCACCCGGCTCCAGGAGGCGGAGACCGCGCGGCTGCTCCGGATGGAGGACGAGGTCCACCTGTCGGTCATCGGCCAGGACGAGGCGATCACCGCGGTGGCCCGGGCCATCCGCCGGAGCCGGGCCGGGCTCAAGGACCCCAACCGGCCGATCGGCTCGTTCATCTTCTCGGGCCCCACCGGCGTCGGGAAGACCGAGCTGGCCCGGGCGCTGGCCCGCTTCCTGTTCGCCGACCCCGCCGCGCTGATCCGGGTGGACATGTCCGAGTACATGGAAAAGTTCTCGGTCTCCCGGCTGATCGGCGCGCCTCCGGGTTATGTAGGCTACGAGGACAGCGGCACCCTGACCAAGGCGGTGCGGCGGAAGCCCTATTCGGTGGTCCTGCTCGACGAAATCGAGAAGGCCCATCCCGACGTGTTCAACATCCTGCTCCAGGTGCTCGACGAGGGCCACCTCACCGACAACTACGGGCGGATGATCGACTTCAAGAACACCGTGGTCATCATGACCTCGAACGTGGGCGCGCGGGACATCACCCAGTCCAAGTCGCTCGGTTTCCACGGCGGCGACCGGGCCCGCACCTTCGAGAAGATCGCCGAGACCGTCAAGGAGGAGATCGCCAAGGTCTTCAATCCCGAATTCCTGAACCGGCTGGACGACGTGATCGTCTTCCATCCGCTGGACAAGAGCCACATCGCCCAGATCGTCGGGGTGCTGCTCAAGGACGTGCAGCGCCGGATCGGGGATGAGGTCAAGCTCACGCCGGCCGCGACCGATTTCCTGGTCGAACACGGCTATGACCAGACCTACGGAGCCCGGCCGCTCAAGCGCGCGATCCAGCGCTACATCGAAGATCCGCTGAGCGAGAAGATTCTGACCGGCGAGTTCACCCGGGGCGACGAGATCGAGGTGGATGTCGCACCCGGGAAGGACAAGCTGACGTTCCGCGCCCTCACCGGAACGCGGGCGTAACCGCAGGGTGCAGTGCTCAGGGCGCAGTGATCAGGGGTAGTCCTCCCTGAACCTGATCGCTGACCACTGACCACTGACCACTCTCATGAACCGCTACACTCTCCCGCTCGCCTTGGCCGTTTCCCTCCTGGGAGCGCTCCGCGTCGCCGCCCAGGAAGTGGTCTCGCCCCCGGTGGACAGCATCGTGGTCCAGGGCGCGGTCCGCAACACCGCGCGGCAGGTCATCAGCTTCTCCGGCATCCAGATCGGCCAGCCCGCCACCTATCGCGGGATTCAGCGCGCGATTCAGGGGCTCTTCGCCACCGGCCAGTTCGACGACGTGCGGGTGGACCAGCGCCAGGTGGGCGACAAGCTCATCCTGTCGATCGTCGTGCAGGAACGCCCCCTGCTGCAGCGCTGGGCGCTCCGCGGGGTCGAGAAGCTGGAGGAAAGCTCGGTCCGGCGGCGGATCAGCCTGCCCGAGGGCCGCCCGCTGGACCGGGCCGCCATGGCCCGCTCCCGCCACGCGATCGACTCGGTCTACCGCAAGCGGGGCTACTACGCGGTGGAGGTCAAGACCCTGGAGCTGCCCCAGGACAACAACCAGGTCCGGGTGGTGTTCGACGTGGTCGAGGGTCCCCGGGTGGTGGTGGGCCAGGTGGTGATCGAAGGGAACACCGCCTTCAAGGACAAAGAGATCGTGAAGGGGATGACGACCCGCCCCGAGGGGTTCTGGTGGTTCCGCAAGGGGGAATACAACGAGGAGCGGGTCGAGGACGACCTCCGCACCTCGATTCCCAACTGGTACGCCGACCGGGGCCACGTGGATCTCCGGATCCTGAGCGACACCCTGGTGGCGGACAGCGCGCCCGGCAAGGCGATCATCCGGATCACGGTCGACGAAGGGGCGGCCTACAAGGTCGGCCGCTTCGAAGTCGCCGGCAATCGTCGCTTCTCGGTCGAGGAAGTCAGCACCTTCTTCCCCTTCGGGAAGGGCGTCATCGCCGGCTCGGGGGTGACCGTCGGCGAGCCGTTCAGCCGGGCCGACTGGAACGCGGCGACCGAGCGGCTGGCCAACCTGTACCAGAACAACGGCTACATCGTGAGCTCGGTGGTGCCGGAGGAAATCCGCCGCACCGGTCCCGACAGCGTGCCCTACGTAGACCTCAAGTGGTCGATCCGGGAAGGCCAGCCCGCGACCATCAACCGGATCATCATCCTCGGCAACGACGTCACCCACGAGCGGGTCATTCGCGAGGCGATCGTGCTCCTCCCCGGGCACACCTACAACCGGGACGCGCTGATCCGCTCCTACGAGAACGTCTCCAACCTGAATTTCTTCGAGCAGCCGCTGCCGCCGCCCGACGTGGACCAGGCGGAGAACGGCGTCGACGTGGACATCACCTTCCGGGTCACCGAGAAGCGCACCGGGAACATCAACTTCGGCGCCTCGGTGGGGCAGGGCGTCGGGGTGGGTGGCTTCATCGGGCTGGAGGAGCCCAACCTGTTCGGCAAGGCCAAACGGGGCAAGCTCCAGTGGCAGTTCGGCCGCAACATCAACGACTTCAACCTGAGCTACACCGACCCGGCGATCCTGGACACCCGGACCTCGGGCACCATCACCCTGTTCAATTCGCGGCGCCGCTACACCATCGGGGATCTGGGCCGGCAGCGGCAGCGCGGCTATCAGCTCCAGTTCGGCTTTCCGCTGTTCGGCTCCCGCTACACCCGGATGTTTCTCTCCACCGGGGTGATGCAGATCCGCTATTCCGACGCCGCGGCGGACATCAGCCAGGCCTTTGCCTGCGACAACTGCACCCGCTCCTCGCTGGGGATGAGCGTGGCCCGGGACACCCGGATCGGGCTGCCCTTCGCGGTGGCCGGCTCGTCGATCACGGTGGGCGCCGAGCAGAACGGCGGCATCCTGGGCGGCACCGGCGACTACCAGAAGATCGACGTCGAAGGGCGCTGGTACACCCCGCTGGGACGGCTGGGCGGCGCCGATCAGTTCGGGGGCGGGGTCCAGTTCACCCTGGGCCTCACCGCCAAGTCGGGCTTCATCATCGGCGACCCGGGTCCCTTCTACACCGAGCTCTATTCGATGGGCGGGGTGCAGTTCGGGATCCCGCTCCGCGGCTACGAGGAGTTCGGTATCACCCCGGCCGGCTTCGATCCCAACGCCGGCGGATCGCAGGCCCGCCCCGAATCGTTCGGCAAGGCCTACGCCGCCTTCACGGTCGAAGCCGGCGCGCGGATCAGCCAGGCGCTCTACGCCAACATCTTCACCGACGCGGGCAACGTCTACCGGCGGATGCGGGAGTACAATCCCACCCGGCTGTTCCGCAGCGTCGGCTTCGGGGTCGCCATCATCTCGCCGCTCGGGCCCATCGGGCTCGACGTCGGTTACGGTCTCGACAAGCTCGACCTGACCGGCCGGCCCAAGCCGGGCTGGCAGCTGCACTTCAGGCTGGGAAATTTCTTCTGAGTCGGATGACTCAGCTACTGCGGTACCTACTGAGGGAGGAATCAGGAATGATCGTCGCTGTTCGGAGGCTGCTCACCGGCCTCGCGCTCATGACCGTGGCGCAGGCCGGCGCGGCCGCGGCCCAGGCGCCCCAGACCCCGGCCGGTCCGCCGGGCCGGATCGCCTTCGTCAACGCCCGTGCCATCCTGACCGGGATGACGGGATACGCCAAGGCGGAAAGCACCTACACCCGGGAGCTCCAGTCGGCCCAGGCGGAGGCGCAACGGCTCCAGGCCGCGATGGACTCGGCCGTCAGCACCTATCAGCAGTCCTCGGCGATGCTGTCGCCCTCGGCGCGCACCGCCCGGGAGAAGGTGCTCACCGCCCAGCGCGATTCGCTGGAAGGCAAGCTCCAGGCGCTCCAGGAACGGGTGGGCAGCAAGGAGCGTGAGCTGCTGGCGCCGATGCAGCAGCGGCTCACCGCCATCATCGAGGGGATCCGTGCCGAAGGGAATTTCGCCATGGTGATCGACATGGGAAATCCGGCGGTGACCCAGCTGATCGTGGCCTACGACAAGTCCCTCGACATCACCGAACGCGTGGCGCGGCGGCTGCTCCAGAGCAACTGACCGTGCCCCGGGCGCCGGTCCCACTCACCGTCCGCGCGCTCTCCGAGCTGGTGGGAGGGCGTGTGGTGGGCCGGGAAGACGTCGTGCTCAGCGCCGTCGGTCCCCTCGAAGGGGCCGGCGGCGACACGCTTTCCCTCCTCAGCTCCAGCCGCTACCTCCCGGAATTCCGCGCCTCCGCGGCCGGCGCGGTGCTGATCCGGCCCGCCGACCAGGCCGAGCCGGCGGGACCTCCGGTCCGGATCGTGGTGCCCGACCCGCAGCGCGCCATGGCCACGGCGGTGGGCGCGATGTTTCCTCCCCCGACCGGCGCCGGCGAGATCCACCCCACCGCCCGGCTCGGCCCCGGGGTCCGACTGGGCGCGCGGGTGGTGATCGGTCCCCAGGTCACCCTGGGTGCCGGCGTGGTACTGGGCGACCGGGTGCGGCTGGGCCCGGGGGTGGTGCTGGAAGACGGCGTGACGGTGGGAGACGACAGCGAGCTCGGGGCTCAGGTGGTGTGCTGCCGGGGGACCCGGATCGGGCGGCGCTGCGTGATCAAGCCCGGTGCGGTGCTCGGGGGAACCGGGTTCGGCTACATTTCAGGGCCCGAGGGACATCAGCGGATTCCCCATGTGGGCGGCTGTGTGCTGGGCGACGACGTGGACGTGGGCGCCAACAGCTGCATCGACCGCGGCAGCATCGACGACACCGTGATCGGGGCGGGCACCCGGATCGACAACCTGGTGCACATCGGCCATAACTCGCGGCTGGGCGAGGGGTGTCTGCTCATGGGCGGCGTGGTGCTGGCCGGCAGCGCCCAGCTGGGGCGGGGCGTGGTGGTGGCCGGCCACGCGGCGATCGGGGGACACTTCCGGATCGGCGACCGGGCCCGGATCGGCGCCAAGTCGGGCGTCATCGCGGCGGTCCCCGACGGCAGCGACGTGAGCGGATTTCCCGCCCGTCCCCACCGGGAGTTTCTCCGGGCCCAGGCGGCGATGTACCGGCTGAGCCGAATCACCGATGAGCTGGAAGCGCTGGTGCGAACCCGGAGCAACAATGCCTAGACGGACCATCGAGCGGGTGGCGGAGCTGTCGGGCATCGGGCTGCACACCGGCGCCACCACCCGGGTGTCGCTGCAACCCGGCGCGGCGGAGCAGGGGGTGCGCTTCCGGCGGAGCGATCTCCCGGCCCGCCCCGAAGTGCAGGCCCGGGTGGCCGAGGTGGAGGCCACCGAGCGGCGCACCGCCATCGGCCGGGGCGACACCACCATTCACACGGTGGAGCACCTCCTCGCGGCGGTCATGGCCCTCGAGCTCGACGACCTGGTCATCGAGCTCGACGGTCCCGAGCCACCCATCCTCGACGGATCGTTCGAGCCCTGGCTGAACGCGCTCGACTCGGCCGGCATCCGGACGCTCCCGGGAGACCCGACCACCTACCGGATCACCCGCCCGTTCACCATCTCCGAGGGCGAAGCGAGTTATGTGGTCTCCCCGGCCGAGGGGCTCCGGCTCACCACCACCATCGAATGGAGCCACCCGCTGATCGGACGGCAGACCGGCTGCTGGGACATCACCGGGGACAGCTTCCGCAAGGACCTGGCCCGGGCCCGCACCTTCGGATTCTCCCACGAAGTCGACGCGCTCAAGGACCGGGGACTGCTCAAGGGGGGCTCGATGGACTCCGCGGTGGTGCTCTCGGAGACCGAGCTGATGGGGGGCCCGCTGCGCTGGCCCGACGAGTTCGTCCGCCACAAGGCCGGCGATATCCTGGGCGATCTCGCCCTGGTCGGCGGCCGGGTCCGGGCCCACGTGGTGGCCAATCGTCCCAGCCACCAGGGCAACGTCGCGGTGGCGCGGATGATCTCCCGCACCGCCGAGCGCAGCGGAGGGCGGATCCTCGACATCAACCGGATTCTCGAGGTGATCCCCCACCGCTATCCCTTCGTGATGGTGGACCGGATTCTCGAGCTGGAGCCCCGCCGCCGGGTGGTCGGCATCAAGAACGTCACCATCAACGAGCCGTTCTTCCAGGGCCACTTTCCCGGCCACCCGGTGATGCCCGGGGTGCTGATCATCGAGTCGATGGCCCAGGCCGGCGGCATGCTGCTGATGGACGAGCTGGCCGGCGCCGAGGACAAGGTGGTGTACTTCATGTCGCTCGACAACGTGAAGTTCCGCCGTCCGGTGGTGCCCGGCGACCAGCTCCGCTGCGAAGTGGAGATGCTCCAGTTCCGGGGCAAGACCTGCCGGCTCAAGGGCGTGGCC
>Ga0209485_1000218_pt1 | contig 18943 bp, 18 predicted proteins | sample NCAS100_FD_187516 | JGI IMG/M metagenome (GOLD analysis project Ga0209485, IMG submission 187516) | Agricultural soil microbial communities from Utah to study Nitrogen management - NC AS100 (SPAdes) (version 2) | ecosystem: Environmental > Terrestrial > Soil > Agricultural land | place: USA... | reverse complement strand
CAAACGGCAGGTGCCTGGCTGTTTCATCGTGATGTACAAGCTCGAATCCGTCTAGGCGTCTACTACAGCAATTTTCAAGAAGCGTTTGAATGCGGATCTGATTATTGTGTGCGCAGGAGGAGAACACTGATGATCCAAAGAATGTCTCACGCCACTGTTTTTGTGACTAATCAAAATGAGGCGCTGGAGTTTTATCGCGATAAGCTGGGATTTCGCGTTCACACCGACGCGATGGTTGGCCCGGATTTTCGCTGGTAAACGATGTGCACCAACGACCAGCCCGATTTCGAGATCGTCCTGATGGAACCCAAACCGGGAATGTTAATGGACGAGGAAACCTCAAACACCATCCGAGCGCTGCTGGCAAAAGGCGTGCTCGGCGCAGGCGTTTTCAATACCAACGATTGCCGTGCTACTTACGAAGAGATGAAAGCGAAAGGCGTGCAGTTTCAATCCGAGCCCGCCGAGCGGCCGTATGGCATCGAAGCCGTTTTTCGCGATAACTCGGGAAACTGGTTCAGCCTCACTCAACCTACTCTCTGAGATCTGAGATCTCAGATCTGAGATCTCAAGGTATACTCCGGCAATGCGAAAAGCTTCCCTGCTCTTTTGTCTGCTGCTGCCGTTAACCATCAACGCCCAACAGCTTTCCATCGACGCCATGATCGAGCGCGACATGGCGTCGATCTTGTCAACGTACAAGATGCTTCACGCGGCGCCGGAGCTGTCGCATCGTGAAGAGAAGACATCAGCGTTCTTCGCCGGCGAGTTGCGCAAGCTCGGTTACACAGTTACGGAACGGCTCGGCAAGTACGACACCGGAAATTGGACCGGCTACGGTGTTGTCGCGGTGATGAAAAACGGCACTGGTCCGACCGTGCTCGTCCGCACCGATCTCGACGCCCTCCCTGTTGAGGAGAAGACCGGGTTGCCATACGCCAGCACCGTGCGAGTCAAGAACGATGCCGGCCTTGAGGTGGGTGTTATGCACGCCTGCGGGCATGACATTCACATCACGAGTTTGCTGGCAACGGCAAAGATACTCAGCGAACTAAAGTCGCAGTGGCAAGGCACGCTCGTGTTAGTCGGTCAGCCGAGCGAAGAGACGGGAGAAGGGGCGCGCGCACTGTTGCGAGACAATCTCTACACACGCTTCCCGCAACCTGATTTCGCGATCGCGTTGCACGATACGCCCTATTTGGAAACAGGAAAGATCGGTTACACCCCTGGCTATGCGTTGGCGAGCGCGACGTCGATCGATATCAAGATCCGAGGCATCGGTGGTCATGGATCGGCGCCAGAGACAACAAAGGATCCTGTCGTAGTGGCGGCGCAAGTTGTGCTGGCGTTGCAGACGATCGTGAGTCGCGAGAATTCGCCACTCGAACCGGCAGTTGTGACAGTCGGTTCTATTAAAGGCGGCACGCGTTACAACATCATTCCCGACGAAGTGGATTTGCAGTTAACAGTCCGGACCTATAAAGAGGACGTGCGAAAAAAGATTCTCGCGTCGATTGAACGAATCACCAAAGCGGCGGTGATGGCTGCGGGTATTCCTGAGGATCGCGCGCCAATCATCAAAGTGAGCGAGGGAACAACGTCCACTTACAACGATCCGAAACTAATCGACCGATTGATGCCGGCGTTTCAGCGCGCGCTTGGCGAGGAAAACGTAGTGAAATTCCCGCCAATTATGGGCAGTGAAGACTTCGGTTACTTGAGTTTGGACCAGAAGATTCCCGCCACGATATTCTGGCTCGGCGCTTCCGACCCGCTAAAGATGAAGCAACATCGTGAGACTGGCGCGGCGCTTCCAGGTTTGCACTCGGCGCTCTTCGCGCCCGTCCCTGAACCAACGTTGCGCACCGGTGTAAAAGCGACGACCGCAACCGTACTCGAGTTGATGAAGAAATAGCTTATGGACCTCGAACAGATTCGCAAATACTGTTTATCGCTGCCGCATGCTACTGAACGCGTTCAGTGGGGGAACGATCTGTTGTTCTGTATTGGCGAGAAGATGTCTGAGTCGCACTTCAAAAACGCCTATCAACTGGTCCATGACAAACTGCCCCTGAGGGTCCGCAAGAAACCAGGCAACGCTTAACCACAAAAGGCACAAACAAAGCCCACGAAAAGGCACAAGAACGATCAATGAAGGGTTGGAACAAATGGTGACCCTTTTCTCAGGTTGTTTTGTGCCTTTTGTGGGCTTCGTTTGTGCCTTTTGTGGATCGCGAGACAACCCCAACCCTAACCCTCGGAGTCAAACGGTCACTCTTCCCCGCTAGTCCCACAAACCCGTCCGTCCGGAGGTTGCAGATGAACGCAAAGTTCTCCTACCTGTCGTTGCTCCTGATCATCTTATTTTCCACTCAAGTTTCACTGGCAAACGAATCTGCCGCAGTCCTGGCACGCAAGGCGGTGTCAGACGATCCTGCCGAAGCTAGAGCGGCAATCGAAGAGCTGCGCGCTCTCGGCCCGCAGGGTTTGGACGCATTGATGACCGAGCACACCACGGAGATCAATCGTCACATCGACCAACCCTTGCTCGCCTCGGGACCTGAATGGCTGCGACTCACGCACGCACTCGACCTCGTCGGTCAACAGAAGAACGCCTTCATCTCCGGCCTCTACTGGTACACCGATCTCGAAGACGCGAAGAAAGCCGCGCGTGAAAGTGGAAAGCCTATTCTGTCGCTGCGTCTGCTTGGCAACCTTACCGACGAACTGAGTTGCGCCAACAGTCGCTTTTTCCGCACCGTGCTCTATGCGAACACGCAGATCCGCGAAAGGCTTCACGACCGTTTCGTGTTGCATTGGAAGTCCGTGCGTCCTGTCCCGCGAATCACGGTCGACTTCGGCGACGGCCGCAAGCTCGAAAGTACCGTCACCGGGAACAGCATTCACTACATTCTCGATTCCGACGGTCAATTGATCGAAGCGCTGCCCGGCCTCTATGACCCAGTAACGTTTCAACGCAATCTCACCGACGCAGACACGCTTTTGAAGTCGCTTACGGGAAAAGTCGGCCGCGAACGACAAGTAATGCTGGCCGCCTATTATCTCGATCGCATGAACAAGATCTCGACTTCGTGGCAGAACGACATCAAGCAGTTCGCCGCCAGGGTTCCGGAACGTCTCCGCGTTCATCCGAGTCAGGACTTCAACGCTTTGAGCGTTGCTCCGACGGCGGTAACCAAAGCGCGCATGGAAAGACCGATCACCCGCTCTATTACCTCAGCAAGCGATGCGCTGGGACGGCTTACCGATGAGCAGGCGTGGAGACTGATTGCGGCGCAGCACTCGACAGACTGGATACTGGACCAGCGAAGCATCGCGCTAATCCAGCGGCAGAATCCGTCAATGCAACGGAACGACATGACGCGGCTGCTCCAAAGTTTTCGAGAGTCGATTAGATTGGACACTGTGCGTAACGAGTACATGTTGCGTCCCTTGCTCTACAGTTGGCTGATGAGAGAACCAATTCGCGCGGATTTGGGACAGTTCAATGACGAGGTATACACGAGACTCTTCCTGACGCCGAGCTCCGATCCGTGGCTGGGGTTGGTTTCGCCTGAAATCTACACGGCGATCGACCACGGCGGCGTGATCAAGAGCCAATAAATTTTTTTGACACGGATCACACGGATTTGATACTCCTACCCGTGTGATCCGACCCATATTACTTCTCCTTCTTATTTCGCTCCCTATCTCTGCGCAAACGACGCAGGAGAAGGTGCGTGAGTACCGGCGCGCAAACGAACACGGGATACTCCAGATCTACACCGATCTGCTCCGGTTTCCGAACGTCGCGAGCGACATCAAGAACATTAAGCTGAACGCCGCGCGGATCATGGACATTATGGAGCTGTACGGTCTGGACCCGCGCCTGCTTCAAGCGGATTCTCCAGATACGCCTCCCGCTGTTTACGCCGAATGGAAAACGCCTGGCGCGCAACGCACGTTACTCTTCTACGCGCACTACGACGGTCAACCAACCGATCCCAAACAATGGACCGGAACGTTGCCCTGGGAACCAACATTTCGCACTGCCGCAATCGAAGCGGGCGGGCAAATCATTCCGAAACCCGAACCCGGCACGCAGATCAATCCGCAGTGGCGCCTCTACGCGCGTTCCGCTTCTGACGATAAAGCCGGAGTGATGGCGATACTCACCGCGTTCGCCGCACTGAAAGCAAAAGGCATCGCGCTAAATTCAAACATCAAGTTTTTCTTTGAAGGCGAGGAAGAAGCAGGATCGCCTCATCTCGTCGAGATCATCCGACGGCACAAAGATCTGCTCGCCGCCGACGCGTGGATCATCTGTGATGGCCCAGTTCACCAGTCGGGTCGCAAGCAGGTCGTCTTTGGCGCTCGCGGCGATACGAACGTGGACGTAACGGTCTACGCCGCGAAGCGTCCGTTGCACAGCGGGCATTACGGAAACTGGTCACCCAATCCGGCGATGCTGCTAGCGCGCTTGCTGGCCTCAATGAAAGACGAAGAAGGACGCGTGACGATCGATGGCTGGTACTCCGACGTCGAACCTTTAGGCGAGGCCGAACTTCGCGCGATAGCCGACGCGCCGAAGTACGACGAGGAGTTGAAGAAGCAGCTAGGACTCAAACGCGTCGAGGGTGGCGGCAAGACACTGATGGAACTGATCAATGTTCCGTCACTAAACATCAACGGCTTCGGCAGTGGCGACATCGGCGCACTCGCACGCAACGTCATTCCTACCACCGCGAGCGCTGTCTTAGATCTGCGACTGGTCAAGGGTAACGATCACAACCGGCAAACCCAGCGTCTCGTCGATCACATCAAGAAACAGGGTTATCACGTGATCGATCGCGAACCAACCGACGCCGAACGCGCCCAGCATCCGCTGATCGCACGCGTAAACGATCGCCCGGGCGGTTACAACGCGGAGCGGACGCGGATGGATTTGCCCATATCAGTCGCGGTTATCGAGGCGGTACAATCAACGACTCCTGACAGGATCGTGCTGCTGCCAACTTCGGGCGGCAGTCTCCCTCTCTCGATCATCACGGAAAACCTGCGCACCGTGACGATCACGGTGCCGATTGCGAACTACGACAACAATCAACACGCGGAAAACGAAAACATTCGCTTACAGAACCTGTGGGACGGCATTGAAACCTTTGCTGCATTGATGACAATCAAGTAGATCTGTATTAACGGATGGCGTTGCCCCAAGAGTCATTACTCGACTTCTTCTCTGTGTAACCTCTGCGCGCTCTGTGCCTTTGTGGTTGTTTTCTAACAATTAATCAACCACGGAGCACAAAGAGATTCACCGGAAGAGCGGTATTCCGACTTTTAGCGCAAAGCATTCACGGATTTACAAACAAAGGAGACGACCCCGATGAAAACGAAGGCTGTATTCGCCTCGCTGACGTTGTCCTGTCTTCTGACGAATGCACTGGCCCAAACCAAACCCGCGGCTCCTCCGCCGCCAATGGACCAGGACAAAGACGACGTCGTCAGGATCACGACGAACCTCGTACAGATCGACGCAATCGTCACTAAAGACGGAAAGCTCGTCTCCGACTTGAAGGCCGAAGATTTTGAGATCTTTGAAGACGGCAAGAAGCAAACGATCACAAGCTTTTCGTACATTTCAAACGTTCCCTCAACGAAAACGACCGGTGTCACCGCGGCGGATCGTTTCAGCGGCAGTGTCCGGCAGGTAAACCAGCAAATGAACGCCCTGATGAATGCTCGTTCCCGAGTCCTGTTCGACCGCCGCGCCGGTGGTGAAATGATGGCGCGCCAAACCGGAGGCTATCAGGTCAGGAACTCAAACGATTTCAAGTTTGAACGCATTCTCGAAGAGCAGAGCGGTTATTACCTGATCGGCTACCGGCCAACTGATGAGACTTTCAATAAGAAGTTTCATCGCATAACGGCGAAAGTGAAGCACTCAGGCACGACTCTGCGCACGCGTTACGGCTTTCACGGTTATAGCGAAGACGACGTCGTTAAGAAGCCGCGCCAAACGGAGACATCAGAGCGAGGTTGGTCCTCGTGTTTTTCAGAAATTCAATTCTTGTGTTGTTGTGTATGGTGCTGCCATGCGACGTTTCGCCGGTCGGCCGACAAGACCGCTGGCGATCTCACATGAGTGAAGAGAGTGGTGTGCGATGCTTTGCCCTAAATGTCGTAAACAGGTTTTCTCCGTGGTCTCTGAGTCTTTGTGGTTAATGATTTGCTCAGGAAAATAACCACGGAGTCGCAGAGACCACGGAGGTTGCACAGAGAAGCAGTTCAGCACGAGACTTTTGAGGCATCAAAGCCGGTGCGCGACGTAGCGTGGTCAGTTGAATGAGGATCTTGGCTAGTATCTAGCCGTTCAAACATGTAATCTGGGCGCGCGCCTGAATCTCCCCAAGTCTCGCGCTCTGAGGAGTACCCCTCTGACAAATAAAATGCGAAAAGTAACGTTTGGCGGCGCGAACAGTCTCGACAACTTCATCGCACGTAAAGACGATGCGGTCGACTGGTTAATGTGGAATAAAGAAGTCGCCGCGATCATGACAGACTACTGGAAGACAATCGACACTGTCGTGATGGGTCGAAAAACCTACGAAGTCGCGATGAGGACAGGTGGTGCTGACGGCGGTGCTTATCCCGGTGTTACGACTTACGTTTTTTCGCGAACGCTGAAGAAGAATAGAGTTCCGAAGAGCGTCAACCTCGTCTCTGAAGATGCGGCCGACTTCGTCCGCAAGCTTAAAAAGGAGAAGGGCAAGGACATCTGCGTAATGGGTGGCGGTGTCCTTGCCCGTTCGCTTTTTGAAGCCGGCTTAATCGATGAGATCGGATTCAACATTCATCCGGTTTTGCTTGGCTCCGGAATCCCGCTGTTTCATGAAATGAAGAAACAGATCGATCTCAAGTTAATAAAGTGCCAGGAACTGAAGAATGGTTGCGTGGTGCTAACTTATAAAGTCAAACACTGATCTACTTCGCCAGCACTTCGCGGAAAAACTCAACCGCGCGCGGATCGCCTGATTCTCCCAACGAACGAATCGCCTGCTTGCGCACCTGCTGGTTTGCGTGCGTGCGCGCGATCTTTATCAACAACGGCACGGATTCCTCAGATTTTCTTTCACTGATCGCTCGTACGGCCTGAAGCTGCACTTCCACGGTTGCATCGTTGCTCTGCGCTGTCTGGCTCAAAAACTCAAAACTGCGTTTCGTAACACGCTCACCCAACAAGCGAATCGCCTGACGACGCACATCCATCTGTTCGCTACTTCGCGCGACTTCAAACAACTTGTCCTCGACGCGCGCGCTCTTGGTCTCTGAAAGCGACTGCAACACGGAACGCTTCACGTCGGGCACCTGCTCGGAATCAAATAACTTCAGCAAATCGTCAACTGCCGCCTCTCCGCGTTCAGCCAACACGCGGATCGCCTGCTTGCGCAACTCCGGACTTACATCCGTGCGGGCTACTTCCAAAAGTCGCGCCTGCGCTCGCGGGCTTTTCGTTTCGGCAAGCGCTCGTAACGCGTTTCGTTTTACGTCAAGCTGCGGGTCGCTCGCGTAAATCTTCATCAACTCGTCGACAGCTTCTTCGCGTTGGAAGTTACTGAGCCTGCGCACAGCAGTGCGACGTGCTTCCCAATCGGTGTCGTTCTTCGCGACGGCGAGTAGAAACGTAAACGCCGGCTGTGGTTCGTGAATACTATTGCCCACTGCCGAGATAATGCTGCGGCGCACTTCAATGTCCTTCACTGACCCATACAACCCTTGAAGCGTCGCCACACTGCCGGGATCTCTACCTTGCCCGATCGCGTGTGCTGCTGAACGTCGTAGTTTCTTGTCTTCCGCGTCGTTACGCACAAGCGTCGCAAGAAAAGCCTGCTCGCCGCCGACCTGGCCTAGCCAGTAAACCGACGACGAGCGAATCTGCTGATTCGGCGAAGTAGTAACGAAGTTCTTGAGCATGCCGCCTACGCGTGCATCGTCGTGCAACGAGAGGCCCAACACCGCGCGCTCACCCAAAATGTCGAGCGGCGATGCAGCGGCGAGTGCACGCAGGTAGTTCAGACTCTCTTCGTTGTTCGCGCGGCCCATCCAGTAAACGGGATAGCCTTTGTATTCGCGTTTTCTTTCGAGGTTGTAGACCTCCATGCGCGTGATCTGATTCGAGCCTGGATCGCGCAACAGGAAGATCGCGAGATTGCGTGTTTCGACGGTCATTCCACTCGCCGTGGTGCCGACGAAGACCGACGAGTCGCCGATCGTGTGGATCGAACCGTTGAAGTCGCGCACGTTTGGATCGACTGCGACGCCCGGTCGCACGTCAAACGTGTACGCAGACCAGTAAGGCGTTTGTCCGGTGCGACCGCGCGCCTGCGCCGCGTTGAGCTTCGACATCAGATCCGCGCCCTCCACCGGCGTAAAACTCTGCACGGTGGTGGCGCTCGACTGCGTCTGAAGATCGTCGCGCGCCTGCGCGGCCGTCACATCCGCGGCATGTTTGGCACAGGCAACACCTGCCAGGCACAAAACCGCCAACGCTGACACGATCATTGAAGAGAGCAACTTAGAATTAAACATGGGGATGACTCCTACTTAAGCAAATCTTCGAGAAACTTCATGGCTTCGGGATCGCGGCTCTGGCCCAAATAGCGGACCGCGAGCTTGCGACGCTCGACTGATGGATCGTTGCGCGCGATGGCCATCAGTTTTCGTACGGCATTCTTCTGTGGCGACTCGCCAAAGGCGCGAAGCAGCATCATTTTGAGCTGGTCGTTCTGCTCCGCGTCGTACATGGCAACAAACTGATCAAGGATTGTCGGGTCGTTCTTGTGGCTTAGTACTCGAATCGCATAGCCGCGCAGTTCCATCGGATCGTTTCCGCGCGCGATATCGAACAGCTTGGTTGTGGCCTTGGGATCCTTGTTATCGGCAAAGGCTCGCAACAATCCCTGTTTGATCTGGAGGTTCGTCTCGCTCGAATAGAGTTGGATCAGCTCGTCAAGAACGACGCGGCCGTGTTCGCCCAAACGTCTGATTGCTTCGATACGAATTTCCGGCGTCTCACCCGTGCGTGCTATGTCCCACACCTTCGCGCGGGCGCGTGGCTCTTCTCGTTCTGAAAGAGCACGCAGGACTTGCGATCGGACTTCCTTGGTTTTGTCGGCGTCGTAGATGCGAATGAGTTCGTCGAGCGACGCGGCATCTTTCAATTCGCTGATGAAGCGAATTGCGTAGAGGCGCGAGTTGAGATCGTCGCTTGCGCGTGCAATCTCCATCACTTTCGCGCTGCCGCGCGGAGTGCGACTCTCGACGAGCGCGCGCAGGATCTGGGCTCTCACTTCCTTGTGGCGGTCGGCGTCGTAAAGTTTGATCAGTTCTTCGGTGACTTGTTCGTCGTGCTGATCACCCAAACGTCTGATCGCGGTTAGGCGAAGTTTTAGATCGGCATTGTTGCGGGCAATGTCGAGCAGTATCGGAACCACGCGCGGGCTGCGTCGTGAACCGAGTATCGCGACTGCCGCGGCCTGGAGACCCTGACACGGAGTGGTATTCGCCTTTAGAGTTTCACTGATGATGCCGATAGCGCGTTCTTCGTCAGCCTGAAACAAACTCTGCAATGCGAGAATCTTGATTTCGCAGTTGTCGCGGTTCGCTATCTCCTGAGCTATTTCCGTGTGGCCCATCGCAACTAGAAGTGCGATGCCTTCACGGCGCCAACTTGAATTCGGGAAACGATCGACAAGGCGTTTTAGCTGCGCCGTCGCGTCTTCTTTGCGTCCCTGCTTCTCGAGTGCATAGCCATACCAGTAAAGCGCAGCGTCGAGATCTTTGTCCTTGGGATAGCCCTTGATGAAGTCGTTGAATTTTTCCGCGGCCTTCTGCCAATTCTGGGCCTCGATGAAGTCGCGTCCTTCGCGGAAGACCTGCATCGAAGCAGTGTTTGTCTTGTTCGTTTGCACGAAGCGGTTGAGCTTCGCGATGTCCTGGCTGTGAGCTGAAACACTTCCAACACTAAACAGAGCGAGCAATATGACTGCGAGTGTCAGGGGGGAACGACTGATAACAAAATTCTTCATGGTCTCTTTGTCCTTAATATTCTATGGGTTTGGCTTCACCGCAGAGGCACAGAGAACGAGAGCGAGCGCAGCGATCGAGCGGTGATCAAAAACGCGAACAGCAGCTCCATGTTCCCTGTGCCACTAAGGTGAAACGCTTCCTAATCATCAAGTGCGCGCGCGAGTGCGGCGGAATTTACTTGTAAGAGCGGGACGATGTTCTTGCGTTCGACACGCTCGCGAATCGTGCGCACCGCGTTGCTGTCCGGTTTGTCCGGAAGGTTCGCGATGTCCAGCAGAATTGGTTGAAGACTTTCGAGTAACGACGCGATCTGTACGTCGCCGCTGGCATCGGCTTCACGTCGCAGGATCATGTTTTGTTGGACCAGTTGCCGGGCGCGCTTTCGTTCGTAAGCAACTTCGGCGTCGGACGTCGCAGTGTTCAGACGAACATTTCTGAAAGCAACCAACAACGTCTCGGACTTTTCAATGTGTATGGCCGTAAGCGTTTGAGCGTCAGCGGGTCGGACGCGTTCAGGCGCTGCGATCGGATCGACCGGTTCAGTAACAAGCGCAAACTGTTCACCCGCTTTCGGCTCACGAACCAAAGGTTTCTTCGGCTTCGCTGACGGTTCGCGTTCGGGGTTCTTCGTTTCCTTTGGCGACGCTTCCGGTTCCTTCGGCGATGCTTCCGGTTGAGGTTGATCGTTCCTCTCAACTGATGGAGGCGGCGTTGGAGATGCGACGTGAGCTACGACGTTGTTTGGATTCGTGTTGGAAGAATTTTGATACCAAATCAAACCAACGATCGCACCAACGACAAGCATCGTCGCGAACGCAATCGCCGGTGTGCTCCAGCCCCAGCGAAGTCCGCGCGCCGAAACACGATCGCCTCGCGACAAGATCCGGTTGAGCTCGCGATTTGTGATGGCCGGATTCGCCGCCGTCTCAAACCCGGCGATCTGGCTACGCAGGCTAAGGAAATCGGTTTTCACCTGTTCACATTCGGCGCAGGTCAACACGTGACGCTCGACCTCGCGCGCTTCTGCTTGCGCCAGTTCGCCGTCGATCAACGAAGAAATCTTTTCTGTAAAACTACAACTCATATGATTTGTTTTTGGTCAGTTGTCAGTAGTCAGTTGTCGACCTAACCACTGGCAACGGACCACTGACCACTGACAAACATCTAACTAGCACTAACAGCTGTTTTTGCCCGCTTGCCCCAACGCTCTCGCAACGACGCTCGCGCTCGAAAAATGTCAACCTTCACCTTGCTCTCCGAAACCTTCATCACCTCACCGATCTCGCGGTAGCTCAACTGCTCCTGCTCTCGCAACAACAACGCTGTGCGCTGGTCTTCCGGCAGTGTTTGCAGCATCTCGAGCACTAACGTCTTTCGCTCGCGCGTCTCGTATTCCTGCTCGGGATTGCGGGCCACTGGTCTCATTGCCTCCACCACTCGATCAAAGAGCCGGTAACGCGTATTCGACTTGCGAAACTCGTTGATGGCCAGGTTTCGCGCGACCCGATAGAGCCAGAAGCGCGCTTCACCCGGCGGGAGCGTTCCCCACGCCGTGCGATGAAGTTGCAGGAAGCTCTCCTGTGCCAAATCTTGCGCCAGCGGCGCGCGGCCTCCCAATAAACACTCCAGAAAGCGGCATAGGCTAGGGTAGAAATCCTGAAACAGCATGGTGAACTCGTCATCTTCGCTCGCCATAAGCTGCGCTACGCCTCCTAAAACACGCGGGTTCGGGAAAAGTTACAAAGAAAGTTGCTCTATTGGTACTCGTCAGGCGTTTTATGGGCTAGACGGCCGTTAAGAACGATAGAAATCCATTGCTGGTTGCTGGTAAGTTAGTGGACCAATGAAGCTGAGAGTCGCACTTTTGTTGAGTTTACTGGCGATCGTGCCGGCATTCGCTGGCGAACAACCGAGGCCTATCAGCAAGTTTGACCAATTTGGCGCCGTAGGGCACTGCGACCTCACGGCCCGTCTCGACAATTTTGCGATCCAGATCCAACACCAGCCGGAGACGACCGGTCACATCGTCGCATACGCTCCCGAAGGTGAAGGCCCAGGTACCGGCAAGTACTTCCTGAAGCTCATGAAAGACTACCTGGTCAACACTCGAGGCCTTCCGAAACGGCGAGTCAATACGATTTATGCGGGGCGCAATCCGGTGCTTTACGAACCGAGGATCGAATTATGGATCACGCCCCCAGGCGCCGGGGCACCCGAGCTTCCCAGGTTCGAAACGAATATCGATACGTTCAAGGGCAAGTTCATCACGGAGGCGGCTCACGATTTCGTCGATGTATTGTGGGAGGGCGAAGACGAGATGGGACCGGGCATTGGACTCACAACTGACGCCGCAATCGCCGACATTTTCCAGCAACAGAAGAAAGCGCTTGCTTACGTCGTCACTTACAACGGCGAGGACGCAGTGCCGGGTTCATCGCGACGCATGGCCGCAAGAAAGCTTGAGGCTTTGAAAAGTCACAAGGTCGATGTTAGTCGAGTCAAAGCCATCTTTGGTGGCGTTCGCAAGAAAACGGAGATTGAGCTTTGGATTACCCCGCCCGGCGACCCGCCGCCCGTTAAAGACGCAGGTCCTGAACCGCCACCACTCAAGAACGCTGAGATAACGCTCCACGATGACGGCACCATGGGCGTTCCTAAAAACGAACGCGCTGTTTTCAATCGCATGCTGGAGGTGTTGCGGGAGCAACCAACACTGAAGGTTGTCGTCGTTGTGGAGTTGCAGACAAAAGAACCGGAGCCCGAGCCTGAAGCGGAGTCAACACCTGTCGCAATCGCGTTGCCGGTACAACAACAATCAGAACCGCTGACTGTTGAAGAAGAGGACGATCCGCCGGCGGATCTGCCAAAACTGGTCCAAAAGTGGCGCGAGGAACTGATTAACACTCACAAGATTCGGCCGGATCGTTTCATCGTGCTGTTCGCAACGAGTGATACCGGGAATTACGTTCAGCTCTGGGCCGTGCCGCCCGGCCAACCACTTCCGGATCCGAACGCGGATGAAGAAGAAGAACCTTCAGATGTTGTTCAAGATCCGAAGCGCCGTCCCTGAAAAGATTTCCGTTTTCTCTTCCGCGCCGATCTCCAAACTATCAATCGACGACACTGCACGATCGATCGAACCTAACAGGTGCGGATAGTCGCTGCCCATCACCATGTGGTCCGCGCCTACGAGGTTGCGCACCATCGTGAGCGTGTGTGGACTGAACGAGACGGTGTCGTAATACAGCCGCTTCAAATAGACGCTGGGCAGCTTGTCGATCTTCACGCGACAGTCGGCGAAGTCGCGAAAGCCATTGTCCATTCGTTCCATCAGGTAAGGCACGGCGCCGCCCAGGTGGCCAATGATCCAACGAATGTCCGGAAAGTCTTCAAACATCCCGTCGTAACACATGCGCGCCACCGCGAGGCTCGTATCAAACGGAAAGCCGATGATTGGTCCAAGCACGTATTCGCGAAACGAATCGGAGTTCGCAGGTATCATCGGGTGCAGAAAGATGCACAACTTCATTCGGTTTGCTTCTTCAAAGAACGCTCGATACTGCGGCGACGTTAGCGCACGCCCGCCGATGTTGCTGAGCAGGATCACGCCGTTAAGTTTCAACACGTCGATTGTGCGATGAAGTTCGGCGAGTGCGGCGTCGGGCGCGTCCATCGGTATTGACGCGAAGCCTTTGAATCGTGTCGGATGGCGGGCAATTAGATCGGCGTACGAATCGTTAATCATCCGCGCGACGTCGGGTTGGTGTTCCCCATCCGTGAAAAAGACGTTCGGCGTCGAGAGCGAGACGACCTCGACGTCGATCCCAACGCGGTCCATGTCTTCTAGTCGCTTGTTTACATCCGTCATCGCGGATGTTACGCCGAAAAAACGCGCGCCGCGGTAAGTTATGATCGTTTGACCCGTCGAACTCGTGTCGAAAGAAAACTCTGACGGCAGGTCGCGAATGATTTGAAAAAACTGTTCGGTGTAGAAATGTGTGTGCAGGTCGAGTTTCATTTTGCGTTTGACTTGCGGATCTCACATGAGCAATGCAGTGATCTTCATAGTGTTTTGATCATTTCGTACTGGCCGAGCACTTCGTTGTAACCGTTGGATTCGAAAAATGCGAGCGTGCCTTTTAGTTCTTCGTCGATATTGTTGATCTTGAGAGGTCCCGCAGTTTCGAGCGCCGCCTCGAGCGCTGCGAGGATTGTCGAGCCGATGCCCAACCGTCTGTGTTGTGGCGAGATCGCGAGTTGCATCAAGTTCATCTGCGGAACGAACACGACGCCATAACCAACGCACGCATCGTCTGTGTACGCGCCCATGATGACTCGTTCGTTTGCAACGCGCTCGACAGCGTCGATCGAGTGTTGCCAGGACGGATAACCATCCCAAAACGATTGAAACAGTTCCCAGTCAGGTTGTTCGACATGTCTAAGATCTTTTTTGCCTTCTGTGTTTCTTGTGTCTCTTTGTGATCTAAAAACAGCGAGCCGTCGGGTTTCGACAAATCCAAGTTTGCGATAGAGATTTGTTGCCGGAACGTTCGACGTCAGAACCTCGAGCAAGTATTGAACAACAGCCGCTTCTTTGAGTTTGGGCTCGAGGAACGCAAACATTTCCGTCGCGATTCCACGTCCGCGATACTCGGGAATCATCGCGGACCCGCCGTCATACGCCGTCGACTTCCCTTGCCACTGACCGACTGCATTCATACAGAACCCGATTATCCGATCACCATCGAAAGCACCGGAGCTAATCTCCAGGCGAATGCCGTCGCGCGTGAGTCGTTGTCTGAATTGTTCGCGCGACATACGCATATCAACTTCATAATCCGAGAAAGCCGTGAGAAAGCATTCGTGCAGTGAATCGAAGTCTGCGTTGGAGAGTAATCGGTAAGCGATCATATGTAACTCGAATAATAATCGAATCGCAACAATTCAGATCAATCCGCGGATGCTATAGTAAAAACCAGTTAACGGTTCTTAATTCTTCCAGTAGCAGCGGCGGCGCTCCCCGACAGCTCCACTCCAGCCACAACTCAATATTCGGCAGCGGAAAACTATTGAAACGGGGCGTTAGTCTATGAGTAGTCAAGCATTTGCGAGCAACAATGAACGCGGAAAGCCGACGCTGGTTAATGGCAACCGGGGAAACGTAAATAAGGACAACTGGCTCGGGTTCGTTGGCGACGTCGTGAATTTTTCGGGTGAAGTGAGTTTCAGATCGATGCTCCGGATCGATGGTCACTTCTCGGGACAGGTAACGTCACAGGACGGGACGCTGATCGTCAGCACCGGCGCGGAGGTCACGAAGGCTGTAATCAAAGTGGCAGTCGCCAAGATCAATGGGACGGTTGAAGGCGATATTCTCGCAAGCAAGGAAGTGGTGCTCGGTCGCACTGCGAATGTGAAGGGTAAAGTAGCGGCGCCCGCTTTGATTGTCGAAGAAGGCGCGCAGTTTAATGGCAGTTGTCGCCCGCTTTAATAACCAACTGAAGTTAGATAACAACTCCGAAACGTCAGCCCTCGCGATAGACGCGCAGCAACTTTCCAGCCAGCTCACCGGTCGCGGCAATCGACTCCACAATTCGTCGCGCTTGCCCAAGGCGATCTGGATCTTCTGTGCAGATTATGATTCCCGCGTGCTCAGGAAAGTGAAAATGTAATCGTTTGAAGTCCACTCGATTGAGTGTCAGGAGTGCGCGGCCGATCTCGGATGCTCTTTCGAGCAACTGTTTGTCAGTAACAGATTGATTAGCTCTTCCATCTTCGAACGCGGTGATTACATCTTGGCCCAGACGACGCAGTTCCTCCACTACCCGTAAAGGGAAGTTCTCGTCCGCATATAAAGCCATCAATCATCATCTTTCTCGTTCGCCTCGATTTGCGCGTCAATCTCCGCTCGGTGAGATCGAACGAAGTTCCACGCATTAGCGAGATCCTGAACGGTGAGAGTTGGATAGTCTCGCAGTAGATCAGCATCGCCTGTCCCATGACGGCGAGCTTGTTCCAGAAGCCACACAGGGATACGAGTGCGCGTGATGCAAGGGACGCCTCCCATCACGTCGGGCCGGCTTTCAATCCCCGGAAAATCGTCACCCAGATCCTGAACGATCCACCGGAGCAGCTCCGCCTTCTCCGCCCGCGTCATTTCGGCAAGCATTTTTTCTCTTTCTGCGGTGGTCATCGTGGTCTTTATATCATTTTGTCGTTACTAGCGATATCGCTGACCATGCTTGATCACGATGTCTACATTCTGTAGCAGATTGATGTGTCGCAGCACATCGCCGCGGACGGCAATGATGTCGGCGTACTTGCCTTCACTCACGGTGCCGTATTTATCGGAGACGCGCATCGCCACTGACGGCCAATATGTTGCGGCGCGGATGGCGACCATCGGTTCGATGCCGAAGGCGTTGACCCAGGCGTCTAGTTCGCGCCACGTCGTTTGGCTGTGGAAGTTCATCGGGATACCGCTGTCGGTGCCGATTAAGAGTACGACGCCCGATTCCATTAACTGTTGAATCTTACGTTTCAAGGTGGGACGGCGTAGCGGCGTGATCTGGTAGTAGGAAAGCTGACCGGGTTTTTTCAGCGAGCGCTTGATGTCGTCGATTATCGATTCCGGTAGTCCGACTTGCCATGACGGATCATCAAGCTGTTCCGGATTGTCCCGCACATACTCGTAATTCAACAGACCCTGCACAGTCGGCGTCCAGAACAACGGACCGAGGCTCATCTTCGCAGTCCGCTCGCGAATGATCTCGATCACATCCGCCGGATACTCAGGCGCGGTCGCCAATCCCGTGTGCTCGAAACAGTCAACACCAACCAGCACTCCGCGACGAATCTCCGCGGGCCGGTGCGAGTGAGCCACAACCGGCAAGCGGCGCTTGTGCGCTTCATCGACAACCGCCTGCACTTCATCCAGCGTCATCTGATCCTGATCGATCAGCTTGATCACATCGACGCCCGCCTCAGCAAGCTTGCGAACTTTCGCGCGCGCGTCGTCAACACCGTTCACACCCCAGCGAACGTATTCAGTCCCCGGATAAGGCTCGTGCTGAATAAACGGACCTGACACGTAAAGAGTTGGACCAGGAATCTCACCCTTTCGAATGCGATCGCGAACGGCAATACTCGCCTCCAGCGGGGCACCCAGATCACGCGCGCTCGTGACACCCGCCATCAGCAGTTGCTTCGCCGAGGCAGGCATAATCACTTTCTCCATCTGCGGCGGGTACGTCTTGTCCCAGTGCGCGTAATCGCTGTGGCCGTTGATCATGAGGTGGACGTGCATGTCCCACAGACCAGGCAATACGCTCATGCCTTCGGTCGAAATCACTTCGGCGCCCGGTGGTATGGCTAGCGACCCAACCTGGCCCACCGCCTTGATGCGCTCGCCTTCGATGATCACAACGCTGTTCCGCAGCGGCGTACTGCCGTATCCGTCAATCAACGTCCCGCCAACAAGGGCTTTCACAGTCGCGGATTGCGTTAGTGATGAAACTGGAGACGTGAAGAACGATCCGGTGACAGCGATCAGAGCGAAAAGAAGTACCGCACCAAATCCAATTGTCCGTTTCATTTGGGTGTCATCTCGAGTTGTAATAAGCACGAATTAGAGGAGCCCCGGCTCAGCGGCCCGGCGCGTCTTTCTTTTCTGCGTAAAGCAATTCGGTCGTGCGGTCGGTCACGCTGGGGACCGGTTCGAAGTGGCCCTCGGTAAGGAGTTCATTTGTTGGTGTCGCTGAAACCGCCGCCTCTTTCTGTTCAAGACGACGTTTGCCTGCCGCTTCTTCCGCTTCTTTCGCTTTAGCAAACAGGATCACCGAAAGAATGCCGCAACCAACCATGATCATAAATCCAAGCAGACCAAGGCCGCCAAGCCAGTTGCCCTCCGCGATCATGATCTTGTAAATGACGCCGTAAAGCATCACACCTAGTACGCCCAATCCAAACACACTCAACGCTGCCACGCCCAAACGCTCGTATCGTTCTTTCTGCGATAAGAGATGCTCATCCGGGCGAGTCGGAAGCTGCTCGCTGAGCGAGTGCGCGATCTTATCCAGTCCCAACCCACACCCGCGGCAGAACTTTTGTTGTATCGAAGTCTTAGCTCCACAGTTTGGACAAAACATCACTCGTCATCCCTTCCGGCAAAGAAACGGATAAGACAGAATCAATCCAACCAACATGACAGCCAGTCCGCCAAACGCCGGCAACAGATGCTTCATACTCAGATATCCGACAGCATAATGCACGCCGATAGCCGCCGCATAGGCAATCACTCCCGCGATTAGCGAACTCCACCACAGCCACCGCGAACCGCTCCGGAATCCCCACAACGCCGGCAACAAGAACAGCCATCCCGCCGCCAACAACATCCCTCCCAACGTTGCACGATCGTGTGCAACCAGCGGCACGAGCCGCGGATCTGCTGTGGCTAACGCATCCGCCGTAGTCCGCATAAACTCCAGATCTGCATGTACGAACACGTGAGTGACGCCGATCACTGAAATGGCAGCACCGGCGCCCAGTAACCCAAAACCATGAAGCACGAGCAGCAACTGTCCCCAAAGACTCAATCGCCACGCGCGATTCCCACGCCGTTCCGGCCGCACGGACGGCGTGTAAGTTCCCAGTCGTGCGTGCACGCCGAGCACCATCAACTGAAGTAATGCGACGGTGACAAACGCATGAAACGGATCGAGATAGCCAAAGCCGAGGAAAAGAAAGAAAGTCAGGAACCCGGTGATCGCTGAAATAAGTACTGTCTGCCTCGCCCAGTGCAAACCCTGGCGGCTCCCAAACACCGAAAGTCCGACGTAGAGCACGCCGACGGCAA